>Ga0315276_10001108_pt1 | contig 23964 bp, 19 predicted proteins | sample YL17G05_0_MG_FD_204542 | JGI IMG/M metagenome (GOLD analysis project Ga0315276, IMG submission 204542) | Sediment microbial communities from Yellowstone Lake, YNP, Wyoming, USA - YL17G05_0 | ecosystem: Environmental > Aquatic > Freshwater > Lake > Sediment | place: USA: Wyoming | collected... | reverse complement strand
TCGGCAATAAGGAGCCTGTCGGGGCTTTTTGTTATCTGGGTGGTACCTGAGACTATCTTTTCAGGGATCCCTATTTTGTCTACCACGACAACATAATCGACATAGTTTCCCTCTATTTCCATCGGGAAGCAGGGAAGATCGACCAGGTTATCGGTTACTACAATTACCTTGTCGGCATACATGCAGTCCGCTTTTGCGTAACCCAGTACACCGCATGCTGATGTTCCTCCTGTTCCTTTTGCATTGCCGTAAGAATCGGCGGTGGGTGCAACCATCACTGCAATATCGATTTTCACTTCGCCGTCCTGGATAGCCTGAACCCGGCCTCCATGCGATCTCAGAACCGCGGTACCTTTCATTCTGCCTTCTGAGACATACCGTCCAAGGGGACCGTTCATGCTGCCCTCAATACGGTTTATGGTTCCGTCATCCATGTATTTGATTATTGGATCGTTGCACGGGAAAGAGGCGGAAGGGAACCATATCAGATCCTTAATGCCCTTTGCAGATGCAATCTCAAATATCTTATTACTGATAAGATCACCGTCGCGGAGATGATGATGGGTTGAAATGGTCATCCCGTCACGAAGGCCACATTTTAAAAGGGCCTCTTCAAGCGATGACACCAGCTTATTGCCATCGTCAGGGTAATCAATACATGTTGGTATCTGCGGACCATACTTCCGTCCATCAGGCCGGTGTTTTCCCACACCTTTGAATGGGATGGCCGGTTGTCCGTTTATTTCAAGCGGCACTGTTCTGCCGGCTGCATTCTTTATAGTTCTGACAGTCATTGTAATCTGATTTTAATTATTTTGTTTCTCCTCCTGTGGTATCTCATTAATCCAGTTTTCATTCAAAAGACCAAGCTTAACCGCTAGATTAATTGTCTTTTGCGCCCTTGCGACCACAGGCGGATCGATCATTTTAGTTCCAAGTGATACTACTCCCAGCCCTTTTGCTTTAGCATCTTCGAAGGCAAGAAAGATTTTCCTGGCTTTCTCAATTTCAGCCTCTGAGGGAGCAAATCCTTCCTGAATGACAGCAATCTGCCGCGGGTGAATGCATCCCATTCCTTCAAAGCCTAATGATTTTGATGCTATCACATTCTGTTTCAGAGCTTCCATATCGCCAACATCGGAGAAAACAGAGTCGATTGGCTGAACTTCGGCAGCATGCGCAGCATTTACAATCCTTGTCCTGGCATACAGTGATTCCTTTCCCTCAATGGTCCTTGGTACCCCCAGATCAGCCGTATAATCTTCAAGTCCAATGGCCAGAGCAACAACATTTCCGGAAGATCTTGCGATATCATATGAATTTTCAACACCCAAAGCGCTTTCTATTATTGGCATCAGATGTACCGGATCTTTAAGCTTCTTTTTTCTCCTTATTTCAGTTATCTCTTTGTCAACTCTTTTTACCTCTTCCGCCGTTTCACATTTTGGGATAAGGACGAGGTTTACGTTATGTGGAATTATAAATTGAAGATCTTCCAGTCCTTTATCACCCTGGTTTATCCTGACCATTCTCTCGGCACCGCGAAAATCGATCTGCCGCAGGGCATTCCTGACAAGTATCCTGGCTTCATCCTTTTTTGCGGGAGCAACAGAATCTTCAAGATCGAGTATTATTCCATCTGCCGAATGAAGTCCTGCATTAAGCATCATGCTGGGAGTATTACCGGGCAAATAGAGTCTTGAAAACCTGAATCTCTCGTGTGAAGTGGAATATGTATTTTCTGACAGCATTTCCGGAAGATATTCCGCGACGGTGCCCGTGAGTTGTCTCACGGCGGCTTCAATCCTGGCTGCAATAACAAATGGGAGTGCTCCTGAATCGTTTATCTTAATGATAGCACCGGATATTTTAAAGAAGTCCATCATTTCCATGCACTGAGCTACTATTGAATCGCCGTATAATGATTTTACCTTCGATTTCAGATCAATCACTATTCCCTCTTCTTTCTTCAGCCCGATGGTTATTTCGCAGTCTGATCTCACCTTTGGTCCGGCATTCCCGGCTGTTGCTATTAAATTACTCATTTGTCAAACATGATTAGTCAGGTAATATTTATTTATTCTTATTCTCGCACAGTTCAGTTAACACACCGAAAGTGAATTTAGGATGAAGAAAGGCAATACTCAGCCCTTCAGCTCCTTTCCGGGGAGTTGCATCAATAAGCCTTATACCATTCTCTTCAGCATGCCTGAGCTGATTTTCAATATTCTCAACAGCAAACGCTATATGATGAATCCCCTGTCCGTTTTTTTCAATGAATTTCCCCACAGGTCCTTCAGGATCCGTTGATTCGAGCAATTCGATCTTGGTCTGACCTACCATAAAAAAGGCTGTCCTTACTTTTTGTTCCGGAACCTCTTCTATATTGTAGCACTTCATTTCAAAAACTCTTTCATAGTAACTGACAGCATCTTTGAGGCTGGTTACCGCTATACCGATGTGTTCAATATGTGTTGGTTTCATAGTCCAAATTTAAAAATAATTGTTATAAAAAAGGTTGATAATAGTCAGAAGGTCAGAATGGAAATTCTGCCGGTTTTTTCAGATCAGACTGAACATTAACCGGTTTTTTTGCAGCTGCGTGAACAGGATTACCATTGACAAAGATAGCTTTGTAAGGTTTTGTAGGACAGGCAAATTCACAATGGCCGCAGCCAATGCAAATATCGTCAGTTGTTTCAGGGATTACCAGCTTTCCCTCAAAAGGAACCATATGGACTGCCTTTGTGGGACAGCTTTCCGAACATGCCCCGCATGCTGTTTTCTCGGTTTTCACTATACAGTTATCCTTTATAAATATTGCCTTACCTATCTGCGTAAGCTTCTTGGCATCCAGGGCAAGAGGCAGCAAAGCTCCCGTAGGACAGATCTCAAGGCATTTTATGCATTCATATGTGCAAAAGCTCCTGTGGTAATCCATACGCGGCTGCATAATACCGGTAATGCCATACTCCTTATATGAAGGCTGAAGAACATTATTTGGACAGACAGTGATACATAATGAGCAGGCAGTGCATTTCGCGGTGAAGTTGACAATAGTTGCCGATCCGGGAGGAGAGACAGGAAATGTCCTTTTTTCCTTTATTGTCGAAGCTTTTTTCGGTACAGGTGCAGTTTTATTCTGACCCTGAGATCGTTGTGACAATCCAGAAAGCAGCAGAATTGACCCGATAATTACCTTTCTCCTGTCCTCATCAGTTTCCTGTGGCTTTTTTTTGAATGATGCAAGACCATAAACTATAGCTTTATCGGGACAGCTTTTTAAGCAATTGAAGCAGCCTACGCACCGTGAATGGTCGATCTCCTTGCTAAGGAAATCGATGCAGGAAGATTTGCATGCCAGGGCGCATCTTCCGCATCTGGTGCACTTCTCGTCATCAAACCTGAACCTGAAAACTGATATCTTTGAGATCAGGCCAAGAAATGTACCAACCGGACAAACAGTATTGCAGAATAATCTGCCCCTGACAAGGGATAATAGTCCGATAAGCAGTAAGAATACAACAGGGATTGCATATACCAAAAGCGGAAATCCTGTAACAGGAGTATTTACCAGCGTATATAAATCGAACTTACCGAGGATATGTGCGAGAAAGTTATTAATTAACAGTATTACAGGCTTGACAAAATAAGTTATCAGCCTTCCGAAAATGCTGTAAGGATCAAGCAGTGTCAGAAGATATATGCCCCAGATCATTGTCACAACCAGGGTTGCTGCAAGAATAAAATACCTTAAAAGGTTGTGCGGCTTCCTGTATCCGTATCGCCTGAATTTTTTCTTAAATTTTCCACCTGTCCTGCTGAAAATATCCTGCACAACACCCAGAGGGCAGAGAAAAGAACAATATGTCCGGCCTGTGAGGAAAGTAATCACCAGAACCACAAAAAATCCTGTAGCGGCAATTACTCCTGCACCAATGAATTTAATTGCAGAAGGGATAACCTGGAAAAACAGGAACAGGTTGATATACTTTCCGGGAATAAGATGTTTGTAATCAAGGAAGACTCCTGTTACAAGCAATAAAAACACAATTGAAAAAGCAACACGTATTTTACTCAGTGCTGAGGATCTCATCAGAATTTACATTTTAATCCTTTTGATATTCAGCGAATCAAGATTCATATTGCCTGCACCCATTTTGTGTGCGATAGCGATATAATCAATATCCTCAGGATTAATATGAAGCATTTTTGCTGCTGCAGCATCCCCGGCAACCCAGTCAGTTGTGATAATCTGTGACTGCATCTGTACGACATCTTCCCTTGAAACACCCAGGGGTCCGTGTTTTGTCATCACATCGTAGCAATCAATTACATTAAGAGCAGGTTTCTTGGAGTACAGGGAATAATCGGCGATGCACTGGTGCAGATCGTTGCTGTGCCAGTAGCCTCTGTCCCACACCACTCCCATCATCCCTTTGAGGCAGCATGTCATTCTTGTTGAGCTATGGTCCTTTAAAACAGGTACATTAATGAAGACATCTGTCTCAAGAAGTAACTGGTGAACTTTGGTGCTTTTCAGAATCTTTGCCCCCGGGATATCGATATCATGGTAATAGCTCTCCGAGTTTGCCGGAACCACTTTTGCACCTCCATCTTTTGAAGCTTTCTCAATTCCTGAATTCTTATAGCAACTTTCCCAGTTGTCGCAGGTATGATCGAAAACATATACCTCTTTTGCGCCTGCCTTGAAACAGTGCTGAATTATTCTTTTGACCAGCAGAGGATTTGTATTTGCAGCGTATTCAGGGGTTCGGTCCCATCCTATATTTGGTTTGACAAGCACTTTCTGACCTTTCTTCACGAATGCTCCCATCCCGCCAAGCTCCTGGATGCCAAGGTCAAACATTGAAGCAGGATCTCCTCCCATTATTGCAACCATATCATATTTTGCAGATAATCCTGTTGCGCCCCACAACTTGTCATAACCACCCAGACTCAAAGCAGCACCCGCAGCAAGTCCTGCACCTACCGAGTTCCGTAAAAAATCTCTTCTCTTCATAACGACTTAATCTAAATCTTAATATGACAATTTTTAAAGCCGAAAAATACACTTTTTTTTATTATTCCCTCAATATTGTAAATAGTATATTAGCATGCCATTACATGTTTAACATCATTTATAGATCAAAAATCTTTAACATTATTAATCCTTAATTGTTATCTATTAAGTTTCTTTGTGATATAATTGAATAATCACCAGAGATGAAAATTCTTTACTACGACTGTTTCTCCGGTATCAGCGGTGATATGAATCTGGGCGCTATGCTGGACCTTGGAATTAAAGAATCATTTTTAATAAATGAGCTTGAAAAGATAAACCTCAAAGGTTGGAAACTTGAAGTTACAAAAGACCAGAGGCACGGTATTGGCGGGACTATGGTGACTGTGATCCAGACTCATCATGAACATTCTCACCGGCACCTTGCAGATGTTGAAAAAATTATAGATGATTCTTCCCTTACAACAGGTATAAAGGAACTGAGCAAAAAGATATTCAGGAAAATTGCCCTGGCTGAAGCCGCTGTTCATAACATCGCGGTTGAAAAGGTTCATTTTCATGAAGTAGGAGCTATTGATTCAATAATCGATATTGTCGGAGCTGCAATTTGTTTCACTGAACTTAAGGTCGATGCTGTTCATGTATCAGTGGTTGAACTCGGAGGAGGAATGGTAAAATGCGATCATGGTATTCTTCCCGTTCCGGCACCTGCTACTATAGAAATCCTTAAGAATATTCCTGTGGTAAAAGGTGGAGTTGACTTTGAGGCAACAACCCCGACAGGAGCGGCCATTATTGCCACCCTTGGTACATCATTTAATAATAAGGTACCGATGAAAATTGAACGTACCGCATATGGTGTAGGACATAAAGATCACCCTGATGTTCCGAATCTTCTCAGGGTATTCCTTGGAGAAACTGAAGGAACTTCAGACACAGGCCACGATGCTTTGCTTATTGAATGCAATATTGATGATATGAACCCTGAGTTCTTCGAACCTCTCTGCGAAAAGCTTTTTGAAGCCGGTGCATCCGACGTTTTCCTTACAAACATAATAATGAAAAAAGGAAGACCAGGGATTATTCTGAAGGTGATCTGTGAGACCGGACTGGCTGATATCATTAAAGAGATACTTTTCACTGAGTCCACCACTCTGGGTATCAGATCTCTACCCTTCAGAAAAGAGACCCTGGTGAGAAGGTTTGAAACCTTAAATACAACTTATGGACCTGTATCCGTAAAAAGGTCATTTTATAAAGGTGCCGAGGTTTCGTGTAAACCTGAATTTGATGATTGTAAAAAAATAGCGCGGGAGAAAGGACTTCCTTTGAAAGAGGTATATAATTCAATCCTTTCAGAAATAAAAAAAGAAGAAAAAACTAAATAAATGCTGCAAAATAAAACTGAAAAACTCGATTCCATACTCAGGGATCTGAAAACTTTCATAATTGCTTTCTCGGGTGGGGTGGACAGCACCTTTTTACTGCACAGGGCAAAACAACTCAGGAAGGTCAGATTTGCTGCCGTCACAATCAGAACCATATATATTCCTAAAAGGGAGATAGATGAAGCTGTAGAGTTCTGTAAAACGCATGAAATAGATCATACTATTCTTGATATATCATTCCCTGAAATAATCAGGAATAATCCTCTTGACAGGTGCTACCTGTGCAAAAATATGCTTTTCAGCATTATTAAAAAGTTCGCTGATGAAAATAGCTTCAGCTATGTTATTGACGGTACAAATGCTGATGACAACGGAGATTTCCGCCCCGGATTAAAGGCCCTTGAAGAGCTGGGAATAAGGAGCCCTCTTATGGAATCGGGCCTTGTCAAACACGAGATAAGGGAATTGTCGCAGAAAGCAGGTTTGCCTACATGGGACAAGCCTGCATTAGCATGCCTGCTCACAAGAATTCCTTATGATTCAAAGATTACTGAAAAGGATATCAGGATGGTTGAGGAAGCAGAGCAGTTCCTGTTTGAAAAGGGTTTTTACGGTACAAGGGTAAGGTTACATGGAGATATTGCAAGGATAGAATGTATGCCGGCATATCTGAATAAAATTGTAAAAGATCCTGATAGAGATCATATAATAGACAAAATGAAAAAAATTGGATTCAGATATATATCTTTGGATCTGGAAGGTTACAGAACAGGAAGTTTAAACCCTGATAAAAACAGTAATGACGATCACTGAACTTCAAAAGATTCTTGAGGAAGTTAAATCGGGCCGGAAAAGCATTGATGAGGCGCTTGAAGCTCTGAAATACTTTCCCTATACAGACCTGGGTTTCGCAAAGATAGATCACCACAGAGAAGTACGCACCGGCTGTCCTGAAATAATATACTGCGCGGGGAAAACTGTGGACCAGGTAAAAGGCATTTTCAGGGTGATGGCTGAGAGAGAAAATAATCTGTTTGGCACCAGGGCCGACAATAATATGTTTGAAGCCGTAAGGAGCATAATTCCGGAGACAGTATATTATAGTGAGGCAAGGATTATAAGCATAAAAAAGAAAGATCTGGAAATTCCGGAAACCTCTATTGCCGTTATAACCGCAGGTACATCCGATATACCAGTGGCAGAAGAAGCATCTGTAACAGCAGAATTACTGGGAAACAAAGTTGTGAGGATCTATGATGCCGGCGTTGCAGGGATACACAGGCTTGTTGACAAGCTTCCTGAAATAAAAAATTGTCGGGTGGTGATTGTTATTGCAGGAATGGAAGGGGCTCTTGCAAGTGTTGTGGGAGGGCTCATCGACAAGCCTGTGATAGCAGTACCTACAAGTGTCGGATATGGAGCCAATTTTGGTGGAGTCTCTGCCCTTCTTGCCATGCTGACAAGCTGTTCATCGGGTGTTACTGTGGTAAATATTGATAATGGCTTCGGTGCAGGTTTCTCAGCATCAATGATTAACAAAATGAAATGACTTTTGTCCGATGGCAGAGAAATACCTACTCTCCACCGCCTATTTTCCGCCTGTGCATTATATGGCTCTGGTGGCTGCATCAGAAGAAATCCTTATTGAAAAGGAAGAAAACTACCGTAAACAGACCTACAGGAACAGGTGCTGTATTCTTTCAGCGAACGGTCCCCTCGTTCTGTCAGTGCCGGTCCTGCTTGGTAGTTTTCATAAAACAGCCCTGAAAGATTTAAAGATAGATTATTCAAAAAGATGGCAACAGATACATATCAGGGGCATTGAATCATCATATAAATCCTCCGCATATTTTATCTATTATTCCGATTTGATAGAGAAGGTAATAAATGGAAATCATAACTACCTCCTCGACCTTAATATGGCTGCACTGGAAACTGTCCTCGGGATTACCGGTCTTACCACCAGGGTCAGCTACACTACAGCATTTGAGCCTGACCGAAACGGGGAATACGATTTCAGATATCAGGTTACTCCCAAGGAGAAGATCCGGCACGATATATTCAAGATTAATGAATACTTTCAGGTCTTTGAAAACAGATACGGTTTTGTCCCCGGATTAAGTATTCTTGACCTTATCTTCAACGCCGGGCCTGAATCCGCAAATTACCTGAGAGGGGTAATAAAAAACTCATAAATCAATTTTCGTAATTTTAAGGTACCTTTCTGCAGAATAAAAAAGCGCAGTTCTTTACCGCGCTTTCTACATTTTTAAGACTTAATAATTATATATCTGTTCCAGGGAAGTTATCAGAATTTAAATCCCAGTGTTGCCGTGAATGCATTTCTTGTCTTCGATATTGTAGCCGGCTGGAGATCAGGATTTTCATACATTAAATATTTCTGTGTGCTTGATAAATTGGTATAGGCCAGGTCGAAGAAAAAGTTTGCCTGCCTGAAACCGAATCCAAGAGAGTAAGAATTATAATCGAGGTTGTCGTTCAATTCACCCGATTTAAATGCCTTTCCGTAATATCCATAACCACCCCGGAAATATAGATTACTGAGCCTGAATTCCGTACCAAGTCTTAAGTTTGAAGTAGGTTTGAAAACATGTTGAATACCATCATTCTCATTGTTGTATTTATAGTCATCGCTGGCATTGCTGAAATGTGCCATCCGATAATCAACGATTTCATAATCAGCGCTCACAACCGCCAGCTTCTTAATCTGGATAGCCACACCTGCAACAGCTCTGAACGGGGTAGTAAGCGTATAACTGTACCTCGAAGATGTTGTCTCAGGTACTACCGGAGGCAGATTATCATCAAAAGCTGCACTGATGTTAACATCGGTATACTCATGAATTCTGTAAATAATCGGGGAATGAAAAGCAAAACCGATACGGATAAAATCTACCGGCTTTATAATGGCCCCTATCTTCAGTGAAAAACCTGTACCGGTAGCCTCAAAATGGTCAATATAGGTGAAATTCTTGAAATCCGGAATAACATTATCGTAGTCAGCCTCCAGATGCTCATAATCGCCGGTATATGAAAGCCTGCTTATTCCGAGCGTAGCACCGAAATATATTTTATTGGAATAGTTACCCCCTACCGAGAAGGCATGCTCACCGGAATAACCTTGGTTACTTATTATGCGTCTGATAGTTTGTCCGTATGTGGAGTTTGCATTCTCACCATAATTTGAAAATACCGTTCCGTAGGAGGATCCCCCCGATCCGGTTACAGTATCAATAACCCATGCATCAAAAGCATAACCCTCGGGACCTGTAAGATCAGAATAATTTGTCCCTTCAGCCCGGCCGGCCCAATAATCAGCCATTGAGCTGTTTGTACTTACTCCTTTAATTGTGTATTCCTCCCTGAAGATATTGGTCCTCATATATGAATAACCAACATTCAGGTTAATGAGACCCTCAGTTTTATCATTTGAGATCATATTAATGACCACCCCGATCTGATTAAGATTATTTTGAGAAAACACATCAGAAGTTTTCGAGTTGTTGAACAGAGACTTATAGTTGTTGAAAATAAGCTGAGGTGTTACTGTAATTTCTGAAGATCTGTAAACTCCAATACCTGCAGGGTTAAGACTCAGAGATGATAAATCTCCGCCAAGAGCGGTGAAGGCACCTCCCATTGCATTAAACCTTGCCGTTCCGTTGTAAAACAGCTGAGAATATCTTAAAGCATCATCAATATTCTGTGAACTGACACTAAAAAATATTGTGAAGATTGAGAGTATAATCAAACCTGCTTTTTTCATTTTTTATGTTTTTTTTGTAAGACTATCCCTGTCATTCCAGTCAGGAATGATATACTTTAAGTTCATTAATTGTTTTAAAATTACCTTCTTCTTCCTCCTGACGATCCTGAAGATCCGCTAGAAGAACTTCTGGAGGATGAACCGCCGCTGAAAGATGATCTGCTCCCGCCGCCTGAAGAGGAATTGTTATATGATCTTCCTGAAAATCCCGAACCGCTATCCGTTCTCCTTGCAGGAGTGGAATAGCTTCCCGATCGTGAAGGAGTTGTGATAATTCTGCTCTGACCAGGTGAAAAAGATGAATTGGATCTTCCGACGCCATCAAAGTTCCTTGAATTTGATCTGTAATTATTAACGTTACCGTTCCCCTTTGTATTATTCTGAACGCTGTTATTATTTGTTACAGTCGAAACCCTGCTGTTGTTATAAGACGGACGGGTGCTCATCCGCGGATTGTTATAGCTTGGTGTATATGTTCTGTCAGAAGATTTATAATCAGGCCTGGTTGATGCAGAGTTGCTCATAACTGAAGCATCACGTCTTGACTGATAAGTCCCACCTGCCCCATTTGTGGTAGATATATTCTGCCTTGAATTGCTTAAGTTCGATCCACCCCTCCTTGAATCAGATGTCACACCCTGAGAACCATTCGGTGATCTTCTCGACCCACCCGATAAACTACCTGATGACGAATATGTGGCTTTTCTCGACGGGGATATTGTACTGTAACTATTTGAAAGTGTGCTATATCTCTCACGTCTTCCTATCGGGACTGCCGAATGTTCACCATAGCGGTAAGAGTAACCCGGATAATATCCCATTCCGCCATAGTAGAAGGGGCTGAAAAATGATCCATAATAACCGCCATAGTAACTGTCGGAAAAGAACGGATTATAGAAGCTGTTGTAATATCCGTATCCCATATAAGGATAACCAAATCCGTAATTAAAGCCAAAGCTTAATGAAGGATAGCCCCATCCTGAATAAAAAGGATCCCTCCAGTAAGGATCAAAATAGTTACCGTAGAATCTTCTTAACCTGTTTGAATAGGACCAGTCATCCATGTATTCAAATGCACTGTTATTATTATTATTATAATACATTGAATTATTATAATCCACTGCATCACTATATTGATCAGCAATAAGAGTATCGTTGGCATACTTATTATCATAATATTGCTCCGGTTGAATATCTTTCGGCATATTCTGACCGGTAATGTTATTCTGAACATTGACAACAGGCGCATCTGGTGGTGTATAGTAAAGATCATCATACTCCCCGCTGATAATACGACCACCGGTAACGCACGAGCTTACCAGAAGTGTCGCCAGAATTATTATGTAATACAGTGCTTTCATTTTTAACCTCCCCTTGGTTTTCCTTCTTATAAACAAATATTATACCAAACAATCGTGAATCCAAATAATCTTTTTAAAGTCTAACAAATTTAACATTATTTTTCAGTGAACAAATTTCTTTAAAATTAATTCGGCTATCGTTCAGATATTTTATTTCCTGCGCGATTTTGATGAAGACGAACTTTTATTTGAACCTGATTTTGTTGTTCCGCTGCTCTTTGATGAACCTGATCCTGATCTGACAGCAGATGTTGAGCTTTTTGAAAATGTATTTCCCGATCTCACTGAACTCGTCCTGTTAACTACGCTGACCGATGATCTTCTTGTTGGAGAAACTGTTGATTGAAACCTGCTTCCACTCCTGTTCTGGTTCAATTCACTATGAGCATTTCCCCTGTTCACATTGTTGGTATTCCCCGGGTTAATGTTGTTATAATTACCCCTGTTACCCTGGTTACCCTGGTTGCCCTGGTTGCCCTGGTTGCCCTGGTTACTCTGGTTGCCCTGGTTGCCCTGGTTGCCCTGGTTGCCCTGGTTGCCCTGGTTGCCCTGGTTGCCCTGGTTGCCCTGGTTACCCTGGTTGCCCTGGTTACCCTGGTTACCCTGGTTACCCTGGTTACCCTGGTTGCCCTGGTTGCCCTGGTTGCCCTGGTTACCCTGGTTGCCCTGGTTGCCCTGGTTACCCTGGTTGCCCTGGTTGCCCTGGTTGCCTTGTGAATTGTTTCTCCTGTTATTGTTATTTGTATTTCCGGGATTTACATTATTATTATTCCCTCTGTTCCCATAATTTGTCGAAGTACCTCCCGGATTCGAGGGATTTGTATTTCTCCTGGTCTCACCAAGATGCAATCCGTTATTTGACCTGTCCCTGTAGTTCCTTCCGGTATTTGTTTGTGATTGATTACTATTATTACCTTCTCTTCTTGAAGTGTTGCTGTTATTTGAAGAGGCATTTGCATACCCGCCTCTGCGCGAACTGTTCGAATAGGATCTGTTATTATTATAAGAATAATTATTGTAGTAGTTGTTATAGGTGTTATGACCTGATCTGTAGCCGTAATCCCATCGGTCGTTGTCATGCCCGTAGTAGTAGTTATGCGGCCACCAGTTTCCTATTCTGATGTTTATAACAACAGGTGAATACCAGCTGTAATAGAAAGGATCATAACCCCAGTAGTAGGAACCTCCGAAGTATGGGTCACTCCATCCGTAATCGTAGTATAACGGGTAATCATATGCTGCCCCGAAGCCAGAACCGCCGCCGTAAATGCTTATTCCCCAGGTAAAAGGCTGATAATTGTACCAGTAAGCATCTGTAAATACAGGTGAATAGTAAGTAAAAGCTGCGTAATCCCTGTGAAACCTGTTAATCCTTGATGAATAGTAGTAATCGTAGTTATAGTAATTATTGACTACTACTCCGGCGTCGTCATTCCTGTTATTCCTCGAGTCTGCTATCTGGGCCTGTGCCAGGAAACCCGGAAGCAGCAGTGTACTCAGAATCCCGATGTATATTTTTGCTTTCATGACAAACCTCCCGATTTTTTTAATTATCATAAGTTTTTATCTATTTTTGCGCAATCTATTTCATTAATACAAATAAAACAAATACCATACCAAAAAAATGGCTAAGTTTTTAACAAACAAGGATGAAAATTATGCACAATGGTATAACGATCTGGTAATCAAGGCAGATCTGGCTGAAAACTCAGCTGTCAGAGGGTGCATGGTGATCAAGCCTTATGGATACGCGATCTGGGAAAAGATACAGGCTGAGCTGGACAGGCTTTTTAAATTGACAGGGCATGTAAACGCATATTTTCCATTATTCATCCCAAAATCTTTCTTTACAAGGGAAGCGGCGCATGTGGAGGGTTTTGCAAAAGAATGTGCCGTGGTGACTCATTACCGGCTCAAGCACGATGAGACAGGAAAAGGAATAGTTGTAGATCCGGAAGCAAAGCTTGATGAAGAACTTATTATCAGGCCTACTTCAGAGACAATTATCTGGAACTCCTATAAGAACTGGATCCGATCATATCGCGATCTTCCGATACTTATCAATCAATGGTCGAATGTTGTTAGATGGGAAATGAGAACAAGGCTGTTTCTCAGGACGGCGGAGTTTCTCTGGCAGGAGGGGCATACTGCCCATGCTACCCGTGAAGAGGCCGTTGAAGAGACAAACAAGATAATAAATTTATATGCGGGTTTCGCCGAAAACTCTATGGCTATTCCTGTAATAAAAGGATACAAATCTGAAAATGAACGCTTTGCCGGAGCCCATGATACTTATGCGATTGAAGCATTGATGCAGGATGGCAAAGCATTACAAGCCGGGACCAGCCATTTCCTCGGTCAGAATTTTGCCAAAGCATTCGATGTCCAGTTTACTGATAAAACCGGAAAACTCGACTATGTATGGGCAACATCGTGGGGTGCATCGACCAGGCTTATAGGTGCTCTTATCATGACTCATGCCGACAATAACGGACTTGTTTTGCCTCCAAGGCTTGCTCCCATTCAGGTTGTTATTATCCCGATATATAAAAGCGACACCGATCTTGAAGTTCTTACAGCAACAGCATTGAAGATTAAAGCATCCCTGGAATCGAAGGGAATTTCAGTAAAATTTGACAACAGGGATACACATAAGCCGGGGTTTAAATTCGCTGATTACGAGCTTAAAGGTGTACCTGTCAGACTTGCATTAGGTCCGAGAGATATTGAGAATAAAACAGTTGAGGTGGCCAGACGCGACACCCTTACCAAAGAGACAATTCCTCTCGAATCACTGAATGATTATATACCAAAGCTTCTTGACGATATTCAGGAAAACATATTGAAAAAAGCCAGGAAATTCAGAGATGATAATACGTTCTATATAGATAAATGGAGCGATTTTATCAAAACTCTTGATGATCAGGGCGGATTTATTATGGCACACTGGGATGGCACTCCGGAAACCGAGGCAAAGATTAAGGAAGAGACAAAAGCCACAATAAGGTGCATCCCATTTGACTCCCCGGAGGAAGATGGTAAATGCATCTATTCAGGCAGGCCGTCAAAAAGAAGAGTATTGTTTGCAAGGTCTTATTAAATCACAGATTAGCAATATCTTAGCAATAACAATCCAGATTTATTCATTACTTTTTTTTTGTTATATATATTTGTTACTTTAGTTGCCCCGTTATAACTTAAATCTTTGCATCATGTCAGAACTGGATGATAAAAAGCTGCATATTGTAGGAACGCTTAAGGAAAAATCTATACTGAAACAAAAGGTATATGACAATACCCTTCATTCGTTCGGACTTGTGAAGGAAATTCTCCGGACGCTCTCAAAAGATATGAATACCAGCATCGGGGGAATTGATCCGAGGATCAGGCTGGAATATACTGACAGGAGCGGCTTTGATGCTCAGATAAAAGTGGCTGCTGATATTCTTCTGTTCAGCATGCACTCGAACATTTTCCAGTTCGACCGTGAACATCCAGCGTGGAAAACAGCCTATATCCAGAAAAATAAATATAATGCCTATTCAGGTATTATCAACATCTATAACTTCCTTGCCGACTCATTCAAATACTCGAGGTTTGACGACCTCGGATATCTTATTGCCAGGATATTTATCAACCATGAGAACCAGTATTTAGTTGAAGGCAAAAGACAAATGGGCATGCTCTTTAGTAATTATGGAAATGAGGAGATCAGCAAAACCGCTCTTCAAAACATAATTTATACGGCTATACAGTATGCCCTCGAATTTGACCTGCTGGTTCCTCCGTATGACACTGTAAAAATTGCAACAGTTGGACAGGCTGAAGCCAAAATACAGCATTCAAAGGTAATAACCGGTAAAAGGCTTGGTTTTCAGTTTAATTCAGATGACGTTCTCGGTAACAACTCCAAGAAGACCTGATGTCGAATTCCGGATATAGAAATGAGACAATAACCAAGACCCTTTTTATCCTGGCTCTGCTCCTGTTTTTCAAGCCGCTATATTCCCAGATTCCCGTAAAGCAGGATACTTCGTTAAAAATATTACGTGGATCATACATCCTGTTAAAGGACAATAAAGTCTTTATCCCAAAGGATACCGTAATCAGGATACCTGTTAACCTGGTACCTGCATTGGCTACGAGGAAGGACAAGACAATAGCATTTTATGACTCATTGAAATCAAAAGCATCAAAAACTCTTGTTACCAAAGCCTTGTTCGAACTGGTGATCGTCTCACCCGATTCAGCAAATAAGAAAAAAATAATAAGCCGCAGCGATGAAAATTTCAAAGATTATAAAGGGGTAAAGATCAGGAAAATACAGATACAGCCGCTAAATGTGTTTGGCGTGAATATAGATAATCCGGGTTATTATAATCCACGTGGGTTAGAAAGAATATTGAACAGCACCCACGTGAATACTAATGAAAATATAATCAGGAAGTATCTCCTTTTTAATGAAGGTGACACCATCTCTCCCCTTGAACTGACTGATAATGAAAGGATTCTAAGACAGCTGCCATATATTGATGATGCAAGAATAATTGTAGTCCCGGTCTCGCCCGAAGAAGCAGATATCCTGGTAATAACAAAGGATGTTTATTCCCTTGGAGGTGATTTCACTTACAGGGGTAAAAATAAAGGGTCAGTCTGGCTTTTTGAAAAGAATATTTTCGGAACGGGTCATGAATTTGAACTTGAGATCCCATATGCCGCCAACAGCCAGGATTCACCCGGACTTGGTCTGAACTATATGATTAATAACATCAGGAGAACCTTTATAAATCTGAACCTGAATTATTATAACGGGCTTGGAAAGAGAACCTATGGGTTCAATCTTTCAAGGAATCTTATCAGCTCTGAAACTAAATATGCCGGAGGAATATCAATAAGGGAAATGTTCACAACAGAAGATCTTGATACCCTGCCCAGGCCTCAGCCACTCAAATGGAATTTCCAGGATTACTGGTTTCTCAGATCATTTATGATAAACAGGGAATCTGTTTCGAGAATAATTGGCGGTTTAAGGTACATAAACAATAATGTATTTGAGAAACCTGTCATCAAACCAAACACCTATTACTCTTTGCAAAAGTACAGGCTGTATCTTGGCTCTCTTGCATTTTCGATGCAGAAGTATTACAAAACGAACCTGATATACAGCTATGGACGTACTGAGGATGTTCCTTATGGCGGTTTAATCAGGATAAGCGGGGGAACTGAGATTAATGAATTTAACAGAAGGACTTACCTTGGAGCAGATGCGGCAATAGGAAAATCATTTTCTCGTCTTGGTTATTTCTATGCCTCCGGAGGATTTGGAACTTTCATCAAGGATCATCATACGCAACAGGGGGTACTCTCAGTAAGGCTGAACTATTTTTCCAACCTGGTACCACTTGGAAAACAGATGATCCGTAACTTCGTAAACATAGATTACACCAGAGGTTTTGACCGGTATGCCGATGAACATCTGTCTGTTATTAAGGACAACGGGTTTTCCGGATTCACAAATGACTCTTTATGGGGAGCCCAGAGAGTGACTGTAAGTCTTGAATCCGTTATGTTTAATCCTGCCAATGTTTATGGATTCCGGTTTGCGCTCTTCGGTTTTGCCGATATGGCTTTCCTTGCCGGTACCAATGAAGTGATAAGCAAAGGGAGCATACTTTCCGGAATAGGAATAGGAATACGTATCAGAAATGACAACCTGGTTTTCAGAACTTTCCAGATAAAGCTCGGATTCTTTCCAGATCCGCCAATGTATTCCAGAATTAATTACCTTACCGTATCCGGAGAACAGCTCCTCCGACCCAGAAATTTTGATCCAGGACCTCCTGCCCAGATCCCGTACAGGTAATAAGGATCAATCACGGGTTTCCATGTTTTATATCTGAACGATAAAAGTTAAAATCAAGAATATATAAGAAGCAAAATTAGGGTGGTAATGCGGAATGATGCCCGGCTGAACGGTATAAGAGTGAGAAATTGAAAAATCGACCCCGGAGGGGATATCCGGTTATTTGTCAAAAAAATAATCTTTAAGACATTTTACCCGAAAGGTATCCCCGATAAGGATACCTTTTTCTATTTTTGTTCCGTGATATCATATGATGTTAGAAGAATTCGGAAAATATATCGAAGAAAATGGCCTGGCCGGAAATTCCCGCAGGATTTTGCTGGCGGTGAGCGGAGGAATCGATTCGATGGTAATGACTCACCTTTTCCTCAGAACCGGAACTGAGATAGGTATTGCCCATTGCAACTTTAAACTGAGGGGTGCTGAATCAGATGCAGATGAATCATTTGTAAGAGAATTCTCTTCTGATAATAATATCCCTTTCTTTTGTGAAAGTTTTGATACCACAGGCTTTGCCAGCGAAAAGAATATCTCCATCCAGATGGCTGCCAGAGAGCTGAGATACAGATGGTTTGAAGAGATAAGAATGAAGAATAATTATGATTCTATCGCTCTGGCGCATAATCTGAATGATAATATCGAAACATTCCTGATAAACCTGTCGAGGGGAACGGGCATTGCAGGACTGACCGGGATGAAACCAAAATTTAAATATCTGATCAGGCCGCTGCTGTTTGCTTCCCGGCAGGCAATAGCTGAATATCGCGATCAGAATGAGATACCATATCGTGAAGACAGGTCCAATAATGAGACAAAATATACAAGGAACAAAATCAGACACGCCATCCTGCCGATTTTCAGGGAGATTAATCCTTCTTTTGATGCCACAGTGAACGAAACCGCTGAAAGGCTTGCTGAAATAAATGACATACTATCAGGTTTCATTTCAGGAATAAGAAAAAAAGTTACCAGGGAGAATAATAACCTCATTTGCTTCCGTGTGGATCTTTTGAATACGTTATCACCTAAAAAGACCATCCTGTTTGAACTGTTCAAGCCTTTTGGCATTGTGACCGGCCAGCTTGATGACCTTATTGATCTTATTGATGGAAAAACGGGAAAGCAGCTTTTCACTCCCACCCACAGGCTGTTGAAAAACAGGAGAGAGATAATTGCTTCAAGAAGAGAGACAGGCACAGAAAGCTATTTTGAGATTTCCGTTCCGGGAGATTTTAACAAGGTTCCGGGTTTTGTCTCCGCCAGTTTAAAAAAACTTGCCGGCAATTTTATTATACCTCCTTCATCCAAAATTGCCTGTCTCGACGCCGGGAAAATCAAATTTCCGCTAATTGTCCGTAAATGGATGCCGGGAGACTCTTTCTACCCCCTGGGCATGAAGCATAAGAAAAAACTTAGTGATTATTTTATTGATAATAAATACTCAATCCCCGATAAAGAGAATTGCAGGATTCTGGAATCTGAAGGAAAAATCGTATGGATAACAGGCGACAGGATTGATAACAGGTTCAAAATAACACGGTCAACAAAAAAGATTCTGATTATTGAAGTTAATAAATAGAATTACGGAGAATCTTTTATCCTCACATCTTCTGGCTCACGCATTCGCCATTTTTTCATCTCTGGTAAACCTGTCATTAAGATCCTTGACAGAGCCAAGGCTTTCCATCAAATCAGGAAGGTAATCGGTCTGGGCTATGAATGTCCACAGATAAGCAACTATTGAATAGATCATACCTGTTGAAAACTTATCGACATCAACACATATAAATAAGACCACTATGAAGATTATTACCAGCAACGTCTTTACTGAGATATGACTTAAAGCATTCCAGCGGGATATTCTTGTCTTTGGAACTATCATATTATAATAGAACTGGTGAATCTTTGAAGTATCCCTGTTTTCAATCAGCTTGTAAAGCTCTTCCTGGTTATCGTGAATATCTTTCTGAAGTCTTGCGACGTTTTTCCTGTTCAGATTATTAATATAGGCGATAGGGCCGATAATAGCAAGGCAGACAAGTGCAATTCTGTAATCATAGAAAAACAATGCAATTATTGCTCCGGCAGAAGCAGATAACTGCCACATTGCCTCGGGTAACCGTTCTCTGAAAAAAGTAATATATTCCTTAATCAGCTCTGTTCTGACAAGCATTTTTGAAAACTGGTCACCCCTGGTTTTCGATTCAACAATAACGTTTGTAGCTGCATCAGCATACATTCTTGAATAGGTACCCCCGTTAAAAAGCCTGTGTAGTGACCCCGCAATAACATTTATAAGGTAAACTATAATCCATATCATAAGCGGCAAAGCATAGTCAACCTTTTCATGATCATAAAAATGATCGATAAGAGCATCGAGGAGTTTGCCAAAAAATGTTGGCTCAATTATCCAGGCAATATTCTCAATTAATACAAAGAAAAGCAGCAATGCTATTGAATACTTGTATTTTAGAATTATCTGTCTGATAGCCATTTGATAATATGTTTGATTTGTCTTACTAAAGTACACAAACTTGTGATTAATTACAAAATCGTGGTTCTTTTAACCAGTTCACAACCGAAAATCAGCTAAAAAACCTGTTAAAAATATTCCGTGTCATTATATTGGCTTAACTTTATTATTCAAATCTCCGGACAAAGACAAATTAATGAGAACCATGCTCTGGAAACATAATCTATCTGTCATGAAAACAATAAGATACATATTAGTTATCAGCCTGATGGCATTAGGCTGCACAGGCAATAAAAAGGTTGAAGGAGTCTATCGTAATTTCTTTGGCACGAAAGACAATTATGATATATGGATTGTTGACGGTAACAGAGTCAGACAAAAAATTTACAAGGAATGGCTTTATGGCGGTAATGAACAGAGATACCTTTTCAATCCAGGGGGTGAGATATGGATTGACAACGCAATATCGTGCGAGGAATTTGAACTGACTGTCGCCCATGAGCTCAATGAGAGGCATCTCATGGCAAAGTTTGGCTGGGAATACCTTACAGCTCATGATTCATCACTAGCCCTTGAGCTGACCATCAGGCACAAAAATGAAGTGATTTGCAGGGCTCATGAAGCTTCTCTCAAGAAAGTGGTTGTCACTGATCACGACAATATAAAGGAAATAAAAAATATACCTGACAGCATTCAGCTGCAGAATATTTATCGGATTCCTGTCGGTAACAGGGAAGGTATTTCAATATGGGTTGTTGACGGATATCTTGTACGCAAGACCATTTATCCTGATTTTGGCTTTAGCGGCAATGATCTTGCCTATCACTTCATCCCTGAAAAGGAGATATGGATCGATGGCCAGGTTTCATGCGAGGAGACTGAATATTCCATTACAGTTGAAATGATGGAACGCAAATTAATGGAAGAGGGAAAATCTTACAGCGATTCATATGAAACAGCTGTTGCATTTGTCCAGAAGCAGCGGGAAAAAATGGAAGCCCTCGTTAAATCGCATTACAAAATCTCAATACCCGATTCGCTTGACCGGGATACAGGCGTTATTGACCCGAATGAGAAATAAGAAAATATCCCTTTTATCGTAGCCCGTTGATACCCCTGTCGATGAGGTAAAGATCTGATAATGCTATAGCTACAGCAGCTTCAATGATAACCGGAATACGCAGGGCAATACAAATATCATGTCTTCCTTTAACCTGAATAGCAGCCATTTCATTTTTCCCGAAATCAAATGTCTGCTGCACAACACTTATTGATGAGGCAGGTTTGACGACAACCTTCAATACAATTTCATTTCCGTTGGTAAGCCCGCCATTTATGCCACCCGAATTGTTTGTCCCGGTTCTTCCCGAACTGTCGATGATCGGGTCGTTATGCTCCGAACCTCTCATCTTTGCTGATGAAAAACCGGATCCGAACTCTATTCCCTTTATTGCAGGTATCGAAAAGATGATCTGACTGATAGCTGATTCGACTGAATAGAAGAACGGCTCTCCTATCCCTGTGAGGGGATTTTCGACTCTGCATTTAATTATTCCGCCGATGCTGTCACCTGATATCACTGCCTCCTCAACAGCTTTCTCAATATCCGCCGACCCGCCTGCTTCTTCAAGTCCGGCAGTAACAATAGCCGGAAAGATTATCTTTTTGGCAATTACCCCTGCAACCACCACTCCCCAGGTAATTCTTCCCGAAAAGTGACCTCCTCCACGCATATCAGCAAAACCAGAATATTTCACATTTGCAGCAAAATCAGCATGTCCGGGTCGTGGTACCGATGAAATGTTTTCATATGCGGCGGAATCAACGTCGGAATTCCTTGTAATAACAGTGATTGGTGCACCTGTGGTTTTGCCATCATACAATCCGCTGATTATCTCCGGAAGATCAGACTCTCTCCTTGGAGTTGTGCCTTTTTCCCCGCTTTGTCTCCTGGCAAGATCAGCTGAAAAATCATTTATATTAAGATGAATTCCTGCAGGACAGCCATCAATGGTCACCCCTACTGCCGGGCCATGTGATTCACCGAAAACGGAGACTCTGAAAAAGAGACCAAAAGTATTCATACTGATTTTTTTAAGTTATAGCTATATTTCCGCCAAGCGTGATAAAATCATTTATAAATCCGGGATATGACTTATTTATACACTCCATCCCATTAATAATTACCGGTGATCTGCTTCCAAAAGCGGCAATGGCAAGAGCCATGGCAATCCGGTGATCGTTGAATGAATCGGCTTTACCTCCTTTAAGAGGCATGCAGCCTTCAACCTCTATTTTCCCGTTCAGATTCCTGATATTTGCTCCTATTGATGTCAGGGCAGTTTCAAGAGTCTTACCGCGGTCACTCTCTTTGACAGATAACCTTCCGGTACCTTTGATGACAGATTTACCCCTGCACGCGAGACCAAGAACAGCAAGCGGCGGAGCAAGATCAGGACATTCTGAAATGTCAAACTCAAAACCGCGAAGTTCACCTTTTGAAACAACAATGCTTTTGTCTGATTTTCTGATTCTGGCACCGGCCATCGTCAAAGCTTCAATTACTGCCTTGTCAGACTGTGGCGATCCCAAATCGAGATTCGTTATTTCCACCTCTCCCCCGATTGCTCCCATGACTAAAAAAAACGCCGCCCCGCTCCAGTCCCCTTCAACTGTAAAACTACCCGCGATATATTTTTGCCTTCCCTTTACCAGGAATTTTTTATACTCCTGGTTAGATATTTCTATTCCGAACTCTTCAAGTATTGAAATTGTGAGATCGATATAAGGTTTACTTGCAAGATTATCAACTATTATCTGGCTATCCTTTTTCGCTACTGGTAGTGCCATCAGAAGACCTGTGATAAACTGTGAACTCACCGATCCGTCAGCATGGACCTCGCCGCCTGTAATGGGTCCTTTTATTCTCAATGGCAGATATCCGTTATTTGAGCTTACCTCTGCGCCCAGATCAACTAATGGACGCTCCATCATTTTTACCGGCCTTTTAAGAAGAGATCCCTTGCCATTAATAATTATCTCATTATTATGTAGAGCTGCCAGAGGTGTGAACATCCGCGCGGCAAGCCCCGATTCACCACAGAATAGTTCACTCCTTACCGGGTTAAATCCTCCTGTAACTGACACCATATTATCTGATACTGATATTTCAGCGCCAAGAGCTTCAGCAATGGCGATGGCGGCCATGGAATCATCACAAAAGGCAGGAGAAAGTATCCGGGAGACACCATTTGCCATAAGGGCCCCGGCAATATATCTCTGCATTGCGCTTTTAGAAGAAGATGCACTTATTCTTCCCGTTGAAGATGTAAGGGTTACTTCTGCCCGCATTTTTAATAATTAATTGATCTGTAAATTTTTAACAGCTGCTCCACCGGGTATTTTCTGATAACTGCCTTTCCGGTCGATTGAAGCAGGACGAAACTTAAAGTCTCTCCGCTTTTCTTTTTATCCTGTACAATCAGCTTCTCAAACTGATCTGATGAAATTTCATATTTCCTCAAGAGATTGTACCTGCGGAGGAGGTTAAATATTCTGTCTCTTTCATCACCTGCAAGGAGATCCTGTATTACTGATATATCAACAGCAATAATCATCCCGCATGCGACAGCAAAACCATGTTTCCAGCCAGCCCGGGTCTCTATTATGTGGCCAAAAGTATGGCCGAAATTCAGTATCATCCTCCTGCCTGACTCTTTCTCATCTTCCCTTACAACTTCAGCTTTCAATTCTACTGACCTTGCAATAAGCGAGGTCAGAATATCTTTATCTCGGTTGAGTATGTCAGTGCTTTGATTCTCCAGCACCTTAATAAGAGCCTTATCCATTATCAGGCCCATTTTAATAATCTCAGCAAGGCCTGAAAGAAACTCATCTCCGGGAAGAGTCTTCAGCATTTCCGGGTCGCAAATGACAAATTCAGGATGCCGAAAGGTACCCAGCATATTTTTAGCAAGACCCAGATTGACACCATTTTTACCTCCGATACTGGCATCAACCTGCGAAAGAAGCGATGTTGGCACAAAACCAAACCTTATTCCTCTCATAT
>Ga0315276_10001107_pt1 | contig 23965 bp, 16 predicted proteins | sample YL17G05_0_MG_FD_204542 | JGI IMG/M metagenome (GOLD analysis project Ga0315276, IMG submission 204542) | Sediment microbial communities from Yellowstone Lake, YNP, Wyoming, USA - YL17G05_0 | ecosystem: Environmental > Aquatic > Freshwater > Lake > Sediment | place: USA: Wyoming | collected... | reverse complement strand
TCCTGCAGACGTCGCAGAACGAGGTCGTCACCGAGTACACCGGCTCGCTGGAGTTCGACCGCGAGCTGTATTTCTGGGACATCGTAGGCAGCCTGGCGCATGTCGACTCGCTCCTCGAGGCGGAGATCCTCTCGAAGGGTGAGCATTCGAAGATCCGGAAGGGACTGACGGGCGTCCTCGCCGACCTCAACAAGGGGAAGGTCGAGCTGAGGCCGGAGCTCGAGGACATCCACATGAACATCGAGGCGCTGCTCACCGAGAGGATCGGAAAGATCGCCGGGAAGCTCCACACCGGCAGGAGCAGGAACGACCAGGTGTCACTCGACATCAAGCTCTACACGAGGGAGCGCATACTCGAGACGCTGGAGGAGCTCTCTGCTCTGCAGAACGTCCTGACGATGATTGCTGGTAAGAACCTCAAGACGGTCATGCCTGGAATGACGCACATGCAGCCGGCACAGCCGATCAGCCTCGCGCATCACATGATGGCGCACTGGTTCAAGTTCCAGAGGGACTTCGAACGGCTCGTGCACTGCTATGACAGGATGAACCTCAGCCCGCTCGGCGCCGGCGCAATCGCCGGCAATGTCTACGACATCGATCGGTTCAAGGTCGCCAAGGCTTTGGGGTTCAGAGGCCCAACCGAGAATTCGATCGACACCGTCAGCGACCGCGACTTCGTCGCAGAATCGATATTCTGCCTTAACATGATCCAGATCCATCTCTCCTCGATCTCGCAGGAGATCATACTCTGGAACACCCCTCAGTTCGGGTTCGTCTCGCTCTCCCCTAGGCTGACGACCGGTAGCAGCATGATGCCGCAGAAGCGCAACCCCGACATCGCCGAGCTCGCCCGCGCGAAGACCGGCAGGCTGTCCGGCAGCCTCATCTCTATACTCACGACGCTCAAAGGGCTCCCGCTCGCGTACAACCGCGACCTCCAGGAGGACAAGGAGCCGCTGTTCGACGCGTTCGACAGTGTCGTCGACTCGATCTGGGCGATCCGGAGTCTGCTGGCCAGCGCGAAGTTCAACACCGACAAGCTGCGCGAAGCCGTGATGAAGGCGAACCTGACTGCCACCGACCTAGCCGACTACCTCGTCGGAAAAGGGGTGCCGTTCAGGACCGCGTATACGATAGTGAAAGAGATGGTGCAGGACTCGATCAAGGAGGATTCCCCGATGGAGGAGTGGGGGCTCTCCTGTCTGCGTAGCTACTCGAAGCTGTTCGACAAGGGCGCCCTGGATCATCTGAAGCCGGAGAAGTCGATGGAGAGGAGGAAGATATACGGCGGGACCGCCGCATCCTCCGTTGGGAAGAGCATCGAGACGGCGAAGAAGATGACGGAGAAGGACGCGAAGACCGTGAAGAGAATCGAAGAGGACGTCCAGGGAACCATCAGTCGGCTGATCGGCGCGTAGCGGGCTGGCTTCCCTCGATCGTGCTCGAGAGTATCTTGAACGCGTGCATGACCACGTCCTTCTCGACGACGAAGATCGTGTCCGTGTAGCAGCTCACTGCCTCGACGAGGTTTATCCCGTTCTCCGCGAGTATCCCTGAAATATACGCGAAGCTGCCAGGTATCTCCTCGATCTTCGTCGGGCTCTTCAGCGTTATCTCGGCCAGGTCCTCCCTGATGCGCATAATGTAATCGTCGCCGATGGCCTTCTGGATCGCCGGGAGGTGCTTGTCCTCGCTCATGACAGTGATCGCGTTTGAGGATTGGATTATCTGGAGCGCGCTCTTCTCCGCGAGGATCTTCTTGACGACCTCCTCGAGGTTGCGCAGCACGACCCAGTCGTTCTTCGCGATCACTATGCATATCTTGCTCTTCACCTCGAGCGTCGATTCCTTGAAGAGGCTGATGATCTGTCCCTCGAAGTTGGACTTGGAGAGCTTCATCGCGTACCTTCTACAGGCAGCGAGGATTGCCTCCTCGTGCGTCAGACCGAGCTCCTTCATGATTTGCCTTGCCAGGGATGAGTAGTTGATCAGGTCCTTGCTGATGCAGTCGCGTATGCTCGGGTGTGTGTCGATGTACTCCCTCGTGAGCTCCGCGGTGCTCTTCTTCTCTGGGTCGGAAAGATCGGTCTTCATGATGTCGAGAATTGGACAGCGGTTGTTAAAGGTTTCGCTTGGCGCGTCAAGGTCCTCGCGAATCCACGCATATGTGATAAACGATGAGAAGAGTGCAAGAGGATAGAAGCCTTGGATGGGATGCTGGAGCACTCCGCTATTGGATCGGCGGGCGGATAAATGATATATAACCGCTGTCCATAACTCGCGCAATCCTGACTGCCGCGTAGAGCTCCCGTAGTGTAGTCCGGTCAATCATTCCGCCCTTTCGAGGCAGATACGCGGGTTCAAATCCCGCCGGGAGCACTATTTCTTGTATACAAAGATTTATGAGCCAGTATGTACATGGGGTTGGTATGTCCAACCCTCCCGGAAGACCGTCATTTGGGAAGACTTTGACCATCACAGAAAGGAAGATTGTTACCTACCTTCCGAGCAAAGAATTGGTCCAGGAATGGAAGAAGTCGGCGGAGAAGGCGCATCTTTCCCTCTCGCGTTATATCATCGAAGTTGTCGAGAGATACCGCCGTGGCGAGCCCGAAGGATTCGTTCCGAACTGGAAACTGGAAGAAGAGAAGAACGCGCTGGAAGCCGAGCTCCAGGATCTCAGGTCAAAATATTCGATCACGGATCTCGCCCTGAAGAAGGTCCAAAATGAATTGAGCCAGGTATCAGCCGAATGCGAGAAGATTCGTCTCACTGCCGTTGACACGGACATCGTGAAGAGGACGATCAAGATTCTCCGTGCCGAACCAGATCGAAGCATATTCATCGGGGACATGCTTGAGAAGCTCGGCATCGCCGACGGTGACATTCAAGGAATCAAGAAGATGCGCGATGCGAACAACTTCCTTTTGAAGACGGGCCTGATAGTAAGCGACGGATTAATTGGATTGAGGTGGAAACGCGGAAGAGCCGGTAAGAGACCATATGCTGGAACACTCAGCAGAAAGCACTCTCGACAGCGACATGGCGGCAAAGCTTGAGGAGTTCAAGGAAGACTGTCGCCTTCGTGGTATGAGCCATGGCTCCATTCTGAGCTACGCTTCGGGAATCAGGATCTTCATGTCATTCCTTCGTGAGAACGGAAAGGACGTGTACGAGGTCGACAAGAACGTCCTCAAGAGCTACATCGACTACCTGCAGAACGTAAGGAAGGTCGGCTACAAGACGATCGAGTACCACTTCACTTCGATAGCCGCCTTCTACGATTGGCTCGTGTTCGAGGAAGATATCCCTATCAACCCCGTCCTGCTTGTCAGAAAGCGGTATCTGAGGCGGTATAAGGGCGGGGAAGGCCTTCAGGCGGGCAGCAGGAAGATAATCTCTGCGAGCAAGATGGCGGAGCTCGTCAACAGCATCCTCCCCATCAGAGATAGAGCGCTCGTCCTGCTCCTCGCGAAGACGGGCGTAAGGAGGGGGGAGATGGTTCGCGTCGATGTCAGCGACGTCGACATGGAGCAGATGAGCATCAAGCTGAAGCCGACGGCGAAGCGCACGAACCGCCTGGTCTTCTTCGACGAGGAGACGAGGAACATCCTCCTAGGGTGGCTGAACATGAGGAGGCAATACGCGAGGGCGGATTCCCCAGCGCTCTTCATCACCAGTTCCGGCGGGAGGCTGAACAAGAACCATGTCTATGACATCGTGACGATGCACGCGGAGCGCATCGGCCTGCACAATTCAAAATCCGATAAGCTCGAAGATCACTTCACGCCGCATTGTTTCAGACACTGGTTCACATCGCAATTGAGAAGAAATGAGATGCCACGCGAACACATCCAGGAGCTTCGAGGGGATGCGAGGTCAGACGCGATCGACATATACACTCATATCGATCCGGAAGATCTGCGCAAGTCTTATCTGGCTCACATGCCGAAACTCGGAATAATCTGATTGCGGAAGTGAAGTGAAAATGCCAAAAAAGGTCATTACCGGACGAAATGTAAACCCGAGGCGACTGAAGGTCGGGGATGTCGTTGCCGTCAAGTGGCGTGATGCCGTCTCGATGGAGAGGGTGGAATGGGATGAGCTCAATGACATTGAAGATCCGGAACCAACTTCGTGCTGGGGTGCGGTCGTTCGAAAGTCACGAAAATATGTCTACTTAGCTTCGGAGATTGGTGATCGCGCATCGGATGGTCTGTGGATTGAAGCTTTGCCCTACAGACTAATCGAGGAATGCAGAATCATCGATAGAGCGGAAATCTCCTCTGACAATTCTTTCAATATGTGAAGCGACGGCACTCTCTTCTTAATAGGGGTCGGATACAAAAGGGAAATCTGAATCCTTTTAGTACTGCAAGTAATATCTTCTTCATCCATTCATATGTCGGCTCGATGGAATTGCGTGAATATAGGTCCTGCTTTATATCGTGCTCTTATGAAATTTCGAGTTTTTCTTCTGTTCCCATGAATGTCGCTCCGTTTTCTAAAAAAGGAACGTAACTCGAATCAAGAAGGAACGTAATCTCTCTATCCCTTCTGCGCTTCAACAACAATATTCCCTTCCGAATCCTCGTAGAATAGGAGGAAATCCCCGTCCTCAACTTTTAAGGTATCTAGGAGCTTTGCTGGCATTGTCACTCTCTTATTTGTCCCTACCTCAACTGCACCTAGCAATCTCTTGGGCTTATTCAAACTACTACCTCCTGACTTTAATGGGTCATGATGGTATTTTACCCTTTCCAACATCTACAACCACTGAAACTGATTGAACCGTAGAAACCTCTATACCCCATTAGACCATTATACCCATTGCCGGGTGAGAAAGATGCCCGGAAGTTCGGTCGGAATCCGGAAGCCCCCACTAAAGGCTCTAGAATTAGTGCAAAAGCAGGAAGGGCTCTCCTGCTTCGCAGGATGGGAGTAAGATGTCCAGGAGGGAGAACTCGATGAAGGAAGATACAGAGGCACAGGAGATGCCATGGGAGTTGCACGAACCGCTCTCATCGATAGGAGTTACCCTCAGAGAAAACAGGGTGGATGAGGAGACCATCCAGGCTACGATCGATGAGATTCGTGCAATTATCATGAGCGCTTTTGTCGAGGCGGACGATGAGGACCCTGAGAGCGAGTCTGAGTCCGATGCCGAGATGAGGAGCTAGCCTCACCCAATCTTTCTCTCCCTTTGGCCAAGGATTCCGAAAAGACCGCGCGCGGCGTATAGACAAACCTATTCCCCTGCATGTGGGATGAAAGCTTGATCTCACATGCAATTTCCCATTTTATCAAAAAGCTTGGAAGGAGAATCGCGATGATAGCGCTCGAAGTTAGAAACAAGCGCGCCTGGGAACTTCGATTCGTAAACGGCGAAGCAGATAATCGATTTGTAAACGCAGGAATCGCTAAAGAATCGTTTACTAATCGAATACTTCGTCGGATACGACATCGAAAACAGCTATCGTTTACAGCAATGATTCTCCTGTTTAGCTATGCGAAATAAGAACATAGGAGGTATGTTTGTGCAAGAAGAATTCAATGGAAAAACGGCAAAGGAGCGATACGATCAGAAGAACCCCATAATTTCCGTGAGGATTTCAGCCAAAGAGAAAAAGAGCCTCACAGAAGCTGCTCGATTATCAGGGAAAAGCATCAACAGACTGATAAGGGAGGGCGTAACGCTCGAAATAAGCAAGTCAGACTCGAGCTATCACCGAGGCTTCGCTGATGGCTATAAGAGAGCGAGGGACCTGTATGGTCTGAAGATCCAATGTGAGGGCTGCGGTAAGGATGAGGCTATTAAAGACGAAGATTCGAAGAGCATTATCCTTGATGTGTTGGCCAAAGCGTGCGGCTGCTATCATAAGGATTGCATACCTATCCCTGATCCTAAGAGAGTGTATTTCATAATCGAGCGAGAGAAGATGAAGGTATACAGAGGGAAACACGAAGGATAAGACCGAAGGCAACCCGAGATTAACGTTCACATTTAAATGTGAGCATTAGATTCAGGAAAAACCCTTATCTCCTGACGAGGGGATGACTGGGCGAATGGGTGGAACAAAAGAGAAAACCTTGCCTAATTTGATAAAGCAAGGTCTTGAGTGGTACAATGAAGGGCTTAAGTGGTACAAAGAGTACAAGAGACTAGTTTACGGAAAAGATATCGAGGAAATTATCCTCTGGACCGAAAGGTTATATGAAAAATATGAACGACCGAGGGAGCAATGTTCTTCTCTTGAATTCTTCGATGGATGTACGATAGGCAAATTTCTTGGTGACCGGGCAAATGACTGGTACAACTCTCTATCTCCTGAAGAGAAATACAAATGGGAGAATGGGGGGAGATGGCTCCATCATGGTGCAATCGGTGAACTCTTGCAGATAAGAGGGAAGCACATGGGCAACTATTTTGTCCGAGGGCTTGGTGATGGTCTGATGAAGTCCGATGAGCCTGATAGGCCGAAATGGCACGATAGAAATTATTTTATTGCTCTTGCAATCGTTGAGGAAATGAATCGAAATACGAGACCGGGCAGTTAAGGGCAAAACAACCCTAAGTCTGATTTTCAGAATAATAATCCTTATCTCCTGACGAGGGGATAACTGAAAGAGGAAAATGGAATGAAGTGCCCCGAATGCGATTTCGAAATCTCCAAGTCCGACGAATTCTGTCGGAACTGCGGAGTGATATTTTCAGACGATTTCCAAAAACAATTATTTCGTTGCCCATTCTGCAATTCTGTACTAACTGAGAGCGAGGACATATGCCCCTTTTGTGGTTCTGATCAATCTTCTTCGCCAGAATTGTCAGATTCAACAATATCACCGCCACCATCACGGAATGATCAGGATGAAGAAAAGCTATCATCTGGAAAGAAAATAACAAATAATACAAATCTTGACTTCGACTCATCATATTCAACCGATAAAGAGAATCCGCAATTGCCAAAGTCAAATTCTAAGTCAATCAAAAAGGCATCAACCTCCGCTATTAAGTCCAACTCGAAATCTATTTTCGGGCTTGGAATCAGGTTAAGGCCGTGGAAGGTTGTGATTATTATAACAGTCGTGGTCATATTATTGGTTTCATCTCTTTCCTTCAGACTCTTCTCGCCTTCTTCGACACAAGTAGTTCTAAATGAGAAACTGAGAGTGCCAGAAAGAGATTCGAACCTTCAAAATGTGATATTCGGAAACGACTCCATTAGTTATCAATATTCGAATCAACCAGCCAGTATGAACTATTCAATTGGCGACTTCATAGCAGGAACGACGGGAAATGGGTATCTAAGAAGAATCGTGGACATGCATATCTCTGGAAATACTGTCACATTACTGACTGAGAATGCATCACTCTCCGATGTTATACAGCAAGGCAATATACATTTAGAGAAGACAGTCACACCGACAATGGCTAGCAGCTCAAGCCAAGTATCAGCCATGAGTATTTCTCGAAGTGAAGTCGTCGGTAATGAACCTCTTTTTTATGATTTAACGAACAATTTCAAGCTCAATGCTGCTCAGATAAATGTGACAGGAAATGCTCGATTCGATTTAAAATTCATTATTGATGCCAGTTTCGATTGGTTCACACTTAAGTCTTTTAAGTGTGCAGTCCAACTTAATTATGATTTATCATTAGGAATAAGCTCGAATATGGATATTACTTTGAGCGCGGAGAAAGTTCTTCGCACAATTCATTTCAATCCGATCACTTTTTGGGTTGGAGTGCCCCCAATCACGCTCCCAATCGTTATTGCCCCGATATTCCAGACCGCTGTGGGCGTCGAAGTGCAATTACAATCGTCTTTGGAAGCTTCTATTTCATCGAGCATGAGCGCGACTGCTGGAATTGAGTATAAGAATGGTCAATTCTATCCGATAAACGAAATAACTCAACAGACAACCCCCTCTGTAACGAACGCTGTCATTGGCAATGCAACCGGTTATGCAGTGGTGCCGAGAATTCTCTTGATGCTGTACGGCTTCATAGGACCTCAAATGGACTTTAAGCCCTATCTGCGATTTGAGGTCGCAAAGATTCAAGGATCTCAGGACCTGGCGTGGTCACTGTATTTTGGCGCGAAGGGTGAAGCGAGCTTGAGAATGGGGATACTTGACGAAGAGATAGCTACTTCTGATCCGCTAGAATTGTTTAAATTGGATGAATGGAAATTGAAAAGCGGGACCATTCAAGCAGGCACTTTGACTGTTCCATCCGCTCCACAGAATTTGATAGCGGTACCCGGGGACACACAGATTTCGCTTTCTTGGCAACTCCCATCGAACAATGGAGGAGCCTCAGTATCGAGCTATAGGCTATATCGTGGGACATCGAGCGGGAGTGAATCCCTCTTGATTATACTCGGAAACGTGTCATCTTATCAAAATACTGCATTGACAAATGGCATCACATATTATTATCAGGTTAGCGCGATCAATGCAATTGGAGAAGGTCAAAGAAGCAATGAAGCGGCTGGAATTCCTGCTACTATCAGCTGGACAACATCTACGATTGATATTGGTTCTATTGGTGGGGGTGGGATTGCTATCGACTCGAATAACAAGATTCACATCACCTACCTGGGCGATTATCACGTTTTAAAGTACGCAACGAATGCCGCTGGTAGCTGGTCGACGTACACGATTGATAGTGCACAAGCCATGGATTACATTCAAAGCATAGCTATCGATTCGAACAACAAGGTGCACATGAGCTACTGCGATTATTGGTCTAATTTCGATCTGAAGTACGCAACGAATGCCGCTGGTAGCTGGTCGATATATACTATTGATAGCACTGGTGAAGTCGGTGATTTCAATAGCATCGCCATCGATTCGAACAACAAGGTGCACATGAGCTATTACGATAAAACAAATAGCAATCTGAAGTATGCAACGAATGCCGCTGGTAGCTGGTCGATGTACACGATCGACAATGTTGGTGATGTCGGTGAATTCAATAACATCGCCATCGATTCGAACAACAAGGTGCACATGAGCTATTACGATTCGACTAATATGGCGCTCAAATACGCGACGAATGCCGCTGGTAGCTGGTCGACATATACAATCGACAGCGGAGTGGATGTAGGTATAGATAGTGACATCGCCATCGATTCAAACAACAAAGTGCACATCAGCTATGAAGACTGGACTAATAACAATCTGAAGTACGCGACGAATGCCGCTGGTAGCTGGTCGATATATACGATTGATAGCGCTGGTGATGTCGGGGGGTACTCAAGCATCGCCATCGATTCAAACAACAAGGTTCATATCGGCTACTTCGATTGGGCTAATTGTGATCTGAAGTATGCGACGAATTCTGCTGGTAGCTGGTCGACTTATACAATCGACAGCGGAGGGGATATAGGTGAGTCCTCAAGCATCGCCATCGATTCAAACAACAAAGTGCACATCAGCTATTACGATTGGACTAATGGTAATCTGAAGTACGCGACGAATGCATAGAGCATGGAACCAATTAGCGCCATAACCTTTCTTGGAGAGGTTGACAGGTTAGGTACGTTTCATGAAGAAGAAAGGGGGTTGATGCGTTCTCCCTGAAATTAAATTCTACTTGAAAAAGCCTTAGCTAATTAGTGGGTTCGAACACCCGAAATCTGTACGTCGGTGAGGTCAGCCAGTATCTTTGGTGGGTTCGAATCCCAATGAACCCGCTGATCGTGCTCTCATTGAAATGTGAACATCTCCCTGTCAGATGCTATAGCAAGTATGGGAGAGCATGGAGAAAAGTGAATATTGATTCAGTAATTCATAAAATCAATATCAACATCCGCCTAGTTATGAACTCAATAACTTTCATTCGTAATGAAAGTAAAGAATAACAGTATGTTAAAATAAATATCCTTAAATTGTATTAGAATGATGTCCGATTGGTGATTCGAGCTGGAAGCTAAGAGTATGATTAATATCGATTTCTATCTCCCTAAGGAGGCGCTTCAAGGTCAAGATGTCCCTTGTCACTTGATCTGGTCCAAAATCAAATGGTCATCCATTGAAATCCAGTTCTCCAAAGAGTTGCGAATGGTCGATGTATATAATGTCGATGAACAGGAGATCAAAAAGAAGAGAAATGGCATTGTAATTAAGAAGTTAAACCGAGATGGTTATCTCTGCGTTGAATTTGAAGCAAAAAGATTGAAAGATTTATCAAGAAAGGCAATTGTTAGCACGATATTTTACTATCGAGATAAAATAATCTGCAGAATGGAAAGAGAAATCAATCTTTTCAGGCCAAATCTTCAATTGGTATCAATACCAAAGAAAATAATCATCGATAAGCAAGGAAAACCATCTCAAAGACTCCAGTTGTGCAGAGAAGGGTTCGGAACAGTAATTGTCGCGATAAGTTGTACTGACGATTCTGAAGTTCAATGTATCTTCCCATCAGGTTTTATTGAGATGATGAAACAAGTGATGAAGGACGTGAATATTGAAATTTCAAAATTAAAAAAGAGATACCCGGAATATTCCGAAATTTTCAATGTCGTCGATGGACTGGATGAAACGGATTATTCCAGCCGAGATGAAATGCTCAACAAGGTGTCTGCGACAATTGAACATGTTCAGCCCGAAGAAAAATTCATGGATGAATTGGCGAATGCCATGTTCACTGCGATGATAAAGAATTCTGATTTTGAGAATATTGTTATTAGACCTATCGTGGAATTTATGAAATCAGCAATTGGAAACCAGATAATATTCTCAACCCCATTTATTGAGATCGAATGTGATGATACAGAGAAAGAATTGAAAATTGATATCGAAAGCTTTGATTTGTTAGCGTCCGAAATATCGAGAATCGAGGTGACTCCCATTAAGATAAGAGGGGAGAAGAACCAAAGAATCCAGATTGGTGAGTTAATTGATTGGAAGATTAAGAGGAAATCGAGGTGAGAAAAATCACAGAAGCGAGTGAAGGAATCTCAGCCATGAAAGACGCTCTTGGTATTATTGATAGAATTATTGATCAACTGAAGATTCTGAAACCTGAGACCCGAACACTCGAAATCAAATGCCCAGAAAATATTGCAAGTTTTTCGGCATTATTAAATCCCGGCTTCATAAGAAAGAAATTGAGTCCGACTTTCAAATTTTCCGGTGAGAGAGTAATAAAAGCTGAATTAAGATCAATGAAAACTTTCTATCCATATAAGGACGCAATTCGTCGAGTCGGTGGGGATTTCATTATTGATTTATCCACTCTATTGAAGAAGGAGGATTCGTTCCTTCTAGCAATCGATTATGAGCTCGATGGTCATGAAGTTCTCAAGAGTTTAGTTACGAGAACTTCTCAAGCAGATACAATTGGGCAAGGGGATGAAGATAAGTATTGGATTCATGCCTCTTTACGCCATACCCGTGCCCTTGAAATTGAATACGGGGAGCTAAACCTTCAGGATATTGATGTTTCTGTTGATGTCGGAGTATATGAGAGATTGAAGATAGCAATTCCCAATGGCTTCACAAGGAGATTTGAAGCACTCGGTCGAGTAATTAGTGAAGAAAATCCGCGTGAAAGAACAAGAGATATCATGAGGTACATACACCTCGCAAAGACTAAAGCGAGTTCTCATGATTTAGCGATATTAAATGAATTGAGATCCATTTTTACGACGTCAAATTTTAGACCCTTCATTAAGGTCGATAGACCTTTCAGATATTGCGCTACTGTCCCAGGAAAATCCGATGCCAGCCTCTTTGATACAGGTATTCCAAAATTCGTTCAGGTTGTTTCTAGAACGGATCTAAATCTAGACAGACCAGCGGCAGATGGAATTTTAATTTACAGATCGAAAGATTTGAGAGACCATCTAGTCGATATATTCCATTAAGCATTCTTCTAATTAATATTTGGCGTTCTGAACAACTCTCCTATTCTCTGCAATTATCTATGGATTTCGAATTCCAAGCTCTTAATCATGCTCCCATCTGTTTGGAGGAATGGAATCCAATCCAAGTCGGCGCTCCCACCATCATGGGAGCATAGAGATCAGATAAGAGAGCACTCGGAAAAGCCTTATCTCCTACTATTATCGAGATCGATTTGGATTTCTGGACGAAGCTGCTTCACAACTCTCAGGGATTCGTCAAGATTAACGAAAGTTTTCACTCTAATGGAGGAACGTGGCGATTGCTACTATGAATGATCCGATATAGAGCAACGCAAAGAGCCAATAAGACATCAACAGATAACGACTGATTGTCCCTGAGCGCCACATTTGTTTATTCTTCCAACCTTTCAAATCTTTGAACATTGACTCAAGATATTCTTCATCAACTTTCCACGGAAAGGAAAGATCGATTGAATTGAGCTTCAAATCGTAGAAACCCAGATCGTTCTCAATCAGTGTCTTTCGCATAAGCATATCGAGATAATATTGCCTATGGCCGGTCAGTATCTTCATTCCAATGAAGCAAAAGAAAAGCCCTACGCTTGCCAGAACGCAGACAGCGGCACCATTCAATATGTCCCACGGGATTGTAAAGATGGCTATCATTGCCGCGAATACTATGCTGTTAAGGGTCAAGAAGAATCGAACGCCATTCCAAACATCGCCATGCAATTGACGAATATTCATCATTGCTTCACGCCAGATCGCTAAAGCATTATCATCAAGGTCTCTTGCCCAATCCTGGAATTTTCTGTCCTCTTTTTCATTCATTCTTCTCCTCCTTCGCCGATCTAATCAACTTTTGAAATTCCTTCATCGCTTCGTCGGGATCATGTTACTAATTTCCCTTCCAGTCTTTTCCTCGTCTAGAGGTACGGCTTTTTTACAATCCCTCCCCCTCACTAGTGTTGGTCTTCTGATCCAAAGAAGTGAGAGTATGCAAGCTGGCTGTACTTTCGCTGGTAATGATGCTCTCTATTTGCCTGACGAATTGATGAAAAGCTCCCCCTTCTGGTATTTCCTCGATTGTTCCCCCTGATCCATCGTGACCCTTGTAGTACTTTTCATACGGTCCACTGCGAGTCAGGAAGTAGTTTTTTTCCCGGATAATCATTGTTTCCGCGACCCGATAATTCTTCCATCGCTCTCTGAAATGAAAAACGCTTTCGAGAGCAACGAGGATAACAACAGTAGTACTGAATATGGTGGCGATCGCATTCGAAAGTGGGGTGTTGATGTTGATAAGAATTGGTACAATAGCGCCAAGAATAACTGTAACAGAGCGCATCGTGAGGTAGATGCGTTTTGCCTCCCTCGCCTCTTTTTGATAATACCCAATTCCTTTTGTTACCCTCTCCTCCAGATATCCCTTCCTGTCATGTTCTCTAAACTGCTCTTTTGCATTATCAGGTATATTCTCCTTCGGCATCTCCAATTCCTCCATATGAAATTTCATTCATCGATAGATAAGGCTTTCCCCAGAACACTATAAAATGCCAAATCTCGGATTCTGATCGTCAAGGGATGCAACTTTAGTGTGGGGAATGGACGCAGGAAACCAGTCTTTCTTGTGCAATTTCGTAGTCCAGTTATATTATCGATACCTGCATTTCCGGTGGAATGGCAGACATGCGTTTTTCGCAATCACTTTTCGGAAGTTTAATAATGTTAAATGCAAATGCGGGAAGTAGTATTGCCGGATTGGGGGATCCGGTAGGGAGAACGCAGGAAGCCTGTCGTCGGGGCTTCTTGTGTACATACGACGTCGTGTCGACCTACCGGAGGAATGGAGATGTGGAAGAGAGACGACTGAAGAGAATAATAGTTGCTTTGATTTTGACTACCGTTCTCACCAGTGTCAGCGTATTTACAATTCTCATGGCTGACCCAGTTGCAAATGCTGGGACTGATCAGACTGTCGATGTCGGAGAGACCGTCCAATTCGATGGGAGAAGTTCTGAGAACGCAGCCTCCTTTTGGTGGAACTTCCGGGATGATGGGTGGAGCAATGAATCGGCAACCCCTACCCGCGTCTATCAAACTGAGGGCGTATATGATGTCGGTCTTGTTGTCACCGCCTCGAATGGAAAACAGAATCTCGATACAGTTCGAATCACTGTGATGAATAAGCCACCGGTTGTAGAGGCTGGTTCTGATACTACCGCATATGAAAATGAGCAGATTGCATTCTTGGGTTATGCCACAGATAGTGAAAAGGACAAAACGAGCTTGACCTACAGTTGGGACTTCGGCGATGGATACTTCGCGTCTGGCATAGTTACCAATCACGCCTATTCCCAAGCAGGTGTGTATCAGGCATTATTGTCAGTTACGGATGATCAGGGGGCTATTGGAAGAGACGTCAAGAAGGTAACAATCCTCAATGGAATTCCTGAAGTCTCAGTAGCTGCTATAACGACCGATGAAGGCATCGCAACGAGAATCTCAGCGGATGTTGACAATATATCAGACACAGATTCACTTAGATATCAATGGAGCAATGGAAAATCTGGATTGAGCACCATTTACTCTTACTCGGACGATGGCATCTATAATGCCAGTGTTATTGTGTCTGACGGCGGTAATTCGTCTTCGACCGCCATCGGAAGCGTGATTGTGAATAATGTCGCTCCGATTGGAGGAGTTGTATGCGCCTCAGTAAAAGCGAATATTACTCTTCGCGCAACCGGAGAAAAATGGCACGATTTGCAGCTACAAATAATCCAAAATGATCTGTCTTTCAGAAATATTTCTCTCTATAGATTGCCCGGCAATCCCAACGCCCAAGAAATCTCCCTGGCTGGAATTGTATTCGATCTCAGCTCTACCTATGAGATACGAGTAAATTACACGCCGGAAGACGATCCTATAAATGGCCAACCACAAGGAGCTACTCCCGCATCTCTGATCTTTACCTTCGAGGATGGATCGTCATCGGTGCTAAGACACACATTCAATGTAAACGATGTAGGCTCATGGGAATGGATTGCCAATCCTGCTGAGGCAATCATCGGTCACGATATCGCTTTCAAGGGGTTCATCTTCGATCAAGGGGCAGACGACATCGCTGTCGAATGGGACTTCGGCGATGGGATATCGGAAGATTATCTTTACAAATCGAGTACGGCCCCATCCTACTCAGAAATAACGGCAAGACACGCCTATGATTATTATGGATCCTACGAATTGGGATTGTCTATTTCTGATTTTGACGGTGGGATAGCCTCTTTCAGAACGACTATTCAGATTGATTCGATTGGCATGTCAATCACAAATACGGTTCCAGCGGTGGAAATAATTGGAAATGATTCCTTGGTCGCTTTTGAAGATCAACTCATAACACTCATGGCCGATGCCGTTGACGACGGGACAATTGCATCGTATTCATGGATTCTATCAGATGGAGGTTCCTACCTCAACGAAACTTCTTCGCGGGAATCATCCGTAACGCATGCCTTTGCGTTCTCAGGAGACTATCCGATCATTGTACTGTGTAAAGATGACAAAGGCGCGATAGGAGTAACATACGCCATCTTGCAGGTGAAAAATTCCCCTCCAAGAGCCGTAATTTTCAATAAAGCCTGCTGCAATCAAGACGAAGTCATTTCCTTCAGGGCATCGAGAGATGATTCGCCGACAGATAGTCAATACCTCGAGTTCTCTTGGGACTTCGGTGATGGAAATTCAGGCTATGGAGAAATGATTTCCCATGTATACAAGAAATCTGGAAACTACAATCTTACTTTAATTGTCAGAGATAACGATGGTTCTGAGTCTGCTTCGATTACGACGATTTCGGTGAAAGCAATAGCTCCCATAGTAACTAAGCTACAAGATAGGGTTGTCTATGGGAATTATCCATCCCTGTCTCTTGTTGCCTCAGCCGACGACACACCATCGGACGCAATGGATCTCACATATGAATGGGAGTTCGGCGATGGACAATCAGGGTACGGACAAAATGTAGAACATATATATCCATCAAGTGGAACTTATCTCATAGAATTGACTGTAATCGATTCCTCCGGCCTGATAGCGACCACTCTTGCGAATGTCATGGTGTCGATTGATCAAGACGGTGACTCTCTTAGCATAGACGACGAAGGGAATTTGTATTTGACCAATGACACACTAGCTGATACCGATTCAGATTACATAACAGACTATTGGGAGATATTCGAATATTCCACCGATCCTACAAGATCAGATTCGGATGATGATGGCGTCAATGATTGGTATGAGATTGCATTTTTCGGAGCTTATGTCGACACTGATGGTGACGGGTTGAACAATCCCTGGGATCCAGATTCCGATGGGGATGGCATTATCGATGGCTTGGATCAGAACCCGTTATTGTTCAACTCCCCTGATGGAAATGCCTATCAATACTCCATAACGATCGATAACATAGAAGGGACTGGATTCGATGTCTCTGTCGGAATCACATATGCATCGCAGCCTACGGGAAATCCAATCCCGATCATCGACCTGAGTCCGATTCAACTTCAAACGGGAGGGGTTGGGCCAGCAATCGATATTTCATCAGATTCGCCAGAATCATTTACTTCCTGCGTTGCAATCAGATATTCAGCAGGGAGCGTCATCGGGATTCAGGAAGATTGTCTATCGCTCTACAATGTGCACGGTTATCTCGGATGGCACATTTTGACGCAGAGCGTGGTTGATTCCGAAGACGATATAGTATGGGCCGTAGTTTCAGAATTCTCCCCGTTCCAAGTCGGATACGCACCTCTGATAGATAGCGACCACGATGGAATCGACGACTCGACCGACATCAACCCCCTTCTAGATGTCCTGATTCAAATTAATATTCAGGATATCAGAGCGCTAGATCTCCAGCATTATCTTGAATTGGATAGTTTCTATCCTCTATCGATGCCAGTAATCCCGGATTTCTACTGTATAATTTCAGTTGACGGTCAACCGGCGATAATCAGCGATGTATTTGAATGGGATAGTTCTCCAGTGGACCCCAACTGGAATACCGTTTGGAATGTCCCAGACGATCAACCGCTTGTCGACATTTCGATCTCTTTGTGGGATAAGAATCTTCCTTCAGATGCGATTCCATTCCCCTTCTTTGACTACGACTCTTTCGCCGGGCAGCAACCGCCATACACAATTCCCAGTGTAATCTGCGACATCAGCAGGGATCCGTTAGGAGGAATCGGCACGATATGGTCCTATCCGCCTTACCAACCTTCCTATAGCGACATCGAGCTGACTTACGATCTGATTGCGCAGAGACTCGTGATCAACGATGAGACGGATGATGACGGTTATGAATATGATCCCGATGATGGGAATTGGTATCCGGACGCAAATGGGGTCGGTTACGTTTCTGGTGCAGAGGACGGATGTCCTAGTAGCGGCTATCAATATGAGAACGACTGCGAAATGTTATTCGATGTGACGCAAAACGATGAAAATGACTTCGATATGGACGGATTTGAAAATTCTGTTGATCTAAATCCATTTTGCGATGTCAAATTGACAATTGATATCAAAGAAATCATCGCGCTTCAACCCGATCCCGATCATTTGGATTTCTTCTGCAGTTTAGAATTCGCAGATATGCCAATCATCGAGAGTGAGACATTCGGAGTTGGTCAATCCCACGTCTATCCGGAATGGACTGTAACATTCAATATACCAGACGATCAAAGATACTTTCCAATAAGGATCGCTCTTTTTGAAGATAGACAAGGATTCTTTGGAGACATTGATTGGTACTCATGTGACATCAGCAGAGATCCCGATTACTATGACATCGAACTCACCTATGATGCGGCTATTGGGCAGCTCGTTCAATATTCCGGAGATGAAGACGACTGGTTTTGGGATGCCAATGGCGTTGGCCACGTCAGCGGAGAGGAAGATGGGAATGTTCCCGCTGGTGGGCAATTCCCTTGGAATTACGAATACGACTGTGAAATGTGGTTCGAGGTGAAAGTAAGCGATAATGATAACGATAACGCACCATACTGGTATGAAGTGAATATACTCGGGACGGATCCCTTCAACCCTGATTGTGACAATGACGGTCTACTTGATGGCGATGAATTGAAATACGCACCATTCGACACGGATAGCGATAATGACGGAATTACGAACATCTGGGATCCGGATTCGGATAATGACGGGCTTCTTGATGGCTATGAAGACAAGACTTACTATGAGTGGGATTGGTGCAAATATGTCTATCTTTTTGATCACATCTATATGTGGAATCTGCACGAATATATCAACGTTGACCTGGATATTTACGCCCAATCCCTCCAGGAATGGCATGATAATCCCAGACTAGTTCCTCATTATACGAGCCCCATCGATCCAGATTCTGATAATGACGGTTTGAGCGATGGTCAAGAGGTGAACACCTACTACGCTCATCAAGAGGTGAATTGGCCACATTATACTTGTCCGTTAGATCCTGATACAGATGCCGATGGTGCTACAGATGGCGAGGAGATTGAAAAGGGGACGTGTCCCGTGCTTTGGGATCAACCATATGCTTGGGTCGGATTGGCCCCAGTTTCATCTCCAGACGATTACTCCTTAACATTGTGGGAAGAGGATATCTCAGTCAGTTTCCATTGGTCATATTTATTCATCCAGAGCGGCTGCAGCGATCCAACTTTCTATTTGGAGCTTGATGGAACACGCTTCTTTACAGCATATTCCTCTTTTTGCTATTATGGGTCGAAGATTGCGTGGGATATAGCAGAAGGCTACCACACGATTGATATTCACTACTCAATTGACTGGGACAGTTCGAACAGCATTTACATTTATGCATCAAAGACATATACTTTCCTTTATTTGACTGCAGCAGGTGACGCTGACGGGGATGGAATGCCAAATGGCTGGGAATATGACTATGGCCTAGATCCTTTCAATGCTGCAGACAGGAACACCGATCCAGACGGTGATGGCCTAGTAAATTATCTCGAATACTTGTATCGCACGTATCCATGTAATCAACATTCAGACGCAGATACCCTAAATGATGGTGATGAAGTAAATGTGTACCACACCGACCCTATTCTTGCAGATACCGACGGGGATACTTGGAACGATGATATCGATACGGATCCACTTATCAATATTAAGATTTCAATTAGCATCAATGAGATTATTCAGTGGGACGGACTCGGTGGTTGGTGGGATAATGTGGCAGATTTCTATTGTGAGATTATAGTGGAATCTGGCTCATTCACGGACAGCAAAATAAGCCTAAAACCGCTCAATAATAGAGATCCAAATTCGCATGTCTGGGGGATACCGCTATACGAAGAAGAGTTCGATGTACCAGATGATCAGAATATTGCTAAAATATCTATCATATTATGGGATGATGATTCAAAAGAATGGCTTGAAGGTAGTGATGACATTTGTGACATCTCGAAGGATTCGCAGAGAAGAAACGCGGAGATATATTACGATATGAGAATTGCGAATGAGATCAAACTAGATCCTATCAGCAGAGCTGAGAGTGATGATTTTCCTGGCGACGGCAATGGAGTGGGACACGTCAGTGGTAGCGAAGATGGTAGCATCATAACTGATGAAGATGACTGCGAGATATGGTTCGACATAACCCAGAGCGACAGAGACGGAGATTCCTTATCCTATTGGGAAGAAGTCGACGAAGACAAATTTAATACTGACCCCACAAGAATGAATACAGACAATGATGGCCTTTCTAATTCATTTGAGAAGAAAAATGACCCAGATGGTATGCCTTGGAATAATTTTGGTCTAAATCCCATATCGGACGATACAGATGTGGACGGAGTCTTGGATCAAGATGAAGACCTTGACGAAGACGGCTTGACTAACGGAGAAGAATGCAGTGAGTTTGGAACTGACCCTAACCTTTACGAAATCAATCTAGACATTGGAGCCGACTGGGAAATGTCAGAAGACTATATCGATGATTTAATTGAAGGTCTGAAGTTAGCCTCTGATTTCTTATACGACGTAACCGATGGATATCTGTATTTCCGTGTCATAAGAATTACAGATAAAGTTGTCAATTGGGTGCCAAATGATTTTGACATACGAATGCAAGAGGGCACAGCTCATCAAACATGGAATCTCGATCCGCATTGGCCACAATGGGATGGATCGGTTATATGGTTTCCTCAATACTGGGATCGCCATACCGACGGTACGGAAGGGTATCATCCGAATGAACTTATGTATTATGCTGGAATAATCCATGAATGGATGCATTCCAAGGTTGGTCTCCCTGATGAATATATTGACTCACTATGTCCTATCTGCATAATGTACCATGATTGGGAAGTAAGGGAGTTATGTGCGCCTGACAACCATAATGCAGATATCTCGGATACTTCATGCTGGGAATTGCTATTCGCAACATTCTGCGATAAAATCTGGTTCGATCTCAATCAAGATGGGGAGAGAGATAGTACCGATCCAAGTGATGCTAATACTCTACTTACTGCCTATGATGACAACGGCCCTTACGCGGGACCTGACATGTCATATAGTGGAAGCGGGGCATATACATTCATTACCTTGAATGGTGCGTTTGAAGCCATGCACGGGATGACTATTTAAATCAAATGAATATAAAGTCCCGGCTTACGACTCGAGTTACTGGTTAAAATCTTATTTGCAGCTTGGAAGTTGCAGAATGGCGCATCAGACCCATATCATAAAGAGACTCCTCACGACACCCTTAAAATCCCTTTTTCAGCCGAGATAAATGCATGTCGGAGAGAAGTCACTTACCGCTCAATTCTTTTGCATCGTTTTGTGATGGTGGAGGCACAATCATTCTATTGAAATTGAGTAACCTTGCTTTTCTATCGAACGGGCCTCTCCTGTAATTGATCCCAATTGGCCTGAGTAATGAGATTGCTGTTATCGCTGATGCTATCAAAGCAAAATAGAACCCGATCATAAGCTCAACTTCTTCGAAAATCCAATAACCCGAGGACGGATCATAAAATTGATGCCTCCCTATTCTGTCGATAATTGTGATGGGGAAGAGAATAAGTCCGGCTGCTTGTGGAAAACACCCGAGAGGGGTCAGCAATGCTAATAATGAGCCAAAGATGAACAAAATTGCGGGGATCGGAAGGAATTGAAAGGATGTCTGAAGTAAATCCTGGACATTATGTATCTCAATGACCCGTAAAAGACTCCATTCCCCCGGCAGTGGTAGTAGCATCTCCCCTTCAATTATCTCATACCGCAGTATGGACATCCAAGGGAGAATGAAAGAAATTATTCCGAGAAGAGCTCCCGTAATGCATAGCAGATTGATCCTCCATTTCATTATATCTTCCGAAAGGAACAAAGAAACTATCTGCAATAATTAATTATCGACATCACCCCCTCATGGAAAGAAAGCCATGTGAGATATCGATTTGATCGGATGATGGAAAAAGTCAGGATAATTGTTGAAGGAAAATACGGGCATCATGTGTGTGCGAGAACTCCGAGGTAACTCTTTCTTGGTTATGCCGGAATTATGATGCACCTAGATTATCCATCTCCGTTATGCTCAGTCATGGCAAGAGTGCTCGTAGAAAGCAGTTGATAAGCACTCGTTATTCATCGGATTACAATGCCCAATTTCAGCACGTTCGTGAACTCAGGCTGTATTTGCCTGGTAGGTTCGAATCCCATCTGGCTCGCTTACTTCTTAGTGGATAGAATCGGAAGAACCTTTATCTCCTGACGAGGGGATGCGGTTCAAGGGGTTGGAGGGAATCGTGCCAAGCACGGTCGACGACGCCGATCATACTGAGGCGGAAATCCCCGCTGTTGCAAAGAAGAGAATGAGCAGGCGGGCGAAGATTGTCATCGTCACCTATATGTCCATCGCCATCTCATTGATTGTAATCTTGGTTTTTATCATGTCGATGTTTTCCCACAATGAAGGCCCTCCCACCGTGCCAACGATAAATACGCACAAAGGGACTAACGCAACGGCCACGACCTGGACTGTTCGGCCATATCCGGTGGCGCATCGTTGCTGAAGAGCGATATATACGTGCAGGTGAGAAACGCGAGCAGTGTTTTCACAATACTGACATTGGAACTTCTCACGGCGACTGGCACACACGGGTTCAACTACATCTCGGTATCCGCGGGGGATTACATCTCAATCGGCGATGTATTCAGCCTCGACAAGACCATGTACCCGCAAGGCTCAATGATGGTTCTGGTGCCAGAGTTTTCTTATGGGCAATATTGTGTCATGTATGTTCAGTCTATCTTTCTCCCGCGCCAAAGCATTTATCCAGGCTGAGGGAGGATCGGAAGAGATCTTGAGTTCAAACATTATGCAGAAATGAATTATCTGCAGTGGAACCATTTCCTTCCGAAAATCGTATTTGCAAATATACTCCGAGCATTTATTGCTGGTGGTCTTGAGGCAAAAATCTCAGTCCCTGCGTTACCGTTTTGAAGAAAGATTAAAAAAGGCTTAAAGGAGGTTTGGCGCATTCTCCTGATTTCCAATCCCCTCTGATTAGAAAATAGCCAGAAAGTCAGAAGTGGGGTAGGTCGGATTCTTTCTCCGAATCAAATGTGTTTGGGAGAGAAGAATCTAATTCCTTTGGGAGAACCCGGTCAGATGGAAGGCATCTGCCAGTGGAAAGCAAGAATGGGTTGCTGGATCTCACCCGAGAATTGATTCTGAGGTGAGAATCTCACACGCACGTGTTACGAGCGTACGTGAAAAGACAAAAAAGACCCAAAGAAAGCCGCAGACTCTGTTTCTCAGCTGAAAATATCGGTTGCTCACTGTCTCCCCGTAACGCGTACACATGTGCGCGCACGGACGAGGAGGAACAGATGAACAGCTAATCTGATCAGCCGAAGGCGTTTTCTTACCTAAGAAACCGAGGAGGATCTAGCTAAGAAATAGCGCATTAGAATCATGAGAGTTTTTATCATACAATATATGGAATATAAATGCGATTTTCGTTTCTGGATTGCCCTTGTCAAGACATAAATGCACACTTATATGCATTTTTTGGGTATATTTGTATTCACATTCTCGACGATAATCCCGCCGGGAGCACTGACTCTTTTTAACAGGAAAGAATAGAAATCGTTGTCCTCAGTCTGCATCCCCTTTCTTCAATACTTGATCATCACGAAACCACAGTATTTGCAGCGGTACGCATCGGCATAGACCATCCCCATCTTGTCCTTCAGCCCCAGACTCTCACCGCCGAGGCCAAGGACCGTCCTCTCCTGGAACCAGGCGATATCGCTGAAGATCCTCTCCATGCCGAGGAAGCCCGCCTCCATCTGCTTTCCACAGTTGGGGCAGACCATCGACTTCCCGACAGGATGCAGGAGCGAGGGGTTGCGTTCCAGGGAATAGCCGCCCATCCCGATGTACTCGATTTGAATGCTTTTGGCTGTCGACGGGATCTCGAAGACCAGTTCGGTCGTGACGTCCTGTCCATTGACCACATCGGTCTCGACATACTCGATATTCTTGTCGCGGGTGCCGGCTCGGACCGGATGCTTCTGTCCGTCCGCAATGAGTTCCCAGGATTTCTCCGAGGTGTTGATCGGAATCTTCCCTTTGTTCATGATTCTTATCCTGGCGATCGCGAAAACAGAGCCTCTTGCCGGATGCAGCCTGGAGGGGAATTCCCCGATAGATTTCACGATCTTCACTTCGTAGTCCCACTCGCAGATGTCATCCGGCGCCGTCGCATGAGTGGCGATGTTCATGCTCGCCCCGTGCGAGATGAGTTCCTTCGGCCCGCGGGCGGATCCGTTCTCGGAAGGCATATATTGATTCCTTGCCCAGAGAACCATCAGTAGGTCATAATGCTTCTTCCGACATCGAAAGATGCATCAAATGGGGGAGAATGGAAACGGTTGGTTTCGACGATAGATTCTTATGCCTTCCAGCATATTTCCCCGCAGGGAGAATATAGGGAGAAAATCTCATGATGAAAAGAGCATGCGTGTTAGTCCTATCCTTCGTGACCTTG
>Ga0315276_10001104_pt1 | contig 24006 bp, 18 predicted proteins | sample YL17G05_0_MG_FD_204542 | JGI IMG/M metagenome (GOLD analysis project Ga0315276, IMG submission 204542) | Sediment microbial communities from Yellowstone Lake, YNP, Wyoming, USA - YL17G05_0 | ecosystem: Environmental > Aquatic > Freshwater > Lake > Sediment | place: USA: Wyoming | collected... | reverse complement strand
CATTTATTTCAACATATTTAATAAAAATAAACTATTTTTTGACGAACAGCTTATTTTTCTACACCAAGTACATCCTTGAATGCTTTAATAAATGTTTCTTTCGGTAATGCACCCATTGCCATTTGTGGTTGACCCTGAGGGGGAACAAATAAAAAGGAAGGAATACTTCTTATCCCAAAAGCCGATGCAAGTTCCTGCTCTTCCTCGGTATTAACCTTAAAAACATCAATTTTACCATCAAAATCTTTTGCCAGCTCTTCAAGAACCGGAGCTACCATCTTGCAAGGTCCACACCAATCTGCATAAAAATCGACAATACACGGTTTTTCGCCTTCAAATTTCCATTCTTTGTTTTTTTCGTAATTGAATACTTTATTCAAAAACGTCTCTTTTGTTAAATGCTCTACCATTTCATTTTTATTTATTAAACATCCGGAACATCGGTTTGTTTATCTCCCTGACAACCTTTATGCCAATAAACCATAAATATCATAAGTTAAACAAAATTGAGTATTAATTGTAACTTTGTCATGAATATTCAACAAATTGTCATATCTATATATGAATATATGTCTTAATGACAAAATTTTCGAGACACTTTCTGGTGTTGTGACATCTGAGAATGTAAAAGCATATGTTATCGGAGGTTGGGTCAGGGATTGTCTTCTCAAAAGGGATCATTCTGATAAGGATATAGATATAGTTGTCATCGGAAGCGGCATTGAGATAGCCCGTAAAGCAGCCAGAAAGATAAATCCTGGAATAAAAGTCAGCGTCTTCAAGAATTTTGGTACAGCAATGTTCAGAAATGATGATTATGAGATTGAGTTTGTGGGCGCACGGAAGGAGTCATATGACAGAGGTTCAAGAAAACCTATAGTTGAAGACGGAACACTCGAAGATGATCAGAAAAGAAGAGATTTCACCATCAATGCACTGGCTATAAGCATCAATAAAGATACATTTGGGGAATTTCTTGATCCATTCGGAGGTATTAATGACCTTAAGAAGAAAATTATCAGAACACCTCTTGACCCGGATAGGACTTTTTCAGATGATCCTTTGAGGATGATGAGAGCCATCAGGTTTGCCACCCAGCTTAATTTCACAATTGAGGAGAGTACATTCAATTCCATTAAAGAAAATACTGAAAGGATCAGGATTATTTCTCCTGAAAGGATTGTGACTGAACTGAATAAAATAATAATGAGTGAGCATCCTTCAAAAGGTTTAATTCTACTTGAAAAGTCAGGTTTGCTCAAAATTATTTTTCCTGAGCTTGATCATCTGAAAGGAGTGGAAACAAAAGAAGGAAAGGCACATAAAGACAATTTTCACCATTCCGTCAAAGTTCTTGACAATATAAGTAAAAACAGTGATAATCTTTGGCTTAGGTGGGCTGCTCTTCTTCACGATATTGCCAAACCGGTAACAAAGAAATACTCGTCTGATACCGGTTGGTCATTTCATGGGCATGAATATATCGGTTCTAAAATGATTCCAGATATATTCCGAAAGCTCAGGCTTCCTCTGAATGAAAAGATGAAATATGTTCAAAAAATAATTGATCTTCATCTCCGTCCAATTGCACTCTCGCAAGAGTTAGTAACTGATTCTGCAATCAGGAGATTATTATTTGAAGCGAGTGATGATATTGACGATTTGATGATATTGTGCGAGGCTGATATAACATCAAAGAATGAGGCAAAAAAAACAAAACATCTTGAAAACTTCAGACTTGTCAGGAATAAACTGAAAGAGATTGAAGAAAAGGATGCGATTAGGAACTTCCAGCCGCCTATTAATGGAAGTGAGATTATTATGGCTTTTGGAATAAACCCCGGAAAAGAGGTTGGAATTATTAAGAATGCTATCAGGGAAGCTATACTTGATGGGATAATCCCTAACGAACAAGAACCTGCCAGAAAGCTAATGCTGGAAAAGGGAGTGGAGATCGGACTGACTCCTGTTGATCAGCCTATCTGAACTTAAGATCGAGTAATACCGGAAGATGGTCGCTATATCCCCCCTGGTACCTGTATCCACGATACGTTGACAGAGGAGTGAAACCCGGATATTTGGGGTCTTTTCTCAGAAGAAAATCAGGCTTGAAAATACTTAACATCTTTACATCTGTATACAGACCCTTAATAGAGGTTAAAAGTTTGTCCGATACTATTACCTGGTCAACCATTTCCCATGTTCCTATGTAACGATATGTACCCTGGCCATCAACTGCCAGCTTTTCTGAAAGATTCACCAGAAAAATGCCGGATTCAGCCGGAGCAACCAGTGAGTTCATCTCCTGGTCATCTGGTGTACTGTTGAAATCACCTAAAATAATAATCTTTGCTCTCGCCGAGCTTCTTTCCACTATCGAATCAGCCTTCTCTCTGACCATTGCAGCTATTTTCATTCTGAGACCTTCCATGGCAAGCACACCTCCTCTTCTTGAAGGCCAATGGTTTACAATAAGATGAACAGTATCTGTAGAGATCACCAGTTTAGTATAAAGGATACTTCTGGAAGTAAAGTCTTCACTTTTAAGCCCGGATGGAATCCAGTACCTGTAGTCAATAATATTGGTACAATCTTTTCTGTAAATCAGACAAACATCAATACCTCTCTGATCGGGAGATTCCTCATGGATAATTCCATAGTTATATTTTAACAAATAGGTACCATAAACAAGATCCTCAAGTACTTTCCTGTTTTCCACTTCACAAAAAGCAACCACTGCCGGAGGGTTCCACTCCCCCGCTGATACGATAGTCTTGTACAACGAATTGATTTTCTTGTTGTATCTGGGAAAATTCCATCTCATCAAACCTTCCGGAAGGAAGTCATTATCATCTTTAAGCGTATCGTCATAAATATCGAAAAGGTTTTCAACATTATAAAACATCATTCTGACAGGCTGAATTCTGACATCCTGTGAATATCCACTGTTTCTCATTATTGTCAGCAGCACAAGAGTAACAGTTATACATGAATCGATACCTTTTGACATATAGTTTAAGATAATTCTTTAGGGGTAAATTGGGTTCCCCTGCAATTAAAATGAATTTATCCAACGGTATCTCCTGGCGCTTTCACCAAATTTAACAGCTAGTGTAATCTCATGAGTACCGAAACTTTGTTTTCGAATGTCGGTTAATGTAAAGTCGAAAGCATAGGCAAAATAAAACTTGTCGTATTTCAAGCCCATCATCATGATTATGGCATCATTGGTACGCCATGACAAACCAACCCAATAGTCATTCTTATAATAGATTCTCGATGTCAGATCTAATTGTATTGATTTGAATAACATATCCGATGATTTAATGAAGGCCGATGGTTCAAGGATCCAATCAGCAGCCAGTGGAAACTTAATACCACCTGTCAGAAAATAATGTCCAAGTTCAGTTCTTTTTGTGATGGAGGTATCGGCAAATAATAACGAACCCCTGAGCAAATTGGTCATCGCAAATCCGACATAATACTTTGATGTAGTGTAACTTGTCCCAAAGTTAAAATCCATAATAAAGACTGATCGGTCGTATGAATTCAGCAATGGGTCATCGTGATCGTAGATCAAACCATCGGTATTTATAGAAAACTGATAGCCAGTCATTGCAAGTCCAAAGGAAAGAGAATTCGGAGACTCCTCGGTATTACCCATTGGAATATGGTATGCATAAGCAACCTGGGCTCCGGTTCTTTTCATAATACCATTGTTATCGTTAAATATATATCCACCAAGACCCACATTACCACCTTTTGTTGGTTTTATCAGCTTCTTTCGTACGGAAGTTGATTTTGAAATGTAACTGTTCTTCAGAAGACGTGTCTGAAAACTGGCAGCATAGGTACTTGGGGCATCAGCCATTCCAACCCATTGTTCTCTGACCGTAAGATTAATAGTAGTATAACCATCCCGTCCGGCAAAAGATGGATTAACCAGGAACCCATTCATGATGTACTGGCTATACATTGGTACCTGTTGCGCTACGGACACTCCAAAAATGAAGCTAAGAACAATCGCTGGTAATATACTTCTTAAATATCTCATACTTTTTATCTTCGAAATATTATAATAATGATCTGATTATGCTTATTACACCTGACCTAGGTTCAGATCTGTCATTAAGATGAAGAATATAATGATATGAATCTGTGGGTAAAAGCCTCCCCTTAAATGTACCATCCCATTCATTTGCCGAAATGTTTTTAGTATTAAATACAAGTTTACCCCACCTGGTGAATACAAAGACTTCAGCATCCGGGAAAAGATCTATATTCTCTATCTTCCAGGTATCATTAAATCCATCATTATTAGGAGTAATGATCTGATTAACTTTAAGGCAATCTTCTGAGCCAATAACACCAACAACTACATCGAGAGATGCTTGACATCCATTCATGTCGGTAACAACCACTCTGTAAGTGCCTGCAGTGATATCTATCCGGTCCACAGTTGTGACACCATCAGACCAAATTACGATATAAGTTGGAGTACCCCCAGTGATGGAAAGTGTAATACTGCCGTCAGAATCATCCGGACAGGAAACATCTTTCTTAGTATGAGCAAGTGAAAGTGCTGCAGGTTCTTTAATAGTAACCGAAACATTCGCTGTACAAAGATTTGCATCGCGAACCGTAATGGTATATATTGTGGCATCGAGACCGTTAAATATACCGGAAGCCTGGTATATTCCACCGTTCAGACTGTACTCATAAGGTGAAGTTCCTCCAGCACCTGTCACCGCAACAGATCCGTCCGTTGACCCAATACATGAAACATTGGTCTGGCTAATAATACTTCCTGCGAAAGCTGCAAGAGGCTGCGTAATGTTTACTACTACATCGAATGTACAAAGATTTGCATCCTGTACTGTAACAGTTTTGGAACCGGCTGTAAGGGTTCCAAAAGTCCCCGAAGCCTGATATGATCCTGCCCCCAGTTTATAAATGTATGGAGATGTACCTCCCGACCCCGATATAGTCACGCTCCCCGTATTGCTGCCAAAACAGAGAACATTGGTCTGGGAATTAATAAATCCTCCGACAGCTGCAGAAGGCTGAGTGATTGTCACACTCACATCAAATGTAGTGAGGGTGGCATCTCTGACAGTTAATGTGTAGGTTCCGGTCCCCAGAGTTCCGAATGTACCAGAAGACTGATACGATCCAGTATCCAGCTTATATTCATAAGGAGTCACCCCACCGGAACCGGCCACTGTAACACTTCCGGTTGAAGTACCAAAACAAGCAACATTGGTTTGCGTTGTGATGTTTCCTGATAATGGAGGTATAGGCTGAGTTATTATCACAGGAATATTAAAAGTACAAAGGTTGATATCCTGAACTGTTGCACTATACGATCCGGCTGTGAGTGCTGAGAAAGTACCTGAGAGTTGGTATGTACCTGCATCAAGTTTATACAGATAAGTTCCAGTGCCACCAGAACCTGCAACTGTAACAGATCCGTCATTACCTCCGAATATTGATACATTCGTCTGAGATGTAATGCTACCTGTGAGTGCTGTAACAGGTTCAGTGATTGTAACAGCCAAAACAGTGGCTGAACAACTGTTGACATCGGTTACAATCACTGAGTATGATCCTGCTGATAAACCGTACTGATCTTCAGACGCCGGGACAACTCCATTACCAGTCCAGATATAAGTATAAGGACCAGTACCACCGCCAACTGTAATGTCTATTGCTCCTGTGGATGTTCCAAAACATAAGACATCGGTCTGGGTGCTTGTTGCTGTCGGTACAGCAGCAATTGTTATCGGACTTGTTGCTGATATAATGCCACAACCACCTGCTGCTGCTATTGTATTTGTTACTGAATAGGTTCCTGGTGTGGTCGATGATAAATTAACCTGTCCGGTTGCCGTACTTATAAACACAAGGCCTGCAGTGGATGAAAATGTACCTGCTATACCTCCTCCGCTGAATGTCGGGGATGGATTGGCTGCATTAAAACAATACGGGGTTCCAAAATAACTAAATGTTGCCACAGGTAATGGTGTTATTGTGACCGCTGAATTCGTAGTTACAATACCACATCCACCTGCTGCCGGAATAGTGTAAGTAACTGTATATATTCCTGCTAAACTGGCACTTGGGTTGATTGCTCCTGTTATAGCATCAAGTGATAATCCTGCAGGTAAAGAGGAATATACACCCCCTGAATTACCTGCTAAGGTCACAGCTTGTCCTGCACCTGTTGTGCTGCAATAAGGTGTACCAGAATAGCTTATTGATGCTGTCGGAAGGGGCGTAACAATAGTTGTGATTCCTGCTGAGGTTGAAGTACAACCACCGGCATTCGTGACTATTACATCTACTATCTGGCCGTTAGTCAGTGTTGTGGTTGTATATGTTGTCAAACCACCGTTCTGTAGACTGGTTCCATTGACTCTGAAGTTATAATTAGTCCCCCCTACCGCAGTCGTAGTGAAAGTGACACTTGTACCGGTGCAGATCATATTGTCTGCATCCGAACTTGTAAGTGTTGCTGCCGGCAGAGCGACAACAATATTGGTAATACCTGTTGAGGTTGCACTGCAACTGCTTGCATTGGTCACTATTACATCAACTATTTGTCCGTTGGTAAGAGCAGTTGTGGTATATGAAGTGGATAAACCATTCTGAACACTCACTCCGTTAATAAGGAAATTATAGATCGTGCCTCCACTGGCAGTAAATATAACACTTGTGCCTGCACAAAATGAGTTGTCTGCATCAGAACTTGTAATCCCCGGTGTAGGTAATGCAACAACAGTATTTGCTATACCTGCTGAAGTAGTGCTGCAGCCACCTGCATTTGTAACAATAACATCCACTACCTGACCGTTCGTAAGCGCTGATGAGGTATAGGTCGGTGCTCCGCTGTTCTGGACCGTCACAGCATTAACTCTGAAATTAAAGTTAGTTCCTCCACTTGCAGTGAAAATAACACTGGTACCATCACAGAATGTATTGTCTGCATCGGAACTGACTAGGGTAGGTGTTGGATAAGCAATAACAGTATTGGTGATACCTGCTGAAGTAACAGTACATCCACTTACGTTGGTGACTAATACATCAACTACCTGTCCATTGGTAAGTGAAGGAGTAGTATATGTTGCAGATACACTGTTCTGTACACTCGTCCCATTAACCCTGAAGTCATAGCTATTACCGCCACTGGCTGAAAACGCAATACTAGTCCCTGCACAGAATGTGTTATCGGCATCAGAACTTGTGAGAGTGGGATTAGGAACTGCGTTAATTGTTACTGCTGTTGCAGCTGTATTTGTACAACCGCTGCCATTGGCTACCTGTACAGATATGTTACCTGCCGCAAAAGCACCCCATCTCACTCTGGCAAAATTATCACCTGGATTACCTCCGACAGTGATAACACCATTTGTGACTGTCCAGCTGTAAGAAGAATAGGTATTTGTAAGCGTATAAGTGTATTCAGAATTTGAACATACCGATACAACAGGACTATTAAAAGCGGGTAAAGGAATTGAATGTATTGTAACGGTATCTACAACTGATGAACCGCAAGCGTTTCCAAAAAGATCAGTTTTTGTCATATTTGCAACCAAAACACCTGGTGAAGCACTACTCCATTGAACATCAACCGTATTTGTATTTATTGGTGTAAGGATTGTACCATTAGTTACATTCCATGAATATGTAGTCGAACCGGAAGCAACAGAGTATGTCTTAATCTCTCCTGCACAGGCATCTGAAAACCTTGTTGTAACATTATTAAATATAAAACCAGCGTCTTTGTTAAATACCATCTCTAAGGTGTCCTTACAGGTGTTTCCATCGGTGACTACCAAACGGATATGATATATGCCATTCGGCATGAGATTATTAAAGTATGGAGTTGCAACATTACTTGTATTGGTGAAATGTATGAACGGGGGAATAAAATCAAGAAACACAAATGGATTTACATTATCCTCGAGTCCATCCCAAAAATATGAATAAGTTCCATTGCCACCGGTAACAGTAGATGAATAAAGTGCAAAAGGAGCTGCCAGATCACAACTACTCAATGACATAGCATCTATACTCAATGATGTAGATACTGTTATCTGAACATTTTTTGATCTGGAATTACCATGTGAATCTAACGCAGTAAGTGCAACAATCCTGGATCCCAGACTTCCACAATTGAATGTATTTGGAGCAACAGAAAGGGTAATAGGACCACAATTATCGAATGAACCATTATCAACATTTGCAGGCAGCAAAGTTCCTGTACCGGTTGGACCAAGAACAAGGTTAAAGGTTTTGACATTTACTACTGGTTTTACAGTATCCAGAACAGTTACCAGAGATGTACATGTAGATGAATTTAATGAAGCATCTTTCCCGTTAAGTATAACTGAGACAGGAGCCCCGATATCAGAACAGTTGAAAGCAATCTTACTTAATGACAGATTTAAGACAGCGGAACAATTATCGCTGGAACCATTGTCTACAGCTGAAGCATTTAAGGTAGCATTTCCAGAGCCATCCAGATAAAGATTGATACCTCCCCTGCATAAGACAACAGGAGGTGTAACATCTTTAGTTATAAAGAGGACTGTAACACTCTCTTTATTACCGCTTGCATCAGTGGCTTCAATAAGAATATTTGTGGAAGAAACACCGGTAATAATGGTACCTGCTACCGGAGTCTGAGTTTTTGTTATTGCACCGGAGGCAGTGCAGTTATCCGACACAACCAGAGATCCTAAGAAATCAGGAACAAGTGCCTGACAGTTATTGTTAAGGTTAAGAGTTATGTCGGCTGGAGTTGTAATGACAGGTTTTGTGCCATCAACAACAATTACATCAATATTGGAACTTGCACTGTTTCCTGTAAGGTCAGTGGCAGTAATTGTTACAGTAGTTATACCCAAACCTACCATCGTACCCGCAACAGGTAACTGGCTAACAACCAGGTTTCCCAGAGGTGTGCAGTTATCTGAAAATGTTGCGGCTATGGCTGGAATCGGAGCCTGACACCCGGCAACAGAATTTATTACAGGAGGTACAGGAAGTGTTATAACCGGATCTTCGTTATCTGTTACAGTAACTGTAAATGAACATGTTGCTGTATTTCCGCTCCCATCGGTTACCAGGAAAGTATTTGTAGTTGTACCAACCGGAAAGACTGATCCACTTGCAAAGCCCGAGGTTTGCGCAGTAACAATTACTGAACAATTATCTGTAACAACAGGAGCTAGATAGTTTACCACTGCTCCACAGATCCCTGGATTGGTAAAAGTATTCCAGTTACCCGGACAACTGATGGTTGGCATAAAATTATCTACTACAGTAACTATAGAATTACAGGTCGAACTATTACCTGTGTTATCAGTAACGGTTAATATAACATTGTTTGGGCCTATGTTCAAACATGAGAAAGTACTCGGAGCTACTACGAGGCTTGCAATTCCATCAGGATCATTTGAGCCGTTATCGACATCCGCACCTGTAATATTGACAGTACCTGCAGCATTAAGGTTGACAGTTATGTTTTTACAGAGGGCTACCGGAGTATCACTATCCAAAACAGTAACAATTGCATTGCAGGTAGAAATATTTCCACTATTATCAGTCACTGTCAGGGTTACAGTATTAGGTCCGATATCAGAATTGTTGAAAGTATTCGGAGTAACAGAAGTTGAAGCGATACCGCAATTGTCTGAAGATCCGTTATCGACCTGGGCAGCTGTAATAGTTGCATTCCCAAAAGCATCAAGAAGTACTGAAATATTCTTGCACAGGGCAACCGGGAGCTCGGAATCATTTACTATGACGGTAAAACTGCATGTGGATGTATTAGCTGCTGCATCTGTGAAAGTGTAGACTACATTGGTCACTCCTGCACTAAAGGTACTGCCCGGAGCATGGGTACGTGCAGTGTATGTCATAGCACCAACACAATTGTCTGTTGCTGTTGGTTCCGACCATGTTACAAATGCTGAACAGTTGCCCGGATCGTTGGGTACATTTATATTCGAAGGACAACCGGAAATGACCGGCGCCACAACATCCACTATCTGTACTGTATAATCCGGAGTAGTTACGGAACATCCCGTTGCAGTGATTGTTTCTGTAACACTTACTGTACCCGGACCTGTAGCACCCCAGTTGATTGTAATACTATTACCTGAACCACTTAAGGTTCCTCCGGCGACAAGCCAGTTATAAGTGTTGCCGGCAACGAATAGTGTTGAATAAATTATACCGGCAGCATTCGGGCATACATTATTATTTCCCGATAAGGATGGAGATGGTGAAGGACTTTCCGAAATAACCTGAGAACCTGTCATATTAATGGTGCAAAAAGAAGAAGCATTTGTAGCAACAATCGTATAAACACCGCTTGTTTTGTTGTTCCATGCAAGGGGTGAGCCGGTCCCAGCGAGAGGAGGGTCTTCATTTGCACCATCATGCTCCAGCTGGTAATTCACACCTGCTTCAGAGCCACTTAATGTAATATCGACACCGGAACCTCCCGAACAATAAGAATTGGCAGTAGCTCCAACATTGAAAACAGCAGGCATACTGACAGTTGTCTGAATTGTTTTCTGATTTGAACAGGAAGATGTCGGATCAGTATAGGTATAGAGGATATTGTGAGTTCCGATTCCGGCTGCTGAAGGGGTAAAGATATTACCACTTATACCGGGACCACTGAATATTCCGCCGACAGGATTTCCGGTAAGTGTTACCGCGGTTGCATCAATACAATAGCTTGAATTAAGTCCGCTGAAATCAACTACTGGCAGAGGGTATATATCTACAACGAGTTCACTGAAATCAGTTAAACCACAAGTGGTTACCTCATCAACTCTTATTTTTCCGGTAACACCACCGGGCAGGTCCCATGTAATATCCATATTATTAGCACCTCCGATTACGCTTGACGGGGTACCATCTTCAACCGTCCAGTTATAAGTCGAACCAGGATGATCTACTACAGAATAATTAATTGTTGTACCTGCACAAACTCCTGTAATTGAGGGGAGTATAGGAGTTGTAACTGGAGGAGAACAAGAAACACAAGATATATCTGCAAACCATCCACTTCTGTCAAAAAAAACATTTGATCTAAAATTAAATGTCAGACAGGTGCCCGAAGAGTTAATCCTGAAGGGAGGAAGGCTTCCTGTAAAAATATCACCTGAGTACGATCCAATAAGAGGAGAAGAGGTATTTGGTCCGTCATATACATTTAATACATCACCTGATCTGATGAATACGTTGTAAAAGTCAAATCTTAAGTTTTCACCACTTTGAGAACAGAAAGTTACAGTATTATTTTCATTAAAGGTATAATTAAGAGAAGGACCGCCGCTGTCATAAAAAATTCCGCCACAGGTATTAACCATCAGTCCATTATAATCATCAATATTGTAACTCTGCGAAAAAAGATTTAATCCGAAAAGAGAGAATAGAATAAACATATTCAACTTTCTGAAGAAGGCAGGAGTCCCATCATTTTTCCAATATTTCACAGGTACGGTATCTTTAAATGGAAGCAAAAAAAAGTCAAAATAAATCAACATTGCTTTAGATACCAGATTTTTAGATTCCATATTGTTCAGGTTCAAATATTACTTACTCAAATGCAATCTTCAATATATCAAGTAGATATAACTAACAAAGTTAAAACACATCCTGTTAAGCTACAGATTCATCAAATCAACTACTTACAATAGCGAATGTAATGATTTTTTTTCAACTGTTACCTGACAATTTGCATGTATTTTCACCATAATAACAAGACTTATAACAATGCTTTTTAGTTGTTCAATAGTTTTAAATAATAAATTAAAATTGTCACATTATTGGAATGATGTGCTGTTCCCAACTCCTCCCGGACCTGACTGCGGATAAGCAGAAGCCATAAAGAAGCATAAAATGTTCATGATTAGGGATGAAATAAATACTATACGTCTCATATTGTTCAGGTTCAGTTTTTTCAATTCCTAATGTATAATGCTCAATATATCAAACAAATAGATTTCTACAGTTTATAGATTTTCTTTTTGAGCTACAGATTTCTTACTCAATCACTCTTAAAAGCGAATATAGATAAATTTTAAACACCTGTAGTACTATATTTTCCATCGGCTATCAACATAAAAACATGACTTTTGAAAATACAATTTTATTGCTTTAAAAATTTACCATTTAAATCATTGATATTTAAACCACAATAAAGGTTGCAAATGCATCTCATTAAAATTCTTGATTTTGACAAATACCAGATTTTTCCAACTGAATGTGGGTTTAATTTTGACGAAATAATGAGAGCTTATTCAGAACCCATTAAGATTGCATATTCAGGATATTTATAAAGAAATGAAATATTAAAAGATTTTTTTGAATAAATAAAAATGTAAGCTATATTTGCACTCGCTTTTCGGGGGATTAGCTCAGCTGGTTCAGAGCATCTGCCTTACAAGCAGAGGGTCGGGGGTTCGAATCCCTCATCCCCCACAAATGAGAATCAAGGAGTTAGAGCAATCTGACTCCTTTTTTATTTTACCCATTTGCATATAATTTGCATACAGCTCTACTATATAGCATACTCTGAATATACCTGTTAATAACTCTATAAAACAGTAAGCCCCGGAGTGCTATCCGGGGACTTACCCTCGCTGCATTATCGGAAGAACATCCTACTTGCTAATATTTTAAACCAATTTTAATTATTTGAACTTTAAAATCTTATTTTTAATCCAATACCATTTATTGAGGCTGAAACTTTAAATTTAGCCAGTGCGTTATCAATATGCATTTTTTTATGCCCTCCAATTGTCCAGAGGGGGATTTCAACAGCCGTTAATCCCAACCTGGTAAGTAAAACTCCACCACCTCTACATTCATATGCCTTTCCATCAGGTGTAGGTGGACTAGTGAAAAACAGTACAATACCACTACCTCCTGGCACAGCACCAGAAATGCTTAATACTGCGCCGGTTCCTTTCATATTTTTAGCCTTCACTAAAGCAAGATTCATTTGTATTGTATCAGAATATTTCTGATATTTGATATAGCGGCATTCCCTTCTATTAGCAGCTTTCGCAGCACTAATGCAGCGAGACTTTTCAATCAGGAGATGCCGCTTCTTTATTTAATAATAACCGATAAGCGATTACCGACTATTTATATTTAATTAATAGCCTCCTAAATAATTAGTTTACTGTAAAATAAATTTGCCTTTAGCTTAAAAATGTCATAAATTTGAATTGCAACTATCTTCCTTGCCACTTATGAAAACAATAGTCAAAGTATTGCTAATATCATTGATTATGGCTGTATTAAGTCAATGCAAAAAAGGCACTGAACCTTACGTTATTATACCGGATAATAACTTTTTAAATGCTCTGATAATACTAGGTGTCGATAAAAATGGCGATGGCAATATTAATCCCGATGAAGCAGCTGAGGTAACTTTTTTAGATGTTAGTTCCTGCAGCATTTCAGATTTGAAAGGTATTGAAGCATTTGTAAATCTGGATACTTTATATTGCATAGCTAACCAATTAACAAACCTGAATGTATCCAGTAATGCTGCACTAAATACTTTGAGTGGCATGAACAATTCATTAACCAGTCTGGATGTATCCAATAATCCTGCTCTAAGTTACTTAGATTGTTCGAACAATTTATTAACCAGTCTGGATCTATCCAATAGTCCTGCTCTAAGTTACTTAGATTGTGCGAACAATTTATTAACCAGCCTGGATGTAACCAATACTCCTGAACTCAATTGGATGTTGTGCGAGAACAATTCATTGACAAACCTGGATTTATCGAATAATCCTGCATTAAATGTCTTGAATTGCAGGAACAATTCATTGACAAACCTGGATGTATCCAATAATCCTGCACTAAATGACTTGCATTGCGAGGGGAATTTATTAACCAGCCTGGATGTATCCAATAATAATAAACTATATTGGTTGTGGTGCGGGTACAATTTATTTACCAGCCTGGATTTATCGAATAATCCTGCACTTAATAGCTTGTTTTGCGATGGGAATTTATTAACCAGCCTGGATGTTTCCAATAATACCGCAATAGGAAATTTGACTATTGTGTCTATGCCTTCTTTATATAAAGTTTGCGTATGGACAATGCCATTTCCTCCAACTGGCATTATAGTAGATACAACTGGCAGTCCAAATGTTTATTTTACAATGGATTGTAATTAGATAATAATGGGAAATTGGACAAAGGCTATTAAATATGTTTGTAATAAATCAAAAGAGTAAAAGAAAATTAGATAAATTGAATCCTAACTATGTCTCAGCTCTTTTCTACAAGTTGATAAATTTTCCGTTTCATCATAATATAATTTTGATTTTAAAGGTATGATAGCTTGTCCCGATTAGGCGGGAGAACCGCACATGTTGATAAAGTTATATTTATAAGTGTTTAGCTTCGCTGAGCTCACCCGCTGAAGCGGGGTCGGTTGTGTTAGCATAATATGTGGGTTTCATAATGTATATATGTGAATTTCTAGAATCTCTATTCACATCAAAGTTTGTCAAACATATTCTTAAACAAAGTTAAGCTATCAAAAGACCAAAGTCAATTTTATTTTGGCATCTAAATAACCTTTCGTTCTTAAGTCCAATACCTTCCCTTAAAGATCTTATATCATTTGTCATGCTTCTACTTGCTAAATACCCTCAACCAGCTTCATTTTTGCTCAAGCCGTCGCGAGTAGCAGACAATTTTCGGCATATGAAGTGGGGTTATTTCAGGGCTAAAGCAAGGCTTATGCAATAACCCGGAGGGCTTGGCCTTGCTGTGTCATGAAATATTGCATTATGCAAACCCACGAGTGCCGATTAAAATTGCATGCCGCAGGCGAGAATTAATCTACAGTGAGGGTTGCGATTTATGTTGCATACCTTAGACCCATGTATTCTGCAATGCAACATAAAGAGAGCATATCCGAAGGCCTTTATTCCAAATTAAGATCTATCCTTCCAGGAATCAATCTGAGTAGAAGTAAGATATCTTACTGATTTAAAAGAGCAACCCGAACATCTTATCACAGATTAAACGATAGGGTTACTCATAAACAACAATGTAAATTGGCGTCAAAAAAGTGAATAATTACTAATTAATTAGACTGCAATATTGCAATCTACATTCGTTTGCCTACATATTAATATGTCAATAATTCAGAATCTGATCGCTCTTTTAAGTTCTATGCTTGCGACGAAGCAGCCTTGAAAAACTGAAAATATCCAAAACCAAATGCAAGTAGCAAATAAATAGCAACAGTTGACCAGCCAACCGTATTCACGACGCTGCTAAGTTGTCCAATAAGAGCTACAACAAAGCCAATGGCATCGGCAATGAAAAGGGCTAAAACAATAGCTCTCCGAGCATCGGAATCAGTTGCGTTTCTTGCCATCCAAGTCAATAAGGCAAATCCGATGAGAGCAGATCCAAAGAGTCGTCCCATGTATATCAATTGCTCGTCCGCTGTGATGTCATATAACGAATAAGCTTGTGTTGGTACAATAACAAATGTAACACCGAATACAATTGCTACGATCGAGTTAATTGTCATTAAGGTTTTGAGTTTCATCTGACACCTCCTTTTTAAAGTTTATAAATAGAAAGAATACCCAAGTTATTGAATAGTATTTTTCAAATCAAGTTAATTTTGATAAAGTTACGAAAGACAATAACACAAGTCAAATTTATTTTTATCCTCCCAATAATTAACTCAGCTGGATGGATTTGTACTGTTAATTCTCAGTGGTTCTTGAGATTTTTAAGTTGACAACATCCATAAAGAACCATGCTTTATGCTCGCGATCGAGACTTGACTAGGTTTTTTATATTTCTGATGATAGATAATATTAGAATTTCTAGATTAATAAACATTTACCAAAATCATTTGTTTAATATTAAAAATTCAAATTTGTAATTCAAATATTTAATTACGATAAAAGTATATATATAACTCCAATTGATTTAAAGTTACAATTTTTAATAATAAATTCAAATTATTTAATTATGAAAACAACAGAATTAAAGAGTTTTGGAAAACCTGATGAAATCAGAGAATTTCCTAAAGGACGTCTTGAATTGATTAAAATTGACGGCTCTACAATCGGACGCGGAATATTCCAACCTGGATGGAAATGGTCCACATCCGTTCAGCCAATCGCAAAAACAAAAAGTTGTGAAGCTCCACATTTCCAATATCAAGTTGCAGGAATTATGCAGGTTCTGATGGATGACGGAACCGAATTAACTTGCAGACCGGGAGATGTTGTCTCTCTACCATCGGGACATGACGCCTGGGTTGTTGGTGATGAAAGTGTGATTGTGGTGGACTTTCAGGGGATGGCTGATTATGCGAAGTTTCCTCATAAATAAGAAAAAAGAGTAAATATTTTTGCTGGTTTGCCAACCGTACGGCTAACGATATATGGTTTGTGAAGTTTCTGTTCATGGCGTTTGTTTGTATGGCGTATTATTAGCAACCGTGCCCTCAAAAATCCTGTCAGTTGATTAATTCTATTAGATGACATTTTTGGGGAATTGGGATACTGAATTGCAAAAACCAGGACAAGCAACTTATCTATAGCGTGTTATGCATTCGTACTAATCTATTCACGAAGGTCTGCCATTTCAAGATAGAAATAATTTTATTTCTTGCCAAATTTTATTGATTACTTAATTACTTTATTTATCTCTCGACTATTTTCCAGTAAGAATCCTTTCGGACAACTTTACCATTTGTATTTATTTCAAATATAAACCACCCATACATGAATTAACTCAAATGGATGAAAAAGCTTTAACATAAAGAGAGCAATCAGAACACCATTTACTTTTCAACTACAAAGGGAATTTCACGGCTTGAATAAGCTATTTGTTCTGCATATTCGTCCCATGCCCAAATTGCTAAAATATAATCACTACTATTTTCCAACGGCGTCGGGGACATATTATATTGAATTACTCCATCAATTACATCACATCCATTATTATAACTAATCGCACCTTCCTGGCCTGTTGACATACCAGTATTCCAAGCCCAAACAATAGCATTGATATTTTTAATTTGTTGTTTTTCATTATCAATTGATATTCTCTCGTTAAAAATAGCAACCATAACATTTTTTGAACCTGTTTTTTCCCAAGCAAATACCGGATGGTTTGAAATCGTGTCGTAATAATTATATGGAATTATGTGAATAAAGGATCTATCCTGAGGATTTGATACAGAAATTAAATCATTGCTTGTACCTTGAAAAGTATAAGTTTTTCCATTAGAATTATCTTTATAAGCGTACAAAGGAACCTGGATATATTTAGCATTTTTAAAAACAGATTGGTCAGTAAATGGAATACTGAAATCTGGTTCGGATTTACTACAACCAAGTAATATTGTCAAGAATAAAATGTAAAATATTGTCTTCATAAAAATGATATAAAATATAGGATGTTGAATCCAAAATAAATATTTTTAAATAAATTCATCTCTTCAATTTTTTCTGAGTTTCCGAAAGGACTAAATTTTATATTTTGAATTTTCCCATAATGCGTTAAATAGTTAGCTTGTAATTCTAACATTATTTTTTTTGTGAGGAATGGACGCAATCCAAGTTCTAATTGCCAATCATTCCACGATACTGAGCTACCAAGATATAGATTAACAATTGATTGATTTTGAGGGAAGAGATATAATCGATTATAGAATCCTATCGATCTATATGTATAAGAGCTTACTCTGGTTTGGGTTAGATTTGGGAATGTCTCAATTTCCTGAGTATAATCAGTAGATATAAAATTAGCTTCTAACCCTAAACAATATCTATTATTCAAAAATTTGCTACTATAAAAAAGTGACGATTTTATATTATATCCTGTGCTAGCAAATCCAGTATTCATCTGAAGGAATAGACCTTGAAAAGGATATTTATTTATTTTTTTAGTTCTAAGTATTTTAGGAACTGAGACTGGGTGTATAATTACACCTTTTGAACTACTTGGGGCTATGAAAACAAAATCTCCTTTATCTAAATTAGGATTTCTGATTTTACCATATTGGGGATGTTGTGAATTGTAGCTATAATATGTCACTTTTGTTTGAAGATATTCTCCAAGTTCGCTACCTGTAAGATATCCATCTTTGTTTGCATCTGCATAATCTGTTGTAATAGCGGTAATAAATTGTTGACGAAAAATACTTTCATCTGATACTTCTTCATTAGCACTACCACTTGTAATAAATTGACGAACTGGATTTGATGTTTTGTAGCTAATTGCATCTGGAATTGCTCTCGTCATGGTAAAAAGAGAACCTGAAAAGCATGCATCGAATAAAAAAAGTGCATGCTTGCTGTCTATTTGTTTCGCATATATTTCAATTTGAGACATTGGCATTGCTATACTCTTAAATCCTGCCAAATCAACCTTTGGATTTGGTGCGTCAGACGGAACGATATATCCAAGGTCTTCTCCATAATTTGTTGTAATCGTATGTCCATGTCCTGCAAAATAAATTAAAAGTCTATTTTGATTTTCTTGACCATATTTGGATATAAAATCTACTATCGCTTTTTCTATTTCAGCTTTTGTAGGGTCTTCTACTAAAATAACATTAAACCCATGTTTTTCAAGGGCTGGTTTTAGGAGCTGCATATCTTTTTTTACTCCAGGTAAATTAGGCAAATTTATATATTTTGAAACTCCAATCAATAATGCATGACTTTCTTTGTACAATTCAATTGTTGCACTGTCAACTATAATTGAGATTAATGTTATACCATGTTCTTGTGACCAAATTAATTGATTACTAAATAATAATATGCTAATCATTAAATGTCTTTTCATATCATTTATAACTTCAGATAGCTCATTTAATTAAGTAATAAAAGTACACTTGCCTATTACAAATAGATTGTTAAAGTTATTTTGGCTTTTCCTCTCTTGTGATCAAAGTTACACTTGTTTAAGTTAAAATCAATTTTATTAGTTTAATAATAAAACCATCCACCAAGATCCTTCCTGAGAGAGACATGGTGAATGGAATTATCACTGTTGGTTTTCAGTGGTTCTTGAGAATCCAGAGATTGAGTTGCTATAAGAGTTGCATACCTGAAGTCTATGTATTCTGCAATGCACCATAAAGAGAGCAACCCGAACACCTTTTACCTGGTTAATTTCTAAGTGGTCGTAAAACCTAATGAATCACAGATCTATTTCTCCTCGTTGCTCCATCTTACTTACCTGTGCTAGAAGGGAGGCTTTTTCATCCAGGATATCATAGGCAGAAGCAAGGCGAAGTTTTATGAGTTTAAACATCCAGGCATTAACGGTGCTTTTTAATGAATTTTCATCCCGTTGTATTGAATTATTTAAAATCGAGAATGCCTCTTTTCTCCTGTCAGGGTTCTTTATATATAAAGGCAATATAACTATCATCATCCTCAGTTCGTTTATGGCCTGCACCTATAGCTTTATTATAGTATTTCTCAGCCTTTTCAAATTCTTTGCGCTTTGGGAATTTTCAGAGCAGGACAAAAATATATAGGAAAGACAGTAGGAATAGCCGGTGAACATTTAACTGCAAAACAGATGGCATGGGAATTTACCCGTGTGCTGGGCAAGGAGGTAGTTTACAACTCTGTTACGCCGGAAGTTTATCGCAGTTTTGGATTTCCGGGTGCCGAAGATATGGGAAATATGTTCCAGTTTAAACGCGACTTTGAGAAGGAATACTGCAAATCAAGAGACCTTGAATTATCCCGCACGTTAAATCCGTCGTTGCTCACTTTTAATGAATGGCTCATTCAAAATAAAGATCTTATACCAACTGAATAATGAATTGCTTACTGATACAAAATAACCTATAAACCTATTAGTCCTTTTTCAGCCGTCCGTGTTTTGCGTAGTTATTATTATTCTTCATAAAACTTCACTTTATTTTCAGTCAAAAAATCTTTAATAATTTCCACATGAATACATTGTCCAAGGTGGACAAAAGAATAATCAGAAACCTTTTTTACTTTATTATTGACCATTATTTCTTTATCAACTAAATCAAAACCAAGATGCAGATGTTTTGTTGAAAATTGCATTCCACATACTATTCCCTTCTCATCAAATAGAGGACCTCCACTTTGACCCTTTAGACCCGGTGTACTTAGCTCAATTCCATAACGTTTGTTGTTTTCTGCCAAAAATCTAGTGACCATTCCCTCCATTGGGAACCTTGGTGATACATTTATTCCTGTATTAGTCCATTCAATATCGTCGGTTATTGCATTGTATTTAAAGTTATTAAACTCTGGAAATGGAAATCCAAGTCTACATAAAAATTCACCTTGTTTAATTGAATCATGATCTTTTTTAAATATTGCAAAGTCTTTGTATATTAATGTTTTGAAATCATTAAACTTAAGTATTGCCAGATCATAATTTGGATGTATTTTCCATGTAAATCCTGACATTGAATCTACACAGTCAAGAAAAGTGTTTTTTATTTGAACTATTGTATCACTATTAAATTTGTATTTAATCTCTAGTCCCTTTAAATTCCTTTTAAACCTACTGTCTCTTGGCAACGTGTCCCTTTCAGCTTTAAAATCATTATAAATTTTATTTAACTTGTCTGAGCCTGCAAGGAGATCGATTACATGTTTACAAGTAATGGCATAACCCTCATCATTAACAAAAAATATTGTCGCAGAACCTGGAATAATTTGCTTTCCAGAGTAGGTTCTCAATATTGAATGAATTGGCCTTGTGAAGGTTGCCACTTTTTCGATTGAGTCTATGAACATATGCCTGAAGTTTAGATTGAGTTATTAATTATGCTCGTTTAAAGATTATTAAAATACCTCATTTATACTTTATTTGGAGTTATATGATCAAAATACATTTTCTTAATATCAATTGTTGATCAGCCACTCCTCTTAATCAAATTTACAACTTGATTAAGAGAAATACAATTATATTTCAAACAGTTATTTTACCAAAAGCCCAAGACCATACCTAATAAACCTTAAAACATTTATCTTACAAATGACTCCCCAAATACCCTCAATCAAATTAAGTCTGGCGCCAGCCTACAGAGAGTAGCAGACCTTTTCGGCATATAATGGGGTTATTGAATGACAAAAGCAAGGCTTATGCAATAACCCGGTAGGGCCTGGCCTTGCTGTGTCATGAAACCTGCCTTTTCAGAAAGAAAAAAAGGGGAGGTAATATAATCTCTTCAAATCTACGGGAATGCAGAATAGCTGACAGTAGAAAAGCTAAAGGGCCATAGGAGTCAGCATAACTGACATCAGTATGGTGTCATCAGTCGGTGAAGCGTTTTTGGTTCCGGTATTCTTTGCAATGACTTTTTCGCTGATGACCTGAATATTGTATTCTCCAGGTTCTGAAAGATAGAACGATCCCATGTAAGAGTCTGCCCTGAAATAAGGATAAGGCACATCATGTGAATTTTGAACTATTTTATCACATGCAGGATTTACTACAAGGTGATCATCTGAAAGGCTTATTCTCACGGAATTTGCATAGCTGAGATCAGTAGTGTCTTTAGTGGCACTTGATAGCCAGACTTTGAAACGACCAGGTTTGGAAATGACAATATTCCATTCCGCAGTATTGTTTGACGGATTGACTTCATCGCTATAACATGCTGCTTTATCAAGTTTCAAAGAAACAGTACCATCTTCCTGTTGGAGAACCCCGTTTTCTGCAACCTGCAAATCTTTCGTGTTCCTCTGGTATACGCATGACCAAACGAGTATTGTAACCAGGCTAATAATGAATGTAAAATTTCTCTTTTCCATTCTTGAAATCTTTATTTAAAGGATAATATTTAAAATTTGCTGAAATATAAGTTTTATAAATTGATCTATCCAATTGATTTTGACTAACATATTTAAGATATTGGCCGATAGACTGAGCGCAAATCAAAGAACGGAATAATACCAAACTATCCTAAGTATTTTTATAGAGACCGGGTCCGCGTAAAAACGTTATTTTCAAATCGAAATTCACTTACCCTGTAATTAACTGAAGAATCATTTTCAACCTGATACACCCAATATCCAAACTTTCCAGGAGTGTAATATATCGGTTTTAAATAAATTTTATCCCCGACAGAAAAATTACATGTTTTACTATACGCTGATATTTTGCCATAAGTGCTGTAAATAGTAGTTTTAATCCAGATAAGATCATTGCCTCCAACTATCTGTGGCCCGGTATGGCGATAATCAATGAAATTACCAATGTATTTTCTTGTGATAAAGAATTGATCTTCCTGAAGAAGTGAGGAAGACTTCTTTGTTATGCTACATGAGATGATTATACCCATTAATAACAAAAACAAAAACTTTTTCATTTCAGAGTTCTCCTTTAATTTAAACCACTGTTTTTACCTTTTTCTTCTAAACAACTCAACTTCAGAATAGTTCATATACATATGGAATATTCTTAACCGGCAAGGTTTGCAAACCTGACCTAACTTATAAAAAATATATACTTATAAGGGTACCCATTTTCACGCAACCACCAGCGTAATGCTTTGGCGATCTTTCTTCTTCGGAGTAAGACCGTCCCGGTTTCATCTGATGTAATCCGATAAAATGTTTTCGTCATATAAAGATTTATTTTATTAGCCTGACTATATACTCATATTAATTAAAATGAACAAAATCTCATTTATTTATACCCGATGTTTTTCACTAAGTACTTAATTCAATTTGTCCGGAGATTTTTTGCGAATAAAAATATGTAAGTCCGTTCATCTCTGTCATATCGACAATCTTAAAACCATTTCTTTTCAAAATTTCTGAAACTTCATTTTTATCCATATTATGATCTGTACTGGAATCGAGGAAATTAATGAATCTGTTAAATAATCCCGAAGGCTGATAAAAGTGAAATGCATTCCCCTTCAGAGCTTGGCTGTCTGAAAAGCATCCTATGAAATTGGCATTCTGAGGTAAAATACGAACGAGAGTAAACAGAAACATATCCAGATGTTTTATTAAATTCAGTTTCTTAAGGTTTATTAAAGTTCTGACACTCTTTAATTCCTTTTCATTGCAATAATAATGGTGTTTTGAAGAGAGTATCATTAAATCAGGTTCCTTTGACAGACCAATATTTTTAAGATAACTGTAAAAGTTTATTCCTGCTTCGGCAACCATATTAATGATAGCCGGGCTGAAACCGGTCCTTCCAAAGGAAGTTCTTTCCTTGTTTAAGTTTATATTATCATTACCGTCATTCGTGAATCGGGTCTTGTTTAAAAGTAAATTGTTTTCCATCATTTTACGTTTTAAATTATATGTTAAAAGTATTATGAAAGAAAATTACCTGCAAGCAGCTAAAGCCCAATTAGTGAAAATATGTAAGAGTTTTGAGGGCTCTTAATCAATAAAAAATGGAAGATTATTTACAGTTAAAAACAATTGACAACCAGAATGAAGTTATTCGTCAAAAACTGGTTAATATTTACCAGAAATCAGGGAGAAAAATAGATTTTCAAGTCATATTATGCTCTATAGTGTTAATTACCTGAATAATAGAGAAGCTTTATATTTAATCTTCAGAGAGTTGCTATTTTGACAAACAGCAGGTTTAAAAGGATAAGATTTCATCACGTAGGCATGATTCCGGATCTTTTATAACAGAAAACTTATTAAGAAATGTCGAAAAAGTCATTTTTAACTAAAAGTGCCGGAAAATTCCCGGTCCTGTCTTTGACCTTTCAACAAGTGGAGAGTGTCTCTCTTCAAAAAGAGGAGATTAATAATCAACTATACTTGTCTGTAAAAAAAATTCAAATGAAAATCCACCTACCTAAGTCCCCTTTTCCTGTTTTACGCACTTTTAATAAATAGGTTCTGAAACCCTCAGTTAATGGGGTTTGATTTTTGAATTTGGGTGTTGCAAAAGTATTTTTCAGAACACTTACTCAACCATTTC
>Ga0315276_10001103_pt1 | contig 24026 bp, 15 predicted proteins | sample YL17G05_0_MG_FD_204542 | JGI IMG/M metagenome (GOLD analysis project Ga0315276, IMG submission 204542) | Sediment microbial communities from Yellowstone Lake, YNP, Wyoming, USA - YL17G05_0 | ecosystem: Environmental > Aquatic > Freshwater > Lake > Sediment | place: USA: Wyoming | collected... | reverse complement strand
AGCAGGCGCTGCTGCCGGGCATCGTCCTGTACCAGGTCTTTCATCGACCCACGGTGCACGATGCGCCCATCGTCCATCACCGCCACCCAATCGCCCAGAGCCCGCGCCAGCGCGAAGTTCTGTTCGACGAGCAACAGCGTCGAGCGCGTCGCTTTCAACTCGCTCAAGGCTTCGATCAGGTTGCCGATGATGACCGGGGCCAAACCCTTGCTCGGTTCGTCGATCAGCAACAGGCGCCGCGGTTCGATCATCGCGCGCGCGATCGCCAGCATCTGCTTTTGCCCACCCGAGAGTTTGCCCGCAGGGTAGAGCCAGAATTTTTTCAGCGCCGGGAACAGGCGCAGCAGCCAGTCAAGGCGTTGCGTGTCGACCTGCTCGATGCTGCGTGCCTGGCGCGCCGCGAGCAGCAGGTTTTCGCGCACCGTCAGGTCGGCAAAGATGCCCATGTTCTCCGGCACATAGGCGATGCCGAGTCGGGAGATCTGCGGCGTGCCGAGCGCGCCGTGCGCGCTGACCAGGGTCTGATCGTCAAACACGATGTTGCCGTGCGACGCACGCCACAGGCCCATGATGGTGCGCAGCGTCGTCGTCTTGCCCGAACCGTTGCGCCCGAGCAGCACGGTCACGTTGCCCTCGGGCACGTCCAGATCGACGCCGTGCAGGATGTGGTACGCACCGATGTGCGTGTGCACGTCCTGCAGTTGCAGCAATGGCCGGCTCACTGCGACCCCCAGGTCCGCTGCGCGGCTGCAGTCTCGGACCGTGCGCGCGCAGGGTCCAGGTCTGGGTCTGGCTCCGGGCTTGGCCCCTGCGAGGTCGAATTCACACCGACCCAGCGGCGCGCAGCGGTCATGTCGTTTCCTCCACCGCGGCCGTGCCGAGGTAGGCCTGTTGCACGATGGGCGAGGCGATCACGGCCGCGGGTTCGCCGTCGGCGACGAGCCGGCCGTTGTGCAACACGACGATGCGATCGGCGAGTTCGCGCACCACGTCCATCTTGTGCTCGACGAGCAGGATGATCTTGTTGGCCCGCTTCTTCAGGGTATGGATCAGGTTCAGGATCGCCGGCACGTCGTCCAGGCTCATGCCGGCGGTCGGTTCGTCGAACATGTAGACGCGTGGCTCGAGCGCCATCAGCATCGCCACTTCGAGTTTGCGCTGGTCACCATGCGGCAGGCTGCTGACCGCAGCGTCGGCACGCGCGCCCAGGCGTGCGCTTTCGAGCAAGGCGTGTGCACACTCCAGCGTGTTGCGATGATCCGCCCACACCGACCAAAGGTTCAGCCCCTCTTTGCGCCGCGATTGCACCGCGAGCCGAACGTTTTCGACCACCGACAGATTCGGGAACAACTGTGTCAGCTGAAAGGCACGGCCCAGGCCTCGATGCGTACGCGTCGATGCCGGTTCGCGCGTGATGTCTTTTCCGTCCAGCCAGACCGAGCCCGCGCTCGCGCGCAGCTGGCCCGAGATGAGGTTGAAGTAGGTCGTCTTGCCCGCGCCGTTCGGGCCGACGATGGCCGTGAGCGTGCCCGACGAAAACGTGCACGAGACCGAATCGACGGCAACATGGCCGCCGAAGCGGGCGGTGAGGTTGCGGGTTTCGAGCATGAAGGATCAGGAATGTCTGCGCGCGAGACGCGTCGGCATCACGCGCTCACGGCGTCATTGCGGCGCAGGCCGTGATCTGCCGCGAGCCTGGACCCGCGTCCAGCGCGCCGGTGGTGGATGCCGGCGCGGGCACGACCCAAAGCCCGACAGGCTCCTAGACACACTCATGCGGCAGGCAAGGCTCAGCGTGTATTGCGGATCGGAATGTTCATGTCCTCGGCCCTGATCTCGCGCACCAGCTCGGGCACGCCCCAGGCGAATGCCGGATCGTCCTTGATCTTGAAGTGGTACATGCTTTGCATCGCCTGGTGGTCTTCCTTGCGGAACGTCATCTTGCCCTTGGGCGTGTCGAAACTCATGCCTTCCATGGTCTTGATCAGTTTCTCGGTATTCGTGTCGCCCGCCGTCTTCTTCAACGCCTCGACCACGGCAATCGCCGCGCTCATGCCACCGGCAGTGAAGAAATCGGGCGGGCTCTTGAACTTCACGTAATGGTTGGCGACCAACCACTCGTTGATCGGATTCTTCGGGATGCCGAAGTAGTAGTAGGTCGAGCCTTCCATGCCGGGGAAATTCTTGTACGCGGCCATCGCCGGCAGGATGTTGCCGCCGGTTGCGATTTCGATACCGAAGCGTTTCAAGTCGAGATCGGCGATCTTGAACGGGTTGCCGCCGCCGCCGGCCCAGATGATCCAGATCACTTTGCGGCCCGGCTGGTCTTTCAGCTTGTCGATGATGCGCTGCGCGCCGGCCGTGAAGTCGGTCGTGGTCGTCGGCAGAAACTCCTCGTGCACGATCTTCGCGTTCTTGATCGCTTCGCGGAATGCTTTCACGCCGTCGCGGCCGAAGGCATAGTCTTGCGCCAGCGTGGCGATGCTGGTGCCGGCCTTGTCTTGCGCCACCGCGTTCGAAATCGCGTCCTGCGAACTGTTGCGGCCGGTGCGGAAGATGTACCTGTTCCACTTGTCGCCGGTGATCGAATCGGCCACCGCCGGCTCGACCAGCAGAATCTTCTTGTACTCCTCGGCCACCGGCAGCAATGCCAGCGCAACGCCGGATGAGGTGGGGCCGACCGCGATGTCGCACTTGTCATCGCTGTAGGCGGCGGCGAGCAGGCTCTTGCCGACGTCGGGCTTGCCCTGGTCGTCTTTTTCGATGACCACGAGCTTCTTCCCGGCAACCATCATGGTGCCGTTCGTCGCGTAGTCCAGCCCCATCATGAAGCCGGTCGCGGTCTGTTTGCCGTAGGCCTCGAGCGGGCCGGTCTTGCTGTGGATGTGGGCGATGCGGATTTCGCCCTTGCCCTGGGCCATGGCACCGTCCACGGCAAAGACGCCGATCGAAAGCGTGACGGCAGTGAGCAGAGTGTGAATCGCGAATCGACGCATTGGCGCCTCGGAATTGATCGGCTTCATCGGGGGTGTCTCCTCGGGTGCAGTGGTTTCAGGATGCGGCGCATTGTGCGGCCTGGCGGCGCACGACGCCGTCGGGCCGCCGGACGGGCCTGTCTGTCTGCCGACACTTTACCGGCTTCGCGCCGGTGGCCAGCAATCAGCCGGCCGCGTGCGGCTCGCGCGGGCGAGCTGCCTCGATCGCCGCGCCCACCGGTTCATGTTCGCTGTCGAGCATCGCGGCGTCGTATCGCGCCTCGTCAGGGCCGAGATCGGCGGGGTGCGAGTCGCGCACATCGGCGTGCGACGCCGCGGCGGCGCGACCTGCGCCTTGCAGCGTCTGTGGTTTGACCCACTTGCGAAGCATCGCCTCGAGCTGGCGTTTCGTGAACGGCTTGCTGACGTAGTCGTCGAAGCCCGATGCGAGACATTGGTCGGCATCACCGACCAAGGCGTTGGCGGTGAGCGCAACGATGGGCAAACTGGTTGGGTTGAGAAACGGCAGCTTTTCGCTGGGGCCCTGCCGGAAACGGGCCACCGCCTCGAAACCGTCCATCTCGGGCATCTGGCAGTCCATGAACACCAGATCGAATTCGCGCCTGCACAGAAGTTGCAGCGCATCGAGCCCGGAGTCGGCCAGGGTCGCCTGGCAGCCCAGGCGTTCGAGCATCGCGCGCGCGACTTCCTGGTTCACGACGTTGTCTTCAACCACCAGGATCCGGGCATGCAGTGGCTCCGCCACGGCCGCGGCGCCCGCTGTTGCCGGCTGGGCGGGCAGGCCCGGGCCGGCCGGGTGGAGTTCGGCCGGAAGGCCGAGGCCCTGCAGATGGGTGTCGAGTGCTGCCGCGCCGGTTGTCGTGGGGTCGATCAGCAGCAGGCCCTTCTTGCGCCGCTTGCGCGCCGTCACCGGCGCAACGATTGCCGGGACACCCCGGCCCAAGACCAGCGGAAGTTCAACGCGAAACGTCGTTCCGACCCCGGGCTTGCTCTGCACCGTGATGCTTCCGCCCATCATGTCGATGAGTTGGCGCGAGATCACGAGCCCGAGCCCGGTGCCGCCAAAGCGCCGTGCCATCGTGCCGTTCGCCTGGGTGAACGCCTGGAACAGGTTGGCCACGGTCTGCGCGTTCATGCCGATGCCGGTGTCGCGCACCGCGATCTCGAGCCGCTGCGCAGCGCCGCCCTGCGCGTCGCGGCGGCACGCCAGCATGAGCGCGACCTCGCCGCGTTCGGTGAACTTGATCGCGTTGCCCACCAGGTTCGTCACCACCTGCCGCAGGCGCCCGGCGTCGCCGACGATCACCTCGGGAACGCCGGGCTGGATGTCGCAGCGCAGGTCGATCCCCTTTTGTCGCGCGCGCGGGGCGAGCAGTTCGATCGCTTCGTCGAGCGCGGCCCGCAGGTTGAAGTCCAGATTCTCGATCTCCAACTTGCCGGCCTCGATCTTCGAAAAATCCAGGATGTCATTGATGATCTGCAGCAGCGCCTGACCGGAGCGGTACACGGTTTCGGTGAAACGGCGTTGGCGGTGTTCAAGCTCGGTGCCCAGCAGCAGTTCGGTCATGCCCAGGATGCCGTTCATCGGCGTCCGAATTTCGTGGCTCATGTTGGCCAGGAACTGCGATTTCGCCTGGCTCGCCGCCTGCGCCTCCTGGGCCAGGTTTTGCGCCTGCGCCGTCAGGTCGCGCAACTCGAGTGTGCGCGCGTCGATCTGCGTCCGATATTGATACAGCCCTCGCTCCATCACGGCGAGCGATTGCAGCAGGCCGTCGAGGTCGTACCGGGTGTCGGGCGCAGGCGCGAGCGTGAGTTCGCCGCGCGCGATGCGCTGCGCGGTCTTCACCGCCTGTGACAAGGGTTCGGTCAGGCCCTTGATCATCCGGTAAAGCAAGAATGCGACCGCGGCGAAAGTGAGCAGCGCCGCGGCGAGCACGAAGGTACGTTGCGACTTGGCTTTCGCAATCGAGCCCAGAACCGCCGTCTGTGCGGCGCGGTGAAACTCGTCGCTGTAGCGTCCGAGAGTGCGCTCGATCGAATTGATCGTTCCGCGCAAGGCCCGGACGTTGTCGATCGACGCCTCTTTGGCAAGCCTCGCCTCGACCTCGTCCAGCGCAATGCTGATGTCGTCGATGTCCAGGTCCGGGTCGGCCACGGCAAGCTCGCGCAGGAAGTCTCGAGCGCGCTCGAACGCGGCGAGCGCCGCAGGGCTGACGTGCCCGGTGTCGACGGCGTCACCGGTGCCTTGAACAAAGTACCGCCAGCGTTCGTAGACCTGTCCGATCTTGGAGTCGTTCGCGCTCGCCGTCACGATGCGTTCGGCGCTGTGCAGCGCCGACCACGTCTGATAGCCGAGCAGCATCATGACCGGCAACAGCAGTCCCAGCACCTGCAGGATCAGGCGCATCTTGAGAGACTGCACGGAGAAAGTCTTGATCACGCGTCCGAGCCTGACCTCACCCAGAGGAACCGATCTGGACATCGTGAATGGAAACTGCGGCCACGGTCTGGCGAAATGAAGTCAAAGGGAACGCCAGTTTGCCAGAGGCTGCCCACTTTGGCCGCTGGCGGCCGCTGCCGGTCGCGGCTGGCCGGCCCGGCCTGTGCGCAATCGCGCCGGACGCGAACTGGTTCACACGCTTGATGCGTGTGGCGCCGACCCGGCGCCAGACCCAGGTCACGCATTGCCACCTCGCAGCGTGAGAGCGTCGCTGCGGGGACGCATCGGGCGCCGCGCCCGCCACAGCAACGTGAGCACGATGCTCACATTCAGCAGATTCCAGGCGATTCCGTTCAGGAACGCGGCGCGGTACGAGCCTGTGGCGTCAAAGATCGCGCCCGACATCCAGCCGCCCAGCGCCATGCCCAGCAAGGTGGCCATCAGCACCACGCCGACGCGGGCCCCGGCCTGCCTCGGAGTGAAGTACTCGCGCACGATCAGCGCGTAGCTCGGCACGATGCCGCCCTGGAACAGGCCAAACATCGCCGAGATGATGAAGAGCGACGCGACGCCGTTGTCGAGCAGGAACATCAACAGCGCCACACCCTGCAGCACCGAGCCGAGCAGCAAGGTGCGCAGCCCGCCGATGTGGTCCGAAATCCAGCCCGAGGCGAGCCGGCTCACGACCCCCATGCCCAGCATCAGCGACAGCATCTGCGCGCCGCGCGCCGCGCCATAGCCGAGGTCGCCGCAGTAGGCGACGATATGCACTTGCGGCATCGACATCGCGACGCAACACGCGACGCCGGCCACGCACAGCAGGCTTTGCAGCATGCCGGGAGACAGGCCCAGCGGCCGCTCGGCGGCGGGGGGCGCGGGCAGCGCCTGACTTGCTGGGGCTGCCGCGGCCGGCGGCGAAGCCACCTGCGCCAGCGCGGGCGGCCGACGCCGCAGCATCAGCGCCAGCGGCAGCATCGAGACCAGGCAGAACACGCCGATGCCGATGTAGGTGGCGCGCCAGCCAGCGGCTTCGACAAAGTGCTGCACGATCGGCGGCCAGACCGCGCCGGCGACATAGTTGCCGCTCATGCAGATGCCCAGCGCGATGCCGCGCCGGCGCGTGAACCACAGTGCGGTGTCGGCGACGAGCGGCGCAAAGGTGGCCGAGGTGCCGAGGGCGCCGATGAGGAGCCCCTGGGCCAGCGCGAACTGGCTCAGGCTGCCGGCCAAACCCGCGACGATGAAGCCGCCGCTCAGGCCGAACGTGCCCAGCAGCACCGGCGTGATGACGCCGAAGCGATCGGCGAGCCGCCCCATCAGCACGCCACCCACGCCGAAGCCGATCATCGTCAGCGTATAGGGCAGCGACGCGTCGGCACGTGCCACGCCGAACTCTTGCTGGATGCGCGGCAGGACCACAGTCACGGCGTACATGCCCGAGCCGCCGATCGTCATCATCAGGAGTGACGCGAGCAGCCGCGCCCATGCGTAGGGTGACTCGCGCGACTCGGTCGCTGCGGTGGCCACGGCCACCGGATTGAAATCGGCCATGCCCGGGCGCGCGCGGCTACACCACGATCGGCGTGACCGCGCCGTCCATCGCCAGGATCGCGCCGCTGATATAGCTGGCGCGTGGCGAGGCGAGGAACAGAACCGCCGCGGCAATTTCTTCGGGCTTGGCGATGCGCCCCAGCGGCAGGCGCGCCTGCGCGGATTGCAGGGCTTGCTCGGTGCTGACGCCTTGGGCCCGGGCGTCGGCGGCGATGCCCTCGTGCAATCGTTCGGTGAGAGTCAGGCCGGGATTGACGGCGTTCACGCGCACGCCCTTGGGCGCGTAGGTCGTGGCCAGGCCGGCCGTGACCAGCATCAGTGCCGCGTTGGCAGCACCGCCGGCGAGGTGAATGCTGCTCGCCACCTTGCCGCCGGCGCCGATGACGTTGACGATGGCGCCGCTGCCACGTTGCGCCATGTGTTTGATCACCGCGTCCAGCATGTAGACGCAGGCAAAGTACTTGGCCTGCATCGCGTCCGCCCAGGACTGGGGCGTCAGTTCATGCACAGGCGTGCGGCGCGCGGCACCGGCCGAATTGACGAGCACGTCGATCGGTCCGCCGGCGCGCTGCGCCTGTTCCAGCGCGGCCAGGGCCTGGCCGGCATGGCTCGTGTCGGCGCAATAGGTGGCAATGCGCGATGCGGCAGCGGGATCTGCATCGCACAACTGCGCCGCAGCGCGCTGCAGGTTCGCCGCGTCGCGCGAGACGATGGCCACACGTGCACCTTCGGCCAGAAAGGCGTGCGCGCTGGCCAGGCCGATGCCTTTGCTGCCCCCGGTGATGAGGATGTGTTTGTTGCCGAGTTGCAGGTCCATCGGGTCCCCGTGAATGAAAGCGCCGCTTGGGTGCGATTGGAACACCGATGCCGAGCCCGGCCCTGCCCGCCGGACCCTTGAATCGACTCCTTGGCTCGCGCGACAGCACAGGCGCCGCAACTCAGGCGCGCGCGCGATCCAACCAATCCACGGCGAAGAAGAACATGCGCCATCCCAGCATGAACAGCAGCCACATGACGAGTGCCGCGCCGCCGGCGAACAACAGGCCCTCGGCGCTGAAACTGAACGCCGGCTCGTAGGCGCCCCAAGCGGCCTTGGCGATCTGTGCATCGCTGTGTGTGAGAAGCGCAAAAATCTGGTGCATCAGGTCGGCGTTGAATGCTTCGACGGCGGCGCGCAGCCGCTCCAGCGTGCGCAGCATGGACTGGATCGCAAGTCCTTCGGCCTGAAACGTCGGGTCGGAGTGGTAGAGATGGTGATCGACCAGCAGCTCCATCTTGCCGCCGTGGAACTGTTTCGCGATCTCCTGAAACGGCGCCAGATCCTTTGTCACCTGGTCGAGCGCACCGCCCAGCCGTTGTCGGTATTGGGTGATGAACGCCGGCACACACCCGGCGACGAAGAAGCTGGCCAGCAGGATGAATCGGTCCAATACACCACGCAAGATTTCCATGAAAAGGCGTCTCTCCTTGCAGCCTCGAACGAGCCACTGCGAACGCCGGGCCCGCGCGAGCGGCGGGACCAGTGGCGCGCTGCGCATCATCGGCCAAGCCCGTGCCGGCGGGGTCCGTGGCAGCGGCCCGGACCGGCCACGCTCGCGCCGCGAATGTGGCATATTCCTCGGCCGCGCCGATTGCACCACGAAAGCGCCGCGATTGCGCTACGCTTCCGATCCGGCTCGATACGCCAAGGAGTGTTCGCTCATGATCAAACTTTTCGTCAACGGCAAGCAGCACTCGGTGGACGCCGATCCTGAGATGCCGCTGCTGTGGGCGCTGCGCGAGAACCTGCAGCTCACCGGCACCAAATTCGGCTGCGGCATGGCGCTGTGCGGCGCATGCACGGTGCACCTGGACGGTGAGGCGGTTCGCTCGTGTTCGACGCCGCTGTCGGCGGCTGCGGGAAAACAGGTGACCAGCATCGAAGGCATCGGCGCCAGCCGCATCGGCAAGCAGGTGCAGAACGCCTGGACGCTGCATGACGTGCCGCAGTGCGGTTATTGCCAGTCGGGCCAGATCATGAGCGCATGCGCGCTGCTGGCGCAACAAAAGCGCCCAAGCGACGAGCAGATCGACGCGGCGATGAGCGGCAACATCTGCCGCTGCGGCACCTACAACCAGATTCGCGCGGCGATCAAGGATGCCGCGGCGAACCTGCAAGTGCGCGGAGTTTGAGCATGGCAAACCTGAATACGAAAGCTGGAACCACGCGCCGCGGTTTCTTGCGCAGCGGCGGCAGCGCCGCGCTGGTGGTGGGCTTCACGCTGCCCGCGTTCGCGCCGCGCGCATGGGGCGCAACCCCCGCGCAAAATCCGATGGCCACACGCGGCGTGGGACCCGCGCTCAACGCGTTCCTGCGCATCGCACCCGACAACTCCATCACCGTCGTCTGCGGCCCGGCCGAGATGGGCCAAGGCGTGTTGACCGCGATTCCGATGCTGCTCGCCGAAGAACTCGATGCCGACTGGAGCCGCGTCAGCGTGATGCAGGCGCCTGCCGACGCGGCTTACGCGAACCCGATGTTCGGCATGCAGGTCACCGGCGGCAGCACCACGGTGCGCGCGCACTGGGAACCGCTGCGCAAGGCCGGTGCCGCGGCGCGCCAAATGCTCGTCGCCGCAGCCGCCGCGCAATGGAAGCTCAGCGCTTCCGAATTGCGCACCGAAAAGAGCTATGTCATCGCCCCGAAAGGCAGCAAGCTCTCCTACGGCGCGCTGTGTTCGCTCGCCGCCAGACTGCCGATACCCGCGCAGCCGACCTTGAAGGACAGCAAGGACTTCAAGCTGCTCGGCAAGCCGCTCAGGCGCCTTGACACCCCCGCAAAGGTGACAGGGGTGGCCCGCTACGGCATCGACGCACAGGTTCCGGGGATGCTGATTGCGGTCATGGCACGCGCTCCGCTGCCGGGCGCGAAAGCGCTGAGCTTTGCCGAGGCCGACGCCAAAGCCGTGCCGGGGGTGCGCCAGGTGATCGCGCTCCCAAGCGGTGTCGCTGTGCTCGCCGACGGTTACTGGGCCGCCAAGCGCGGCCGCGACGCGCTCAGCGTCAAGTGGGACCTCGGTGACCACGCGACGCTTGGATCAGCCGGCATCAGCAATGCGCTGGACGCGGCGGCAGCGATGGCCGACGTGCTGTCGCGCGACCATGGCAACGTGCGCGACGCGGCGGCGAACAGCGCCACCAGCATCGACGCCGTGTACGAAGCGCCGTATCTCGCCCATGCCTGCATGGAGCCGATGAATTGCACGGCGCACGTGCGCGGCGACGAAGTCGAAATCTGGGCCGGCACGCAAAGCCAGGGGCCGGCGCAAGGCATCCTCGGCCAGGTGGCGCAGGTCACGCCGGCCAAGGTGAAAGTCAATACGCTGCTGCTCGGCGGTGGCTTCGGGCGTCGCTTTGCGCCGGACTTCTGTATCGACGCCGTGCTGCTGTCCAAGCTCAGCGGCAAACCGGTGAAGCTGATTTACACCCGCGAAGACGATATGGCAGCGGGTTATTACCGGCCGGCGTCGGTGGCGCGCTTTGAAGGCGCGCTCGACGCCAAAGGCGTGCCGACGCTGCTCAAGGTGGGTGTGGGCACGCCGTCGATCATGGCCGCGTCGGGCTTCATGAAGATTCCCGACAACGGCGTCGACTCGTTTGCGCTGGAAGGCATTCACGACCACCCCTACGACATATCGAATCAGCGCATCGCCTACGGCCGCGCCGAGCCCGGGCCGCAGGTCTGGTTCTGGCGCTCGGTGGGGCATTCGCAGAACATCTTCTTCATGGAGGGCTTCATCGACGAACTCGCCGCGGCGGCGAAGAAGGACCCGTTCGAATTCCGCCGCGCTCTGCTGACGAACCAGCCGCGCTGCAAGGGCGTGCTCGAACTCGCCGCGGACCGCGCCAACTGGGGCAAGGCGCTGCCGGCGGGCATGGCACGCGGCATCGCGCTGGCGCAGAGTTTCGGCAGTTATGTGGCGCAGGTCGCCGAGGTCTCGGTGGCCGCCGACGGCACGCCCAGGGTGCACCGCGTGATTGCCGCGGTGGACTGCGGCATGATCGTGAACCCCGAGATCATCCGGCGCCAGATCGAAGGCGCAATTGTCTTCGGTCTGAGCGCCGCGCTGTACGGGCGCATCACGCTCAAGGACGGCCGGGTCGAGCAGTCCAACTTCCACGACTATCCGGTGCTGCGTTTGCCCGAAATGCCGCGCGTCGAAGTGCACATCATGGCAAGCAAAGAGCCGCCCGGCGGCATCGGCGAGCCCGGGACCCCGCCGATCGCGCCGGCCGTGGTGAACGCGATCTTCGCCGCCACCGGCAAGCGCCTGCGCACCCTGCCGATCAACCGTGCCGCGCTGGCGCGGGCGTAGAGCGGGCGTAGAGCGGGCTTATAGCGGGCCAGAGCCGCGCGGCAGCCGCGGCAACGCGGCGCCTCGACCCGCAGCCGCCAGTGCATACACTTGCGCCGTGTTGCAAGCCACTCCAGTGCCGATCCAGGATCTGCAGGGCGCGCTCGGCGCCGCCGGCCGCGTGCGCCAGCTGCGCCAGGTGCTGCTGTGGCCGCTGCGCCTGATGCCGGTGCTGGGCAGCGAAGGCCATCGGCGCAAGCCGTGGAAACTGCTGCGCAACTTGGGCGACGCCTCGCCGTGGCACGAAGTGGTGGACGAATACAGCGGCGATAGCGCCGGCTTTCACGAACGCCATTACAACGAGTTCGTGACCTTTCTGCCCTATGTGCAGCAGTTCCTCTACGGCGAAGGCCGCATGCGGCGCGACGCTGACGACGCCGGCACCGGCTCGCCGATGCGCGTATTCCGCCGTCAGGACGTGGCCCAGGTTCGGGTCACGTCACCCGCGCAGGCGGGAGCGTTGACGTTGGACATCGTGCACATCGATCTGTACTTCTTCTTCGACGTCGACCTGGTGTTGTTCAACCTCGAAGTCGCCGGCGCCGACCTGGGCTTGAGCCAGACCCAGGACTTGCTGCACCGATTCGGCCGCGCCTATCCGGCGGGTTGGGACGCGATGGGACAAGCCCTGCACTGCATGAGCAATGTCGAGTGGCTGGCGGCGGACGGCCGTGTCCTCGCCCAGTCCGACTCGCAGCAATCCGAGGCGTTTCTCGAGCATGTGGCGCAGCACCGTGCGCCGCGCTTCGCCGCACATTGGCAGTTCCTGCTCGAACCGCTGGTGAGCGACCACTCGGGCCGCGACGGCGCGCTGCGCTACCGCCAGATCGAGTACTACCGCATGCCGCTGATGGCCTACCTGGCGCTGGACAATCCGCGGGCCTTGACGCGCAGCGAATTCATTCGCCTCGGCCTCGTCACCGGGATCGGCGAGCCCGGCAGTTCGGCCGAGTCAGCGCAGGCGTTGCCCTATGCGGAGCAGCATCTCGCCGATTTCGAACAGCGCTTCTGCTACGACCGCTTCTGGGCCGAAGGCGGTGCGGCACCGAACACGCGCTACCTGTGCAGCGGCCAGTCGCTCGTCGTCGTCGGCGCCGCGCACAGCGAGTTCTTCGGCTGCCGCGACCGCGGCGTGCTGGCGCAGTTTCGGCACCAGCATTTTCTGTTGTTCCTGATCGCCCATTTCCAGAAAGCTGCGCTGCTGATGTTCTCGGACCGGCTGGTCGAGGCGCTCAAAGGCCTGGACGTCGCCGACCCCGCCAGCGTGCGGCGCTTCAAGCGTGCGATTCGCTCCAGCTTCGAGGGCTTCCTGCGGTTCACACACCGCTACTGGTTCCACGAGATTTCGGAGCAGGCGCAGGTGCGCGCGCTGTACCGCCTGTGTGTCGGCCACCTCGGGCTTGACCCGCTGTACGCCGAGGTCAAGGAACGCATCGGCGACATGAACGCCTACCTCGACGCCGACAGCCTGCGGCGCCAGGCGAACACCGTGGTGCGCCTCACCGTGGTCACGATCTTCGGCCTGATCGGCACCGTGACGACCGGATTCCTCGGCATGAACCTGCTCGCCGAGGCCGAGGCGCCGCTTGCGCGACGCCTCGCCTGGTTCGCCGCCGTGCTGCTCGCGACCGGCGGGTTGACCGTCTACACGATGGTGAAATCGAAACGCCTGTCGGATTTCCTGGACGCCTTGTCCGACGAGCGGCTGCCGGCATGGACCAAACTCAAATCGCTCGCCGCGGTGTGGCAGCGCGACCCGGACTGAGCGGCTGAGAGGCAATCGGATGCACCCGCGTGAGGCCCGGTCGCCATCCGAGCGCATGGGCTGAGGCGCTCTCGACGCAGCCGCCGCGGATGCATCGTGGCCGCTACAACAAGGACTCGGGAATGAACGGCGACAGCATCCAGAGCTTGAACCGCTGCCAGGTCGACGAGTCGGGTTCTTCGGTGAGCACGACCACGCTGTCGTCCAGTTCCATGCTGAGCCATTCACACCCGTTGCCACTCGCCGACAAGCGCACGCGGTAGGCGCTTTGCAGGCGGTCGATGTCGATCACGCGCAGCAGCTCGCGCGCCAGTTCCGGGCTCTCGATGACAGCGCCGAGCTCGGTGTTGATCGTCGCCGAGCGCGGGTCGAGGTTCATCGAGCCGACGAACAGGGTCTTGCGGTCGATGACGGCCGTCTTCGCGTGCAAGCGCCCGAGCGAAGCGCCGAACAGGTTCATGCGGCGATTGCGCTTCACCCGCGACGAGCTGATTTCGTAGAGGTCGATGCCGAGCTCCAGCATCGGTTCGCGATACAAGGTGTAGCCGGCGTGCACGATCGGCTCGTCGGTCGAGCCCAGGGAATTTGTCATCAGTGTGATCTTCGCGCCCCTGTCGCGCAGCTCCTTGAACAAATCCATGCCGACCTTGCCCGGCACCAGGTAGGGGCTGGACAGCACCAGTTCCTTGGTCGTCTTGCGCAACGCTTCGAAAGCGTTGTAGGTGACGCTGGTGTCCAACAGCTCGCCGCCGGCTTCGCCGTCGAACGGTTTGTCGGGGTGGTCGGCGAATACGTACGCATAGCCCCAGTGCAGGCCCAGGCGCCCGCCATCGAGGTCTTCGGCTATCGGCCCGTAGCCCAGCACGTCGTTGCTCGGCAGGGGTGGCGGTGGCGGTGTGTGGATCGCGCCGGTGCGCTCTTCGAACCACGCGCGCAGCTCGGCGTCGCTGCTGCGGCTTCGCGTCACCGCGTGAATCGGGTAGACCGGGTCGCTGTTCCAGTAACGGTCGAACAACTCCTGCAGCGGCGGCAGCACGAAGCCCACCGCGAATGCGTCGACGTCGATGAAGTTTTCGCCCGTGCTGCGCAGGAAGTACTCGTTGGCGACGTTGCGCCCACCGATCACGGCCATGGCGCCGTCGGCAATGAAGAGCTTGTTGTGCATGCGATGGTTGACGCGGCCCCATTCACCGATCGAGCCGATGAAGCGTTCAGCCTGACCGCCTTCGCGCCAGCAACAAAACGGGTTGAAGATGCGGACCTCGACGTTCTTGTGCGCCGCGAAGGCGAGAAAGTACTCGTCCTGGCCGCCGGTGTAGAAGTCATCGATCAGCAGGCGCACGCGAACGCCGCGATTGGCGGCGTCGCGCAAGGCGCGCAACAGCCAGCGCCCGGTCTCGTCCATCTCGAAGTGGTAATACTGGACGTCCAGCGATACCTGGGCACGGCGCGCCAGCTGTATGCGCGTGTCCAGGGAGAACGTTCCCAACGGCATGAGCCGGAAGCCGGAGTGGTCCGGCGCCGGCTGGTAGGCGCTGGCAATGCGCCCCAGCGTCGTCTTCTTCGCAAGCGGAATTGCGGTACTGGTGATGGGTTCGCGGTCGATCACGGGCAATCCGGCGCAACCCGACAAAAGCGTTGCGGCAATGGCCACGCTCGCCACGCTCAAGCCGCGCCACCCACGCTGGAGCCCGGTGACGATGGCACGCGTCCAACTTCGCGCAGGCGCCGATCGCCGGGGATTCGTCACTGTCATTCTCAAGGTCGTGTGCCCGTCGCTGAACTTACAGCAGGTTGATGGCAATCGGCCCGGCGCAGCGCTTCGCGAAAGCGCCGAGTGAAACGGGGTGGCTGCAGCGCGGTTCTGTTTATACCCGTCAATGCGCTATTGTGTCAGGCACAACACGCATGAGACGACCCACAGCAAGCGGCCCGGGCTTGCAATTTTCCTTGCACTCGCGCAAGACGCGGGCCGCCTCAAGTTGCCGATGCCGCACCTGCCCATGACATGAACTCGATCCTCGCCCCGAATCGACGCCGGCACCTGGCGCGCAGGTCGGTGCTCGTCGCACTGACCGGTGCGCCATTGTTCGGCTGCGCCGAAGTCCCGCCCCGACCCGACGAAGCCGCACCGGTCGTCGAGCTGCTCGAGGTGCCGGGTGCAACCCTGGAAGTGCAGTTCGCTCCCGGCCTGGGCGCGCAGTTACGCGCCGATGCGTTGCTCTGGGTGCAGCGCGGAGCCCTCGCTGTTGCGGCCTATTTTGGCCACTTTCCACTGCCGCAGGTTGAAGTGCTGCTGCTGCCGGCCGACGGCGATGGCGTGCAGGCAGGTGTCAGCTATGCAGAGCCCTCACCGTTGGTACGAATCCGCCTCGGGCGCGAAACCACGCAAGCCCAGTTCAGCGCCGATTGGATCCTGGTTCACGAAATGGCGCATCTGGCGCTGCCGCGCGTGCCGCGTTCGCAAGACTGGCTGCACGAGGGATTCGCCACCTACGTCGAGGCACTGGCACGCGGCCGCGCCGGGATGGTCAGCGCGCTCGACGTGTGGCAGGCCTGGAGGCGCGAAATGCCGCTTGGCCTGCCGCAAATCGGCGACCGCGGGTTGGACCACACCCCCACCTGGGGCCGAACCTATTGGGGCGGCGCGCTGTTCGGCTTGCTCGCCGATGTCGGCATGCGCAAACAGGGCACGCCGACGCGTGGCCTGCAGCATGCGCTGCAGGGCGTGCTGGCCGCAGGCGGCGACTATCGTGTCGCCTGGCCCGTGGCGCGGATCCTGGCGACCGCCGACGCCGCCGTCGGGCAGACCACGTTGAGCGAGTTGTACGCGCAGATGAGAGATCGCGCCGTGATGACCGACCTGCCCGCGTTGTGGCGCGAACTCGGCGTGGCCGATGGCGAGTTGCGTGACGATGCCCCGCTGGCCGCGGTGCGTCGCGCGATCTTGTCGTAGGAGCCTGTTGGGCTCCTAGCGCACATTCCTGCGCCGGCGTGTCGGCTGCGACGCCGAACTATGATCGCCGCTGCCCCCGCCCGCGACAACGCACCCGATGCCCCAAGTCTCCACCGCCACAGTGCCGTTTCGGGCCGACCACGTGGGCAGCCTGCTGCGCCCACCAGGCCTGAGCGCTGTGCGAAGCGCGTTCAAGGCGGGCGAAGTGGATGCGCGCCACCGCGCCCAAGCCGAGGATCTGGCGGTGCGCGGGGCGGTACAGCGGCAGCAGGAGATCGGCCTGCAAAGCATCACGGACGGTGAATTCAGGCGCGACTGGTGGCACCTGGATTTTTTGGCGCAACTCGAGGGCGTGACGCTAAAAGCCAATCCGGGGCCGAAGTTCCGGATCGAAGGCCAAAGCGAACAGCCACCGATTCCCACCGTCACCGGCCGGATCAGCTGCAGCCGCCCGATCATGGTGGAGCATTTCCGATTCCTGAAGTCGGTCACGCGGGCGACGCCGAAGATGACGATTCCCTCGCCCGCAATGTTGCACCTGCGCGCCGGGCGCGCCGGGGTCTCGACGCAGGTCTACCCCGACGTGGAAGAATTCTGGGTCGACGTGGCCGCCGCCTACCGTGTCGCAATCGGCCATTTGTACGACGCAGGCTGCCGCTATCTGCAGCTCGACGATGTGAGCTTCGCCTACCTGTGCGACCCGCGAATCCAGGCCACGAGCCGCGCCAACGGCGACGACCCGGCGCTGCTGCCGCGCACGTACGCCGCCGCGATCAATGCCGCGCTTGCGAACAAGCCTGTCGACCTGTGCGTGACGATTCATACCTGCCGCGGCAACTTCAAGAGCGCATGGGTCGCCGAAGGCGGCTATGCCCCGGTGGTCGAAGCGATGTTCTCCACCAACGTCGACGCTTACTTCATGGAATTCGATGACGAGCGTGCCGGCGGCTTCGAGCCGCTGAAGTCCCTGCCGCGCGGCAAACGCGTCGTGCTCGGATTGGTGACAACGAAACTGGGCGAACTTGAAAGCAAGGACAAGCTGAAGCGCCGCATCGACGAGGCAGCGCAGTTCGTTCCGCTGGAACATCTTTGCCTGTCGCCGCAATGCGGCTTTTCGAGCACGCACCATGGCAACGCCTTGTCGCAAGACGAGCAGTGGCGCAAGCTTGAACGCGTAGTCGAAGTCGCGCGCGAGGTGTGGCGCGAATGACTGCAAGCGTTGCGGTGAGCGCAGCCGGCGAACGCCCGCCGCGCGCGGCGGCGACGCTGGTCGTGGTGCGCGACAGCCCTTCGGGCATCGAGGTCTTGCTCTCGCGCCGCGCCGAACGAGGCGACCACAACAGCGGCGCCTGGGTCTTCCCCGGCGGCGTGGTCGACACTTCCGACGCCCTCGCCCACTCCTGTTGCCGCGGGCTGGACGATGCCACGGCCAGCGCCAGGCTCGGCGTGACGCAAGGCGGCCTCGACTACTACGTTGCCGCGGTGCGCGAATGTTTCGAAGAAGCCGGCCTGCTGTTCGCCACCGATCGCGCCGGAACCCTGCTCGATCTTGCCGGCGCGGCGGGCGCACGCTGGGCGCAATGGCGCGGCCCGTTGCATCGCGGCGAGCGCTCGATTCTCGAGTTGTGCCAGGAGGCCGGACTGACGCTGGCGGTGGACCGGCTCGTCTACCTCAGCCATTGGCTGACGCCACCCGGCCGCGCGAAGCGCTTCGACACGCGTTTTTTCATCGCCGCGGCGCCGGCGTCGCAGGTGGCGCTGCACGACGGCACCGAAATGCTTGAACAGCTTTGGTTGCGCCCGGCGGACGCGCTCGCTCGCGGCGGCGTGTTGAAGCTGATGACACCGACGCTGAAGACGCTTGAGATGCTGGCGCAACACGGCACGCTGGAATCGCTGCTCGGTTGGGCCGCTGCGCCGCGCGAAGTGGCGCTCGTGATGCCGCGCGTGGCCAGCGGCGCCCAAGGCCTGCGGCCGGTGTTGCCCGACGAGTATGCCTGGGCCGAGATCGGCCGACTCGACCCCGCCGGGCACGGCCACTGTTCTTACGACCTGGTTCCCGGCAATGCAGTGCGCTTGTCGTCACGCGTGATCCGCGTCACCGCGAACAACGGCAGCATCATGACCGGCCCCGGAACCAACACCTATCTGGTCGGTGGCGGCGCGCGCAATGTTTGGGCGGTGATCGACCCTGGGCCGGCGCTGCACGACCACGTGCAGGCGGTTCTTGCCGCGGCGCCCGGGCCGATCACCTCGATCTTCGTCACGCACACGCACAAGGACCATTCGCCCGCGGCGCTGGTCTTGCAGGCGCAGACCGGCGCCCGACTGCATGGACGGATCGCGGATCATGCGCAGTGGCAGGATTCGACCTTCGTGCCCGACCGGGTGCTGGCGGGTGGTGAGCGGTTCGAGCTCAGCGACGACGCTTCGCTGCGCGCGATCCACACCCCGGGACATGCCTCGAACCACCTGTGTTACCTGCTCGAACAGGAAAAGCTGCTGTTCACCGGCGATCACGTGATGCAGTCGTCCACCGTCGTCATCAACCCACCCGACGGCGACATGCGCGCGTACCTCGGTTCGTTGCGCGCATTGCTCGATGAAGCGCTCGAATGGCTGGCGCCGGGCCATGGATTTCTGATGGCGGCACCGCACCAGGCACTGCGATCGATCATTGCGCATCGCGGCCGGCGCGAGGCCAAGCTCTTGCTGGCGCTGCGTGAACTCGGGCCTTCGCCGATCGAAGCGCTGTTGCCGCGGGTCTACGATGACGTCGCGCCGCGCCTGCATGCAATGGCACTGCGCTCGCTGACGGCACACCTGTTCAAACTGCGCGACGAGGCGCTCGCGGGCTGCGAAAACGGCCGCTGGGCTTTGCTCGGCGCAGCCGCGCTGCCGCCGGCGGGTCGAGCTGCAAACAAGCGGGACTTGTCAGCTAGCTGATGACGGGGTCCGTCGCGCGCCGCGGCCCGGCCGCCACGGCAGCGCCGGCGGATTCGCCGCGGGGCTGCAGTCGCCCCCAATACTCGACGGCGCGGTCGACCCACGCCAGGTAGTGCGGGTCGACGCTCGAGTAGAACGGCATGCCGCGTGCCACGAATTCCTGCACCGCCTGCGCCAGCCGCGCGCCGGGCGGCTGCGCGGCGCGCTCGAGCTGGCATTCGAGATCGTGCAGCGCAGCGACGCGCTGCATCGGTTCAGCCGCCATCAATCGACGCCGCAGATCCACGCCGTCGACATCGGCACTCGGTGCGGCCATTGAGTTTTCCTGACGGGCAGCCATGACTCGTGCAGTATCGGCATCCTGCCCGGCGTGTGAACCACCCCGGCCCCGCAATATTGGCCACACGTGGCGTTTTGCACAGCGCCTGCTCCACCCGTGCACCCGTGCCGATGGCGCGACGCTTGCGCTGCGCGAGGGCCTTGAATTCACGCGTCGCGCCGACCCCGCGGCCTGCGCGTTCGAGGCGCGGGCCGGACAACCCTGAGGCCGTCCCGATCTCATTCAGAACTGTCTTCGGCGCTATGCTGGGCGCATGACGCACACGTTGTTTGCGGTGTCAACCAGCGGCGAGCCGATAACCTATCGCGACCGAAAGCGCGGCTGGTGGGCTCTGTCCGTCGTCTATCCGCTGCTGCCGTTCACGGGCATCGCTGCGCATGCGTGGAGCGGTTGGCCGGGCGCGCTGGCGCTGCCGCTGCTGATCAGCTACGGCTTGCTGCCGCTGCTTGACGCCTTCATCGGCGAAGACACGAACAACCCGGCCGAAGAAGTGGTGTCGCAGCTCGAAGCCGACCGCTACTACCGCTGGTTGACCTGGGGCACGGTGCCGCTGCACTTTGTCGCCCTGATCGGTTGTGCATGGTGGGCCGGGACCCAGGCGATGCCGTGGTGGGCCGTTGCGGTGCTCGCCTACGTTGCGGGCGCGGGTTCGGGGCTGGGCATCAACACCGGCCACGAGCTCGGGCACAAGGCCACCCGCATCGAACAGTGGCTGGCCAGGCTCGTGCTCGCGGTGCCGGCCTACGGCCACTTCACGGTCGAGCATGGGCGTGGCCACCACCGCTGGGTGGCGACGCCGCATGACCACGCGAGCGCGCGCATGGGCGAAAGCATCTACCGTTTTGCGCTGCGCGAGGTGCCGGGTGGAATCCGCCGTGCCTGGGCACTCGAGAAGGAACGCCTCGGCGCGCGCGGCTGCTGCGCGTGGAGCGCGCAAAACACGATGCTCCAGTCCTACGCCGTGACGCTGTGGCTGCAGGGCGCACTCGTGCTCGCCTGGGGTGTGGCAATGCTGCCGTTCCTGCTGATCCACAACCTTGTCGCGTGGTGGCAGCTGACCTCGGCCAACTACGTCGAGCACTATGGTCTGCTGCGCAGAGAACTTGCCGATTCGACTGCTGAGTCGCCGCGCTCTCAAGCAAATGTGGCTCTGCCACTTTGCTTGACCCCCACGGGGGGCGGCCGGCTTGGGCCGGCCTCGGGGCTCTCTCAAGCAAATGTGGCTCTGCCACTTTGCTTGACCCCCACGGGGGGCGGCCGGCTTGGGCCGGCCTCGGGGCGCTATGAACCACCGCAGCCGCATCATTCATGGAACACGAATCATCTCGTGACGAATCTGGTGCTGTTCCATTTGCAGCGCCACTCCGACCACCACGCCCACCCGTCGCGGCGTTACCAGAGCCTGCGCCACTTCGAACACCTGCCGCAGCTGCCGAGCGGCTACTTCGGCATGTTTCCACTGGCCTACGTGCCGCCGCTGTGGTTTCGCGTGATGGACCCGCGCCTGCTCGCCCTGCCCGACGTGCAAGGCGATCTGTCGAAGGTCAATCTGGATCCGCGCTTGCGAGCAGCTCGGACCTGAGCGCCGGGTTCGGTGGCGGCTCTGTCGGCTCACATGTTGCGCCGGTACTGCCCGCCCACCTCGAACAGCGCGTTCGTGATCTGCCCCAGCGAACACACGCGCACCGCGTCCATCAACAGCTCGAACACGTTGCGATCGTCGATCACGGCCTGCTGCAGGCGGCGCAACATCGCCGGCGCAGCGTGCGCGTGTCGCGCCTGAAAGTCGGCCAGGCGTTGCAGCTGCGACTGCTTTTCGGCCTCGGTCGAACGCGCCAGGGTCAATGTCTTCGGCGTCGGATCGGCATGCGGATTGCGGAACGTGTTGACGCCGACGATGGGGTACTCGCCGGTGTGTTTTTGCATTTCGTAGTGCATCGATTCTTCTTGAATCTTGCCGCGCTGGTAGCCGGTTTCCATCGCGCCGAGCACGCCGCCGCGTTCAGAGATCTTCTCGAATTCCGACAGCACTGCTTCTTCCACCAGTTGCGTCAACTCATCGATGACGAAGGCACCCTGGTTCGGATTCTCGTTTTTCGCCAGGCCCCATTCGCGGTTGATGATGAGCTGGATCGCCATCGCGCGCCGCACGCTTTCTTCGGTGGGGGTCGTGATCGCCTCGTCATACGCGTTCGTGTGCAGTGAATTGCAGTTGTCGTAGACCGCGATCAATGCCTGCAATGTGGTGCGGATGTCGTTGAACTGGATCTCCTGCGCGTGCAGGCTGCGTCCGCTCGTCTGCACGTGGTACTTGAGCTTCTGGCTGCGTTCGTTCGCGCCATAGCGGTCGCGCATCGCCACCGCCCAGATGCGCCGCGCCACGCGTCCCATCACGCTGTATTCCGGGTCCATGCCGTTGCTGAAGAAGAAACTCAGGTTGGGGGCGAAGTCGTCGATGTGCATGCCGCGCGCCAGGTACGCCTCGACGAACGTGAAGCCGTTGGCGAGCGTGAAGGCGAGCTGGCTGATCGGGTTCGCACCGGCTTCGGCGATGTGGTAGCCGCTGATCGACACCGAATAGAAATTGCGCACGTCGTGGTGCACGAAGTATTCGGCGATGTCGCCCATCACCTTCAGCGAGAACTCGGTCGAGAAGATGCACGTGTTCTGCCCCTGATCTTCCTTCAGGATGTCGGCCTGCACCGTGCCGCGAACGTTGGCGAACACCCATTGCCGGATCTTTGCGGTCTCGGTGTCGGTGGGCTCGCGCCCGTTGTCGGCGCGAAACCGGTCCAGGTTCTGCTCGATCGCCGTGTTCATGAACATCGCCAGCAGCGTCGGCGCCGGGCCGTTGATCGTCATGCTCACACTCGTGGCCGGGTGCGTGAGGTCGAAACCGCCGTAGAGCACCTTCATGTCGTCGAGCGTGGCGATCGACACCCCAGAATTGCCGACCTTGCCATAGATGTCGGGCCGCAGATCGGGGTCGTTGCCGTACAGCGTGACCGAGTCGAACGCCGTCGACAGGCGCTTCGCCGGCATGCCGGCGCTGAGCAGTTTGAAACGCGCGTTGGTGCGAAACGCATCGCCCTCGCCCGCGAACATGCGGGTCGGATCTTCGTTCTCGCGCTTGAACGCAAACGTGCCGGCCGTGTACGGGAAACTGCCCGGCACGTTGTCGAGCATCAGCCATTGCAGCACCTCGCCGTCGTCTTCATAGCGCGGCAGCGAGACCTTGCGCACCTTGTTGCCCGACAGCGTGGTGTGGGTCAACGCGGTGCGGACCTCCTTGTCGCGGATCTTCACGACATATTCGTCGCCCGCGTACGCGGCCTGCATTTGCGGCCACATCGCGAGCAGCTTGCGCGCATCGGTGTCTTGCCTGGATTCGCGCTCCTGCGCGAGATTGATGGCGGCCTCGGCGGCACGTGGCTTGTCGGGCTTGCCGGCCGTGAGCATGCGCGCCGCGGCGCGCAGTTGCTGGATCTCGCGCGCAAGGCGCGCCTGCGCGCGGGCGCGCTGTTTGTAGGCTCGCACCGCGTCGGCGACATCGGCAAGGTAGCGCGTGCGCGCGCCGGGAACGATCGCGACCTGGTTCGTGCTGTGGCGCACCTTGGTTTGCGGCAAGCTGCTGGCGCGCAGCCGCAGGCCCAACTCCGCCAGGCGCGGCAACAGCGCCTGGTACAGCGCGCTGACGCCATCGTCGTTGAAGCGGCTCGCCATCGTGCCGAACACCGGCATCGTTTCGGGCGCCGCCTTGAACGCGTCACGGTTGCGCTGCACCTGTTTCGCCACATCGCGCAGCGCATCTGCAGCACCCTTGCGGTCGAACTTGTTGATCGCCACGAACTCGGCAAAGTCGAGCATGTCGATCTTCTCCAACTGGCTTGCCGCGCCGAATTCGGGCGTCATGACGTACATCGGCACGTCCACCAGCGGCACGATCGCCGCATCGCCCTGGCCGATGCCCGAGGTTTCGACCACGATCAAGTCGAAGCCGGCACACTTGCACGCGGCCAGCACGTCGGGCAGCGCCTGGCTGATCTCGCTGCCGCCGCCTTGTGCCGGGTTGCGCGTCGCGAGGCTGCGCATGTAGACGCGTGACCCTTGTTGGCCCCAGGGCGCAATCGCATTCATGCGGATACGGTCGCCGAGCAGCGCGCCGCCGCTCTTGCGCCGGCTCGGGTCGATCGAAATCACGGCGATGTGCAGGGCATCGCCCTGGTCCAGGCGCAGGCGCCGGATCAGCTCGTCGGTCAGGCTCGACTTGCCCGCGCCACCGGTGCCGGTGACGCCGAGCACGGGAGTCTTCTGCGCCGCAGCGGCGGCGAGCATTGCTTCCCGGAACGCGGGCTCGCACCTGCCGTTTTCCAGCGCCGTGATCGCCTGTGCCAGGGCGCGCCACGCAGCGTCGCTGTGGCCTTGGAGCTGGGCCACGTCCTTCGGTGCATGGACGCAGAGGTCGGTGTCGCAACGCATCAACATCTCGCCGATCATTCCGGCCAGGCCCATGCGCTGCCCGTCTTCGGGGCTGTAGATGCGCGCCACGCCGTAGGCCTGCAACTCGGCGATCTCATCGGGCACGATCACGCCGCCGCCACCGCCGAAGACGCGGATGTGCGCGCCACCACGGCGTTG
>Ga0315276_10001101_pt1 | contig 24037 bp, 22 predicted proteins | sample YL17G05_0_MG_FD_204542 | JGI IMG/M metagenome (GOLD analysis project Ga0315276, IMG submission 204542) | Sediment microbial communities from Yellowstone Lake, YNP, Wyoming, USA - YL17G05_0 | ecosystem: Environmental > Aquatic > Freshwater > Lake > Sediment | place: USA: Wyoming | collected... | reverse complement strand
CCAACGCCGGGGCGGGGCGCGCAGCCCCCCACCCCACACACCATGCACACCCCACCCCTCCTCCCCCCCCTCACGCGAGCTTGACCGCGCGCAGGGCGGCTTTGAGGCCGCCCGTGAGCCCTTCCTCCGACACGATCCCTTGGTGCACCAGCCACCCCACGGTCGCGGTCGGGATGACGCGCGCCCAGTTGATGTAGCCCGACTCTTCGGCGGCGGCCAGGGCGGTGAGAGGGGGGATGCCTGGCGGGGGCGAGCGAGGGAGGCGGCGTCGACTCGCAGCGGCGCCGTTCCCTTGCCCGCTCGCCGCCACCCCCCTCCCTCTTGCTCTCACCGTAGACAAATTGGATCAGAAAGGTGGCCACCGGCCCCCAGCCGGCGCCGCCGACAAAGGTGCGCAGCCAGCGCGGTTCAAAGGCGGCAAGGAGCGCGCCGACCGCGTCGACGGCCACCGAGAGCGTGAGGCGGTTGGAGGAGTCCTTGGTGAAGGTGTCAAGTCTATTCAGGGAGGAGCGGATGGGGGCTGGGAGGAGCGGGGAGGGGTGGCGTCGGGTCGGCCGTCCCTGTCAACGCGTTGGCGCCCCGTTTGCGGGGCGCCGGCCGGGCGGAGGCGTCCTTAACCCTCCACAGTGGCTGGCATGACCAAGATACACCCATTCCGAGGCGGCGCGGGCCGGCATGCGGCCGGAATCCGGGCGCGCCCGCCCCGCCGCCCGCATGCCGCGCCACACCTCCGCCTCCACCGCCCCTCCACGCACCCGGCACCAGCCCCGGCATCTGCCGCGCGCCAAACGCGAGCGCTCCCGCGGCGGCGGCGGTGACGGCGCGCCCGAAAAAGCCGGACGACAGGACGCGCACGGCGAGCCACGCGAGCAGGATGTGCTTGACGCCCTCTTTGCTAATGGTGGGCAGGCGCAAGGTGGAGGAAGCCATGGTGGTGGAGGACGTGGCGGGAGCGAGGGAGGAGTGGGTGCACGCCGCCTCTCGCCGCTCGCGCACTCTTTGGCGCGCGCCCTGTGCGCGCTGTTACAGTGACCCAAGTGTGGTCCACGTGCCAGTGTGCCCCCCACCCTCCACCCATCACCCGACCAGGCGCGCGCGCCGCGCGCGGCCGCCGCCGCCGCCCGCCGCGCAGCCGACGCGCGCCTTCTTTGCGGGCGACTCGACCCCGGCCGCCGCCCCAAGGTCGAACGCCGGCGGACGCTCACCAGTCTCCAGAGGCGACGCGATGAGCCCCGCGAGCGCGGCCGCCGCGGGCGACGGGAGGTCGGCGAGGGCCAGGCCGACGCGCGCGGCCGCCGGCGAGAGCGGCTCCAGGGCGGCCATGGCGTCGCCGCGACCGGCGCCCCGGCCGCCAGTGGGCGACGCGAGCAAGGCGAGGAGGGCGTCGGGGCGCCACGCGGGCGACGGGTCGTCGCCACCGCCGTCGGCCGCGGACGCGGCCCAGGCGGGCAAGGGCGGCCCGGCGCCGTCGACGCGGCGCCCGCTAGAGCCCGGAAGAGGAGCGGCGGCGTCCTTGGAGGGGAGGAGGCCGTCGCCGGGCGGCGTCGACTGCCCGCCGCCGCCGCCCCCGACCAGACTCTCCATCAGCCGCCCCGCCCCGCGCTGGCGCGCGATGGTGGCCGCGCCGGGGCCGTCGCCCAGGTCGAGCAGGGCGGGCGACCCGTCGCGGGTCGAGGGGAGGTGGGTGGAGGCGTCAGGGTCGCCGCCGCCGACCGACGGCGGAGTCACCCCCCCGCCCAACCCCGCCGAGCCCGGCGTCACGCCGTCCAGGACGTCCACCGACCGTGAGATGGTGCCAGCATCCGGCGACGCGAGCGCGAGCGAGAGCGGCGAGGGCGCGGGGCGCGCCGCCGCGCGCGCGAGCGCGGCCGACGCCGGCGGCGCGACCGAACCGGCGCGCCGCGCCCCCGCGGGCGTGCCGCGCGGCGGGGCGGACGCATCATCATCATCGCCGCGGTCGCCGTCGGCGGTGGCGGGGCGGCGCCGGCCGGAGCGCGATTTGGAGGGGCGGCCGACGGTGCGAGGGGCCGGGGTGGGGGCCGCCAGGCGCGCGGCCGACGGCGGCGCCGACGGCGGCGGCGGCTGCTTGGAGGCAGCGCCCGGGGTTGCCACGACGGCGGCGCGATCGCTCCCACCACCACCCCCTCCTTTCTTGGGTCGCGGCGGCCGCGGCCCGCGCGGCGCCCCGCCCCCAAGCTGAAACCAGCGCGCACGGCACTGTTGCGCGGTGCGCCCGTCGAACGCGCGCGAGACGGCGGCCCAGCGGGAGCCGAGGGAGGCGACCAGGGCGGTCAAGGTCGCGTCCTCGGCGGGGCTCCACCCTTCGCGCCGAATCGTCGGGTCCAGGTGCCGCCGCCACCGCCCCATACACTGCTGGTCGGTGCGCCCGGTCAGGGCACGCGAGATCTCGGCCCAGGCGGAGCCGTGGGTCGCCACAAGGGACGCCAGCGCCGCGTCCTCTTCGGGGGTCCAGCGGTCTTTGGAGATGACGGGGTTCACGCGGTGCCGCCAACGTTGGGCGCACTGTTGGCCGGTGCGGCCGGGGATGCGCTTGGCGACGGACGACCAGCTGGGAGGGGGGGGGCGGGGTGGGCGCGGCGGTCGCGCGGCGACCCCAACCGACACCTGCCCTCTTCCCTCCACCACCGCCGCACCGATTGCCCAGCTCCGCTTGCCACCGCGCCAGCAGCACGTCTTCTTCGGGCGACCACGCGCCCGCTTTCACGGGGCGCCCGTTGACGTGCGTCGCGATGGGCATCGGATGTCAGGCCCGGGAGGGGTGGCGGGACGCGAGAACGCCACTCGTGTCCTCGCACCCGGTGTCGTGGGGCGCTGTGGGGGGGGGGGTGGGCTGGTTTTTGGGGGGGGGGGGGGGGGGGGGGGCCCGCTCCCCCCCAGGGGGCCCCCCCCCCGGGGGTGGGGGGGGGGGGGGGGGGGGGGGGGGGGGGGGCATGGGGCGTCGGCGTGGGGCGGGGCGCAGGCCGGCGCGCGCGCGCGCGCATTCAGCGCCGGCACGCGCGTTTGCCGCGGTCCGCCGCGCGATGGCGCCGCCCGAGCGATGGAGTGGGCTGCCGCCGCCCATCCGAGGGGAAGGCAGGCCAGACATCCGACGGGTTTCAGGCCGGGCAGCGCGCCGCCCATGCGGCGGGCGGCGCCCAGGGGAGCTGCAGGGCTCCCGGGCGCCGCCGCAGGTTGCGGGCGGCCATTTGGCCGATGGCGGGTGGGTCGCCCGGGGTCGCACCTGACGCGGGAGGGAGGGGTGTGGGGCGGCGCGCGACTCGAAAAAACGGCTCTCTGCGGGGACTGGCGGGCCCACACCTCGACCCGCCCACACCGCCTCCCGCCCCCCGGGCGCCCGCCCCTTGATGGCGGCCCCGTTTGCCGTGCCCGCGTGGGGCGAGGCGACGCCCTCCTACCCCGCCGCCCCAACCCTGCCCGCCGGCCACACGCCGACCTCCAAGGCGCGCGCCGCGCGCGTCCCGGCCCTGGATGTCGCCGTGAGCCTGGCCGGGGTCGGCCCCAGCGGTGAGAGGGAGAGGAGAGAGGGCGGAGGGCGCGGCATGCGGCGGCCCGCGCGCCTAGCCGAGCCGCCGCCCGCATGTTCCCAGGCGACCGCCGTCCAGACAAAGCGCCGAAGAAGGAGCGCAAACAAGAGCGGCGACCGAAGCCGGCGGCGGCCGCCGAAGCCACGTCCGCGGCGCCGGCCGCCGACGGCCGCAAGCGCAAGCAGAAGCCAGCGCCGGCGGCCGTGGACGAGGCGATACCATCGCAAACCGCGGCGGTGCCGGCGGCGGCCCCAGCGCGCGTCCCGCGCCCCGGCAAGCGCAACAAGTTCAAGCCGCGCCGTCCTTCCTCTCCCGCGGCCCCCGCCGCGCCCCGCGCGGCGCCCCCGGCACCGCCGGCCCCCGCCCCTCTCACCGGCCTGGCCGCGCACCGGGCCCGCCTCGCGGCGGGCGCGTTTCGACATTTGAACGAAACCCTCTACACGCGCACCGGCGCCGCGTCCGCTGCCGAGTTTGGCGCCGACCCCGCCTTGTTTGCCCAGTATCATGCCGGCTTCCGGGCCGCGGTCGCGGCCTGGCCCGCGCGGCCGGTCGACGCCGCGGTCGCGTTTGTGTCGTCCCTCCCCACCGGCGCCGCCGTTGCCGATTTTGGGTGCGGTGACGCCGAGCTGGCGGCGAGGGTTGAAGGCCACGCCCGGGTCGCGTCGCTCGACCTGGTGGCGATCGCGCCGGGCGTCGTCGCGGCAGATATCGCGGGCCGCGTCCCGCTCGCCGACGCCTCGCACGACGCCGTCGTCCTGTGCCTCGCCCTCATGGGCACCGACTACCCCAATGCACTCGGCGAGGCGGCGCGCGTGCTGAAAGCGGGGGGGAGCCTTTGGATCGCCGAGGTTCGCTCCCGCTTTGCCGCGGGCGCCGGGGCGCCGGGCGCGGGCGGCGCGTCGCCTGCGCCTACCTCCAAGGACGACGTGCGCCCGTTCTCCCGCGCGGTGGCGGCCCTCGGCTTCGCCCCGGCCTTGGTCGACCGCGCGTCGTCGCACTTTGTCGTCTTGACGTTCACCCGCCTCCCGGGGGGCCCCGCCCCGGTGGGCGACGTGGGGACGTGGCCCGCGCTGCGCCCGTGCGCGTACAAGCGGCGGTGAGGGGGGGAGGGAGGAGAGGGCGGACACTGCAAGGCGCGCCCCGCCCCGTTCACACGCGCCCGCGCGCGCGCCCCCCCTCCGCCCGCGCCGCCGCCAGCGCCGCCGCCGCCGCCGCCTGCCCCCCCGCCGCCGTCAGCTCCGCTTTCAGCGCGCGGTCGCCGCCGCCGCCGCGGAAGGCGGAGTAGACAGATTTCAGCACCCAGACCGACCACAGCGCTTCGAGGGACCACAGCACGCCCGACGCGAGGTAGAAGCCGCCGACGGCAGCGGATCTGGACAGGTTGGACACCCCAGTGATGAAGCCGGCGTGCGCGTTGCCGCCCGCGATCGGGGGCGCGATGGCCGACCACCCGCAGAAGATGAGGTGCGCGCCAAACGCGAGGAAGAACCAGGCGTACGTGATGGCGCGGTCCTTGATGGCGGCGTTGTACAGGCGGGCGTACCTGAAAGGGGGGGACGAGGAAGCGGTGTGGGTCGCGGTCGCGGCGCGCGCCGCGCGCCCCCCTCCCTCTCTCCACTCTCTCACCACAGCACCCACGCGCCCGGCACGCCGGCGCAGAGGTAGATCATGGCCATGAGGAAGGAAGGCAGCTTGGTGGGGTCCATCTTGGCGGCGCCGAGGCGGACGAGCACGGCGACGGCGTTGAAGAGGAGGCACAGGCACAGCCCCAGATACGCTCCGTACGCCGCCCGCACGCACCCTTGCGCCCCCGCCGGCACCTCGCCCTGGATGTCGTGGTGCACGACGGGGCAGCCGCGGGGCCAGTTTTTGTCGGGGCCGAGGTTTGCGCCGCCGCCGCTGCGGCGGACGTCCGCCTCGGCGCGGGCGAGGGCGGCTTCGCGGGCGGCTAGGGAGCGCTCGCGGGCGTCCAGGGCGGCGCGGACAGAGGCCAGGTTGCGCTGGGGAGGGGGGAAACGGTGGGCGGCCGCGGACGCGCGCGCGCGCTTCCTCCCTCCACCCTCTCCCTCCTGGCTCACGTCGTCCGACACGCCGATCACGGGCGGCGCCGCGGCCGCGGGCGCGGGCGCGTCCCAGGCGGACGCGGTCGTGGGCGCGGGCGCGCCCCAGGCGCCTGCGGAAGGAGCGAACGAGGGGGGTCGGCGCGCGTCGGTCTCCCCGCCCGCCGCCTCCCTCCTCCCCCGCCCTCCCTCACCAGGCGCCGCCGGCACCGCGTCGTCGTCCTGGAGGGTGGGAGGAGCGGGAGGAGGGCGTGGGCGCCGCGCGGGGGGCCATGCGCGCGGAAGGGGGGCTCTCGGCCGCGCGCGCGCCCTCCGGCACCCTCCACGCCCGCCTCCCAATGTCGCGCCATCGACGCCCGCATCGGGCCCCCCCGCGCGCACCCGGTCAAACGCCACCGTGGCAAACGGGTTCTCTCGCGCCATGGTCGCCGGTGCGCTGGAGCCCCGAAGGGTGGAGGGACCGTGTGGGCGCCGGAGCGGGGCGGCGGAGGGCGCCCGAGGCGGCCGGCGGCGCGGCGTGTGGGGGCGGGGGTGGCGCGCGCGCGCTCTTGCCCCGCGCACACCTCATGAAGCGCGCCCGCCTCTCGGACGCCCCGGGGCCGTCGCCTGGCGCGCTCCTTGCCTCCCGCCGGCCGGTGCCGGCGGTCGGGTGGGCGACCGCGGCCGGCCGCGCGGTGCCGGCGCCGAGCGCCGGCGCGGCCGCGGCGGCCGCCGCCGCGCTGGCGCCGACCGAGGCGGACGTGCGGGCGACGAGGCAGGAGCTGCCGACCATGAGCGTGGTGGCGGTGGTGAGAGGAGAGGGAAGGGGAGTCGAGAGGCAGAGCCGAGGCCACGAAACGCCCCGCCACCCTCGACCGCCCTCCCTCTCCCAGGTCACCAGCGGCGGCCTCGTCCCGCACTATGCGCCCAGCGCGGGTACGAGGGCGGGAGGAGAGGGGAAGAGGCGGGCGGCCGGGCGGGTCGCGCGGCCGCCGACCGCCCTCCCCCTCCCTCCCAGCCCTCTCGCCCGCCGCGCGCGCCGTGTGCGGCGAGGACTGACCCCCTGTGAGCGTGCGCGGTGTGTGGTGTGTTTGCAAGAAAGAGTGCTGCGTGTTGGGGGGAGCGCGGAAAAGAAAAAACAAACGCGTGGCCGGGCGGCGGGGAGCGGCGACGCCCCTCCTCCCGTGCCCCCCCTCCCCTAATCCACCTCGACCAGCACCCGCACCGGGCGCCCCGGGCGCCGCTTGGCCGCCCGCGCAAACTCCGCCACGTGCTTCATCGTGACGCACTTGGCGGCCGACCAGTAGCCGAGCCCGTTCTCCGCGTGGACCCCCCGCAGGTCGACGGCCGTCAGGTCCGGGAGGGTCAGGAGGGGGGTCAGGGGCGCGGCCACGCGGAGGCCGCCGTTGGCCGAGAGGTCGACGTGCGCGAGGCGCAGCAGGCGCGCGAGCGCGGGCGGGACCGCCGTGAGCGCGTTGTCCGCCAGGTTGATGGCGGTGAGGTTGACGAGGGGGGTCAGGTCGGGCAGGCGCCGCGCGGGGGCGCCGGCAAAGCCGGCGGGAGCGGGGGGAGGGGGGGCGGCACCGTCGGCGGCCGCGGGCGCGGGCGCGGGCGCGCCGGCCGCGACGGCAGCCGCGCTCGCCGCGCCGCCCCCTTCCTCCTCCTCCACGACCGCCACCGCGTCCCCCAGCCGGGCCGACTGCAGCGACAGCACGCGCAGGCCGACGCAGCGCGACACGGCGCTCACGTCGGCCGCGCCGCACCCCGCGACGTCGAGGTGCTCGAGCGCCGGCAGCTCCGCCAGCCAGTCGGGCAGAGCGGTGAGGGCAGCATGCCCGCGCAGCTCCAGGCGGCGCAGGCGGGTGAGGGCCCGCCACGCGGGCGGCAGCGCGTCGGCGCCGACCGCCCACGCCCCCATCTGCTCCTCCGCCGTGAGGGCCAGTTCCTCCAGCCCCGTCAGCGCGGCCAGTTCCGCCAGCGCCCCGGCGTCCAGGCGGCAGTGCACGTCCTCCACGCGCAGCACGCGGAGGGCGGGCAGGCACGCGAGCGTCGCGAGCGCGCCGGCGCCGCCGCCAAACAGGTCGTTGCAGTGGGACAGGACGAGGGAGGCGAGGGTGGGGCGCACCGACTCGAGCAACAGCCCCACGTGGCCCAGGGAGAAGTTGTGCTTCGTCGCGAGGTTGACGAAATCGCCGTCGTCCGACCAGTAGCCCTCCGAGTTGGCGAGCACCAGCGCCCGCACCGAGGGCGCGCGCGCGCGCACGAACGCCAGCACCCGCGCCGCGGACAGCTTGGTCGCGGCAAACGCGTCGCGAAAGTCGTCGTCCGACGGGCGGCGGTCCGACCAGCGGATCGGGGTGTGGACCGCGGTGATGAGCTCGTGCCCGAAATCGACCACGACCTCGGGCCACAGCGCGGGGCGGGAGTGGGGGTGGTCGAGGACGGCCTGCCAGCGCGAGCAGACCTGGGGGGGGGGCGGGCGGGGGGTGGGCGGGCGGCGCGGCGACTGGGCCTCCTCCCCCTGTTTTGAGCGCGCCGGCCGGCCTGGGACCCCTCAACCACGCTCTCCACGCCTCCACCATCCCTCCCTCCCCTCACACCTGGCCCAGGAAGGGGTAGGCGCGGAGGCCGGGGTGCGGCTCGCCGGGGCAGTCGAGCGTGCGAAAGGGGAACACGTCGACGCCGGCCGCCACGTCGTCGGGGTGCATGACGGGGCCCAGGGTGGCCAGCCCCTGGAAGATCTGGGATGGGAGGAGGGGAGGAGGCGTGGGAGGGGGGACGGCGCCGCGGGGGAGCATGGCGGGCGCCGGGGGGCGTCGGCGGGGGGCCGCCACCGCCCCAAACGCGAGGCGTAAGTGTGTGAAGGTCGAAGTAGTGGGGCAGCTGGCGAGGCGGGCCCCCGCGGCGGCCGCGCGCTGCCCCCACGCTGCGAGCACGCCATTCGGGGGTTCGCCGGGCGCGCGACACGGCCACCGCCGCGCCGAACGCAAGGTGCGAGTATGCGCGGGTCACGCGGGGGAAGACTCGGCGCCGCGCGGCCGCCATGGCCGCGCGGCGCGCGCGGCTAGCGCGGCGCACGCGCGGCCGCCCCGCCCTCAGCCCACCCCTCACCTTGAGCAGCAGCTCGTCCGGCAAGTCGGCAATGCCCGTCGTCGTCCCGGCGCGCGGCGCGCGGGCGGGAGGGGGGAGGGGCGAGGGCCCTGGCGGCGCCGGCAGTTGGCCGTCGCCGGCCGACGACCGCCGCCGCGAGCGCCGCGGGGGGCGGCGCCCGGGTTGGGGGGCCATGGTGGAGGAGGGCCTGGGGGGTGGGGCGCGTCCAGGCGCGGGGAGAGATGACTGACGGTCGTTCGGCGACGCCACTCTCCTCGAGACCGGCTCCGCGGCCGGCCGACCCGTGCCCGCCGCCCGGCGCTCGCATGGGACGTCGCGCACGCCGCGCGGGCGGCGCAGCGGGCGGCGGCGCCGGCGGCGCCGGTCCGACCGCGCGATGCGCCGACGAAAACGCGCACCCCGCGCCGCCCGCCAAGGCGGCGCTCGATGTCGCGGACGCCCGGCCGCCACTGGCGGCCGCCGCGCCGCAAGCCGCGCGCGCCGCCACCCCCCCGCCAGCGCGCGCGCTTGAACGCGCGCCTCCCCCCCTCGCCCCCACCCCCCTCGTCGACGCCGCCGCCGACCTGGACACCCGCCTGGCGGCCGCGCTGGCGCTGGATGTTGGGGGAGGGGTCGCGCCGCGCGACGCGGCCCGCCTGCAGCGCACGCTCGCGCTGGTCGCGGCGAGGCGGGCGACGGATGCGCAAGCGGCGGCAGCGGCCAAGAGGGCGGCCGACGCCGCCACCGCGCGGGCGGCCCTGCTGGAGGCCGCGCTCGGCGACCGGCCGGGCGCCGCGCTTTGGCTCATTTTGATCGGCGCCGCCCCTCCGACGAGGGCCGCGGTCAAGCGCGCGGTGTCGGGTGCTGGCAAGAGCGCGGCAACCGCGCTGGCCGCCCCGGCGGGCGGCTTGCTCGCCCTCGCCCCTCGCGCCGCGGCGCGGCTCGGCGCGCGCGCGGCCGCCCGCCTCGCCCCCGGCGCCTCCCGCCCGCGCACCAAACCCAAGGCGCCCTGCCACTTTGACGCGGCGGCCTGGCTGGAGTACCTCTGAGCGCGGACGAGGGGGGGAAGGGGGAAGCGCGTGCGACGACGGCCGCAGCAGCAGGCACCACCCCGGCCCACATCCCTCCCGCCCGCGCCCAACACCCCGATGCCGGTCGCCCCGCTGGCGACCGGGCCCAACCCCGCGGGCGACCGCGGCGGCCGGGTCACCCCCGCGGTCGCGGGCGCGGCGGCGACCGCGGCGGTCGCGGGGCTGCTGTTTGGCTATGACTTAGGTGGGAGGAGAGGAGGGGTGGGTGCTGTGGAGGCGGCGGCGGGGGTCGATCGGGGCCGGGAGAGCGGGGTCGCCGCGTCGCCCACCGACCCCCCCTTCTTCCTCTCCTCTGCAGGCGTCACCGGCGGCGTCTCGTCCGACCCCGCCTTTCTCGCCGCTTTCTTCCCCTCCGTCGCCGCGCGCGAGGCCGCCGCAGCCCCGTCGTCGCCCTGGTGCCGCTTCGACGACCAGCTGCTGACGCTCTTCACGTCCTCGGCCTTTCTCGCGGCCGCGCTCGCGACCGTCGGGGCCGGTGCGCTCTGCCGCCGCGCCGGCCGCCGCGCCGCGCTCGCCACGGCGGGCGCCCTGTTCCTGGTCGGCACCGCCCTGGCCGCCGGCGCGGTGCATGCGTCCATGCTGATACTCGGGCGGGCGCTGGTGGGGGCAGGGATCGGCGTGGCCAACACCGCGGCGCCGATCTACCTCTCTGAGGTCGCCCCCGCCCGTGTACGGGGCGCCGTCGGGGCCACATTTCAGTTGGCGACAACGCTCGCGGTGTTTGTGGCGCAGGTGGTCAACCTCGCCGTCCTCCACCGCGGCCCCAACGCGTGGCGCGTGTCCCTCGGCCTGGCCGCCGCCCCCGCCGCGGCCCTGGCCCTGGGCGCGCTCGCGCTGGACGATTCGCCGTCGTCGCTGGCGGCGCGCGGGCGGGCGGTGGCCGGGCGGGCGGCGCTGCAGCGGCTGAGGGGGGAGGGGGCTGACGTCTCTGACGAGTGGGCCACGATCGAGGCGGCAGCCGCGGACGCGGCAGCCGCACCAGGCTCGCCGTCCCTCGCCGGCTGGCGCGCGCTCGGCGCGCGCGCGCTGCGCCCAGAGCTCACACTCGCGCTCACCGTCGCCCTCGGCTCCCAGCTCAACGGCATCAACGCGATCCTGTTTTATGCGCCTCTCATCTTTTCGTCATTGGGGTCGGGGTCGCGCGCTGCCCTGGCGTCCGCGGTGGCGGTCGGCTTGACACTTTTCGGTTTCACCGCCATTTCCCTCCCCCTCGTCGACCGCGCCGGCCGCCGCCGCCTGCTCATCTGGGGCGGGGTGGCGATGTCCACGATCGAGCTCGCGCTGGCGGGCGTGCTCGGCGCGGGGTTGGGCGACGCGCCGGGCGCCGCGCTGGGCAAAGGCGCGGCCACCGCCGCGCTCGTGCTCATGTGTTCTTTCGTCGCCGCGTTTGCCCTCTCCTGGGGGCCGTGCGGCTGGATCGTGCCGGCGGAGGTGTGGCCGCTGGCAGGTGGGAGAGGGGAGGAGGGGGGGTGGGGGTGGGGGTGGGGCGGGGTTGCTCCCCGCGGCCCCACCCCCGTGTCCCCCTTGTCCCCGCTCGACCCCCTCCCGCTCCCCCGCAGCCCGCCCCGCGGGCCAGGCCGTCGCCACCTGCGCAAACTTCCTCGCCGTCTTCCTCACCACGCAAGCCTTTCTCGGCCTCATGTGCGCGTGGCGCGCGTGGGTCTACGCGGCGGGCGCGATCGTCGTCGCGGCGCTCACCGCCGCGGTCGCGGTCGGCCTGCCGGAGACGCGCGGCGTGCACGTGGACGCCATGCCGGGTCTGTGGGCGGCGCACCCGCTGTGGCGGCGGTTTGCAGAGGAGAAAGGGGGGGGGGGGGTAGAGGGCGGGGACGGCGGCGACGCGCCAAAGCGCGCGCGCTGGCGGCAGCCGGCGTAAGCTGCTGCGCCCATTCTTCACACACTCCTCTCTCTCTCGCTCTCTCGCTCTCTCACCCGCCGCCCGGCACCAGGAAGCGCAGGCCGTAGAGATAAAGGCCGACGCCGAGGCCCAGGAGCGCGGCAACCAGCCCGGCAACCCGAACAGCAATGGCCCCCACCGACCCGTCGATGCCGTCCAGGTCGGCCGGCACCGCCGACTGGCGGCCGCCGGGGCCGGTGGCCACGGCGGCGGGTTTGGGGGGGGGGGGCGGGGGGGCGGCCCTCGCGCGCGCGACGGCCGACGCGAATTTTTTGAGCTGGCTCGTGATCTGGGGCGCGCCCCGGAACGGGACCAGGAGGCCGGTGGAGTCGCCGGGACGGACAGCCAACGCCTTGTCCAGGTCCAAACCGGCGTCCAGGGCGGCGCGGAGGGAGATCTGGGCCGGCTCGACGTCGCCGAAGGACGCGTGCACCGACGCCGCGCCCCACGCCGCCGCCGCGGCTTCTTCCCGGGAGGACGCGCACGCCAGGGCGGCATCGAAGAGGCGGAGGGCGGGCATGCGGTTGTTGGAGGCGTACTCTGCGGCCGCGTCGGCAAGCAAGGACGCGGACTGGGGAGTGGGGCGCGCTGTGGGCTCGCGCGCGCCTCGGACTCTGCGATGCAGCATCTCCATCACACCCTCTCTCGCACCGGGGTCGGCGGCGGGCCGCCCTGCGCGGCGCGCGGCGGCGGCGGCGCGCGCAGCCGCGGCGCCCGCCTCGGCGCGGGGCGCGGCCGGAGGGCGGCCGCGACCGCGGAGGGGCAGCGCGCGGCCCGCATGCGGGCGGCTGGGCGGCGGGCGGAGTGGGCGTCGGTGTGCGCAAACGTGGCCACAGCCGCATCGCCGCCCGGGTCGACAAACCCAACCTCGCGCGACATCGGTGCACCGACATCATGGCGCGGGTCAACACCAGCGTGGACCCCGACCGCTGCAAGGGCGGCATCAAGGTCGTCGTCAAGGTGGCCGCCTTTTGGGACCGCACCCACGCGCGGGCCTCGTTCCGCGCGCGGCAACCGGCGACCTGTGCCCCGGCTCCGAGGTCTGCATCCACAGCATCAACGTGCTGCTCGACGCCATGGCCTCGCGGGCAATCATGGCGCAAGCCTGCTGCGACGTCGCCGACGAGCTCGACGCGCTGCAACCGACGCGCGCGCCGGCGCGCCGCTCCTCACAACTCCCACCACCGCGCCTCGGCCGCCCTTCTACCACCCCCGCCCAACATGCGCGAGCCGTCCGACGCGGCTCCGGTGAGCCGGGGCAGCTCAATCCCAATCCCGCTCGAACCGCGCCCGCCCCGCCCGCCCCCCGCCGCCGCCGCCGACACCCCTCCACCCACCCCAATCAACAGTCTGTCTCCACAGCATCGGCGGCATCCGGACGCCCGGCCAGCGCGTGCTCCACCGCGCGCGGCGCGCCCGATGAGCGCTCGCGCCGCGTCGCGGCCGCGGCGTCGCGCCTCCAGGTGCGGATTGTGGGGGGAAGCACCCGCATGGATGCGTGCTCGACAGTCGGCCGTCGCTGTGGCGGCAGTTGGGGTCTCGCAGCGCCGCACGCGCCCGCGGCGCGCCGCGCGCGCGCGGTCGCGGCCGCTCCCGCCTTCTCGGCGCTCGCCGCCCCACCCACCACCACCCGCTCCCCCTCCTCCAGGCCCAGCAGCTCGCCGCCTACCTCAACTTCCTCGCCCGCCTCCCTCCTTTGGCCTCCGCGCCCGCGCCGACGCATTCGGCCCCTCTCCCCCCCCAAGCCGGCCGCCCGCGCCCTACCCTCGTCCTCGACCTCGACCACACCCTCGTCCGCTCCGTCGCCCTGCCGCCCGGCGCGCCAGCCCCGCCGGGGGCCACGGTCGTCGAGGGCGCGACTGCCAAGGCGCGCACCGCGTTCGAGCGCCGCCCTGGCCTCGACGCCTTCCTGACTGAAGCCGCGGCCCTCTTTGAAGTCGTCGTCTTCACCGCCGGCTCCCGCGAGTACGCGGCGCCCGTGCTGGCGGCGCTGGATCCGCAGGGCGGGCTCTTTGCGGGCGCCCGCTTCCGCGACGCGTGCACGCGCGTCAAGGTCAAGGGGGGCGCCGGCTCTGCCTCCAAACACTCCACCACCACCTACGTCGTCAAAGACGTGGCGCGGCTGGGGCGGGACCCGGCGCGCGTCGTCGTCGTGGACAATTCTCCGACGGCGTACGCCTTTTGCGTCGCGCACGCGCTCCCCGTCGCCTCGTGGCACGGCGCCGCCGCGAGCCCCGGCGACGACGCCCTGCCGCGGTTGATGAGCGTGCTGCGTTGTGCCGCTGTCGCGGGCGACGTGCGCGAGTTGGTCGCGCGCGTCGCGCCCGCGGCGGCGGCCGCCGCCGCGGCCGCCGCCGCGGGCGCGCTGCCCGCGCTCGCGGCGCCGTGGGCGTGGGAGGAGCAAGTGGTGGCGGCCAAGGCCAAGGCCGCGCTTGGCGGCGGCCTGGCCCTGCTCGCGGCCGCCGCAGGCAACGCGCCTGCCGCCCCCGCCACCGCCCCCGCCGCCCTCCTCTCCTCCTCCGCGCCGCTGCCGCGTGCCGCGCTCAAGCGCCCCCGGTCCGCCCCCGCCCCCGTGCCGACCCCTGTCAAGCGCCCTGCGCGCGACGCGGGCGGCTGGGCGCCGCCCTCGCCCGCGCCGCCGGTCGCGTGCGCGTGAGAGAGAGTTTTGTGCAAACAGAGAAACCCAGCAATGCAGAGTCAATGCAGACAGTGGTGGTGGTGTCACAGCGGCCTTCCCCCCCTCAATGAATCAGTCTCCCCTCTCCCCGCCCCTCCGTTCCTCCTCCTCACGGCACCACCGACGGCGGCAAGCCGCTCGCCATGGGCCTCAAATCGAGCGACGCCCTGCGAATGCGCGCGCGCGCGATCGACGGCACCTCGAGCGACGGCGCCGGCGCGGCGTCGAGGGACAGCTGGCGCCCGCCCGTCTCCACGCGCAAGCAGAAGACGCAGATCGCGGCGACGGCGGCGGCGGCCGCAAGCGCGCCCTCGGCGGCGGCCGCGTGGCCGCGGCGCGCCGCCGTCACCGCGAGCGTCGGCGCGACGAGCGCGCCGATGCGGGCCAGGCCCGAGTTAACGCCCAACGCCAGCGACCGCACCCTCGTGGGGTACGCTTCCGGGGTGTAGATGTACAGGGTCGTGTACGCGCCCATCGACGCGCCGCGCGCGATAAAAATTGTTGCCGCGACAGCCGCCGGCGACCGGGACGCGGCGAGGGCGGTCGCGGCGGCGGCCAGGAAGGCGAGCATGGAAATGAGGGTGCTGTGGGGAGAGTGGGGTGGTCAGGGTCGGGGTCGCGCAGAAGGAGAGATCAGGAGCAGGCGCAAACACGCCAAACTTCAAACACTCCCTTTCCAACCCCCCACCCTCCTCGCACGCACATGCGCCGCCCGATGAGGTCGATGGCCACCGCCGCCACGACGAGCCCCGGCAGCTCGGCGCACGCGTCGGCGAAGATGGCGGCCATTTGGGTAGTGGAGAAATGGACTCGCCCGCCGCCCGAACACGCGGGCCGCCCGTCCGCCGCGCCCCCCTCCTGCAAGGACGTCGTGAGCAGCACAAGAGAATAATAGACGAGGGCGTTGACCATCCAGACGATGCAGAGCAGGAGCGAGGTGCGGCGCAGGGTGGGGGCAAAGAGGGAGGACAGGCCGGCCCGCGCGACGCGCACCTTGTCGCGCCAGGACTCGCCTTTCTTGCTGCCGACAGACGCGCCGGCGCGCGCTGAAGGCGACGCGAAAGCCGACGCCGCGACGGGAACAGCCAGCCGCCCCGGTGGCAGCGAGCGCCCCGCCGACGCGGCGACCCGCCTCAACACCGCCTCCGCCTCATCCCTCCGCCCCGCCGCCGCCAAATAAAACGGGGATTCAGGCACCCACGGCAGCACCAGGCACAGGACGAGGCAGGGGATGGCGGACAGGGCGACGAGCGCGCGCCACCCGAAGCGGCCGAGCACGGCCCACCCGAGCCCCGCTTCCGCGATCGACCCCAGCGTCCAAAACGCTTGCACGCCCACCAGGGCCAGGCCCCGGGTGGAGGAGGGGGCGAACTCGAGAAATAGGGCGAAAGCGACCGGGGCGCCGCCGAGGCCGACGCCGACCAGGGCGCGGAACGCGAGCAGCGCGCCAAACGAGGGCGCGACCGCGGACGCGGCCGAGAAGATGAGCATGAAGAGCGCGGGGCCGGCAAACGCGGCGCGGCGGCCGCAGGCGTCGGAGAGCGCGCCCCACGCGCCCGCGCCGGCAAGCATGCCGCCAAAGACCGCGGTCGACAGCGCGGCCTCCTGCCCGGCGCTCAACCCCCACTCGCACGCCAGCGCGGGCCCGATGAACGACAGCAGCATCATTTCCATCGCGTCGGCCGCCCAGACGGCGCCTGCGAGGAGGAGGAGGAGCCAGTGGAAACGGGTGAAGCCGGCGGCGTCGACCGCGTCGGCGACCGTGAAAGTGGGGGCACCATCGTCGCTGTGCACGTTTGATCGCCTCAGGGGCACGTCCGACCCGTCGGACGAGGGCGTGGTGGTGGCGACAGTGGAGACGGAGAACGCGGTCGGCGGGCGGGAGGCCGAGGCGGTGGTGAGGCGGACTGGCGGCGTCTGTGTAAGTGCGAGGACGCGTGTGGGACGGGCGAGGGGGCGGAGGCGCGGTGGCGGGGCGGGGGCGTGGGGCGCCGCGCGGACGCTCTGGCAACGCGCATTGCGGGCGAGATCGCCCACGCACCGACATGCCGCTACTCCCGATCGGGATCTGAATGCTCGACTCGATTTCCGGGAGCAAGTGGGCCGGCCAAAGGTCGCCGGTGGGCCGGGCACTCGCGCGCGCGCGCGGCTAGCGCGCAGGCGGGGCGCGGGCGCGCGGCGGCGAGACGGTGGTTAACGCGCCAAGGAGCGCGGGCCGCACTATCGGGCGGCAATGCGGCGCGGAGGGGCGAGTGTGTGCTGGAGCAGGGGCGCACGCCGACCGTCTGCACCGCGGCACACTCCCGGCCGCCGCCCGCCTCGAAAGACCCCTCCCAGAGCGTGCCAACACTGTCCCGCGCGCCCACCGACCCCGCCCGCCCTCGCCACCTCGGTATGGGCCGCACCGCGCGCGCCGCGCTCGCCGTGCTGGCCGCCGCCGCGGCGGCCGCCGCCGCGACGCCGCACTACCAGCTGGACGTGGCGCTGGCCCAGGTGAGCGTCGGGCGGGAGCGACGGCGGGGGAGGAGAGCGGCCGCAGCGGCGCCCGCACCCCTTGTTTGACCTAGCACCCTCCCCAGACCCGCCCCGCCGCCGCTTTTGCCGCCTGGGCCGCGCACTACGGCCGCCCGGTGCCTTCCTCATGCCACTGGACCGGGGCCGACCGGTCGCGGTACGACGCGTGGCGCGCGGCGGTCCTCCCCCGCGCGGCCGCCGCGGCGCGCGCGGGCGCCGCGGCGCTCCCCGTCAACGGCATCGCCGACGTCGACATGACGACGTTCAAAACGGGCTTCCTGGCGCCGTCCCCGTACGACGAGGGCGGCGAGCTGAGCGTGGGCGAGTGGGCCGCGTTCCCCTACACGGCGGACGCCGCGGCCGACGCCCTCCACACAGCGCTGGCGTCCGCCTCGCCCAACGGGCGGCGCCCGCGGCCGCCGCTGCCGGCCGAGGTCGACTGGCGGAGGGCGGGCGTCCTGGGGCCGGTCAAGGTGGGGCGAGGGGGAAGAGGGGAGAGGCCAGCGCTGCCCCGCGCCCCCCGCGCGCGCCACCCACCCCCACCCCCCTCCAGAACCAGCACATCAACGGCACCCCGTGCGGCTGCTGCTGGTCCTTCGCCGCGACAGGCGTCGTCGAACCGGTCGTCGCCCTCGCCCGGGCCGCCTCCGGCCTGCCGCCGCCCTCGCTCTCCGAGCAGCAGCTCATCGACTGCGACCGCGGCCCGCCCGCGTACGACCTCGGGTGCCAAGGGGGGTCGGTCGAAGGGGCGGTCGACTACATTTCGAAAAACGGGGGCCTGGACGCGGAAGGCGATTACCCGTACACGGGGGTCGATGGCAAGTGCAGGAAGAAGAGAGCGGCGCACACGGTGGCCACCGTGGGCCGCTACGTGCGCGTGCCCAAGCGGTCCGAGTCCGCGCTGCGCGCCGCCGTGGCTCGGCACCCGGTCGCCGTCGCCGTCTGCTGCGGCGACTACATCGACGACTGGCACGCGTACACGGGCGGGGTCATGGCGTTTGGGGCGAACAAGAGCGTCGCCGGGTGCCCCAAACCGTTGGACCACGCGGTCGTCGTCGTCGGGTACGGGTCGGACGCCTCGACCAGTCCCCCGACCGCCTACTGGCTCGTCAAAAACAGTTGGGGCGAGGAGGTGCGGGGGGGGAGGGTGTGGAGAGGGTGGGGGGGGGGCCGCGCCGCGAGCGGCGCGCCCGCACCCACCACACCTCCCTCTCTCCCTCCCTCCTTCCCAGTGGGGCGATGGCGGCTTCTTCAAGCTGGCCGCCGGGTCCTTTGGCGGGCGCGGTGCGGCGGGGCTGCTGGCGATGCCGGGGTTTCCGCGAGCGGGCCGCCGCGCGTCCGTGGCGGCCGCGGTCGACGCCGTGTGAGGGGCTGTTGTGGCAGCCCGCGTGCGTGCGTGCCCGTGCGCCGGCGCGTTGTGCGGCGTGCGCGGGGTCGGAGGCGTTGCGGGCCGCTCCCTGCAACACAAGCAGCGTCGACCGGCGCGCGCGCGTTTTCTAGCCGCGCCAGTAGCGGCCCGCCACACTCTCCTCTATCCCAATGTGGGCCCCCGACGGCTCCCTGCGCCCGCCCCGCCGGCGCGGGTCGGGCGCCGGCCTGAGCGGCGACGGGTGAGGGGCGGATGGGCGCCGGCGGCGGCGACGCGCGCTCGCGGCGCCGCCCGCCCACGCACCACCCCCCACACACCACCCCAGGTCCGCTGCCAGCGACGTCGGGTCGGACGGCGCCCCGCCCCTCCCTTCGACCCGCGCGCACGGCGCGCGCAGCGACTGGCTGCCGACCACCGTGCGGCACGCGTGCCCCGACCGGCGCGCGTCCCAGCTGGGTGGCGGCGCCCGGTCGCTGGCCGAGCTGGCGGGCGGCGGCGGGGACGCGCCGGCGGGGCGGCGGCCGACCACGGCGCGCGCGGCCGGCGGCGCGGCGCCCGCGGGCGTCGCCACGCGGGCCGAGCCGAGCCCGCTGCCGTGGGCGACGGCCGAGGACGAGTGCGAAGCGGCGGCGGGGCCGCTGCCGGCCGCGCGGGCGGCCAAAGCGGCGGAGCTGGCGGGGTCGGTCGACGGCTTGCGCCTCGGCTCCGCCGGCGCCCCCCCCCGCCGCGCGCGCGGCGCGGGCGGCCCGCCCCCGTCGTCGCTCGGGCCTGTGGCCGTGCGGGAGGCGGCCGAGCGCGAGCGCGCGGCCGAGGCGGCGCCGCCGGCGCCGCCACCGACGCAGACGCCGCTGCCGCTGCCGCCGCAGGCGGGCGAGCCGGGGGCGGGCGGCAGTGATGCTGAGGCCAGTGCCAAGCCTGTGCGCGGCGCGTGGCGGCGGCCCGAGTGGAAGAGCTGAGAGACGGGGGCGGGGCGGGCGGCGCGGAAGGCGCCCCGCCGCCCCACACACCGCAACCGGCGCGGCACCGCACTGCAGACACCACGCGCCGCGTGCGCCATCGCTCCCTTCCCTGGCGCCCCACTGCCCCCCGCCCTCAAGCCGCCTTGGGCCGGGAGAAGGTCTCGACCGCGACGCCCTTGACCGACCGCCCCAGCCGCGCCGCGTCCACCTCGTGCAGCCGCCGAAACAGGGCGTTATCCAGCAGCGGGTTAGCCTTGCGCGGGGGGGGGGGAGGGGGCGCGGGCGCGGGGAACGGGTCGAAGGACAGCGCGCGGTCGACGGACAGCGACACCGACGGCCGCCCGACGCCGCCGCCCGGCAGCAGCTTGGCCTTGACGCCCGCGCGCAGGGCGCCCTTGGAAAATTGGAGGACGCCCACGCGGTCGGGCAGGGAGAGCGACGCGAGCGCGCGGCCGCCCGCGACGGCCTTGGCCGCGGAGAGGGACGTCGCGTTCTTGTCGAACGCGTGCGCCGCGCCCAGGGTCACGCCGTCGCCGATGTCGACCGCGTACGAGCCGCGCGCGGCGCCGGTGGCGGGGTTGAGCGCGGCAAACGCCTTGTGCCCTTTCGCGGGGCGCGCCGCCGCGTCGAGGGTCCACGCGTTGCCCGCCTCGGCCCACCGCGCGCCCAGGTCCATGGGGACGCCCCCAATCACCCGGGCCGCGACGGCGGCCGCGGTGGCGGCGCGGGCGCCTAAGTCGTAGCCGACCGTCCCGGTCACGCCGTCGCCGACGCGCGTCGACGCCGACACCCACGCGCCCGTGAGAGAGCGCGAGTTTTTTAGGGTGGCTTCTGACGCGGCCAGCGTGTAGGTGACGCCGTTGAGCTGGGGAGAGAGAGAGGGGTGGCGGCGAGGGGGGTCGAGGGCCGGCGCGGCATCGCCCACGGCGCGCGCCGCCGCGCGGCCCGCCCGCCGCCGCTCCACGCCCGCCGGGCCGCGACACGCCCGGCGCGCCCTGTCACTGCCCTTGCCTGGGTTTTCGCCGTCAGGACGGCCCCCGCGTCGACGCCGCCCACAGGGGAGAGCTCGCGGTCCAGGTCCTTCAGCAAAAGGGATCCCGTGGACGAAAAGACAATGGGCGCCATGGTGATTGGGGGTAGGGGGTACGGGGCGGGGCGGGATGGGGAGTGGGAAGAGGCGCGGGGAGTAGTGGGAAGAGGCGCGGGGGGCGGCGAAGACGCGGCACTGTCTCCTGGGCCCCGCCGCGACTCCCACCCCTCGCACACGCAATCGCGCACGCATCATCACACAGCCTTGACTCTGCCCGGCGGCGGCGCCCGCGCCCGGGTGCACGCGGCGAGCGCGAGCGCGAGGGGCGCGCACCAGGTCAGCCCCGGCGCCGCCGCGATCGCCAGCGGCCCGCCCACCTGCCACGCAAACGCGGCGGCAAACCCGCGGGCGAAGTAGGCGACCGGGAGGAAAGACAGGAGAGTGACCGCGGCGTCGAGCACGGCGCGGCCGCCACCGCGCGCGGCGGCGCGCCGTCGCCTGCGCGCGAGGCCGGCCAGCCAGAGCGTGCTCGGCCCCACGACAAAGGCGAGGTGCAGGGCACCCACGCGCACGGCGTCGGGCGTGGGGACACGGGTCCAGGGGGGGGGCGTGGCGGCGGCGTCTGCGCGCTCCGCACCCCCCCCTCCCCCCGGCAGCCGCAAGAGCACGCCAAACGGAAACAGGAGCCCCGGCGGCGCGGCCGACAGCGACCGCACGATCGCCCAGGGGCCGACCTGGAGGAACGCAGAGTAGGCGGCTTGCGGGAGCCACACAGAGGGGCGCGCCGCGTTGTCGGCGAGCGCGGCGACCGGCCACGTCAGCACGGCGGCCGCCGGGCGCGCCAGCGCGGGGACCGTCGCAACCCACGCGTCCAGGCGGGGGCCGAGCGAGAGGGAGGCCAGGGCGCGGGGGAGGAGGAGGGCGACAAAGAAGTGCGCCGCCCAGAGGCCGTGAAAGAGGCGCGCCGCGGCCGCGCGCCAGTTGGCGGCGAGAAAGAAGCGTTCGGTGGGCGTCACGTCGTCGGCGGGCAGGGTGGCGGCGGCGACGCCGGGCGCGCCGGCGACGAGCGGGGCGGGGGTTGGCGGGCCGGTCGCGGCGCGGTCGCCGCGGCTCGCCTCGGCCGTCAGAATCGCCGACGCGTCGCCCGGCGCGCAGCCGCCGGTCGCAGGCCAGTCTGCGGCCCACAGGGTGACGCCCAGCGCGTCGCCGGGCGCGGGCGGGGCGCGGGCGAGAGGCAGGTCGCCGCGCGCGCGCGACGGCGCGCACTCGAACCGAGCGACGACCCGCTCCGGCGCCTCCGGACACCTCCCGTCCACGCACGCCGCCAGTGCCAGCACACGCACGACGCGCGCCGAGGTCGGCGCCGGCGCGGCGGCCAGGCGGCCGTCGGGGGGGTAGGAGGTGTGGAGGAGCCAGTCACCAACCCGGACCCCGTCCGGCCACGCCAGCACCGGCCCGCCCTCGTCCCGCCACGCGTCGGGCCCCGCGGGCGATGCCCAGTGCGCGTCGGTGAACGCGAGCGCGCCCGCGTCGGCGGTCGCGACGCGAAAGCGCCGGTCGTCGGTCCACGCCGCGGCCTCGAGCTCGGCCAGGGCGCCGCCGCCGGCCCGCGGCAGGGCCCGCCGCATGCGGGGGCCAAACAGGGAGTGCAGGTGGCCGGCCACGTAGGCGTCGGCGGCCGAGGAGGCGGCCGACAGAACGCGCGCGAGCGGCGGCGCGCCGCGCGGGGACGCCAGGGTGGCGAGCGGGTAGTGACCGTAGGCGAGCAGGGGAGGGCGCACTTCACCGTCGCACGCGGCGTCGGCCGCGGCGTGCAGGCGGGACGCCGCCGACGCCGCGCCTTCTGCCAGCGCGCGCGGCACCACCCCAGCAAAGTTGTTGCTGCCGCGCAGGCCGGGCGACGGCGTGGCGTCGACGCCGAGGAGGAGGAGGGACGGGCAGGAAGGCAGAGGGGGCGGGGCGCCGTCGGCACCGCCGTGCGCGACCGCGCCGCGCGCGACCGCCGCGGGGAGCACCCGGCCCCCGCCCGCGCGCGCCGCCGACGCGCCGTGGGTGGCAAATCCGTCGCCGGCCCTGTCGCCGCGGCGAGGCACGTCAAAGGCGTCGTGGTTGCCGCGCACGTCGAGGATCCGGCCGCCGCCCCCGAGCGCGGCCCCAAACGCGCCCACCAGCCCCCCGTACGCCTCCCACTCGGCGCCCGACTGCCGCGTCTGGCCATCCCGCCCCTTGGCGTGGGTGAGGTCGCCTGTGAGGAGGAGGGCGGCCGGCCGCCACCCGGCGAGCGGGCCCGCGGCGAAAGCCGCCGCGTCCGGCCCTGGCGCCCCTTTGGCCGCGGTCAGCGACGGCGAGGTCCAGTTGGAGAGGTGCAGGTCGGAGAGTTGGAGGACGAGCGTCGGGGGCGGGAGCGGGGGAGGGGCTGCGGGAACGAGGGAGGAGGGAAGGGCGTCGGCCGCGCGGCACATATGCGCTCGCCCGCGCCCGGCGCTTCCACCCGCAGCAGTCGCGATCATCGCGGTCTCACCAGATTGAGCGGACGCTTTGGCCGCCATCAGCGCGAGGAGGAGCGCGCCGCGCGCCCACATCGGATTCCGATGCCGCGCCCGCATCGCGCAGGGCGGCGGAATCGCCCGCGGGCCGCAATCGGGGGCGCCAGGCGCTGCGGAAGCGAGCGGCGCCGCGGGAGCGACCGGCGCCGGCGCAGAGAGTGGCTCGCCGTGCCGCCTGCGTGCTCCGTCACTCGCGCCCGCGCGTCCCTTAACGCTTCGCCGCCCGCCGGACGCCCCCCGGCCGGCGGGTGGCGCGGGCCGCCCCCGCAACCGCGCGCGGCGGGCCACCGGTGGGGCCGGGTCGCGGGGAGGAAGAGGGCGGCTGGCGGGCGCCCGCGGGTTGACCGCCGCCCCCCGCGCCGCGCCCGCGCCCCGTCCCGGGCCAGAGGGGTAGGTGTGCACCGTGCCGACGTGCTCTCTCGCCCGTAGGCAACCCATTACTGGGATGGCCGCCCCTGGCGCTGCCGGCCGCGGCCCCGCCCACCCCCCACCCCCACCCCCCACCCGCGACGCCGTCGTCGCGGTCGTCGTCGACGGCGGCGACGACGACGCAACCCCCGTGGCGGTCGACGTGCGCGACGGGGGCAAGGAGGGGGGTAGCGCGGCGACCACCGCGCCGCGCGCGCGCTCCCCAACCCCCGGCGCCGCCGCCCGCCCCGCCACCGGCCCCATCCACGTGAACGCATGCGGTGCCGCCCTGGCGCGCGCGTGCCCCCGGTGGCGGGCCGCGCTCGACGCGGCGGCGGCGGCGGCGGCGCCCCCCCCGCACCTCACCCTTCGCGTCGGCGCCCGCCGCGTGCCCGCCGCCCTGGCCTTGCTGCGCTTGGTGCACGACGTGCGGGATGTGCCGTGTGGCGGGGACGGGCCGGGGCAGGTGCGCGGGCGTTAAGAGAGGGTCGGGGCGAGGGGCGTGGGGCGCGCGCGCGAGGCCCCGCCCACCGCCTCCTCCTCCCCGCTTCCCTGTAGCTCCTGCTCCTGGACATGCTGCACCTGGCGGAAGGCTGGGACGCCGCCACCGCGGCAGCGGCGCTCGCCGCGGCGCTGGCGGGCGTGCCGCCCGAGCGCCTCGGGTGGGCCGCCACGCACGCCGCCGCCGCGCTCGCCGCGGGCGCGCGCCCGTGGGGGGACGACATGGAGATCCTATACGAAGCGGTGCAGGTGAGATGAGAGGGAGGGGAGGGGGTGGGAGGGACAGGAGAGCAGCGCGCGCGCGCGCGCGCGCGCGCGGCCCGCGCGCCGCCGCGGCGGCCCCGGCCGCACACCACCCCCCCCCCACCCCC
>Ga0315276_10001099_pt1 | contig 24047 bp, 27 predicted proteins | sample YL17G05_0_MG_FD_204542 | JGI IMG/M metagenome (GOLD analysis project Ga0315276, IMG submission 204542) | Sediment microbial communities from Yellowstone Lake, YNP, Wyoming, USA - YL17G05_0 | ecosystem: Environmental > Aquatic > Freshwater > Lake > Sediment | place: USA: Wyoming | collected... | reverse complement strand
TAATAGAAATACAAAGAAAATTTTAGAAACATTAAAAAAAGCTGGCTTTGTATATAAAGTTGTAACAAGAGATGAGCTGACAGAAGAACTAGTAGATGAGCATGATTTTGTTTTATCTGCAGGCGGAGATGGAACAGTTATTGCAACAGCTGCTTTCAATAAAAATAAGCCGCAATTGAACTTAAAAACAGATGCTAAAAGCAAAGGGGCCCTCTGCCAGCATGATATAAACAAAGCACTTGAAGCTTTTATCAAAGGAAATTATACCATAGAAAAATGGACGCGCCAAGATGTTTACTTTGACAACAAGTTTGTTGGGAGGGTATTAAATGAAACTTGTATAGGAGAACTATTGAAACTTTCAAAAATGGCTCGTTATAATATCAAAGTAGATGGGAAAATTGAATTGCAAGAGAACTCAGGAATAATTATTGCTACTGGAACAGGCTCTTCAGGTTGGCCTTCTGCATTTGAGCCTTATTCAAAGACATCGAATATATTTAAATTCAAAACAATACTTCCTACGAAAGGAAGCGAAAGTGGCGAAGGAAGTCATTTTGTCATAGAATATAAAAAACATGAAGGCAAGTTTGCCTTAGACACAATAGAGTATGATATCCCAAGAGACTTTGTTCTTGAAATAAAACTAAGCGAAAACCCTTTAAAGGTTATTAAACTAGCATAATAAAAAGAGGATAAAATGCAGAATAAAATAGAAAAATTAAATATGAAAGAAATACGCTCTTTAATAAAAGAAGCTGTTAAAGAGGACTTCAAAGAGGGAGATGTAACAAGTAATCTTTTTAAAAAAGACAATACAGTTATTAACGCAGATATTGTTCCCCGCGAAAAAATAATTGTGTGTGGAACAGAGCTGGCAAAAGAAATCCTAAAACACTATGATTCAAGATTAAAAATAAAAATCTATATAAAAGACAGCCAAGAAGCAAACAAAGGAGAAAAAATAGCAACAATTACAGGGCCTTTATGCTCTATACTTAGTGCAGAAAGAGTGGTATTAAATTTTATGCAAAGGCTCAGCGGAATTGCAACAACAACAAGAAAATATGTTGATGCAGTAAAGGGCACAAAAGCAAAAATTTATGACACAAGAAAAACAACTCCTGGGTGGAGGCCTCTAGAAAAATATGCAGTAAGATGCGGAGGAGGGTATAATCACCGGCTTGGATTATACGATGCAGTTTTAATTAAAGATAATCATTTAGCGCAACTTAGAAAAAACACTTATTTTCAATTAGGAAAAATAGTCAAAAAAGCAAGGAAACTAAAAAAAATTAAATTCATAGAAATAGAAGTGGACAATCTAGAGCAATTTAAAAATATATTAAAAATTCCTGGAATTGATATTCTTCTCTTAGACAATATGGACCCGAAACAATTAAAAAAAGCAATTTCAATAAGAAATGCTCATAATAAAAACAAAAAAACCCTTCTTCCTTTACTTGAAGCTTCTGGAGGAATAACGCTAGATAATATAGCAAGTATTGCTAAAAGCGGAGTTGACAGAATTTCAGTAGGCGCGATAACTCACTCTGCAGATATAGTAGATATCGGGCTTGACAGAAACATAATTAAAACAGATTGTGGGGTTATTGGTGGAGGATTAGCTGGATGTTCAACTGCTTTAGAATTAGCAGATTCTGGGAAAAAAGTAGATTTATTTGTCAAGGGGAAACTAATAGAAGATTGCAACAGCTATTTAACAGCAGGAGGCTTAACAGCAGTCCCAATAATTAATAACAAGCCATTAAAAGGAGATTCTTTTGAAAAACACATTAAGGAAACATTAGAAGCTGGAAAAGCTCTTAATAACAAGAAAATTGTTAAATATTGCGCAGAACATTTTTTCCCAGATGTTATACAATGGCTTATTAAAAAAGGAGTTGTTTTTGACAAGTCAAGCAAAGGATATGAATATGATTTGCATAGAGAAGGAGGGCATTCTAGAAACAGGATATTTCACATTAAAGACACAACAGGAAAATCAATAATGGAAGTTCTAAGCAGTTTAGTTAAAAAACATCCAAACATAACTGTTCATGAAAATCATATGGCAATTGACTTAATAACAGAAAATAGGCTGAAAAACAAAATAGGAAAAAGCAAAGATACTTGCCTTGGATTTTATGTTTATGATATAAAAGGAGATTATGTCAAGACAGTTTATTGCAAAGGAGTTTTTGTTGCAACAGGCGGCTTAGGAAAAGTCTTTTTATACACAAGCAATATGGATGTTGCAACAGGAGATGGGTTTGCAATGTGCTATAGAACAGGCTTGCCACTAGCAAACATGGAATTTATACAATTTCATCCAACTGTATTCTACGATGCTTCTGCAGTAAATGAAACAGAAAGAAGATTTTTGCTCACAGAAGCATTAAGAGGAGCGGGGGCAATAATAAAAACAAGCAAGGATTCAAGAGAAGATTGCATTTTAAAATACGACCCTCTTGGCTCAAAAGCAACACGAGATGTTGTTACAAGAGCAGAAGATTTAGAGATGAGAAAAAATGGATTAAATTATTTATGGCTAGACTGCACAAAAATCTCTGAAGAACAAATAAAAAAAGATTTTAAAAATTCCTATGAGTTTTGTTTAAGCAAAGGAATAGACATTACAAAAGAGCCAGTTCCTATTGTTTATGCTGTTCATTATTCAAATGGCGGGGTATTAGTTGGAAGCAGCGGAGAAACAAAAACTACAGGGCTTTATGTCATAGGAGAAACTTCTTATACTGGCCTGCATGGAGCAACGCGCCTTGCAAGCAACTCTGCACCAGAATGTGTTTTATTCGGAAGGCTTGCTGCAAAACATTTTTTATCAAACCCGATAAACAATAAAGAAATAGATATCCCCCTATGGGACATAGGAAGAGCAGTTCAAGTCAAAGATAAAACAACAATAAGTTATTATTGGGAAAACATAAGGAGAACAATGACAACTTTGTGCGGCATTGCAAGAAATAAAGAAAGGCTGAATACAGCCAAGGAAATTTTAGAAGCTTTAAAAGAAAACATACATGAATTTTATTGGAATTATTATGTAGGCAAAGATTTTCTAGAAGTAAGAAATATCGCAGAGACTGCTTTAATAATAATAAATAGCGCTTTAGTAAGAGAAGAAACACGAGCTTGCCATTTTAGAGAAGATTTCCCAAAACAAAATAAAAAATTTCTCGGCTTAACAATAATAAAAAAAGGGGAAAAACCAAACATAATGAAGCTGTAAAATATAAAAATGGTTAAAAAAATTGCTTTGTTCGGAGGGAGTTTTAATCCAATTCATAATCAGCATATAAGGATAATTAAAAGATTGTCAAAAGATAAAATAGTTGATGAAGTCTGGCTTCTTCCTTGTAAGAAACATGCATTTAACAAAAACTTTGCTGCTGCAAGGCATAGAATAAAAATGATAAAATTAGCAATAAAAAACATAAAAAATGTAAAGATTAATAGAGCAGAGCTGAATTCAAAAGGAACTACTTACACTATTAATACAATAAAAAAACTAAAATCAAGATATTCTCATAGATTTTTTTGGGTAATTGGCTCAGATATTCTTTATGAAATAAAAAGATGGAATAATCACAAAGAACTTCTAAAAGAAATTGAGTTTATTGTGTTTAAAAGAAAAGGCTATCATCTAAAAGTAATAAGGGGGATGAGAATACACAAGAGATTCAATTACAAAGAAAACAATATTTCTTCAACAGAAATAAGAAAAAGAGCCAAAGAAGGAAAATCTTTAAAAGGTTTAGTTCCTTTGTGCATTGAGAGGTATATAAAAAAAGAAGGTTTATATAAATGAAGATGAATTTTAAAAGGAGAACTATGGTAAGGGAAGTTGAAGCCTTAAGAAACCGTAGGTGTCTTAGGCAATGAAAATCCAAACATTTAGTATAATTGCTGGAACAGCTGCATGCAATGCAAATTGCCCTTATTGCATCTCAAAGATGACTGGAATTAAAAAAATGGGCTTTGAAGAGCCTGAAATAAACTGGAGAAACTTCAATAAAGCATGCAGGTTAGCTCAAGTAAGTGATGTATCAACTGTTTTAATAACTGGAAAAGGCGAGCCAGTTCTTTACCCCAAACAAATCACTAAATTTCTAGAGCACATTCAAAAATTTGATTTTCCTTTGATTGAATTGCAGACTAACGGCCTGATATTGCAAGAAAAAGCCTATGAAAATTATTTAAAAGAATGGTACGAACTTGGCTTGAACACAATAGCAATCTCAATTGTACATTACAAAAGAGACAAAAACAAAGAAATTTTTACCCCTAAGAAAGATTATATTATACTGGAGAATTTAATTAAAAAGCTCCATAAACAAGGATTTTCAATCAGATTGAGCTGTGTTTTAATGAAGAATTTTATAGATTCTACAGCTGAAATTGAAAAACTTGCTGCTTTTGCAAAAAAGAGCAATGTAGAGCATTTAACTATAAGAAAACTTGGGATAGTAAGCGAGTCAGAAAGCAAAAAAGTTTGGGAGTGGTGCAAAGAGCATGCAATCCCAGATTCTGAAACTGAAAAAGTGAAAGAATACTTTGACAAAAAAGCAAAAACATTAATGACACTTCCTCATGGAGCTGTTGTTTATGAATTAAATGGGCAAAATGTTTGTTTAACAGATTGCATAATGATTCACCCAAAAACAGACGAAATTAGGACTTTAATTTTCTTTCCAGACGGGCATCTGAGATATGACTGGAATTACAGCGGAGCAATTTTAATGTGAAATCAAAAATTGGATAATTTACTTTTCTCCAGCTAAAATCATATTTGTTGGAGGATAATTTTCTTCAATTAATTTTTTTCCCTTTAATGAGCAAAGGACAACTTTTCCTTTGTACATTTTGTCTATAATATACTGGCTTTGAAAATCTTTAGAGCCATCAACTATTTTAAACCCTATTTTTTTAAGCTCTTTTTCCCATTTTTTAAAACTCCAAAACCCAAACTCTTCACGCATCTCGCTCTGCCAGTTGTCAATATAATTCATTTTGCTTATGTACTCATATGCATCAACTAAATATAATTTAATAAGCTCCTTTCCATCTATTTTAACTTTTTTAAATTTGATTTTTCTTGGCTTAAAATCTTTCACAAACCTGAAAAATTTAGCATAAGTAGAAAGTTTCTTTATATCTCCAGCTGATTTTCCGTCTTTTTGATTTAATTCCATATACACAATTTTTTTAGCATTCTCTGGGCCAACAACATCTCTTATAACAATTCTCCCACTATTAACAAGCTGCTTATATGTATTCTTAAAAACTTTAATTAATGTTTCTTTGCCTATGTAAGAGTATATTTCATGAAGAATTGAAGAATAAACAAAAGTATTTATGGTATTTTCCTTGAAATTCTGGTCAAGAATATTTCTTCTATAAAAGAAAACAAAAGGATTAGCATACTCCTGCAGCCTGCAAAATTCGTAAAATTTTCTTGTTGCTTCTACACCTAGAATATCTGACTCTTGAAATTCTTTTGCCAATAAATTGATTAATGCCCCGGTTCCGCATCCAACATCAACAATTTTGCCTTCTTTAACAAAAGGCTTTATATCTTCAAATTTAAATTGAATATTCTTATCCATGCCTGCAGCATAAGTATTATAATCCCGCGTTTCTGTTATGTCTGCATCTTCACTAATTAAAGAATCTCTAAATAATTCTACAATCAATCCTCCTAAATTGTATTCCAGATAAACATTTTGTGTTGCTTCTGAAGCATATTCTTTCCATTTTTCATCATGCCTCCAATTTTTTCCAGATGTAATAAGGAGGTCAATGACTTCATAAGGCCTTAAGGAGGAGTATTTGTCTTTTTTTGAGTCAATTAGCTCTACAGGAAGATTTGAGAAACCTTCTTTCTTAAACAAATTTATAACATTGGGAGTTGAACAAGCTAAAATAGTATTTTCTGGGGTTAGTTTTTCTCCGCTTTGGTAAAATATTTGGCTTAAAATATATTTAGCAAACTTTTTTGAATATGCTGCATCTGGAAGGGGGTAGATTTTAATTTCGCATGGCAAATCATGGGCAAATTGTGTTATAGCCATTGTTCTTAGGTACAAAGGGACCGGATTTCTTCTTGTATTCTCGTGATTAGAAGAAGTTACAGCAAACACAATCCTCTCTACTTTATTTCCATTAATTCTGTCTTCTATTAAATTTCTGAGATACTGGTGCTGAAATTTAGTAAGCATATGATGCCTTCCTGGAAATAGTATTGTTGCCATTATTTTAAGGGCTTAATAAACTTTAAATACCTTATTGTTTTATCAACACTATGGAAAAAGAATATCAAAAGCCTTCTGTTACAGTAGATATTATCGTTTTTTCAATACAAAATCAAGAGCTTAAAGTTCTTCTCGTAAAAAGAGGAATCCCTCCTTTCCAAGGAACATGGGCAATTCCTGGTGGATTTGTCAGGCTCAATGAATCTTTAGAAGAAGCTGCAAAACGCGAGCTTGAAGAAGAAACAGGAGTAAAAGAAGTTTATCTTGAGCAGCTTTATACTTTTGGCGATGTAAACAGAGACCCAAGAGGAAGGACAATAACAGTAGCTTATTTTGCTTTAATTGATTCTGAAAAAGCAAAACAAAAATTAAAAGCAACAACAGACGCCTCTGAAGCAGAATGGTTTTCAATTTCTGCTCTGCCGCATCTTGCTTTTGACCATGACAAAATTTTAAAATATGCATTAAAAAGGCTGAGATGGAAATTTGAATATACCACCATAGTTTTTTCTATGCTCCCTAAAAAATTTACTTTAACGCAGCTGCAAAAAAATTATGAGATTGTTTTCAATAAAAAATTTGACAAGAGAAATTTTCGCAAGAAAATTTTATCTCTGAATCTTGTGGAAAAAACAAGAGAAATTCAAAAAGATGTTTCGCATCGCCCGCCAAAACTCTATTCTTTTAAAAAAAGAATTGGTGAAATCGTGGAAATTTTGCAGCCAGGCTCTTAAGAACAAATCAATTTAGCAACTTTTTTAAATTTTAATGATAGTACCTACTCTAAAATCGTGACAAACACAAAGTTTATAAATAAGGCTATTCTTTTTAAAAAATGGCGGAAGATTATTCACGAGACAAGATACTTGAAGAATTTGCATTTTATCTAAGAGATAAAAGAAGAGCAGAATGGACTATAACAACTTATAGTTGGGATTTGTTAAAACTCTTGCCAACCAAAACTTTTCAAGATTATGACAGTTTAGTTGAAGAAATAGATAAAGAAATTAGGTTAATTCATGAAAACGAAGACTTAAAGCCTAGTACCAAAGCAAGAAAAAGTTCTACATTAAATACTTTTTTAGGGTTTTTAAAAGAAACAGGCAAAATTAAAGAAGCTCCTACTTATTATTATAAGAAGGAAGAGAGAGTCCCGCCTGTTCTTATAACTGAAAAGCAATTTAAAAATCTTATGAGAGCTATCTCTTCAACTGAATATAAACGTGCAAGAGACAGAGCAATTTTTGCGTTAATGTTCTATACAGGTATTAGAGAATCTGAAGTAGTCAAATTGGAAGATAAAAATTTTGAACCTGAAAAAAGAAAAATGTATGTTAATATAACTTTTGGAGATAGCTATAAAAGGAGAAGATTAGAGGTTCCTAAACAAGCAATTAGAGAAATAGATGCTTATAAAAAATTATATTCTGCACACTCAACTCGTAAAGGCAAGCCTTCTATTGAATTGGGAACTTTCTTTAAAAGCAGCAGAGGCAAAAAAATTAGCACGCGCTCTGTTAGGAGAAAACTTACAAAATGGACAGCAAGAGCTGGAATAAATGCCACTTTACTGTCTTTAGTATATGGCTATGCAAAAATGCAAACTGATAAAGGAATAACACCGGAACAACTTACAAGTTTAATGGGTATTCTACATGGTAGCACAAAGGAGCTTGTTGAATTGCTATAAATTGCTATAAAAAGCGTAGATATTCAGTATTTTAGTTTCAAAAACTATATACTAAAAAATATAGCATAGAGTAATTAAATATTTAAAAACACCTTAAATAACTTTAAATCATGGCTATTTTGTTAGAAGCAGAGCTAAGTTTATTTAGAAATGATTTTATTAAGAGGAATATAGGAAGATATTCAACTACTCCTCGTTTATATGCTGGGGATATAAAAAATCTGTCAACAAAACCAGTGTACGAAAGTCCTGAAGAATTAGCTATCGATTTAATAGAAGGAGTGAATAGAGCAAGAAAAGGCGACAAATATAAACCAAGAACAAGAAATAGATTTGTTTTTTCTACGCGCGCTTTTTTAAGATTTTTAGAAAGAAAGAGAAAAATAGACGAATCAACATTAAACTCTTTTCTCCCATGTCTTGATTGTGAGAAAGTAAAAGAAGAGGCTCTTCCAACAATAGCTTATTCTGAATTTGAAAAAATTATGGGTGTTATTCCTTCTGGCACTTACCTTGGCTCAAGAGACAGAGCTTTTTTTTATTTAATTGCTAATGAAGGGCTTAGAGGGTCTGAAGTTGTTAATTTAGCACATGGCTGTTTAAAAGAAGATAGAGGAAATCTTACTGTTGAAGTGCAAGGAAAATATAAGATAAGAACTTTAACTCTTAACACAGACACAACTAAAGAAGTTAAAAATTATTTGCAACAAAAAAAACAAAGGTATGTTGAGCTTCCTTTAGAACCTCTATTTTCAAACAAAAAAAGAGATAAACCTATTTGCGACCGCCAACTAAGAAGAAAATTTCAAGGATATGCAGAAAAAGCAGGAGTTAAAGCAGAGCTGCATTATTTAAGAAACAGTTATATGAAAGCATTAGTAGACAGCGACAAAAGTGCAGAAGAGTTAACAGAACTAACTGGCATAGGTATAGAACACGTAAAAACCATTATTAGATCATTCTCTAAAAATTGAAAACTTGTTAAAAATATAATGTCAAAAACTTCTTTTCTCTTTTATTAACTACTTGTTTCTTCAATCTCTCTATCGTCATTTGATTTGAATTGAGGGAATTCTTTTAACAATTTTTCTAAAATGCCATTTGCCCCTTCCATAAACGCGGTTTCTAAATCTAATATTCCTTCAATACCACTATCTTCACCAGAAGTTAATATGGCTAGACCATAAGGAGAATGGAAATACTCTTTAAGCCCGCTTGTATCAGACAAATCTAAAAAATCTGCATTTTGAAAGAAGTATGCAACTGAATCATATAACTCTTCAGACCCTCCGCCTTCCGCAGTGAAACTCTCATGAACATATCTCATTTTATTAAAAAATATAAACTGAAATCTATTTAAAAGATTATAGGTAGTTTTATATATATTTTAAGACACAGATTTTCATGCAATACGAACCAAAACCGCTTTTCAAAGAAAGAATAGAATCTCTTTTAGATAACAAACAGGATATTGAGAAATTCTGGCAGTATTCAGAAATGCCTCTGCCAAGAACAATCAGATGCAACACTTTAAAAATTTCTTCAGACGAGCTGAAAAAAAGGCTGGAAGAAAAAGGTTGGAAAATAAAACAGCTTTTTTCAAATTATCCTGAAATTATGCTCATTGAAAGCAGTTTACAGCCAGGCGAACTTGGAAAAACAAAAGAGCATCTGCTTGGCCATTATTATGTCCAAGAAATTTCAAGCATGATGCCAATGTTAGCTTTACAGCCAAAACAAGAAGATATTTTTCTTGATTTATGCGCAAGTCCTGGCTCAAAAACAACACAAGCTTCTGCTATGATGAAAAACAAAGGAACAATTATTGCAAATGACAAAGACATCGAAAGAATTTCAATTCTTTCTGCTAACTTAGAAAAATGCGGGTGCTCAAATGTTATTATAACGCGCCATGATGCAGTTCAATTATGCGAGAAACTAAAAAAACTAGGTTTTAAAGCAGATAAAATCCTTGCAGATGTGCCTTGCTCAGGAGAAGGAAATTTAAGAAGCTCTCCAAAAACACTTTTAACCTGGAATGTAAAAGTTGTTCAGAGACTCGGCAGAATTCAGAGAAAAATTGCAGAATCTGCAATTTCATTATTAAAAGATGGTGGAGAAATGCTCTACTCTACCTGCACTCACTCCCCAGAAGAAAATGAATTAAATGTCCAATATCTTTTAGAGCATTATAACCTAAAAATAGAAAAAATAGAACTACCATTAAAAACGCGAGAAGGCATAACAAAATGGCAAAATCAAAAACTTTCACCAGAACTAAAAAAAGCACATAGAATTTATCCGCAAGACAACAACACAGAAGGATTTTTTCTGTGCAAGATGAAGAAGGTGGGGGAAGGAGAAAAATGAATTTAAAAACAACTGGCGAATATCCTTGTCAATGGGATGATATTGTTAATGAAAGAGGGAAAACTTATGCAACAATATACACTTTAAAAAATGCAAGAGAAGACGAGATAACAAAAGCGGGAATTACAAAAAAGAAAGATGGAATATTTGATATGGTGGTAGATGCTCCAGAATTAACAAAAGAGCTTGTTCAAACTGCTCTTAAAAAATTATCAAAAATTACAGGAATAGAATATAAATTCTCAAATTAATATTATAAAGCTACTTAGAATTTTCACCTAAAATATAGAGATGCCATCTATCTTCCATAAATATTTTTTCTATTTTACTCCCGAGGGTGTTTCTCCATCTAATAAAATTATTGAGGTCATTAGGAATTTTGTCTTTGCATAGTTTTCTTATAACTTTTGGTGAGCAATCAATTGGATAAATCCCTTCTTTAAAATCTTCATAAGAGATATTACAGTCTACATCTAGTAATTTTTTTAGCTGTCTTCTATATTTTAATACGCCATCTAAAGAAAAACAATTGTCGCCATCACGCCAACCGAAGTCAGAACCAAGCCAATATTTTTCTATTTTATGCATAGCATCTAATGTTTTTTGTTTTGGCGTCAAAACAGCACCTATCATATAATGTTGATAAGTACCAAGCCCGGCAGTTTGATGAGCAATATGACACCACTTTCTTTTATTTTTAAAATTATATTTGTGATGAACAGCTAAAACTAAAACAGGCAATTCACGTAAATATCTACATTCTTTAGGGTCTATTTCTTTATCCATACACAAGATTAAAGAACAAAGATATAAATACTTTTATGTTCTATAGAATATATAAATCAAGAATAAGGAGAAAAATGTCAATAAAAGTTTTTGAAAGGTTGAGAAAGATGTTAATTGAAGCAACGCATGAAGAAAGAGCAGACATAGACAAAGAAATAGAGAAAAAAACAGGAAAATATTGTGATGAAGGCGTGAATGAGTTATCAGATATAGAGTTTATAGAAATTGTTAATAAAGTCAAGAAAAAAAGGAAGAAAAAGCGAGCTGAACAAAACAAAGATGAGGAGAGCAAAGAAGAACAAGAAGATGAACGGGATAAATATGAACAAGAGGAGCAAGAAGCAGGAGAAAAAATTGAAATAGCGGCGTAAAATGATGATAAGAAAATTTAAGAAAGAGGATGCAGAAGTTTGTAGTAAACTAATTTCAGAAACAGTAAACATAGACCAAAGTTTAACAGAAGAAGCTATAAACCATATAAAAAAAGAAACAAGGCCAGAAGCATTAATTAAGAAAATGAAGAGAATAGATTATTTCGTTTGTGAAGAAGATTGTCAAATTTTAGGGATTGGCTTATTAGATTCTAATGAAGTGAAAACAATGTATGTTCTTTCAGAATTTCAAAACAAAGGGATAGGAACAAAAATTCTTAAAGTTATAGAAAAATATGCGAAATCAAAGAATATTAAAAAACTAATTTTATATCCCCATCCAAAAGCAGAAAATTTTTATTTAAAAAACATGTTCATAACAATAAAAAATTTTAAAGATGGGGAGATGGATGTAGTCTATATGGAGAAAAGCCTAAAATGCAACAAAATGAATTTTTAAAAGCGTTTATAGAAGATTGTAAGTATTATGATTTAGAGAATAAAGAGCTAAAAAATATTTTAAAATATGTTAATCTAAAAAATAAATCTCTTTTGGATATTGGGGCGGGAATTGGCAGACTTTCTTTTCCTCTTGCAAAATATGCTAAAGAAGTTGTAGCTTTAGAAAAAGATAAAAGACTTGCAAAATACTGGAAAAAACATGAAAACAAGAAAGTGAAATTTGTGAATCAAAGTTTAGAAAGCTACGCAAAGAAAAGCAAAAGGAGAAAATTTGATATAATCTTGCTTGCATGGCCAACTTTTGATTCTAAGTTTATTGGCTTAATAAAAAAATTCATGCATAAAGAAAGCAAATTTATTTTTATTACTTGCGATAATAATTCTGACTATGAGAAAACCCTCTCTAAACTATCTAATAAAAAAGATTTCAAAAAAGATATTGAAAACAAGAAAAAGTTTATAAAAATACTGCCAAAAAAGTTTAGATTAACCAAAAAGAGGAAAATAGCGACTTATTATAAATATCCAAATGAAAAAATAGCATTTAAAATCAACAAAAATTCGCTTCAATTGTGGTTTAACACGAAGGTTGGTAAAAATATAGAAGATAAGTTGAAGAAAATTATAGAAGAGCATAAGAAAAATAAACAGATAATTTTTCAGGAGGAAATTTATTTTTATATTTTAAAATGCAAATCCTAAGAGCAGCTGAAAAAAGGAAAATGGCAGAAAGGCTTAAATAATTCGGCTTCTTTTACATAATATACATAAGAACCTAGGGGAAAAATGATATTTGAGTTAGAATGACAAAAAATCTAACGGATAAAATTAAGGAATATCTAAAGAAACCAATAGCAGTTGCTGGGTTAACTGCTTTGTTGGCGTTTGGTGGAAAAGAATTGTACGCTAAAGACATTCATGTTCCAGAAGAGTATCAGGCGATTCAATCTGCTATAGATGTCAGTGAAGAGGGGGATAGAGTTCTTGTTGCACCCGGAGAATATATTATTAATGAACCAATTACCTACAGAGGAAAAAACATAATCTTAAAAAGTGAGGAAGGGTCAGAAAATACAATAATCTGTCTCAAAGACTTTTGTGAAACCCCTTGGGGGCCATATAGTGTAATTTTGTTTGTGAATGGCGAGACTACAAAAGCCGTACTTGATGGGTTCACTATTACTGGTGCATGTCGTGCATATGATGGAGGAGGAATTTATTGTAATGGTTCATCACCTACGATAATTAATAATATTATTACAGAAAACATAGCTAGGAGGAGTGGTGGTGGAATTGCATGTTTAAGTGCAGACCCTTTGATAAAATCCAATGTAATTTCGAAGAATATGGGAAGTGCACAAGGAGGAGGTATTTATTGTGAGAACTCAAAAGCTGAAATCATAGATAATATTATAAAAGAAAATTCAGTCTGGGGTGAAGATGGGGGCGGTATTCATTGCCGGGGCGTTTCTCCTATTATTATAAAAGGAAACTGCATAATTGACAATTTTGCATATGAACAAGCCGGAGGTATTACTTGTATTCCCTCAGGTCTAGAAATGCAATCTAAGGCACTAATTAAAAATAATATAATAGCAAGAAATAGATCATACGAACATGGATGTGGAATTGTATGCACAGATTGTGTAGATATTATAGGAAATACCATTGTAGGAAATTCAGCAGGTTATGCTAGTGGAGGTGTTCTTGGACAGGAAGGCAATTTATTGTTAAACAATATTATTTGGGCTAACACACCAACCGATTTATCAGGTATACAACTTTCCAATGTCTCTTATTGTGACATAAGCCAGGAAGGATTTGCTGGGATTCATGGAAATATTTCTGCAGACCCTTTACTTGTAAACCCAAACCCCGACCCTAACACACTTGACAATTTAATTAATAATGGAGATTTTGATGGAGCTATGAAATATCTAACAAGATGTTTCAGTTTACAGCCAAACTCTCCTTGCATAGATGCAGGATATGATGAATATTCAGATCCAGATTGCTCAAGAGCAGATATCGGAGCTATTTATTTTGATAGAAGAGATCCTTATCGTGATGGTTTTATTGACTTTAAAGATTATGCAGAATTATTAAGAAACTGGCAAAAATCTGGCTCTGAACTTGAAGGAGATATTGATAAAAATGGGACAGTTGATTACGAAGATTTAGAAACACTGTCAGAAAATTGGTTATCGGTAGTGCCTGTGTATGGAGGTTGTGAAGATTAAAAATGGAAAGAGAAAATGAGCTTAGAAACTAAACTTAATGGTTTTAAAAAAATCAAAAAAAGTCTAAGAAACTTCTTAGCTTGTGCTGGAGTAATTGGATTGGCTTTGACTGGAGGAGTGAAAGAAGCGAGAGCAAAAACATATTATGTTAATTATTCTGAAGAACAAAGTATACAGTCTGTTATTAATGATTGCAATGATGGAGACGAGATCATAGTGTCAGAAGGAAGATATTATGAAAATATCAACTTTAAGGGCAAAAATATTGTTTTAAGAAGTACAGACCCAAATAATTCTAATGTTGTTGCTAACACAATTATTAATGGTGGCAGGGATGGTTCTGTAGTAACTTTCAATAGTGGTGAAGATGCTAATTGTGTTTTGAATGGGTTTACAATTACTAATGGGTACGCTCATCTCGGGGGAGGAGTTTACTACAGCGAAAGCATCGGATATAGTAGAGGACCTACAATTGCTAACTGCGTCTTCGACGAGAACTCAGGGAAATATGGCGGTGGAATGTATGTCGATGGTTCTATGATAATAGAAAATTGTATCTTTAGAGGAAATTTTGCTAAGGTATTAGGTGGAGGAGTCAGTGCTAATAACTCCGTCTTGAGAAATTGCAATTTTGTTGGGAACTCTGCAGGCTCGGGTGGTGGATTGGTAAGTGAAGGAACCTCCCCAACGCTAGTAAATTGTGTGTTCACTAACAATTCAGCTATTTGGCATGGTGGTGGGATATACCAAAACGTAGGTTATCCTGTATTAACAAATTGTATACTTTATAAAAATTCTGCTTCTAACGGCGGTGGAATGTATGCATTCGACTGCAGTCCTGTATTAACTAACTGCATTGTTTTTGAGAATTCACCGAATCAACTATATAATTTAGATGGAGACTTGTTAGTGAAATATAATGATGTTCAGGGTAGCTGGCCAGGCGAAGGCAACATTGATGTTGATCCTTGTTTTGCCGAGCCCAGCTATTGGAAGGATGATTTTAGGTGTGATAGTGACTATCACCTAAAATCTCAGGCAGGACGATGGGATCCAAATCTAAGGTCATGGACTTTAGACGATAAAACAAGTCCTTGCATTGATGCTGGTGATCCTCTAAGTCCAATTATGTCTGAGCCATTTCCAAATGGAGGAAGAATAAACATGGGAGCTTATGGCGGAACAGCAGAAGCAAGCAAATCATATTTTGGCAAGCCAAATTGCGAAACAATTGTTGCAGGAGATATAAATGGAGATTGTGCAATTGATTTTAAGGATTTTGCAATAATGGCAGGGCATTGGCTTGAAGATTATAGAGAATAAATTTATTAATACTCTTTTCTTTAATTTTTTATGCAAATAATTCGCTCAGCAGAAAAGAAAAAAATAATTGAACAATTAGAAAGCCAGTTTGGCATAGCAAAGCTTCCATACCTGCTTTTGCGGTTTGGAAGAGAAAAAATAAGGGCTTTCAGTGGAAGCTTGTCTTCACAAGAATTAAGTATTTTAGATAAAAATTTAAGAATTGAATCAGCTGGCTTGTATTTTGCAAAACAGCAAAATGACGGCTTGAGGCCAAGTTTAGATGCTTTGCATTTTCTAAAAGAGCAAATAACAAAAAACATTCTTGAAATAAATGACGAGCAAGCAAATGCTTGGTTTAAAGGATATGACCTTCTTATAGAATCAGATAATAATTTCAAGATTCTGGAAAATCGCGGAGATTTTATTGGATGTGGAAAATCAACTGGCGAGAAAATAACAAATTTTATGCCTAAAGAACGCAGGGTAAAATCCTAAGAGGGTTAATAAGGGACACCTCCCTTATCAAAGAGAGGAGAATTAAAAACTGAGAGGGTTAAGTAGTTTTTGGTGGGTTATCTTGGTTTTTTTCCTCTTTTGCTTGCTTTTCTCTTATTTTCCGAGCATCTTTTCTTTTTCCTAAAATTAATTCCGCACATCCTCTCTTCCAAGTATCATAATTTCTCTCTTTTTTTCTTAATTTATCCCAAACACGAAGAACTTGCGTTAAATTTAAGCCTCTCTTTCTTAAATCAGAAGAATAATATTTCATTGCTTTTTTAAGTTCTTTATTTTCAATTTCCGCTTCATCTAATTTTAAAACAGCGAAATACTCTTCTAGAGACCTTATTTTTCTTTCGCGATGCTCTTTACTAAATTTTTTCCAAAAACCAATATCATGAACATCTATTCTTCTATAAACTAGGGTATAATTACTCCCTTCTCCATTTTCACCATATTCTGTACATTGAATAATAGTTGGTTTTTGTTTTTCTAGATAAACATGCCTAAGCTCTCTTTTACAGTCTAAGATTGTTGATTCTAATCCATCTTCTACTTGCTCTTGTAAAAAAGAAGTTAGCCTAATCCAATTTTCAGCATTTCCATTTGGCTCAGGCGCTTTTAAAACAGAAAAGTATTTTGTTCCTTTTATTTCATCATACTTAAAATTTTTCCTAAAAGTGGGGGTTGATGCTACAATTTTTCCATCTCCATCAATAATAATATAACTCAAAGCTTTGTTATCATTTTCTGCTTCTTTTTCAAATATAGTTTCCATTGTATTGCGATATTGGCCCATATGACCTCTCAAAGTTTCACGAAGCTCTTTTATTGTCTCTTGCCTAAACATGCATAAATTGTTTAAATCAGAAACTTGTTTTTCTAAATCTCCAACTTTCGCTTCAATCGCATCTTTTTTTGTGGCTAATCCAACATAGTCTGGACTTTCTAAAACCCCTTTTTTATAGATTTCAATTTGGTTTTGAGATGTTGCGAGCTCTTGAGTTAAAAGATTTTTTTGTTTAGCTAGTTCATTAATCGAATTTTCTAAACCTTTGACTTTTCCCCTTAAACCATCTAATTCTTTAATTGTTTCTTGTTGTTCTGCTAATACTCCCACATATTTATTGAAATTTTCAGTATGTTGTCTTGCTAATTCAGAATAACCCATAGCATTTTGTATGCTTTTTATCGGGTGCCTTAAAAAGTATTGCAGTTCCTTTAATACCATCAAAATACTTCTCTTTTTTTCTTCTTAAACATTTATATACTCTAAAAAATATCTTTTAGAATGGAAACCAAAGAAATTGAGAATTATAGAAAAGCTGGCAAAATTGCAGCAGAAGTTATAAAATATTCAAAGCAACTTATAAAGCCAAGCATGGCTTTGTTAGACATAGCAGAGAAAATTGAAGCTAAAATTGAAGAGCTTGGGGGGAAGCTTGCATTTCCTGTTAATCTTGCTATAAATGAAGTGGCTGCTCACTCTACACCTTCATCTGATGATGAAACAGAAGCTTCTGGACTTTTGAAAGTTGATATTGGAGTTCATGTTAATGGAGCAATTGCAGATACTGCGTTTTCTCTTGATTTAAGCGAAAAAGGAGAATATAAAAAGCTAATAGAAGCAAGTGAAAAAGCTTTAGACAATGCAACAGGAAAAATAAAAAAAGGCATAACTCTTAGTGAAATTGGCTCTGTTATACAAGATACAATAACTAAATATGGATTTTCTCCAATAAGAAATTTGTCAGGGCATCAACTTGGTGAATATTTAGTTCATGCTGGCTTGACAATTCCAAATTGTGAAAATAACACTCTCTCAAAAATAGAAGAAGGAGCATATGCAATAGAGCCTTTTGCAACAACAGGAGCAGGAATAGTTTATGATGGGGGAAAAAGCGGAATTTATAGATTAGAAAAAGAAGCTGGTGTCAGAGACGCAGGAGCAAGAAAAATTTACCAGTTTGTTTTAGAAGAATACAAAACACTTCCTTTTTGTGAAAGATGGCTCACAAAAAAGTTTGGAAGCAGAACAAGAATTGCTTTAATATTTTTAGAAAAAGCAGGCATATTGCACCAGTATGCTCAATTAATTGAAAAGTCACATGCTCCTGTAAGCCAGGCAGAGCATACAATCATAATTGAAAAAGATAAAGTGGAAGTGACGACGAGATAATAAAAACTTCTCAACTATTAGTAACTAATAGTAAAAGTTTATTCTGAATGTTTTTTAAATAGAATAGCACACCAAGAATAAAATGATTAAGGAGTGCAACTCAAAAATTCACAAAACGACTTTTTTAAGCTCTTTGATTCTTTCAAAATCTTTATCTTTTGTGACTAAAACAAGATGGTTTTCTATTACTTGAGAAGCGATTAACAAATCTGCTAAAGGTAAAATCAGCCCTGATTTGTCATAATTTATTTTTAAGTCAGCTAAAATTTCCGCAGTATTTTTTGTTGTTTCAAGAACATTAAACTGATTTATAAACTCAAGTAGTTCTTTGTATTTTTTTGGCATTCTCATTTTTAATCCTTTTAAAAATTCATAATAAGAAATAAAAGGAAGTTGAGGGCATAATTTGTGTATTTTAGACAGTTCTTCTACTCTATTGATAATGCTTTTGTCTCCTTTTTCAATAGCAATGAGTATAGAAGTATCAAATGCTAAAGTCATTCTCTAAATCCTCTCTCTTTTCTTGAGCTTTCTGAAATTTTTAACATATCCTCTGCTTCATCTTTTGATAATTTTTTTCCTTCCTTTAAAATTTTACTCCAGAAATCTTCTGATTTTCTTTCGAGTTCTTTTACCATAATTTTCAATAACAAAGACATTTTAAGGTTGCTTTTTGCAGCCATAGCCTTAAATTCATTCCAAGTTCCTTCATCAACATCCCTTATAGTTTTAATTTCCATAATGTATTACAGTATTACAAGTATTTAAATCTTTCTTTTTGCGGTTCTGTTGACTTAAAAGGTGATAAATAATAAGTTTAACAGAAGTGATGACAAGATAAATTTAAAAGACTGGTTGCAATAACATTTTTAAACCAAAAAAACTGAGATTAAGATGCAAAAACAAAGGGAAATGAATTATGAGCTGATAAGGATAAGATTTGTTGAAATCTTTGAAGAATATCTTAATCTAACAACACAAAAATCTGCATTGACAAAAATGAAAGAGATTGTTAATGAGTATGATGAGGTTGTAGAAATATTGGATGAAACTCTTAATTGTTCAATAGGGATCATGGATGCATTGACTAAAGGAGAAATCAAGGATAAAAAAGAGGAAGAATCAGTGATAAACAATATTCTAAAAGAACTAAAAGAAAAAAATTACCTTGGTGGAGAATAAAAATGTCACATGTTTGTTGTGATGAAGTTAGAGATGTAGAAAGGAATGTACATTATCGTACATTGGCACAGATAATTAGATGTGATAATAGTGGGGTCTCTACAGGATTAGGCAAAGTAGCAGTGGCAGTAAGCTATAAATCAAGAATTGAAGTTAATAGAGGGCATATGATAAACTCGAGAGATAAGTTAAAACCTTATAGCCAAAAGCCATTTACGCAAAATTAAACAGCAACATTTTTCAAAAACTCTAATTCTTTTCTTATAACTTCTTCAACATTACTTAAAATTATTCCTTCTGATATTCTTGGAATTTCTTTTTTCAATTCTAAGATTTTAATAATTGAATCTTTATTAGTTGAAGAATATGTTGGCTTATGCCTATGCTCTTCATTAGGCCCACTTACATGAAAATGACTTAATTTATTTCCCATGATATCTAAGAATTGAATAGCTAAATTCATTGAATTATCATTTTCATAAGCATGAAACAAATCTAAAACAAACCCAAGATTATAATTTTGTTTCAATTTTTCAAAATCCTCTGCTTTAGTTCCAAAAACTTTCCTAGGATCCATGTTTTCCAATAAAAATGGCAAACCTGATTTTTCTAAAACAGAAAAATCATCAATAGTATCTGGATGCAAAACAATTCCTTTCGCGTTTAAATTTTCAGATAAATATTCTAATTTTTCAAAGAGTTTCTTAGTCTCTATATTATCTTTATATCTTATCTCTTTCCAAGGAGCATGCAATGTTACAAAGTCATATTTTCTAATATCTTGTATTGTTTGTTGTGTTAGATTGAAATTCATTAATTCTAAATGTTTAGGAAAACTTACTTCAATTGCATCAGCTCCAAGAGCATGATATAATTTTATTATCTCTTCCAACCCCCTCTCTGTTTTATACAAGCATCCTGTTGTAAAACCCCCTTTTGCCATGAAATCCAAAAACCAAGAAGTTATATAAAGATTATTGCAATCAAGAATACCAAAAAATAATTAATCAAAAATAGTTTTTCTGTTAATACTCTCATTAATTCCAGAATATCTTTCATCAGGCCCAACATTAATAAATTGGGGAAGTTTTCCTTGAACTCTTATCACACTAACAGGAATTTGTGTTTGTTCCATAGCCTCTTTTTGTTGGTCAGATAATCTTCCTTCTCCAAATTTTACCTCAACCCAGCTGAAACGTCTTAGCCCTATTTCACAGTCTGGGAGATATAAACCATTTTCATCTCTTTTAAATCCTGCTAAAGATGCTGCAAGATAATCAAATTTAAACCCAGAACCATATTTTCCATTTGGTTTTGAAATCCTTCTAATCTCAGGAATAAGATATTTTTCAATTTTTAATGGAATCCTATAAGGCCCTAATTTAAAAGTCAATGAGTTTCTACGTTTTCTATATAAACCATTATGAACATCTTCTGAACTAAGATAAGCTATTTTTCTTTCGCATGCATAACTCTCAAAAGCCAATTCTCCAAAATTTCCTCTAAACATAGGGTCTAATTCTAATTTTGCCATTTTTACTTTTCTTTTGATCAAACTTGTTTTTAAAAGTTTGTCAGAACTCTTTTCCCAGGGCAAGAATAAATAGAATTAATGCTTTAAAAGTTTATCTAACGAGATGCATTGTTGTATGATTATTTTTTTATCGTCGAGGCATGAAAAACCTGTTTTTTGTCTTTCGTCGAGCTTTTTGGAATCATGCAACACAGCTTAACGAGAATGATGTGCTTCCCACAGGCATATGTCGTACCCTTAAAACAACTTGTTTACACATAAACTTGGCAGACTTTGTCAAGCTAGGTTTTAATTTTTAATCTATATTTGATAATAGTCATTAATTATTTAGATGAGTAGCTTAGACAAAATAAGTTTAAAATTAATAATAAAGAGGGAAAGTTTAGGTTGGACTTGTCCTCCTAAATTTTTATTGAATAAAATCTAATTTTTGATAGTCCTATCGACATAGGTCACAAGGATATACACTAACGAGCATGCTATTAAATCATGAGAATCTTTATAAACAAATAAGTTTCTTAGTTAATATGGGAAGTTATGAGGTGGTAGGGCACACAGGTTGGAGTGTGCACAAAGAAGGGGCAGTGTATTCTGTCAGGGGAGGTAAGATTGTATTAAGAGTTGCAGAGAGAGGAGAATCTTTAGACGGCATCCAAAATCTTTGCTATGCTGATATACCTAAAACTTCAGAAGTAGGAAGAAAACTTCCAAGAAATCGAGCAGATGTTTTATTCCAAAATGCAATTATATAATTAATAAAAACTAATCATTATATAACAATAATTCTTATAAACTTAAAAACTATTAAAAAAATATGACAGACCCAGTATTAATAGAGTTAGTAGATGAATTAGACACAAATGGACTGGCTAAAGAGGTTTGCATAAAATTTGGTGTTAATATAATTTATAAGCTTAAAGCTCAGAAAGTGCAGTCAGGAGATTTTGCCATAACAATAAGAGATATTCAAGGCACAAGAGTCCTAAACACTGCCTATACTCCAGAAGGAGCTTCTGATACTCTGTATGATGAATCATTAAAACTTTTCTTAGACACTATAATTAATTACCAAAGAGGAAAAGAAGGAACTGGCAAACCTATAAGAAGGAAGGATTTTAAAGTATATGTAAGTGCTGTAAGAAATAATGCTATGTGGAGTATTGGACCACTTGAATCAGCTGGAAGAAAAATATTAGAAAAACGATAGTTAGATTAATCTACCCCAAATAACCCACATCTTTTATTAAAGCTGCTTTAGCACTCCTTAAATATTGCTCTTCAACTTTTTTGTATCTTTCAACATCTCCCTTGCCAACAGATGCCCTGACTTTTTTCATTGCTTCATCAAAATACTTTTTCTTAACTTCTTTAACTTCCATGTTCTCACGAAGAGCCAGCATCGCAGCCTCTCTTGCTAAATTTTCTAAATCTGCCCCAACATAACCATCTGTTTCTTCTGCTATCTTATCTATATTAACATCTTTTGCAAGAGGCATATTTTTTGTGTGAATTTTTAATATCTCGAGCCTTCCTTTTTTATCAGGGACATTAACTAACAAGATTCTGTCAAACCTTCCTGGCCTCAACAAAGCAGGGTCCAACATATCTGGCCTATTTGTTGCCCCAACAACAATTATATTTGTTAAATCTTCTATTCCATCCATTTCAGCAAGAAGCTGGTTTAAAACCTGTTCAGTAACTCTTGCTCCTGCTTCTAATCCTCTTCTTGCAGCCAAGCTGTCTATCTCATCAAAAAATATAATGCATGGACTTACTTGTCTCGCCCTTTCAAATATTTTGCGAACACCTTTTTCGCTTTCTCCCACCCACATGCTCAATAAACTTGGGCCTTTAACTTGTATAAAATTAGCTTCTGATTCTTTTGCAACTGCCTTGGCTAACAAAGTTTTTCCTGTTCCAGGCGGGCCATATAATAAAATTCCACGAGGCGGCCTTATGCCAAGCCTCTTAAAAGAAGCAGGATATTTCATAGGCCATTCTATAGCTTCTATCATTTCTTGCTTTGTACTTTCTAAGCCGCCAACATCATCCCATTTAACATTTGGTGTTTCAACTAAAACCTCTCGCATAGCAGAAGGGCGTACGATTTTTAATGCCTCCTGAAAATCTTTGTTTGTGACTCTCAACTCTTGCAAAATTTCCTCAGGTATAGGCTCATCTTCTTTCATTTTCAATTTAGGTAAAACATTTCTTAAAACATTCATAGCAGCTTCTTTTGTTAAAGCAGAAATATCGGCCCCAACAAATCCATGAGTTATTCTTGCCAACTCCTCTTTCATTAGATTAACAGATTCTTTAATTACTTCATTCCAAAATGAAGAATTTCTGCTCCAAATCTCTTTTTTCAACAAATCCAATGATTTCATTTCTTCAACTACCTCGAATACTCTTGATTCTTTGCTCTCTTTTTCCCTCTTAATAATTACCTTTCTAGAATCTACATCCTCCCTTAATTCTAGAGTGTTATAGATTTCAATTAATTGGACAGCAAGGTATTCTAACTCTTCCTTAGAAGAAATTAGTTTTTTAATTTTCTCTAATTTTTTTATTCTTAAATCTGTTAAATTCAATTTTGATTTCAATCTCTCTAAAAATTCTTCGCTTTCCGCTGATTTTTTTAAATTTTTTATCTCTCCTTCTGCTTTATCTTTTTCTAGATTATGCTTTTCAAGATATTCATCTAATATTTTTGGAAGAACTTGGCTAATCACCTCCGGCCGTATCTCATGAATAGGCATGTTTCTTGAATGGATTTTCAAAATAGAAAGCCTTCCATCTTTATCAGGAACATTTATGCTTATTTCTCTGTCAAATCTTCCTGGCCTTCTCAATGCGGGGTCAATTGCATTAGGACGATTCGTTGCTCCAATAACAACAACTCTTCCTCTTGATTTCAAGCCATCCATTGCTGTCAAAAGTTGAGAAACAACTCTTCTCTCTACTTCTCCATAACTTTCTTCTCTTTTTGGTGCAATAGCATCTATTTCGTCAATAAAAATAATTGTAGGCGCGGTTTTTTCAGCTTCTTCAAACAAATCTCTAACTCTTTTTTCACTTTCTCCGTACCATTTGCTCATGATTTCTGGCCCGTTTAATAAAATAAAATTTGCTTCTGATTCATTTGCAACTGCCATTGC
>Ga0315276_10001098_pt1 | contig 24053 bp, 31 predicted proteins | sample YL17G05_0_MG_FD_204542 | JGI IMG/M metagenome (GOLD analysis project Ga0315276, IMG submission 204542) | Sediment microbial communities from Yellowstone Lake, YNP, Wyoming, USA - YL17G05_0 | ecosystem: Environmental > Aquatic > Freshwater > Lake > Sediment | place: USA: Wyoming | collected... | reverse complement strand
GGACGCGCGCCGGATGGGACAGTGCCTTGGCCACAAGCGCCACCTCGTCATCGATCTGTGCCGGGTCCGTGGGGACCGGCAGGGCCTCGCGCGAGGGCGGACAGCAGTCAGGCTCAGTCATATCGTTCATCGTCGATATACGATAGCATACGAGTGAGAATCGTCTGGATGTCCCCAGGAGCAGGCCTTTGTCGCAGTTGGCACAGTCTCCTCGGAGTCGCGAGAGCGCGTATCTAGACAGCGTGGAAGGAGTCGCCGCTATGTTTGGCAGGGTCGTCGTCGCAACGGACTTCTCGGAGGCCTCGGACAGCGTCATGGGTTGTCTGCATGGTCTGAAGCCGCTAGGCGCGCGCGACTTCAGGAGCTCGGCGCCGACGATGTGCGCATCGAGCTGCCCTACGGCCACCCGGTCGATGAGATCGTCGGACGCGCCGCCGGCGAAGACGCGACGCTGATTGTCATGGGCAGCCAGGGTCGGGGAGTGCTGGCAGCGATGGTGCTTGGCGGCGTCAGCTTTCGGGTGACACGCATGGCGGGCGCGCCCGTGCTGGTGGTCCCACCGATTCGCTCGGATCAATACTATCCATGAGGCGCAGTCATTCGATCAAGGCCGTCTCGACACGCCCAGGGGATACAGAGGGAGGAATCATGGTGACGGGTCTTCCAGAAGTGCTGTTCGTATGCGTCCACAACGCCGGGCGAAGCCAGATGGCAGCGGCCCTGCTGGACCACCACGCGAAGGGCCGCGTTCAGGTTCGCTCCGCTGGAAGCACGCCAGCCGATGAGATCAACCCTGCGGTCGTCACCGTGATGGAGGAACTCGGCATCGACCTCTCCAAGGAGTTCCCGAAACGACTGACAAGCGAGGCGGTAGAGGATGCGGATGTGGTCGTGACGATGGGTTGCGGAGACGCGTGTCCGGTATTCCCCGGCAAGCGCTATCTCGATTGGGAACTACCCGATCCCGCGGGCAAGACAGTCGAAGAGGTGAGCGAGATCCGCGACGAGATAGACCGGCGAGTTCGCGGACTGCTCGCCGAACTCCTGAGCAAATGAGTCCGGCACAAGGCACGATCAAGCGACTCTCATTCCTCGACCGTTATCTCACCGCTTGGATCTTCCTCGCTATGGCGATCGGTGTGTTCTTGGGCTGGGCTCTTGCCGGCGTGCCCGACTTCATCAACAAGTTCAACTCTGGCACCACGAACATCCCGATCGCCATCGGCCTGATCGTGATGATGTATCCGCCGCTGGCCAAGGTGAAGTATGAAGAGCTTGGTGACGTCTTCCGCGACTACAAGATCCTCGGCCTCTCTCTGATCCAGAACTGGCTCATAGGGCCCTTCGTGATGTTCTTCCTCGCCATCATCTTCCTGCACAACTACCCCGAGTACATGGTCGGGCTCATCATGATCGGTCTGGCCCGCTGCATAGCCATGGTGATCGTCTGGAACCAGCTCGCCGAGGGCGACACCGAGTATGCCGCTGGCCTCGTCGCTTTCAACAGCGTTTTCCAGGTGCTCTTCTACAGCCTTTTCGCCTGGATCTTCGTCACCAAGTTGCCGCCGCTGTTCGGCATCCACGGCGTCGCGGTCGATGTATCCATCGGCGAGATCGCCAAGAGCGTGGGGATCTACCTCGGCATCCCGTTCGTGGCGGGCATGCTCACCCGCTACCTGGGGCTCAAGTACAAGGGCCGCGAGTGGTACGAGCAGGAGTTCATCCCTCGTATCAGCCCGCTTACGCTCGTCGCTCTGTTGTTCACGATCCTCGTCATGTTCAGCCTCAAGGGTGACCTCATAGTACGGTTGCCGCTCGATGTGGTGCGTATCGCGATCCCTCTTCTTCTCTACTTCGTGATCATGTTCTTCGTGAGCTTCTTCATGGGTCGCAAGGTCGGTGCCGACTACTCAAAGACAGCGACCCTCTCGTTCACCGCGGCCAGCAACAACTTCGAGCTTGCCATCGCCGTGAGCGTGGCTGTGTTCGGCATCGGATCAGGGGTTGCCTTCGCCGCGGTGATCGGACCGCTGGTTGAAGTGCCGGTGCTGATCGGTCTGGTCAACGTGGCCCTGTGGGCCCGTGATCGATTCACATGGCCCCGCCCCGTCCGAGCCGGCGCCTGAGCCTGGGCCCAAAGACCTCCGAAGCCGAGGGCCTTGCTATCCCTTGTCGCAACCTGGCGGGCCTCCCGGATCTAGATGGCCGCGTTTCCCTCGGGCTGAGAAGAGGTCACCCCGCCATCGGGACTTTCGGTCCCGTGCGGGGGTCCCAGGGTGAGACACTTCGAGTATGAACCCATCAAGAAATCCTGATGACTTGTCTGTGAGGGCTGCCACCTTCAGCGCCCTTGGTGACCCCGCTCGACTGGCCATCATCGAGGCCCTTCGCGGCGGGACCACTTGTGTGTGTGAGTTGACCCCGGTCCTGGGGATGCCCCAGAACCTGCTCTCCTATCACCTGCGCATCCTGCGCGAGGCCGGCCTGATCAGCGGTGAGCGTTCGGGCCGTCGCATCGAGTACCGCATCGAACCAGGTGCTATCCACAACCTCCAGGTGACCGTTGCGTCATTGATGCCGGTGCTCGAGGAGGCGGCTCGATGAGCATCCCGACGTTGGAACGCCGGATCATGAAGGGCGCCATAAGACTGCCCGCCCAGGTCGTCGGTGGAGTACTCGCCTGGATCTTCCTCTACCGCATCAACGGTGCGTTCTGGAACTGGTTGTTGTTCTCGGTTCTCGGGCTGGATGCCGATTCCCGGCTGGGGGAGACCCTGCACTTCTTCTTCTATGACACGGTCAAGATCCTGTTGCTCCTGTCGGGCATCATCTTCGTCGTAACCGTTCTTCGTTCCTTCGTCAGCATCGAGCACACACGCAAGGTACTGGGTGGGAAACGAACCGCGCTCGGCTACGTGGCCGCGGCCGGCCTCGGGGTAGCGACACCGTTCTGTTCGTGTAGCGCGGTCCCGGTATTCGTCGGGTTCGTTGCTGCAGGGGTGCCCATGGGGGTGACCCTCACGTTTCTGATCGCGAGCCCATTGGTGAACGAGGTTGCGCTGGCACTGCTGGGGGGGTTGTTCGGATGGCAGGTCGCCGTGCTCTATGTCGTGGCCGGCCTGACGATCGCCGTCGTCTCCGGCGTCGTCCTTGGCCGCCTTCGCCCCGAACGCTGGGTCGAGCCGTTCGTCTTGGAAGCCACCGCCGGATCCCTCGCGGCTGAGGGTGAGCGCCAGACCCCTTCGGAACGCATCGAGATGGGACGTGCTGAGGTCATCAAGATCGTGCGCAAGGTTCTGCCCTACCTGCTGGTTGGCATCGCGCTCGGCGCGCTGATCCACGGCTGGGCACCCCAGGCACTGTTCGAGCGCTTCGCCGGGCCGGGCAACCCGCTGGCGGTTCCCTTCGCAGTGCTGATCGGCATCCCGCTGTACTCCAACGCCGCCGGCGTCCTGCCGCTGGTCGAAGCACTGCACGAGCAGGGCATACCGATGGGCACCCTGCTCGCTTTCATGATGTCGGTGGTCGCGCTGTCGCTGCCGGAGATGATCCTGCTCCGCCGCGTGCTGAAGCCTCCGCTGATCGCCGCATTCATCGCCGTTGTCGCTGTCGGCATCCTCATCGTTGGCTACCTCTTCAACGCCATCCTCTAGGAAGGAGCAAGCACCATGACGACACAGATCCGCATCCTGGGCACCGGGTGTGCTAGGTGCAAGCAACTGTATGAGGGGACGCTTCAGGCCGTGGCCGACCTTGGGTTGGATGCCGACGTACAGAAGGTCGAGGACATCTCCGAGATCGTCGCACGCGGGATCCTGGCCACACCAGCCCTCGTCATCGACGACGAGTTGGTGTTGGCGGGGCAGGTTCCCAACGCCACCAGGTTGCGCGAGATCCTGGCTCCGACCGGCTGATCGGTGGAGGTGTCGTGATGAGAGCACAGTGGAAGCAGGGACCAGACCGCTTCGTCCATCCGCGAGCACCCTTATCGCGGCGCGCTTTCCTGATCCGTGGGATCGCGGTGACCGGTGGCGCGATCGCCTTGCCGGTACTGAGCCCGGGGTCGGCAAGCTGCAGCGAACGGGCATCGGGAAGCCGCGCTCCAACAACGAGCGGAGTGCTTGCCAGCGTGGATCAAGGGGACCTCAAGGAGGTCACCGACAGCATCATGTGTGAGGGTGGTTGCGGCAAGACCGTCTACGTGGGTGAACTCACCGACGCTTGTCCCATCGCCGCGAAGATGAAACTCCAGGCAGCGACCTATCTGGCGCAAGGGATGACTCCGCCGCAGGTGCTGGATCGGTTCGCTGCGGACTTCGGCGAAGGGGTGCTGGCTGCTCCCACCAAGTCGGGCTTCAACCTCCTGGCGTGGCTGGTTCCGCTGGTAGGTCTCGGCCTCGGCGGTGCCACCGTCGCTGCGGCACTTGCGAACGGCAGGCGGGTACAGACCTCGATCGGGAACGTTGCCCCGGAGACCGACCCCACCATGCTCTCCCGCATCGAAGACGAGGTAGGCAAGGAGACGTGAACTCGCCACCAGCGCGCATCGAGGACGAGGGAGTTCGTCTGGCCGGTTGGCGCGGCGAAGGGCGGAGGTGTTGAGCGGTGACCCTTTACCTCGTCAGTTCGGTCGTGGTCTTCGTCTTCTCGGGCGTGTTGTCTATGGCCGGTCTGGGCGCCGCGTTCCTGTTCGTCCCCTTCTTCTTCTATCTCGGGGTGCCGCTGCCCGAAGCCACATCGACCGCACTCCTGCTCAACGCGGTGAGCCTCTCCTTCGCGGCCTTCACCTACTGGCGGGCCGATCTGATCGATTGGCGAGTCGGCCTTCCCGTGGCGGTTACCGCGGTGGCTCTCGCGCCTCTGGGAGCTCGAGCGACGCCGTACGTAGACACGAGCGTCCTGCTTGCGCTCTTCGCTGCCTTCCTCGTGTTCGCCGGAGCCATGATGCTGTTCTTCAAGCCCAAGCCACGCGCTCACGAGATGTCCGGGGCGGTAGAAGCGGGCGTGGGTGCTGGCGTGGGTGGTGTTGCGGGCTACCTCGGCGGACTGCTCGGGGTCGGCGGCGGCAACTTCATCCTGCCGGTGTTCAACTGGCTCGGGCTCGACGCCAAGGTGGCGGCGGGAACGACGGCCGTGGTCGTCGTCTTCGCTTCGCTCTCCGGGTTCCTCGGCCATGCATCGATGGGTGGCCTCGATCCAGCGTTCATCGGCGTTACGGCAACGGCAGCGGCGGGTGGGTCTCTCGTCGGTGCCCACTTCATGAAGACGAAGCTCTCATCGGTTCAACTCAAGCGGATCATCGGCGTGCTGCTCTGGCTCATCGCCCTGAAGATGATCTTCGATCTCGTCACCAAGTAGAAGGAGGTTCAACATGGAAACGCAGCACATCCCGCCCGAATGGGCGTTCGAGTTCCACGGACACCGGTGTCCGTTCATGCCGATCGGTTACCGAATGGGCATGGAGGCACTCGCCCACCTGGGCGTTGAACGCGAGCAGGACCACAGCTTCTTCATCTTCCCCGAACTCGGCGAAGGCCATCCTCAGACCTGCATGATGGATGGGATGCAGGTAGCCACCGGCGCCACATACGGCAAGGTGCTGATGGCAAAGACCTTCTACGGCAAGCTCGCGGCCACCTTCTACCACCCGTCCAAAGGTGGGGTGCGTTTCGTGCTCCGGCCCGACTTCATCGACGAGATGGGGGCCTTCGAGTTCTTCGCCTACCGCAAGCGGGGGGTTGAGCCGTCGCAGATCCCGGCCGCGATCGTGGACGAGGTCACCCAGTGGATGTACGGGCAGTCGGACGAGGCCATGTTCAAGGTCGAGCCGAAGCCCGACTTCTCATTCGAGCCTGTCAAGGGTTCGTTCAACAAGACGAAATGCAGCTCATGCGGCGAGTACGTGTTCGACCGATACGTCCGCACGAAGGACGGACAACCCGTATGCATCCCTTGTTCCGGATACGGCAAGGGATGAGGTGTGGTGAAGGAGGAGGTCGAGATGTCGATGGAGGGCGGGATGATGTCTAGCAGGTCGCCCGACATGCGCGTCCTCGCCGACGACATGGCAGAAGCCATGGGGCTCTCGAGTGCGCCCATCGCCGTGTTCCTCCTCGCCCCCGACGCCGACATGGCCCCGTTCGCGGGGTGGATGGCGGTCAAGCGTCATCGGTACTGCCAGGCCCTAATGAAGGCGCGCGGTGGCGAACGGGTCATCCTTGAGGCCGACGATCTTGCCTGCCCGGCGGCGACCCGCGCCTTCGGCTTCAAGCCGCTGCCCGAGGGCTTGCAGACGGGCAAGGCACTTGTCGGCTTCGGCATCGTTGCCGAGCCGTCGAGCGGCGCACGGATGTTCGCTGGCATGACCTGCCTCGAGCCGGGGACGGTGGCGCACCTGGCCCTCTGTCCGCTGGCTGAAGCGCCGGCCTTGCCGGACGTCGTCGTGGTCGAGGGTCCGCCCGAGCAGCTCATGTGGCTGCTACTCGCCGAAGTGAACTTGCGTGGCGGGGAACGCCTGCTGGGCAGCACTGCCGTCCTGCAAGCGGCCTGCGTCGATGCCACCATCATCCCGTATGTCGAAGAGCGCCTCAACTTCACTATGGGCTGCTATGGCTGCCGAGAGGCGACCGACCTGGAGCCCGGCGAGACCGTCGTCGGCTTCCCAGGTACCCATCTCGCCCGGCTCGTTGACAGCCTCGCTTCTCTGTCCGAGAAGGCGGTACCGCGCTCGCGCGCCAAGCGGGCCCATCTTGGGCTGGTTACCGATCGTCCAGGGGGAAGCGACGAGTCATCTCCTTCCGAGAGAAGGGAGTACACCCCGTTCGCCGCCCCCGACCGGTCGGACGGTACCCGCGCCTTCAACCCGAGGGAGGTCGGCGATGCCTGATGCGAAGTTAGCGAAGCCGTGGAGGAGTATCCCTCGCGAGGAGATCAGCTGGAACCCGATCGTCGACGAGGACGCCTGCATCGGATGTGGGACCTGCGTCACCGGATGCGGGCGTTCGGTGTATCGATTCGACTTCGAGGCGAAGAAGGCCGTCGTCGTCGATCCCCTCAACTGCATGGTCGGGTGCATGACCTGTGCCAACACGTGTCCGACGGGCGCCATCGGATTCCCGTCGCTCGAGGAGATCATGGATCTGCAGGCGGAACCGGCCGTGCACCAGGTCATCGAGGACGATCTGCTGACGCGGAGGGACGTGCTGGAGATCCGTCGGCACCGCCCGTCCCCGGATCGCATCGTGCAGCTCGTAGTGGCGGGTATCCAGCGCGTCGGCGGCAGGAACATGGTGGTCGTACTTCGACCCGTGAGCGACGAGGAGGACGCGCTCTGCCAGTTCACCCCGGGTCAGTACGTGGAACTGTGGGTTCCCGACAGCGACTACCTGTCGCGCGCGTACTCGATCGGTGGGGCGCCTCGTGACGACGGTTCGCTGGAGGTTCACCTGCGCCGGGTCCCCGAGGGTCGCTTCTCCGAGTACGCGTTCGAGCGTATGCGTGAGGGCGACGTTCTGCGCGCTCGGGGCCCGCTCGGAGCGTTCCGAGTATCTTCCCCGGTCGACGTTCCGTTGCTGTTCGTGGCCCGAGGTACTGGGTTCGCGCCCATCAAGGCCATGATCGAGCAACAGCTACTGCTCACAGCGGACCGCGACATCGCGCTGTTCTGGGGCGTCACCGACACCGATGATTTCTACGCGATGGAAGCCCTGTCGTTGTGGGCCAGTGGCGGTGCTCGCTTCACCGCGATCCTGACCGCCCGGAACGTGGGGAGTGATTTCCACGCGCCCGCGGGCGTCGACCTTGAGGTGGGGACGGTGTACGACGCGATCGAGCGAAGCGCGCTACCCCTGCTCGGCAGGGACGCCTATGTTGCGGGACCTCGCAAGACCGTCGATCGGGTGGTGCGAGCCCTCAAGGTGAAGAGCCTGGATCCGGGCCGCATCTCGGTGGACACGTATGGAGACTGAGGACGGAAGAGGCGGCGCAAACACAGAACCGCCGACCGCACGCATGGGTGAACCGGGAGCGAGCGGGTGAGGTCGTGACGGAGCACGCCTACGAACACATCCAGGCTGATCGCCATCCGGGTCAACTGCGGGCCCTCTGGGTCGCCCTCGTCGCCAACGCCTTGCTCATGGTGGTGGAGGTGATCGCCGGCATCGCCTTCGGATCACTCGCACTACTAGCCGATGCCGGTCACCTGGTTGCCGACGTGGCCGGGCTGGCGGTGGCGATCGCCGGCTTGCACCTGGCCGTGCGCCCGGCGACGGTCTTGCATACCTTCGGTTTCGAGAGGGCTGAGGTCTTGGCGGCCCAGATAAGTGGGTTGCTGATGATCGGTGCAGCCGTCTGGGTGTCCTTGGAAGCGGTAGGCCGCCTTCTCGACCCGGCTCCCGTCGACGGTAGAGGCCTGATCGCAGTGGCCGCCGTCGGCCTGGTGGTGAACCTCGGCAGTTCCGTGATCGTCCATCGTGCCTCGGGAAGCAGCCTGAACATGCGGGGCGCCTTCCTGCATCTCGCCACGGATGCCATCGGATCCTTAGGCACTATCGTCGCGGGGATCTTGATCCTGGGCTGGGGTCTCTACCGAGCCGACCCCGCGATGGCGCTGGTGATCTCCGTGCTGGTGATCTGGTCGGCCTGGGGACTACTCAGGGAGACCACGCACGTCTTGATGGAGGGAGCGCCGAAGGGGATCGATCCTGAAGAGGTCGACAGAGCCATCACGGCGGAGGAAGCCGTGCAAGGCGTCCATCATCTTCACCTCTGGAATCTGGCCTCGGACGTTCCGGCACTGTCGGCCCACGTCGTTCTCGCCGGGGAGCCGTCGATGCGTGAGGCCCAGCGCATCGGCGAGCAATTGAAGGCGATGCTCGCCGATCGCTACGGGGTGCAGCACGTCACCCTGGAGATGGAATGTAGCGACCCGGCGTCCGGGCGCGAAGGGTAAGGGCGCGGCGGAGTAGTCCGCTCGCAGAATCATTTCGGGTACCGCGCGTGACGACGCCCGAATTCCGACAGTTCCGAGGACCTCGCCGGTCACGCCTCGCTGGCGATACCTATCGCACCCTCCCGGCGGTGGCTAGAAGGCTATGAGTCGACCACTGTTACGGGTTCGAACTCTACCGCCGACCCCTGAGTTCGCTGGGCTTGGCTTGGTGGGATGCAGTTCGAACCGCCTCCGACCTGCTGAAACAACTTTCGAGTTTGCCGGTTTAGGGCTCTCCAGGCCATCTCCGGCCAGTATTCGAACTGCTGATGGTCGTGTGATCGAGCCCTGTACCAACCCCCAAGCGGTTCGGATCCCTAGGAACTCGGTTCCGCTTGAGGGCCTGCATACCCCGGGGGACGAGAGGGCTGAGGGTGCCACGGCGAGCCGACGCAATCGGTTCTTTGAGGCCTTGGATCCGGTGGTCGCGGGGATTGGCTGAAGTCGAAGTTGTAGGCCAGAGAACTGGCGGTCTTGTCCCTTTGGGTCATCGACGGCAGGTCCCAGTTGAGTTCGATGAACTTGAGTACCGAGTCGAACTCGCCTTGGTGGTCGTCGATGTAGCCTTCCTTCGCATAGGGAGACAGCACGATCAGCGGGACTCGGAACCCCACTCCGAAGCGGTCGACCGTCGGAGGCTTCACGTGATCATAGAACCCGCCCCACTCGTCCCAGGTAAGGAAGATCGCCGTCGAATCCCAATCGGGGGAGGCCATGATGGCGTTGATCACCTTGGTGGCCCAGTTCTCGCCGTAGCAGAAGTTGTAGTCCGGATGGTTGGAGAACTCCATCCTGGGCATGATGTAGGTAACGTCAGCAAGACCCTGGGTCTGGATGTCGCTCACGACGTTGTCCACGGGGTGGATGTGCTGGTCCCACTGATCTGTGCGAAAGATGTGTCGGATCGAGGAGTACTGGGACCAGATGTAGCCGATCTGGTCAGGCTCGGCTGCGTAGTAGGACCAGCTGAGGCCGTTCTTGTTGAAGGTGTCCCCGACCGTGGGGACGTCGAAACAGGGATGCACCCATTTCGCGCCGCCGTGACCGTCTACGACACGGACTTTCTCCTCAGGTGGAGAATCACAGCCCCATGTGAGGGAGTGCAGTTCGGGTGGCCGCTCAGGATTGTCGTGGGTACCAGCAGATTGGCCCGCGATCGCGTAGAAGTGGTTGGCGTAGCTCGGTCCCATCTCGGCTGAGAAGAAGTTGTCTGATAGCACGTTGTTCTTGGCCCAGTACCAGTAGTTAGGCTCGTCTGAAGCCGACATCTGCGTGTAGGCATACTCGTTCGCGGCGTCGCTCTGGTTGAACCCGTCCATCTTGCCGTGGTCATAGGAGGCGAGCGCACATCGGTAGCAGTGAGGAAGGTCAAGGGCGGCCTGGTCTGTGGCAAGAGAGAGCGGCCGCTTCTCGCCGTGATCCCATCCGAAGGTGGTCCCGTCGGCGCCAGGGAAGGCGCCGAAGAGATTGTCGAAGCTTCGATTCTCCTCCATCAGCAGAACGACGTGCTTGATCGGCCACTTGGTGTCGGAAGTCACAGAGGCAGAAGCCAACGGCGTCGGTCTTGGATCTGCGGCCCGCGGGGCCGCGTCCGAGCATGCAGTCGCGATGAGTGTCCCGGCGAGCAGGATCGTCAGGCCGCGGCGCATGGAGCGTTCCAAGTCCCTCATCTCACTCCCACTCATTCCAGGCCCGCGACCTGCGCCGTAGATCGAGGACCGCTCTTTGGATCGCGCCGGCCGTCTCGAGCGGAACACGCTTCAGCTCCTGCTTGTAGGCGTATCCACGGATCGTTGCCTCCGGGATACGAAGGCGCTCCGCGACCGCGCGCATCGATCCGTGTTGATCACGGAGCCAGAAGACGAGCGGCCGAACATGGGTCACGTCTACCCCGTGGCGAGAGAATGGTCCGCCCAAGGGATGGCTTATCCGCACGTGGTGTCCTTGAGCGAAGACGAAGGGATCGCCGCGGCGTTGGGATCTGCGGACAAACGCCACTCCGGCCCGGCGGGGCCTCTTTGAGCAACCGCAATGACATCGGGCGAACCGTGAGCACGTCGGCACGCACGTGCCGTGCGCCGGATGGGGGTAAGGCCATTCTGGGCGGGTTTCGTCCGTCTGCGCGCTCATCGACCGGCTCCTGATCCTTCAACCAGGAGCCATCAGCCGGTCACCCGACGGTTCGAGGCGAGCTCCATCGCCTGATTTCGCCGGATTGTACAGGACGAGTGACACGATGAGGGGTAGGCTTACGCGCGGCGATGGAGTTCGCCCAGAAATTGCCGGCAACTGGCAGGCTGATGACTCCTAGGACGAAGAGGAGGAGTCTGTCGTGGGGCAACGATCGTCGCAGTTGAGACTCCCATCCAAGTCCCGATCTTCCTTACCCCTTTCGTTGATGGCGGATGAATGTGTGCCCGCACCCGCAAGGAGGACTCGGTGAATATCTATTACGTTGCATTCGTCTGGATGGCGCTCGCGTTGGCGGCTTCGCTGATCAGCATCTGGCTCGGCCTCTCGGTCGCGCTGGTTGAGATCCTCGTTGGCGCTATCGTCGCGAACCTCCCCCACGGTTCAAACCTCATGCAGCAAGCAGCCTTCGTCACCTTCCTCGCAAGCCTCGGCTCGATGATGCTTACGTTCCTTGCGGGAGCCGAGATCGACCCGGTCTCGCTGAAGCGCCACTGGAAGGCGAGCCTGACGATCGGGTTCGTTTCCTTCCTACTGCCGTTCCTGGGAGGTCTTGCCTTCTGCTATCTGGCGCTTGGTTGGACCCTTCACGCGGCTGAGATCGCCGGCGTCGCGCTGAGCACCACGTCGGTTGCCGTTGTATACGCGGTGATGGTCGAAACCGGTCTCAACCGCAAAGAACTCGGCAAGCTCATCCTTGCAGCGTGCTTCGTCACCGACCTCGGGACGGTGTTGATGCTCGGCGTGCTATTCGCGCGTCCCAGCATCCTGCTCGTGTGGTTCGTTGGGGTCAGTGTCATCGTCCTTGCGCTGATGCCCATGACGACACGCCTTATCATCCGCCGTGTGGGTCACCGGGTGAGCGAACCGGAGATTAAGTTCGTGCTCGTGGTGCTCCTTGGCCTCGCTGCATCGGCGACGGCGGCAGACAGCGAGGCCGTGTTGCCCGCCTACCTCGCGGGTCTCGTGATCGCCGGGGTGTTCATGCACGACCGCATCCTGATCGATCGGATGCGTTCCATCGCATTCGCTCTGCTCACCCCGTTCTTCTTCCTGCGCGCCGGCTCTCTCATCTCGGCCAAGGCACTCGTAGCCGGCGCGGGGGTGATCGCTCTTCTCCTCGCGGTGAAGTTGGGCACCAAGGCGGTCGGCGTGTGGCCCACTTCGCGTGCCTTCGGTATCCCCAAACGGGAGCGGACCTACCTGACGCTGCTGATGTCGACGGGACTCACGTTTGGCTCTATCGCCGCTCTGTTCGGACTCACCAACCACCTGATCGACCAGCAGCAGTACTCAGAACTCGTCACCGTCGTGATCCTTTCCGCGTTCGTTCCGACGGTGATCGCCCAGCACTTCTTCCGACCGATCTTCGAAGACGTGGAAGAAGAGGAGGCTTTGGGCGCCGAGGATGTCGCACCGATCCGTCGCCATCACGTTAGCGAAGCCGAGGGCACTCCCGCCGCGGGGTCGGTTGAGCCGTCCGATCCCTCTGATGGGAACTGACATGGGCGATGCCGCGACCACGATTCACCTGATCCGACATGGCAGGACGACGCTGAATGCCCAAGGTCGCTTCCGCGGTCGGCAGGACCCTCAGCTGGATCATGTCGGCCGCGAACAAGCCGTGTCCGCAGCAAAGTTGCTGTCCGGGATTCGCTTGGCGGCGATCTACTCAAGCCCACTTACGCGCGCCGTGCAGACGGCCGAAAGGGTCGGGACCAGCTGCGATCTCGATGTGGTGATCGAACCGGATCTGATAGATCTGGACTACGGCATGTGGGAAGGCCTCACCGAAGAGGAGGCCGAGCTCGTCGGCCCCTCCGAACTTGAGGTGTTCAAGATGGATCTGCCCGCGGCGATCGCACCCAAGGGCGAGGCACTGGCGGGTGTCGAACGTCGCGTGATGGAAGCTCTCCTGGCGATCGGGCAGCGCCATACCGGGCAGGCAACGGCGGCGGTGTCGCATGATGTACCGATCATGCTCGTCGTCGCCAAGCTCTCGGAGATCAGCGGGCATGCGATCTGGGCGCAAGCCAGGGTTGCCACGGGTTCTATCACGACCCTTCGGCTCGAAGCTGCCAAGCTGGGACTCGCAAGTGAGCCGGGGGAAGGACCGTGAGCGTCGAAGATCGCGAACAGATCGAGCCAGGTGCGGTTCTTCGTAATCCCACGGTTCTAGGCATCGGGTTGGCGAGTCTCTTCTCCGATGTTGGACATGAGATGGCCACCTCAGCCATGCCTGCCTTCCTGGTTTCCCTGGGGGCACCCGCCTCGGTCCTCGGAGCTATCGAGGGGATCGCGGACGCTTCGTTGTCGGCGTCGAAGCTCGCAGGAGGCGTGCTCGCTGATCGCCCGCGGGCTCATCGTAAGAGGATCGCGGCCGGCGGCTACCTCGTCACCGGCCTCGGGTATGGCTCTTTCGCCCTTGCGAGTACATGGGGCGCGGTTGCCTTGGGCAGGGCGGTGGCCTGGACCGCGCGAGGAGTGCGCACCCCTGCGAGGGAAGCGCTGCTAGCGGGCGCGGTTCCACAGAGTCACCTGGGGCGAGCCTTCGGTGTCGAACGGGCGGCAGATAGCACCGGAGCCATCATCGGTCCGCTCCTTGCTGCCGCCCTGCTTGCGGCAACCGGCTTTCACACCCTGTTCCTGCTGAGCTTCGTTCCGGCGTTGCTTGCGGCCATGGCGATCATGCTTCTCACGAAGGAATCACCGAGGGAGCGCATCGGTCACCTTTCGGTGTCACTTCGCGTGCTCGCCAAAGCACCCGGCAGGTTCCGCACTCTTGTCGCCGGCCTCGGGTTCTACGGACTCGGCAACTTCTCGGCGACCTTGCTGATCCTCTATGCCACGAGACAGCTTGCCGACTCCGGGCGAAGTGCGGCTTCTGCCGCGACCGCGGCGATCATCCTCTATGCGACCCACAACGCTTCAAACGCCTTGTTCGCCTATCCGGCAGGCGCGCTCGCTGATCGCCTAGGGCGAAAGCACGTTCTCGCCGCCGGGATGGGTCTTTACGCCGCTGCCTGCCTCGGGTTTCTCACCGAGCCAAAGAGCATCCCGTTGCTGGCGGTTCTCTTCGTAGCCGTTGGCTGCTCGACGGCCCTGGTTGAGACCGGGAGGGGCTCCTACGCCTCGGAGATCTTGCCGGATGCACTGCGAGGTCGCGGGTTCGGGCTGCTAGGCCTGGTGGACGGGATGGGGGATCTCGTCTCAAGCGTCGTCGTTGGGCTACTTTGGACGATCGCGGCCACTGCATGGGGGTTCATATGGGCCGCCGCGTTCTCTCTGCTCGGTCTTGGAGCGCTGGTATTCGGATGGGGCCACGGGGGCGGGGATCCTTCGTTCCTCACGACAGAAGGAGAGGCGTCTGATGCGTCTTGAGGGAGAAGGAAAGCTGCTTCGTATCTTCATCGGCGAGACCGACCTGTGGCATCACAAGCCGTTGTACGAAGCGATCGTGCACAAGGTCCGCGAGGAGGGGATCGCCGGTGCAACCGTCACACGAGGGATCGAAGGGTTCGGCGCTAGTTCTCATCTGCACACCGCTCGGATCCTTCGCCTGAGCGAAGATCTACCGCTCGTCATCGAGATCGTCGACACGGCAGAGCATATCGAACGAGTCTGGCCTGTCTTGGATGAGATGGTTACTGACGGGCTCGTCACTGTCGAAGACGTGCACGTGGTGAGCTACCGGGGCTCCCCGAGGGACTAGATGTCGCGTGGTTCCCGAGACTCCTTTTCCTTCTCGATCGCGACTGCGCCGGGTTCGTGGGGTTGATCCATTCAAGCGCAGCGCCACGCTTGCGGTCGGTCTCGGTGGCGGCATCGGCGCTCTCGCTCGCTACGAGATAGCCATACACGCTGGGATCGTCACCCCGCCGGGGGTCCCGTCGGTGACCTTGTGGATCAACGTCTCAGGGGCGTTCTTGCTCGGACTCCTCGTCACCCTGGTGATCGAACACTGGCCGCCGACCCGCTACGTGCGCCCGTTCGTCGGCATCGGGATCCTGGGAGGCTTCACGACCTTCTCCACCTTCGTTGTTGAGACTGATCGACTGATCGGTGCCGGGTTCCCGGGGCGCGCCGCCGCCTACGCTGGGGTGAGTCTGCTCCTCGGACTCGTGGCGATGACCCTCGGCACCTTCGCGGCCCGGGCGTGGCCGCTCGTGCGAGGGGTGCGTTCATCCAAGGATGAAGGATGATGCCGATCGGCGTGTTCCTCGCCGGTTCTCTGGGGGCCATCTGTCGCTACGTCGTCGATGGCTTCGTGCAGGATCGCTTCGACGGGTCGTTCCCGCTCGGCACGTTCGTCGTCAACGTGAGCGGGTGCCTGCTGCTCGGCGTCGTAACGGGCCTGGCGATCTGGCACGGTGCGAGCGATCCTGTGAAGGTCGTAGCTGGGACAGGATTCGTCGGCGCATATACGACGTTCTCGACGTGGATGTACGAAACCATGGCGCTCGTGCGAGACGGTGCCCGCCTTCTTGCTGTGGCCAACCTGCTGGGAAGCATTGCCTGCGGGATGGCGGCGGCCGGTCTGGGTCTGTGGCTCGCCTGGGGCATCCATGGCTAGGGCAACTGACCCGGAAGTGAGACGCCGAAGATGCGGCGATAGATGTCCGCTCCGTAGCTGGTCGCCTGCGGTTCCCCCTGAGGGAGCCTGAACGTTCGGGTTCCGTCCTTGAGCCTCTCCGCGCGGAGGAAGAGGTCCGTGTCTCCTCGTTGCGACCAGAGACTGTGCGCGAGGTCGGAGAGATGGGTGACGAAGACGACTCGCACACCCGCCTGGCGCAGCCCCCGTATCACCTGGCGAGCGATCTCAGACCCTTCCCGCTCGTTCGTCGCGGCGAACGATTCGTTGCACAAGAGGAGGCAGCCCGGCGTGATCGAGTCGGCGATAAGACTCATCCTGCCCAGTTCCTCGTCGAGTTTCCCGCTCTGCATGCTGGCGTCTTCCTCTCTCTTGGCAGCCATCCCCTCCGTTTCTTGAACACGGCTTGTGAGAATCGTCGGGTCCAGGAAGATGGGGCAGATCGGGTGGACCGAGAGATGAGGCCCAGTCACGCCTGGCCGAGCTTGCCGCTAGCGACGCCTTTCGTCGTTTTCGAAAGGATCCCGCGCTCACGGGCCCGTGAGATGTACTTCACGACCCTCCATCTGTTCGCGGCATCACTGGATCCGAACACTTCTGTCGCCGCGTCGACGTTAGGCTGCCGACTGCCTGCAGCACACGCGCGGACGTAGGCGTCCACGATGTCGTAGAACTCCTGTGTGGTCTCAATGCGCTGAGGACCTGACTTAGACCTTGCCGCCCGGTCAAGGGAAACGGTTCGCCTGCGGGCTTGGTTGAGTCGCTCAAGTTGGCGCTTGTCCGGTCGTCTCGTCTTCGAACGGACGAGCAACTCCCTGACTAGGCCGGTGTGTTCTTGAAGGGTGGCAGCAACAAGGTCGCTTAGGCGGATGTGCCTCAACGTTGTGGCCGTGATTGGAAACGCAGAGCTGTCTTCGGGAGTTGCATAGCCCCGCACTTCGACCCGGATGGGCTCAAGATGGCCAGCGAAATCGCCGAGTTCGACCAGAACCCAGACTGGTCCGACAGCAAAGACGCTGCAGAAGTCCCCCTTCACCCGAGGGTGGTGAGGATCAACCGCCAGTGGATCGGCGGGTTCGGTCCGTCGTGCCAGAAGGTGAGGCTCTGCAGCCAGCTCAAGCTTCGACCTGCCCGGCCTGATCGGCCATCCGGATGTCCGGAACCAATCCCTCGCGCGATTCGACATCGTTGCCTCCTTCTTGCACACAATACGTCTAAAGCTATCGCATGTAGGGTTGTCGTGATTTCCCCTAGACTCGTCGCGTCTCGTGTGCACGAATCCAATCGGCTCGATTTCTCCCATGAACCCGCCGGTCAGGGCTGATGGGCTCGGCGCCACCCAGCGGTTGAACACCGGGTCGGACGTGAAGAGGGCAGAAGGGAGGTTCGGGATGGGGGAAGGATCGGATGCTTCGCCCGCTAGGTGCGAGCGCGGGGAGGAGTACGAGTCGGTAAAGCGCGTCCTTGAGCGCGAAGACTATAAGGCACTGCCTTCAAGGGGTCAGAGCTATGCCGAGGTGTTTGGCGCTGCTCCCTCCGCGGATGGGTGGTATGCGCCAGATGAGAGCGCCTGGGTGAGCCTCTCTCTTAGACAGCGTCTGGCTGCTGTAGACCTGTCCAAGGGATGGGAGATCGACAGAACCGCCTTTGGACTCGGGCTTCGGGCAGGAGTGATCAAGAGCTGGCTGCAGATCGCGGCATTCCAGGTCGCGGTCGAGCAACGCAAGCGTCATCCGCTTGGGCGCCCGGCGGTTGCTGCTATGTACAAGGCCCACAAAGGTGGAAGGAACGACCGGCTTCGATCTTCCACCGAGGAATGAGGGAGAAGTTGATGACGAACGACGACAACACCGTCGACACTGATGAAGGCAACACCGACATCAGGATCGGCAGCGAAGGCGACATCACCCCAGCGGTTGCCCACGGCAAAGGTCTTCATGCCGGTGATCATCGCGGCACAACAGATCAGAAGCGCCTGGCCGCACTGCTGCTGGTAGGCGGAATGAGGAAGACCGATGTTGCCATCAGATTGGGGATCGACTACTCGACGCTGTATAGGTGGGAGCAGCAGCCTGCGTTCCGGGCATACCTCGAGCAGCTCCGACGCGACGTTGTTGACGAGACCGTTGACGCGGCCAGAGAAGCGGCCTATCAGGCGGTCCTCGCGGTGAGGGACGCCGTCCTTGAAGGCGACGCACGGGCCGCAATCGAGTACCTGAAGCTCGTGGGCGTAGGCAAGGTGCAGCTGACCAACGGTCTGAGCGGGGAGCAGGGGGGAGGGTCACCGGCGCTGCCCTCGGGGGATGCCGTCAAGTAGTCCTCAAGATCGCGGACCTTGCATTTCCTTGCATTTCCTTGCATTCCAAGGCGAGAGTGTGTCGCGGGGGCAGTAGGCCAGCGATCTGCGCGTTGCCGACTTGGCGGAATGCGTTCCGACGGCGGTGTCGATGATGCCGATGACCAGCATCAAAGGGCATTTCAACCACCCCGACCTGGCCCTGGCCCGGACCGGTAGAAATGGTGGCAGAAATGCTCTGCAACCCGTCTACCGGGGCTTCTGAGTGTAGCGATTGAGGGCTGGCGGCGCCTCCGTAACGTCGAGGCGGCGTGAGCAGCGGGTTTAGGGCGGGCTTGCGCCCTTGCTTGGTGCTTCAGGAGAGATGGCCGCCTCAGGCGGCAGAAGGAAGGTCTTCTGCTGCGCGATGGCGCGCGAGGGTGAGCGCGTTGACCATCAGCGCCCAGCCATCATCTCGACCTGCTGACGGCGCCATCCGAGGCCATGAGCGACTTCTACTTGAGATCCACGCCATCGAGGCAGCGAAGGCGCAGATGCAGCCCGAGCCCCGCAAGCTCGGACGGAACCATAAACACTCACCGTGACGCAACTGAATCCGAGCGGAGGGCGAGCACGATTCCGGTTGCGATGAGCCAGAGCGTTAATCCTGCGAATGGGACGAAACCTATGTGATCGAGCACGCCGCCCAGCACGTGACTTGGAATCGTAGCTACCAAGCCGAGTAACACCGCTATCCATGCGAGCCACTTGGGCAGTGCGCCGCTGCCGAGTGAGGCGGCCCCCGCTCCGAGCAAGAACGCGCTCGTGCCGATGGTGACGGCAAAGATGTCCACCAACCCGACCAGGTTGATCGCCTGCGCGGCAGGCTCGCTCATCCGGCCGATGGAGTCCCCCAAGGCAATAGAGATCCCGGCGAAGACGGTGAGTCCGATCGTGAGCACGACACCGCCGCCGAGGCTGAATGCGGCCGCCGTTCGCGACGACGAGGCGCTCTTCAGGATCCCGTAAAGGGCCGCCGCGAATAGTAGGAACACCAAAGCCCCGAGGCTGGTCAGGACCCCGGACGCGAGCTCCGCGTTGGCGTGCGCTGTGTAGAAGGTAATGACGTCGGAACCTGAAGCACTAGGCTCGGGCGTCGAACCGCCGATACCCTGGCCGACGATGATAATGACTCCCGACACGATCGCGGCCGCCGGTGCAACCCACCGCGGATTCTGGCGCGCGGAAGAACCCGCCCCTGCAATACCTTCGTCAGACACAGGACTTCTCCTCTCTCGGATCCTCACACTCTGAACCTGAGCCGCCAAGAAGTCGAGACCTCGCCCATATGGTCCGCATGACCCTTTGCCGGACGCTGTCAGCTACGTGAGGGTTAGTCACTGTCTCCAACGGCTCCCTCCCGGAGAGACGTACGAAGTCTTCTATGGCAGCGAGAACTACTGGGGGATCGACGAGTACGACGTCGCGACCCAGGGCCTCAAGTCCCATCACCTCGAGGACGTGGATGGAACGCTCGAGCGCTTCTCCGTTCCATATAGATATTTGTGGCTTTCGGAGCTAGACCTGATGGCGCAGCTGGCCGGGATGACCTTGCGCGATCGCTGGGGCGGTTGGAACAAGGAATCGTCCACGAACGACAGTCGCAAGCACGTATCAGTCTGACAGAAGCCCGCCTAGGTAGTCCCGCTGGGCTTATCGGCGTTACCAAATCGGCGAAATCCGTTACCGGGGCGTTCACGGCACCGCCTGCGACCTGCGGGGAAATCGATTTCAACCACCCCGACCTGGCCCGGGCCGGTAGAAATGGTGGCAGAAATGCTCTGCAACCCGTCCACCGGGACTTCTGAGTGTAGCGATTGAGGGGTCGGGGCGCCTCCGTAACGTCGCAGGGTCGGGATCAGCGCGTTATGGGCAGGCTTTGCTCTGGCGGGGGTGCTCCGGGAGGGTTGGCTGCCTCAGGCGGCCGCCGGGATGTCTCCTGAGGCCCGATGGGGCGCGAGAGGTAGGGCCGAGGTTGTACGTCCCGGCCACAGGGATGTGGCCCTGGGCTACCAGCCGCCCTCGGCACGGCGGTCGTGATGCTCCGCGTCGCCGAGATCGAACACGAGCAACTTCCGCTAAGTGAAGGCCTCGAGGAACCACTGCGAAAGTTCTCGACCCACACCGCTGTTGCCCGTACCGCCGAAAGGCGCCAACTGATCCCAGTAGTTGCTGGTCTCGTTGATGTTCACTGTTCCGTGCTGAAGCGCTTCACCGACCCGCCATGCGGACGCTAGATCGCGAGTCCACAGCGAAGCGATCAGACCCAGCTCGCTCGAGTTCGCGATCTCGATCGCCTCTGAGACTGAACCGACCTTCATTACCGGAGCCACGGGTCCGAACGTCTCTTCCTGGGCGATACGCATCTCCGGAGTCACGCCGGTCAGCACCGTCGCCGGATAGAAGAGCCCCTCGTGCGGTCCGAACTGCTCGACGACGGCGCCGCGGGCGCGCGCATCGTCTACGTGCTCCTCGACACGCCGCAGCGTGGCCGCGTTGCACAACGGACCCATCTCGGTGTCTTCCAGCGCCGGGTCGCCGATCCGCAGGGTGGCGGTCCGGGCCATCAACTTCTCGACGAACTCGTCGTGGACATCCTGGTGCACGATCAACCGCTCGGCTGATGTGCACACCTGACCTCCGTAGTAGAAACATCCATTCATAGCGCCTTCGACCGCTGCGTCGATATCGGCGTCGGGAAGGATGACGAAGGGCCCGTCGCCTCCAAGTTCCAGCAACTGGGGCTTCAGCGCAGCCTTGACTGCGATCTTCTGACCGGTCGCCTTGGATGTACGAGGTATATGCCCAACTTGGCTATCGGTCAAGGGAGTCCCCGCGGGTGGTCAGGAGGCACCTGTCCTGGGTGCACAACGGTGAGACCCGGAGACTGCCCCTCCGGGTCTCACTCGTTTTGCCTGTAGGGAAACAACCTGCTGACTGAGACCCGGAGACTGCCCCTCCGTGCCTCAGCCAGGTCTTAGCCCCGGGTCTTAGCCGTAGAACAGAACCGTTATCCAGGTGGCGTTCGCGTCGGTGTACACGCCGATCCCCACGCGGGTGAAGTTCCTGTTGAGGATGTTCGCGAGGTGGGAGGAGGAGTTCAGGAACGCGGTCTGGATGTGCGCCAGGGTGTCCCCGGCGCCCACGTTCTCACCGGCCACGCGCCAGGTGGCTCCAGAAAGGGCCGTCAGCCAGTCTGTGGTGTGGAACAGAGTCAGCTGGGAGGCCATCTGCTGGCTGTGTGTCAGGGCGTAGGCGGAGACATTGGTGTCGATGCGCAGGCTACTCAGTCCCGCGGCGGCCCGAGCCTGGTTGGTCAGGGCGAGGAACTGCTCGGCGCTGGAGAGGTCGGTTGCGATCGGAGCCGGCGGGGTGGTTGCGATCGGAGCCGGTGGTGTGGTTGCGATCGGAGCCGGTGGGGTGGTTGTGACCGGAGCCGGTGGTGTGGTTGTCGTGACCGGCGGCCTGGTCGGATGCTTGATCGAATGCCTCGTGGGATGCCTCGTGGGATGACTCGTGGAGGCTCCGGCGATCTGGGCCGGCCCGAGCGCCAGGGTGGCAACCAGGGCCAATGCGATGGCTGCGGTCTTCTTGGTCTTCGTGAGTGTTCTTGTGGTTTCCATACCCCGTGTATCGGGGGGAAGGGCCTAATCCTTTAGCCCTAATCTCGGGAATTTCGGATCAGAGCCGGAGTTGCCCCTCGTCGCGGGCCGATGCGGCTGGGTTACCCGTCGTCCTCAGGATCGTCGATCCCTTGGAGGATCCCGGAGAACTCCTGGCTGAGCTGGAACCGGTCGATGTCCGGGTATGCCCCGACCGGCTCGACGGCAGTCATCACGTAGGGCATGCGCACCGCTTCAAGGATCGCCTTGGCCTCCGCGCGCCAGGATCCTGCGAAGTGGAGACACCGGTACCCGTACTTGTGGCCGAGGATGACGAGCATCGAGCCGTCCGCAAGTTCCCGCTGGTTGATGATCCGACATGAGGCGAGCGCGTCCGATGCCGTCAATTGGACCCGGCTCTCAACATCAGCGGAGAACACCAAGATGCGTTGGTCGGTGAGCGCCACGTAGGCCCGCTCGAACAGCTCCTTGCCCACCATGCGCGTCGACTCGGCGCACGCGAGCAGGCATTCTCCGGGTGCCGTGGCCAACCGCAAGGCGGCTCCGACGTGAGTGGGAATGGCGGAGTCGATCGGCGAGATCGTACCGGTGTCTTCGGATCGAACGGTGTTCATCAGCTGCCCCTTCGATGAGATAGATGCCGATGGATTCGGGGGCAGGTGTCTGCCCTCTATGTCGGAGAGGTGGGGTGGGTAGCTTGAGGAAAGTCGGCCCGAAGGGGGCTAGTCCACTAGGACGTGGTAGCGGGATCCGCATATCCGCGATGCGCGCTTATGCTGGACGGGTCGAAGGGGGTTCGAATGAAGTTCGAATGGACCGTGCAGATCGCCCGCAGTCCGGGTGACGTATACGGATATCTGGCCAACTTCTCAAAGCACCACGAGTGGTCGCCCAAGCCGCTAGAGATCAAGGCGTTGTCCGAAGGCCCGACCGAAGTCGGGAGTAAGTTCCATTCCTCGGGATGGATCCCGCGCAAGCCCCACAACGAGAACGACGTCGAGGTCACCACCGCGGATGCCGGCAAGCGCCTGACGTTCCACGCCGTCGAGAAGGGCGAGGTGTTCGTCAACGACTACGTGTTGACGGATGAGGCCGGCGGAACGCGGGTCGACAGGAGTCTCATCACCCCGGAACTCAAAGGCGCCATGAAGCTCGCCTTCCCGATCATCGGGGCGGTTCTGGTCAAGCCCGGCGGGAAGAAGAACATGGAGATGCTCAAGGCCAACCTGGAGTCCGCCAAGTAGCGATGAAGAGGCCGCCCCGGGACGAGGCCACCGGAGAGGTCAACTCACGTCTGCCCGAGCAGATCCTGAATCCGAGTTGATCAGTCGTCACCCTGTGGCGAGGGGCCGATCTGGTCTACCGGGAGAACCACGTCCGCTTGCCGGTCGACGTCTTCTCGGCATGGCCCTTGCATCTGTCGGCAGGCGGCACGCCGCGGAGGACTTGCTCCACATGGGCGCCGCATCCCTTCCAGGTGGGACGACCGCATTTCCGACAGGTGGCTGCTCTACACATTCCGTCCTCCGAAGGGTCTAGGCCGCAGAAGCTGACATCGTCGAGATCCGAACCTGTGGCGCTTGTCGCAGGGAGTTGTGGACCGTGCAGTGATCCACGACCTTCATCAGCGCGGATAGCTTGGACTGGGGGAAACCCTCGGGGATCTCTAGCCCGACATCGATCGACGCCACCCTGGATGGAGAATCCTCGGAGTACGCGTAGGTCGCATGAACCCCGAGTCCCGTCGTCTCGATGTGATGACGAACGAGGAAGCGTTCCGCGAAGAAGCCCACGCATCCGGCGAGCGAGGCAACGAAGAGTTCGCTCGGTGTCGGACCCGCATCGCCGCCGCCGTCTTCCGTGGGCTGATCGATCGTGATCTCGTGTCCCCGGATGGAGATCGTGAATCGGTCGCCCTGCTCGTGCCGCGCGAAGATGTCACTCATCGGGCCCTCCTTGGCTTTATCAGTGATGCCTATCGATATACCCAGGGGGGTATATCGATTGTTCCAACCACCGCTGTTCCGCTCCTATTCCCAGCCGTGAACGTTCCGCCCGCGGCGGCAGGTCTATCGGCGCTCCGAGATCGCTTGCGACACGATCGCGGCATCTTCGCCGACGCCGAGCAGCAGCGACGACTTGCGCCGCCGGAGGAAGTGGACGCCGATGAAGTACAAGCCGTCGACCACGCTGCTGGCGCCGTTCCTCTGGATCGGGAAGCCGAGATCGTCGAAGGCCTCCTCCCAGGGAGCGAGCGAGCTGTAGTCGGGGCGGAAACCTCCGGTGAAGATCGTGGCGCCGAAGCCATCGAGAGAGACGTCCTCG
>Ga0315276_10001096_pt1 | contig 24069 bp, 18 predicted proteins | sample YL17G05_0_MG_FD_204542 | JGI IMG/M metagenome (GOLD analysis project Ga0315276, IMG submission 204542) | Sediment microbial communities from Yellowstone Lake, YNP, Wyoming, USA - YL17G05_0 | ecosystem: Environmental > Aquatic > Freshwater > Lake > Sediment | place: USA: Wyoming | collected... | reverse complement strand
TTTGGTCCAGATCCATATTCTCCAAATACCCAAGAATCATAGAATCTGTAAGTGCGTCAACGAGTGGCACGCCAAACTTTTCGTGGGCAACGTACACATACGGCAGGTTAACCGTGGATTCTTCGTGCCCGGGGAATTTAGAAAACAACTGGCAATGGCATAACTCGTGAAATTCCGTACTCCAACCGAGGACATTCGTCAGCCAGAAGTGGGAGGAATTCCCGTTCGTAGCAGCATGTGGGTCGTAGCCGTGGTTTATTTGAGGGTAGCCAGTTCCATAAGCGCCATGTTGGATATCTGTGTCTGGTTGTACATACAACGTGGATATATTTCTAACATTATGAGGAGAACCATACCCTAATAATTCGGAAACAGCGTTCAGAGCCAAATCCCAGTCATCTATCTGTGATATAGGATCAGCGTAAGCGTAAATCCAACTGGTAGGTACATTCATCATAAATACGTCAGATTCAAAATCCGCCCATGGTCCGGGATGGTGACGTTCAGTGTCGGTCCATTCCTGCAGTGTAGTCTGGTTAATACTCGTTGCCGAGAAAAGCGGAGACTGTACTACATTAGCTATTTCCACAGTCCGGGTGCCAAAGTTCGCCTCGTATGGAACCATAATATATACCCCACCTCCAAGCGGGTTGGCAATAATGGTAACTGTGCTGGTAATGTTGAAACTCGTCGTTACTCGATCTAGTCTGCGAAGAGTATCTTTATAATATACATACTTATCCACCGCATGGGCACCCACCTGAATTTTAAAGCCCTGATTTACTATTGCCGATGGAACGGTTACTTCCCCGATACTGCCGGGCGCCAGGTAAACCCCGGTCGGTCTCCTGGCGGGTAGTGGGCCGTAGCATACAGGTTTTCCCCACATTGTGGGGTTGGACGCATTTATGGTCACCGTGTATGAGACTTCCGGATCTACCGGAGGAGTGCATGCGCCTGGGAAGAAGTCCGATGTCTCAAGTATCTTCCCATTTAAGAAGGTTTGGTAGGTTTGGCAGTTCGCAGACGTATAAATTACGTCAATGATTGCCTGTTGCACTGCGAAAAGTGCCCGTTCCAATTCATACCCATCGGATCCTCCCTGGACTCTGGGGAATCCGCCATTAGTCTCTGCATTGATCCATAGCGGCCCTATAATTGTGTCATAATAGTCCGCTAAAGTGAAAGCTTCTCCCATAATGGTTGTGTTATCATCCATGTATGCCTTATTCGCTTCAATGGTCGCAGTCCGTGTTTCGATCTGAGGACCGGTTAATGGCGTTGTGCCATCTATATGGTCCATAAGATCACTCATTGCAGCAGAAAGGTCGCCTAAAGTCCCCATTGCCACTTGAACCTGGCCCATGGCGAGGGCAAGAATCGCCATGGCTACAATTGTCAAAACATTTTTTCTACACATAACAATGCACTCCTAAAAAAGTAATAAGGATTATTACGTCCTCAAAACATATTGAGGACGTACGCGATTACCACACACACACACACTTTAACATTGTCAGACCTGTTCGGCACTCGATTCGATGTTAGCGCAGTGCAACTGTTTGTTGTAGAAGAACTTAACGTTGAATAACGCCCCATTCGACCCGCGACGACAGGCAACTCAGAAAACTTCGTGCCGGATTCGATCTTGATCATATACGCCTCCACTGGCATAAGAAACAACCAGCTGACTACGATGATAGCGAATCACAATTTTTTTGCAAGCATTTTTTAAATTATTATTTGGCAAATGACGTAACTTATTGGTGTTGCTTGGTTTCTGCGCAGAATTTGTGAGATGTTATACTCTGTGGTTAGAGGTTGGCTGTCGAAATTGAGACCGGCAAATCAGACATAAAGAAAAATCTCAATAAGATCAGGGATGCTGGATCCGATTTGGCCCTGCGAATGGCTTGGCTGAACCGCACAGCTCTATACTATCAAATTCTTACTTTTTTGCACGAATTTACTTGGGAAATCCGCCTTTGAGGAATTTTGACCTAAACTGATAATCTCCTGACCCAACTTTACAAACAACATACCCTTTTCCCTCAGCAAGCAAAGTAACGCCATGAGCTTTATGGATCGGCTTTGATCCTTCATATACGTTGTTCTTATCTTCCGCGGGAATATACACCACAGCGGTCGTATTGGCGGGAATCACCACCTTGAACCTAAAACTGTCGTTGTCGATTTTCCAATTTGAAACAATCAGGCCGTGAATTGAATTGTAAGAGGTGTCCGCCCATGAGAGTTTTCCGCCGACATAAGGCTTGATAACAATTTTCTTATAACCAATTCCATCTGTCCTGATGCCTGCGATATTCTCGAACATCCACTGCCCGACCGCTCCAAAGGAATAATGAGCGAAAGAATTCATGCCGGGATCCTGAAACCCCTTATCCGGCGTCCAGCCGTCCCAACGTTCCCAGATACTCGTAGCGCCATGTTCGATAGAAAACCCCCACGAAGGAAACGTCTCATTATGGAACAGCCGATATGCCAGATCGTTTCGGCCGATATCCGCAAGCACCAGCATCAAATCTTTCGTTCCGACAAAGCCGGTGGACAAATGCCAATTACATTCTTTAATTCGTTTGACAAGGTTTTCAGCGGCCTTGCTGCGCATCGGTTCATCGAGCAGGTCACATTTCAATGCGAGTACGTATGCCGTCTGGCTGTTGCCATGAACTTGTCCATCGTTTTGAACATAAGCCTTATTGAACGAGGCTTTGATATCTTCGAATAACGAGTAATATTTTTTGGCATCTTCTTTCTTGCCCAGCGATTCAGCGCTTTGCGCTGTCAGCTTCGTACTATAAGCGAAATAGGCCATATAAATCACTTCGTTAGGTGTGTCATCGTTGATATTCAGCCAGTCTCCGAAGCAATGAAACTCTTTCGGAGGTAATAATCCTTCCTGGCAGCGATCTTTACAAAACGCGATAAATCGCTCCATCGAGGGGTACGATTCTTCCAGAACTCGCCTGTCGCCATAGACTTGATATGTAGTCCAGGGACAGATTGTGCCTGCATCGGCCCAGGCCGGTCCGCCGTCATTGTCCGCCACCTTTACCGGGGCCACCATAGGAAACTGACCATCGTTTCGCTGACCATCTCGCAAATCTCTGAGCCACTTGGTAAAGAACGCCTGCGTATCGTTATTCATACAGGCTGTTCGAATATATGCCTGGGCATCGCCCGTCCAGCCCAATCGCTCATCTCTTTGGGGACAGTCGGTCGGAATATCGATAAAATTGCTGCGTTGGGTCTGACAAATGTTGTGGTATAGTTGATTAGCGATTTTGTCATTGCACTCAAAATGGCCCACCACTGGGGCAGCCGAGGTAATTTCTATTCCCGTTATCGCTTTCGGGCTTGGCCTGGTCGGATAGCCTGCGACTTCCACATACTGGAAGCCGTGGAAAGTAAATCGCGGCTCCCATATCTCTTCACCATCACCCCGACAAATATAGGTGTCGGTTGCCCTGGCGCTGCGGAGGTTTTCGGTATAGATAGTACCATCCGGATTCAATCGTTCCGCAAATCGCAATATAATCTTGTCCCCTTTTTTCCCATTAACCTTGAGTCGTACCCAGCCGGCAAAATTAGTCCCCATGTTAAATACATAATGGCCGTTTTTAGGCTCAGTGATTTCCACCGGCTTGATCTCGGCAAATTTCCGCACCGTAACTCCCGGATAGGCCTGCACCTGGGCTTGAACGTCATCGAAAACCTCCACTCTCCGCCATCCACTCTCATCGAAGCCGCCCTTATCCCAACCGGGGATTTCTTTACGGGCATCATACATCTCGCCCATAAGAAAATCTGCTTCCTCTAGTGGCCCGGTGGACGCCTTCCATGAATGGTCACTCGCGACGATTTCGCTCGATCCATCATTGTATTCGATATGCAATTGGGCCAGCAGACATGTTTGTTTGCCATAGTGATCCCGCATCCGGCCATAGCCCACATAACCCGAATACCAGCCATCCGCGATAACCGCACCCAACGCGTTATTTTCCCCGCGAAGGTACTCGGTCACATCATAAGTGTTATAATAAACGCGTTTGTTGTAGTCGGTCCAGCCGGGTGTAAAATAATCCCCCCCAATGCGTTTTCCATTGAGATGCAGTTCGTATAAACCTAGCGATGACGCATAAACCACAGCTCGCTTCACCGGCTTGACCAAAGAGAACTCCCTGCGCAGATATACCGGCGGCGGTAAAACCAATATCTTCTGTTTCTCGTCAGTCTGCGAACCCGTCAATTCAGATTGTTTTTCCAGGAAAGCTTTCGATTCCCTGATATTGTAACCAATCCATTTCGCCTCCCACTCAGAAGGATTCAGCAGACCCATAGTCCACAGTGCCGGTTCGCTCCAGGACGAACCTATATCGTCCTTATCCCAGACTTTTACCTTCCAATAGCATTGTACGTGTGAGGCCGGCGGCCTGCCTTCGTAGATAACACACGCGGTCTCATCCGATACGACCTTACCGGAATCCCACAGGTCTGCTTTTTCTGGACTGAGCTTTTCCCTGCTGCTTGCCACCAGAACATGATAAGCTGTTTGTTTTTGATTGCGCTCGCCGGACCCCACAATCCAGCTCAACCTAGGCTTCAACACGTCAATCCCGTATGGATCAACGCGATATTCACACCTCAGATAACCACAGCACAAATTCTTATCATCGGCTCCGATATCACGTGTCATTTCGTCAAAAGTCTTCTTGTTACTATTTCCCACATCACACGACACCAATAGTAAAGAAACAAAAACCCACAATACCACAATACACATTGTTTTTAGCAGCATATCGAACCTCCATAAATATTTGGTTCCAGCTCTTGCTGGTTTAGAAAACTTTTCAGTATCTGATGTCACTCCTCCTACCATGCCTCACCCAAACAGTCAACAAAATATCGTACCGTTTCACAGGCGTCTCACCTGCATCACACTGTCTTGCTTGCAGCATGTTATTCCACAGGCGTCAAAGTCAGGTGAATCTATAATGTCACCATGGCCAAAAAGTCGGCAATGGATGTGGGTCAGGTGGGTGTTTAGTTCGAATCGGCTCTTAGTCTTGCTTCTGCAAGCACTTACAGCGGGCGAGGTCCTGCGAGATTCAGGAAGACCAGATTGTAATTGCGTGATTTTATCCCAGCGATAAAAAGCCTCATATTTTTGTGTTGGCAAATAGGGCCTTGTTGTTAAGATAAGGGAATTGTTAAAATAAAATGGCCCTGTCTGGCCGTTGGGAGAATCGCTTGGCCTGGGTAAGATATACCCAACGGGTGAGTATAAAAGCGAATCTCAGTTTGCAGGCACTCGGCGAGGTGCCGGGTGAGGTTTTAATGGAGAGTTTTTTAGTAGGAGAGCAAATCATGAGTAATGGGACATTGCCGAATTATTTGCAGTCGGCGGCGCCGAACCCGATGGGAAATCGTGCGCCATGGTATAAGAACACAGCACCATCATACGCGGGGATATTTCTTTCCGTGCCGTTCATGGCCGGGATGGCCGGGGCCCTTATGGCCGGCAGCATCGCAGCCGCTGTCATCGGTCTGTTTATGGGTGCGATGTTCTGTCTGGTCATCTACTATGTGCCGGCAAAACTCGGCATGAAAACAGGAATGCCCCTTTATGTGGCAGCCTCGTCAACATTCGGAACACATGGTGGAATCGCCATCCCGGGACTTCTAATGGGTATTGTGCAGATATTCTGGCACGCTTTTTTCACAACATCTGCTGCTGGCTTCTTTATGCAGGCAATAAATAGAGGCGGCCCTATTGAAGAACTTGTAAAATTGCCTCTTTACTGGGTTGTTTGTGCGGTGCTGGGTCTGAGCATGGCTCTGGTTGGAGCAGTTGGTATCGGGCTTCTTGGAAAACTTTCCAGTTTTCTGCCGATCTTTCCTTTACTAGCGATTGCGATAGCAGCTGGCGCCAATAGTAAAGGTCTGGGCGGTTTTAGCGATGCCGTTGTTACAGCTAAAGGAAGTTTAGGGCCAGTTAATCTTGCAATGTTCGCAGCACTTGCTGCTACTGCCGGCTTTTTTGCTTCTGCCGGTGTTGCAGGTACCGACTTCGGTATGAACAGCCGTAATGAAAAAGATGTCGCTCTTGGTGGTTTTGTAGGGATTACCCTGGCCGCACTTGTTGCCGGTATTCTCGCGATACTGGCTATCGCCGGAGCTATCGGTAATGATCCGAAAATCGCAGGAATGCAAGGTTTCGATCCTTTTATTGCTGCTATTAATCAGTCCGGCGGATCTATGGCTAAGGCGTCCTCATGGGTGTTTGTAATTGCCTGTATTTGCCCGCTGGGCTTCTGTGCGTTTCTCGCGGCTAACGCGTTTTCGACAATGCTGCCGAAAATTCCACGTGTTCCAATGACATTGGTTGCAGGTCTTATCGGTGTTGTCCTTGCCGCAACCGGTAAAGCAATGGATCTTGTCGGTTTCTTCATAATGGTCGGCGCCGCGTTTGGCCCCATAGCAGGTGTCATGCTTGCCGATTACGTACGCCACGGCGGATGGCCCGGACCTCGCAAAGGTATCAACTGGGCAGGCTATATTGCATGGGCAATTGGTCTTTTGATGGGCTTGCTCGGCCCTGTTAGCGGTGGCAAACTTAGCTATGGCCTTGAGCCGCTGATGTCGTTCGTCGTAGGTTTTGCGGCCTATCTGATCCTGGCAGAGTTGGGTTTGGAACCGGAAACCGCAGAGATGCCGACAAAATCTTAAACCGGCTGTGTGGATAGCCGGATTACAGTAACAACCCCGATCAACGACGATGCCTGGCGCCACGCGGCAACAGTGGCGCCAGGCATCATGCCGGTACTGCGGCGGCATTTTTAAGCGTAAACATTGACTTTTAACACCAACAGCAATTCTACATGTTCTGTCCGCGTAAAGATTGCCTTGTTCTCAATTGGGACAATCTCTGCAATATCGGTTTTTTCTGTTTAAACCCGGTTGGAGAAAATCCCGCAACTGAACCACGTGACCGATTCATCGATGTCATGGCTGACGCTTTTGCTTTGAGTCTGCTCGTTCGTCTAAACGTGTTTCCTCCGGGTGAAAAACCTGATGTAACCGATTTCCCCCAATCACTACTTCTGACGTCAAATGGTTTAAATCCACTCCCTGCTATTGGCTGGAATGGAACTGCCGCCAGCAAGGAAGTGGTAAAAGTTCTGACAACCGGTGCGACAGCTAACATTGAACGGGAATTTGGCATCCCCGCTCCCGCTCCGCCGCCGCCCGAACCAGGGAGCATTGAAGATCGGCCTAATGTTTGTCGTGGATTTATCGCTAACATGCTGGATGAGCCACCCCTATTGCTGTCGTCTATACCGGTCGAGAATTGACGAAAATTACCTAGCGTGGAACTGCCGCGCGGAGCCTGAGGAGTACTTAATCCATTTATTGACGAATTACCATATACTTGCCCCTGCAGTTGGTCGCTCAGGCAGAGCACCGCCCCTATGGCCAAAACCGCCACTACTGCCAAATTGTTCCTTTTTAAGATCGACATCGTCTTTTTTCTTTGAGTGTAATGCCTGTCATAACAGTTTTAACAAAGATACACAGCTACCACCTTATATTATACGCTATAATTATAAATTTCGTTCTTCATTTAGGCAAACAAGACTCTTGCGACAAAAGTAGCTCGCCACAAGAAAAAACATCATAACTTATTGTAAGCTCTTTTATGGTAAATACTTGTAGCGATTATGCATAAAATTGCAAATCCCCAACAAACACGGTTTTTTGCTAGTTTCCCATATTATTTAATGTGCGAGATTTCGATGGCTTTTATTTTTTGTGGTTCCAGGGTTTCGGTGCGTTTTATGGGATCGGGGATGGTGTCCATCTGACCCATAAAAGCACCTGTCACGTGCTGAAACAAATAATGTTTGGACCATTTCTAATATGTTTGTATAATGGTGTTTATCGCGATTTCGTCGTTTTTCCTGTGTGTTGCTTATACGCGAAGTCAAAACAGGGCATTTGGAGCCAAGACCGATAATTTCACCCATTAGATGTTCGTTGTCCTTTGGTTTTCGACGCAAAAGGAAGGATAAAGATTATGAGCGGTATTTTTGGCGTAGTAACGAAGGAGGATTGTGCAGAAACTCTTTTGTACGGCATAGATTATCATTCACACCTTGGAACACAATATGGTGGCATTGCTGTTCTTGGAGAGGAATTTAACCGCCAAATACACAATATAAGCCAGAGCCAGTTTAAGGCGAAATTTTATGACGATTTTAAGGATGTCCGCGGTAACAAAGGTATTGGGGTGATTAGCGCTCTGGATGAACAACCGATTTATCTCAACTCGAAATTTGGGCCATTTTGCATTGCGACAAATGGTATTGTAGAAAATTCCGAAGAATTGGCCTCAGTTCTCTTTAAAAAAGGGGTATCTTTCAGCGAGGTTGGTAAAAAAGGACTAAATGACACAGAGTTGATAGCTAAATTAATCAATCAGGGCAAAGACCTAATCAATGGAATAGAAAAAATGTTCGATGCTATAGAGGGTTCCTGCTCTCTTTTGTTGCTCAACAGAAGCGGAATATATGCCGCCCGCGACAGGTTTGGCTACACGCCACTGGCTATCGGCAATCGCAAGAATGACTGGGCCGTTACAACTGAAACCATCGCTTTTACCAATAACGATTTTGAGATAGTAAAATATCTGGAGCCTGGTGAAATAGTCCAAATGAACGAGGATGGCATTGTTCAAAGAAGACCCGGAAGTATAAATATCAACCAAATATGTGCGTTTAACTGGATATATACCGGTTTCCCGGCATCTAATTATGAAGGGATAAACGCTGAGATTGTCCGGGAAAATTGTGGGCGATATCTTTCCAGACAAGATGATGACATTGAGATCGATTTGGTCAGCGGCGTACCTGATTCCGGCATGGCACATGGATTAGGCTATGCGATGGAGTCTGGCAAACCATTTCGGCGACCGCTGGTCAAATACACCCCGGGCTATGGAAGAAGTTATACTCCTCCTTCACAACGAACACGAGACCTGATCGCCAAAATGAAACTTATTCCCATCAAAGAGGTGATTGAAGGCAACAGCATTGTCGTATGTGAAGATTCCATCGTCAGGGGAACCCAGCTTAAAAACTTTACCATCAAAAAACTCTGGGATTGCGGGGCCAGACAAATACACGTCAGGGCGGCCTGTCCACCTCTGATGTTTCCATGCCGTTTTAACCTTTCCACCCGTTCCACCCATGAATTGGCAGCACGCAAAGCTATTCGCAGCCTTGAAGGCCATGACTGCAAAGATGTCTCGGAATATACAGACCACAATTCCCAAAAATATCATCAAATGGTCGAATGGATCAAAAAAGACTTAGGCGTTACCACTCTTAGATATCAGACCATAGAGAATATGGTCAAAGCCATCGGAAGGCCCAAGGAGAAACTCTGTCTTTATTGCTGGACTGGTCAGTGCCCAAGATCGGCGTCCAGCAAGGCATCGGCAAAAATTTTGGGGATCGAATCATCCGCGAAAAAACAAAAGGCCCAAAAAGATTCACTCCAAAAAGACCTCTGGTAAAAGTCAAAAAAAGTACCAGATGATCGCCGGTGTACGGGCGTATTCCCCAATCCGATGCTTCCGGCAGGAACTCGATTTTTTTATATTTTGTTCGCTACAATCGTCGGGAGGTTGTTTTTATGAGCATGAATTTGATATTATTTGGGGTGTAAATGGAGGGCGTGGGGGGGTATCGCCGGGGCGGTTGGGTGGTTGGCAGTTATCTCATAACCATTTAGGCCAAAAAGTGTTATGGTAATTTTGGTCGGTCGGGAATTTGGTTTATTTTTCATTTTGTCAAAGAATTTCTCGATAGTGGTTATTTTTTTTCTGTGTGGGGTTGCAATCCCGTTATGGTTCTGGTATTTTGTGTCTTCTCTAACTTTCGAGTTAAGAAGTACTAATGTCCAACCGGGCATGTATAAGTTACCAGTTTAGATACCATAGTTTTGGGACTGTTTGACGGAAGTTGAAGAGGATGCTTTTATGAGTTTTGTATCCGAGGTTCGAGAGCTTACAGTTGAGCGATTGGAGAAAGCAGCCTCCGTTGTAGTCGGCAGTATCGAGATTGGTCGGCTTATGCCGGGCAAGATGCTGCGAAGCAGTCTGGCGGGGCGTTTGGTGGAGGGGGGGTGTTTTTCGGTTGATCGTGGGGTACTTGTTAGTCTTTGCGCGGCGACGGAGATTGTTCATACGGCCAGTCTTCTTCACGATGATGTCGTAGATAACGCCCTGGTGCGTCGAGCTGGTCCGGCCTTGTGGCGGACGAGTTCACCATCAGGAGCAATTCTGATAGGCGATTTGCTTTTGTGTGAGGCAATGAAGATGCTCATTGGTACGGAAGGCAGTCGCTATCTGGATAGATTTATTTCGAAAGTCACAGAGGTAATCGAGGCTGAGACCGAGCAGGAGCTTTTGTTCCGCGGCAAACAATTAGATGAGGATACGTGTTTGCGTCTGGCCCGTAACAAGACGGGTCCGCTTTTCGCGTTTGTTGCGTCGATATGCGGAGGTGACGACAAGAAATATGCGGAGGCATTAGAGGAAGCCGGTTATTGTATCGGGACGGCGTACCAACTTGCCGACGACTGCCTTGATCTTGCCGGCGATGAACAGGCGGTGGGGAAGACTTTGGGTACTGATTCGAAGCGAGGTAAATTTACGCTTCCGCAGGGCGGCGTCGAAGGTGTGCAAATTACGCAGGGACATGTTCGCAGGCTGTGCGGTTTGGCGTTGGAAGAGGTTGGCGAGTATGGCAAATCGCGAGATTCGCTGATACAGTTTTTGACTTGTGATTTTCAGCCGGCGGTGGGGGGGCATATAGATGTTTGTGTGGAATTTGCTGTATGAAATTAAAAACGGGTTATAATATTCTGCTTGAAGGCAAGCCTTCCAAGGAAGTAGAGGTTCTGGAAGAATCGAAAGTACAGTTGGAGCCATTTAAGGCTCGAGGTGATGTGCAATTACGAGAACGACTGACAAGCTTTACACGAGGTCTGGAGCATTTGAAGTCGCTGGTCGAATATCAGCCGATTCATCTGGTGCTGCCGGATATCGATACGAAATTCGCTAATGATGTTCGGGAGCGAGTACGAGGGGTACGCATGGGTGAAACTGATGGAAATACCTTTGCGATATCCCAGCGATAATTTTGCGTTACAGTCGCGTGCTCTGGGGTTTGGCAGGGGAAAGGGAAGCCCGGTGTGGGCGCTGCTGTCGGAAGGGGTATTGGCGGTCGATGAGGCGTTGACCTCTTCGCGGCCTGTTATCTCAAGGATTATTTCGCTGGGTGGTCCGAGAGTTAAGTCTCCGAAACACCTAAATTTCAGGATGGAATAATATGTCTAAAAATGAACAAGTTCGTTCGAACGAATCGGCCGGTCGGCTCGATCCGATGAAAATGGCAGACTGGCAGATAGCGGAAGCGGCGGAAGAAAATATGAAGCGCATCGAGGTGCTCGCTAAAGAGCTTGGTCTCGAAGGTGATGAACTGATCCCTATGGGTAACTATCTGGGTAAGGTGGACTATCTGAAAGTGCTGGATCGGCTGAAGGACGCTGGGCAAGGTAAATATGTCGATGTGACGGCTATAACCCCGACACCGTTGGGCGAAGGCAAAACCACGACCACTATAGGACTGGTCCAGGGGTTGGGTAAGCTGGGCAGGAAAGCGGTCGGAGCGATCCGTCAGCCAAGCGGAGGACCGATATTCAATATCAAAGGGTCGGCAGCCGGTGGTGGGCTGTCGCAGTGCATACCGCTGACGCCATTTTCGATTCGACTGACCGGTGATATAGACTCGATCACCAATGCGCATAACCTGGCTATGGTGGCACTGACGAGCCGAATGCAGCATGAGAATAACTACGACGATGAAAAACTGGCTAAGCTGAATCTTAGACGTATCGATGTCGATCCCGAGCGAGTGCAAACGAAATGGGCTATCGATTTTTGTGCCCAGTCGCTACGCAATATTACCATCGGCAAGGGCGATAAAATGGATGGTTTTGAAATGGAATCAGGGTTCCAGATTACCGCCTCGAGCGAGATTATGGCTATTCTGGCGGTGGCGAACGATCTGGCGGATATGCGTCGGCGGATGGGCAAGATCGTAATGGCTTACGATAAGAAGGGCAATCCGGTGACGACGGCTGATCTGGAAGTCGATGGGGCAATGACGGCGTGGATGGTCAATGCGATCAATCCGAACCTGATACAGACTATCGAAGGTCAACCGGTGTTCGTTCATGCCGGTCCGTTTGCGAATATCGCTATCGGACAAAGCTCAATTATCGCCGATAGAATAGGGCTGAAACTGAACGATTATCTGGTGACCGAAAGCGGGTTCGGGGCGGATATCGGGTTTGAGAAGTTCTGGAATCTCAAGTGCCGGTTCTCCGGGCTGGTGCCTAATGCGGTTGTGATTGTAGCGACCATCAGGGCGCTAAAGATGCACGGCGGCGGTCCCAATGTCAAGCCGGGAGTACCGCTGGATGAGGCCTATACCAGGGAAAACCTGGGGCTTCTGGAAAAAGGATGCGAGAATTTGATCTGCCATATCGAGACGGTCAGGGCCAGTGGGGTGCGACCGGTGGTTTGCATAAATAGCTTCTATACCGATACGAAGGCGGAAATCGAGTTGGTTCGTAAGGTGGCCCAGCAGAATGGGGCGCTGGCGGCGTTGTCGCAACATTGGCTAAAGGGTGGTGCCGGGGCGATAGAGCTGGCCCAGGCGGTGGTGACCGCGTGCGATGAGAAGAATGATTTCAAATTCCTTTACGAGATGGATACCCCGCTGAGTGAGCGAATCGAGTTGATCGCCAAGAAGATATACGGGGCCAAGGGGGTAACGTACAGTGACGAGGCGAAAGCGAAACTGAAGAGGTACGAGTCGGATCCGCGCGCTAACGAGCTTGGTACGTGTATGGTTAAGACGCATCTGAGCCTTTCGCACGATCCGAATTTAAAGGGTCGGCCTTCAGATTGGGAGCTGCCGATCCGTGATATATTGGAATATAGAGGAGCAGGGTTCCTGGTGCCAGTGGCGGGCGATATTAAGTTGCTTCCCGGGACAGGGTCCAACCCGGCCTTTAGAAGGATCGACGTGGATGTCAAGACGGGTAAAGTACAAGGGTTGTACTAACGCAGGTATTCCAGTGACGGGTCGCCGGTGACCGCCAATCATTTTTTAGAGGCTCCCTTGTGCGTGTGCGTAGGATGAGTATGTCACGTCTTTCCATTATCAATGGGGGAGTAGTTATCAGAATTTGATTGATTTTAGTGGGGCAGTCTGCGATATTGGCGGGCGCAATGTGTTATTGAGTGGATTCTGTTTATGTAAATGGTGAATATTGCTATGTTTAAGAAAAGTGAGTCTTTTAGGAATCTGGTGGAATCTGGGGATAAGTTCATTATTTTGGCTGAGTTTGTGCCGTTGCCGGGCCACGGGCTGAGCAATTTTGAGAAGTTTCTGACCGGGTATGCTCAGAAGAAATCGGAAATACCCGACGGTATGGTTCTGGGAGCGGTGCCGATACCGCAAAGCCCCGGGGGGGTGGCGTCGCTGAGTCCTGCAGATATTTATTCGGTGCTGAGCAGGAAGACGCTTCCGGGCGGTGAGCAGGACCTTTGGGACGGTCTGCCGATAATAGCTCACGTTACCACGAAAGATCATAATACCGATGCTATTAAAACTTATCTGAGTGGATTGGAGAAATTGGGCGTTGAAAACGTGTTGGCGCTGACCGGCGATAAGCCGGTGGAAAGTCAAGGGGTCTTCGAGGTCGATTCGGTGGGGCTGATCAAACTGATAAAAGGACTAAACTACGCGGCCTTCGATAAGGCCAAGGCCGGTGCGTTTGATAAGGTTCATCAGTTTTACATTGCCGCGGCGGTTTCTCAGTACAAATACACCGAGGCGTCACAGATGCAGCAGTACTACAAGATGGCCAAGAAAATCACGGTCGGCGCCGACTTTCTGATTACGCAGCTCGGTTGTGACTGGCGTAAATGTGAGGAGTTGTTCCGCTACGTCAAGGATGAAAACATTAATGTTCCGATTTTCGGCAATGTATATGTACTGACGACGATGACGCCGGCGCCCCGGTTGATGTACGAAGGTAAGCTTCCCGGCTGCGTGATGACCAGGGAATTTCTTGACAAGCTGCTCAGCGAGAAACCCGAACAGCATATCGCACGGGCGGCGCAAATGGTGGCGATGTATCGTGATCTGGGGGCGGTGGGTGTTGATCTGGGCGGTTTGTTCGATTTCGATATGCTGCTGGAGATTGTCAAGAAGGCGGATGAGATCGGGAGCGGGTGGCGCGAGTATAAAGACAATCTTGCCTGGGGCGTGAAGGACGGTTTTTATCTGTATGACCAGAACGGCAATCGACGAGAGCTGTCTAAACCGTCGCCCACGCTCAGCAAGAGGTCTTTCGATCTGTTTCACAATCTCTTTCTGGAACCGGGCCGTGGTATGCATGGGTTAGTCAAGAAGGTGCTTGGGGCCAGTAAGAGTTTGCGTGAAGGCAAGGGCTGGCTGTATAAGGAATTTTTCGTCGAAGAAAAAGCGATAAAGACATACCTGTTCGACTGTGAGGAATGCGGCGATTGTTTTCTGGTGGAGAACTTTGGTCTGTGCAGTTTTGGTAAATGCGAAAAAGGGCTGGACAATCCGCCGTGCGGCGATGCTGATCCGGATGGTACGTGCGGGAACAATCCCGATAAGCGTTGTGTGGGCGAGCTGATCTACGAGGCGGCGGCCAGTGAAGGGGCTGAGGGTTTGAAGAAATTGGCGAATAGGATCAATCCCGATCGTAATCCGGCTCTGCTGAGAACCGCTTCGATTTTGAATTATCTTTTTGGGAAGGATCATACGAAAAAAGTGAACCTGATTCAAATTGGCGAAAGCATTCATGCCAGCATACCCAAACAAGGGGCAGCGATGAAAGAGTTGCTGGAGAAGGGAGCTAAGGCATACGAACAGCCCAGTGCCACACTGGATTATATTATTTCATTGATAGAATCGCAGGTCGCGCACAACGCGGACTATATAGCGGTCAATGTGGACGCTTTCGGTGAGGATGATCCGCAAGTTTCGGTCCAGATGATGCGCGATTATGTCGCCCTGGTGAAGAAGTACAGCCGGGGCGTACCGGTTTGTGTCGATAGCAGCAACGACGATGTTCTCAAATCGGGACTCGAACAGTGGTACCAGGATGGGCCGAGTGAAATTGCCGCACCGCTGATTAATTCCGTTAAAACCTATACGGTGGACAAAATTTTGCCGCTACGGAAGAAATATAATTTTAAGGTTATAGGGCTGCTGGTGGATGACAAACAGTCGGGTGCCGATGGCGCATACGGCATGGATGATCTATACAATATGGCCCGTAAGATATTCGATGCGGCTACCGGTAAATATGGATTCAAGCCGGGAGACCTGTTTTTTGACTCGACCGTTTTTCCGCTGGCGATAGATATACCCATGATCCCGGATACGCCCGGCTATACCTACCGGGCGTTCGAGGCGATCCGCAAAATAATGACCGATCCGGCCATGAAAGGCGTTCATACGTCTTTGGGTATTTCCAATAGCGTTAAAGATCTTCCGGGCCGCCAGGTCGGTGTGTGCCGGGCTTATCTGGCCAAGGCGCAGGAATACGGCCTGGACGCAGCTATCGTCAACGTGGTGCACGATTACGGTTTGAAGCCGGTGGCGGATGATTTGCTGGAGATGGTGGATGCGTTTGCCAAACAGAATGGTTCGGCCCAGACCAATCAAAAAGCGATGGAGTTGATGGGCGAATTTTGCCGGTCCAATAAGAAAACAAAACGATGAATAGTAGATAAGTAATCATTATGAGTATAAAGTTGAGCGAACGAGACAAGCAGATGCTCCAGGGCCATGAGGGCAAAACGGCGCAGATGGCTATGCATATCATGGTGAGAATGGCTGATGTTTACGGCGCGTCGGAGCTGATGGATGTAAGCCAGGCCCATATTGACGGTTGCGGACTACTCAGTGAGGCGGGTCTGGAATTTGCGGAGAAGCTGGCAGGATATGGCGGAAAGGTCTGTATTCCCACGACTTTGAATATGGGACCGCTGGACCTGCAGAACTGGAAGCAATTTGGGGTGAATGAGGAATTTGCCGCCAAGGCTATTCGGCAGGCCAAGGCCTATATGGATATGGGGTGTATTCCAACGTGGACGTGCGCGCCATATCAAAGTTATCTGACGCCGCGGTTCGGGCAACAGATAGCATGGGGTGAATCCAATGCTATCTGCTATGCCAACTCGGTGCTCGGCGCCCGGACCAACCGGTATGGCGACTATATAGATATTTGTGCCGCGATCACCGGCAGGGTTCCCAGATGCGGTCTTCATCTGAAGGAAAATCGTAAAGGTCAGATTCTTTTGCGATTAGTGGATATTGATCCGACTGTTATGAAGGATGATTGTTCGTATGCGGTATTGGGTCATCTGATCGGACCGATGGTGGGCGATAAGATTCCGGTTATCGAGGGTCTTAGCGCCGACGCGACCAGTGACCAGCTTAAAGCATTTGGCGCGGCGGCAGCCTCGGCCGGGGCGGTGGCGTTGTTTCACGCGGTTGGCGTTACTCCCGAGGCGAACAGCATGGAAGAGGCCTTTCAGGGCGGCCAGCCGGAAAAGGTTATCGATATCAGTATGGCTGAATTTCGGGAGGCCCGGGCCGATTTGTCCACAGCCCGGGAAAAAGACAAGCTGGACGTGGTTGTCCTGGGATGTCCCCATTTTTCTTATGAGGAATTTCGACGGCTGGCACAACTCATACGAGAGCAGAAAGAAAACGGTAACACACTCTGCGAAGACGTCAGATTTATCGTGATTTCCAGCCAGACATCGTATTCCCTGCTGGTACGCAGCGACTTTATGGATGTGATAATCGATTTTGGAACGGAAATTACTCTCGATACCTGCCTTTTTCATACACCGATGATCGCTGCGGATACGAAGGTGCTTATGACCAACTCAGGAAAGTGCGCCTACTACGGGCCGGGTGAACTGGGTGTAAAAATCGCCTTTGGCAGTATGGCCGATTGTGTGCTCTCGGCGGTGAAAGGCTATGTGTGCCGAAAGGAAGTATAGTGGAAAGAATTTTGATCGGGAAACCCGTGGTGGCCGGTAGTGCTGAAGGTGTGGCTCTCGTTTGCCGTGAGCCTTTGAGCCTGTGGGGCGGGTTGAATCCGCGTACCGGTGAGATTATCGATCGTCGCCATGCGTTGAGTGGCGAGATGGCTGCCGGGCGGGTGTTGGTCCTGCCGCAAGGGAAAGGGTCCAGTACCGGCAGCGCCATTCTGCTGGAAAGCGTCCGTAGCGGCGTGGCGCCGGCGGCGATCATTAACCTCAAAGCGGATCCGATTATTGCACTGGGCAGTATAGTCGCAGATGAATTGTATAATAAACCGGTGCCGATTGTGGTTCTGCCGGAAGAGGCTTTTTATTCCATAAACAAAGGCGATCAGCTTACCATCGAACCGGATGGAACCGTGAGGGTTAATGCGGAACCTTCCACAAAAAATACATGATAAAATCACGGAATTGAAGAAATTTTGGCAGGAGAATAGCTATGACTGAAATACACGGCCTGGTTACGCCCGTTTGCACACCATTTTCGCCGGACGATAAGTCGATCGACGAAAACGCACTTAAACGTCTTATCGATTATCAGATCGATAGCGGTACTCACTGCATTATGAGCTGTGGGGGGACGGGTGAGTTTTATCATCTCGATGTGGACGAGCAAAAACGCGTAACCGAAGTGGTTATCGAACACGTAAATAAGCGTGCGGCCGTGATGGCGCATACCGGGGCGACCTCCACTCGCCAGGTTGTCGAACTGAGCAAACACGCCGAGGCGACCGGGGCCGATGCCCTGATGATCGTGCCTCCGTTTTATGAACTGCCGAGCGATGATGAGGTGGTCAGGCATTATGAAATTGTCAGTGAGGCTGTGAGTCTGCCGATTATGCTGTACAACTCCGGCAGTTGCCGGGTGGATTTTGGGGTTGGGCTTTTGGAACGATTGGCTGAGATCGATAATATTACCATGGTAAAGGACGCATGTTCCGGTTTGATCGATTTTCAGGATATTCTCAAGAATCGTCCCGACAGCATAGCGGTTTTTACCGGTGCCGATACGCTGGCCTTTTCGGCTATGAGCCTGGGCGGTGTGAAAGGATGGGTATCGGGCGGTGCTAACTGCACACCTAAACAGTGCGTTAAGCTCTATGAGCTTATTGTGGAGCAGGACGATATTCCGACGGCTCGGAAGCTCTGGCAGTTACTTTATCCGCTGAACCAGTTTTTTGAGACGCAGGGGTATGTCGCCAGTGTCAAAGCGGCTACGAAACTGGCCGGGGTTGATGTCGGGGTGCCGCGCGATCCGTTCCAGGAACTGTCTGGTGAAAAAGTCCGGCAACTGCGTAAGCTCATGGAACCGCTGGGCGTGATCGGCACGGCAAAATAGCAGATATCTGATATGGAGCGAGTATCGTAACATACAAGGATAAGCTTTGTCTCGTTCTGCTGTTTTTAGTAGGCGCCGTATTCCTGGAGGGTTTCCCACCATGCGATGATGTTTTGCGGCGGGACGCCGTTTTGGATGACGTGGATGGGCGCGAAGATGAATCCGCCGCCGGGGGCTAAGTCTTCTATTCTTCTTTTGGTCTCATTGCGTACCTGTTGGGGTGTGCCGAACGGCAGTACGTGCTGCGTGTCGCAACTGCCGCCCCATATAGTAATGTCCCTGCCGAACTCTTTCTTGAATCGTTTGGTATCGTCCATGCCGGCACAATTGACCTGCCAGGGGTTGAGGATATCGACGCCGGCTTCGATAAGCAGTGGAATTGTCTCCCAAATTGCGCCGTCGTTATGGAAAAAAATATATACTTTGGACTGGGCCTTTTTTTTGATGAATTCAAACAGTCTTTTATGATAGGGCCATATTAGTTTCTTATATAAATTGAGTGAGACCAGTAACCCGGTTTGCGAGCCAAGGTCGTCGGCGGTCGAGATGACCATGACATTTTGGCCGACCGTCTCCAGGGCCTTGCCCCAATATCGCATTTTTATCTCGAGGATTTTTTCCATGATGGCGTGGACCAGTTTTTCGTTCTGGAGCATGTCACAGAAAAACTTTTCATAGCCGGTCATCCACATGGCGTGTTCCCACATGCCGGAACTCATTCTTTCGAGAAAATATGCCCGTTTTTCTTCATAGACGATTTTGTCGGCCCGCGTTTTGAGGCCGACGAACCGGGCCAGGTCGAGCGGGTTGGGCCAGGGATGGTTTTCGACATCCCGGACGGTCCGGGCGTTTTTGAGTGGGCTGTGGTACAAGTCGTAATAGAAGCCGCCGTCGAGAGGCATTTGCCAGCCCATACCCCACTCATCGATGAACCGATCATAGCCGTCCTGTACGCCTAAGTCGTTCTGGAGGCCTTTTTCGGCAGGTGGATTGGGGGCCACAATTTTGACGTCGATTTTCAATTTTTCAATAAGATCATCATCGACATGGGCGATCTGGGTTATCTTGTCCAGCAGCCGGACATTTTCGCTAAGCCCCAGGTGTCTGCGCAGGTTCCTTAAAGTATTGATATTGATGCCGGTTACAGCGGCTGAACCGAGATCGAAAGGAACCCGATCCGGCTCCTTGTGCTCTAAGGCGGCCTTTACCCGTTCGTAACTGGTGTATTGCATATCTGGATACCTCAAGTTTATATTTTCAAGGAGGTTATGTCGTGCTCTTCCCGAATCAGCCAGGCCTGCATACCCCTGGTTTTGAGTCGGTAGGGCGTTATTTTCTCAACTTTTTCCAGCCAAATCAACGTGCAAAATCGGCAATTCTGACGGGCCTGCCAAAAATCGTCGGCTCCCATAATCAGGTTGTTATACTTGCGATGGATTTTTTTGATTGCCGCGGGGGTCAGGTTTTCAAAAAAAAGCACGTTTTTGACCACCGCCTCGGCCTGAACGGGACCGGCTGATTCCTTTAGCAACACCTTTTCGCCGGGAGCGATTCGGCGGAATGGCGGGCATGGGATTTTCGTCAGCCGACATTCTACGGATTTATGGCCCTGGACGATCAAATTTAGATATCCGCGTTTCAGTATCGCTATGTGAATTTGCAAAATTATGGGTCCTCTCTGTTCAGGCCGACGGAAAAATCGGCCAACTTGACGCCAGCGACAAAAAGATTGTAAAACGTTGATGCTGATACCAAAACAACGTTTTTAGGTGTGAATATCGACTTTTGATGCCAATATCCAGCTTGGTTAATTTACAAAAATCCGCTGTAATTTGCAAACAATTTTACATTGAAGACGTACTATCGGTATAATCGTCATTTTGACCGGGCAAAGGTGGTATGGCAAAGGTGCTGAACATCGAAAACACAGAAGCATTCTGGATCGCTTCCAAGTATTTGTCAAGAAGGAAGTAACGTAAAGACATATCTCTTTTTGGACGATAACTGACAATATGGATGACAATAGCGGTTCAACTGAGATGCAGGAGGAGATGGGGTATCTGCGCATCTATTTTCGGCAGGCTGTAATCGTTCTGGCCCATGTATTGTTTTTTGCCATTTCGCTGTTTCTTTCCTTTACCGTCAATGACGAGATGCAGATCGGTGCATGGTTTCCGGGGCTTTTCTTCAAATGGCTGCTGGTCACCCTGGCGGTGAAGCTGATCGTTTTTGGCCTGTTCCATCAGTATCAGGGCTGGTGGCGGTATGCGAGCGTTTCCGATCTTTTGAGTATTATCAAGGCATCGCACATCAGCGCCGTAATACTTGTGTTCGGCTGGTTCGTGGTGATCAATATCGAGGCTGTCCGAACACACATAGACTGGTGGAGTCAGGTCTCCTTTGCCGTGATGATGATTGATTGGGCCGCTACGATTGTGGTCATTTGTGGAGCACGATTGATAATCCGACTCTATTACGAAGAGACGCAGATGGTTTCCGGCGGTCGGCTGGCACGACTGCTCATTGTCGGGGCGGGAAATGCCGGGGAGGTACTTCTTCGTGAGATTTTGCGGATGCCCGTTTTACGGTATGATGTCGTTGGCTTTATCGATGATAACCGCCGTAAGCACGGGGTGCGGATTAATGGAGTGCCGGTTCTGGGTTCTTCCGATCAAATCAAAGAGATAGCCCGGACACATAATGTCGATGAGATTGTCATCGCTATGCCCTCGGCTTCGCATAAACAACTACGCCGTGTTATTGGGCATTGTCAGGGCGCCAATTTGCGTTTCAGTACCGTTCCGGACCTGGTTTCCATCGCCTCCGGCAAGGTGCGGGTCTCGCAGATGCGTGAGATCGATATTAACGATTTGCTGGGGCGGGAACCGGTCACCCTTGACCTGGACCTTATCAGTGAGTTTACTAAGGACAAGGTCGTCATGATAACCGGTGCGGGCGGGTCGATCGGTTCGGAGATGTGCCGCCAGGTGGGCCAGTTCGCCCCCAAAACCCTTGTACTCGTCGACCAGTCGGAGAACTACCTGTTTTTTATTGAGCGGGAACTCAACAATAAATTTCCCGGGATAGATATCAAAGCTCATATCTGTGACATTACCGACCAGAAAAGAGTCAATGCGCTGTTTGCCTGGTATCGTCCCGATGCGGTCATTCACTCCGCGGCTCATAAACATGTGCCGCTGATGGAAATGGACCCGGGCGAGGCGATAAAAAATAATGTGGTCGGTACTCGTAGCGTCGCTTTTGCCGCGGACAAATATCAATCCGGTCTTTTTGTGATGATCTCCACTGACAAGGCGGTGAATCCCACCAGTATTATGGGATCGAGTAAGCGGCTGGCGGAGATGTCCATACAATGCCTTAACAATCGCAGCAAGACGCGATATGTTACCGTTCGGTTTGGTAATGTTCTTGGCAGCAATGGCAGTGTAATACCGATTTTCCGACGGCAGATCGCTGACGGCGGCCCTGTTACCGTAACCCATCCTGAGATGCAACGATATTTTATGACTATTCCAGAGGCTTCTCAGTTGGTACTTCAGGCGGCGGCGATGGGACGCGGCGGCGAGATATTCCTGCTGGATATGGGCGAGCCGGTCAAGATAGTGGACCTGGCCCGTGAACTGATTACCCTTAGTGGTTTTAGGCCGGACGAAGATATCGAAATCGAATTTACCGGTATGAGGCCGGGCGAAAAACTTTTCGAAGAATTGGCTATGGATGGTGAAGATATGCAACCGACTCGCCATCCTAAAATCAGTATCTGGAAAAACATTCCCGCCGACGAGACAGTCCTTGATAACGCTATCGAACGACTGCTGGCGGTCGTCAATGAGAAAGACAGCCACGACAAAATCGTAAAAATCATAAAAGAGGTGATCCCGGAGTATGTCGGCGACGTGGACAGTATGAAACTTCACAAAGAACACATCTCCAAAATCAACGGCAACCGTAACCATAACGCCAAGGATTCCACCGATCTCCGGAATAAAGAGACCATCGGCCTGAAAGACCCACAGGAATAACACCACATCGCAACATAAGACCTTACTTGTGCCATTATGCCCCATTCGCAAGCTCAGGACAGGCAGGACAATAGGTTGCAAACTCATAAGCGATTGGTATAATCGAGCGAACGAGCCGTGAATGTCCGATTAAAAACGTGGCGTATGGCTTAATTCCACGTGGAAAACGGGTGAGATTAATGAAATTACTGGTTAACGACAAGCGGATCGAAGGGGCCTTTAGTGAGTCTGTCACCCTGGCCGGTGCGTTGGGAACTATTCAGGACAGCCACGTTGGTCCTAATGAGGTAATCGCCCATATCACCATTGACGGTTTGCCGCTCACGGCCGAGCGGCTGTCTATCTGGAAAGACCGTCCGACGAACGATTTTGATGAAATGCTCGTAGCGACAAAATCGCGAGGCTCGTTTGCGGCCGAGGCATTACGGATGATAGCCCAGAGACTTCGCGATGAGAGTGCCCCTCAACGTGCCCAGATCAGTGAACAACTCAGCCAGGGCCGCTGTCAGGAGGCCATGGAGTCGATGTTCGGGTATTTGCAGGTCTGGAGCGCCGTCCAGCAGAATCTGGCCGCCGCCACCCGACTGATGGACCTTGAAACAGACTCTCTCGAAATATTCAACCAGCCCGGCTCCACGTCACCGCAGGTTCGATCGGTCGCTCAGTACATTGACTACCTGACCGAACAACTCGCACGGGTCAAATCTGCTATCGAGGCTGGCGACCTGGTCCTGCTGGGCGATATTATGGAATATGAATTTTCCGAGCTGACCGACACATGGAGCAACATCCTTCTGCAGTTAGCCGACCAGTTCAACCCCCAGGAATAGGGGGCTGGGGCAAGTGTGCCACGGCCGGAACGGCCGTGCTCTCAAGTGTTTCAACAGCCGAACGTTGATTGAGGAGCAAACATTATGAACTGTCCCAAATGCGGCACGCAAAACCGTGACGAAGCAGAATTTTGTTCTGTATGCCGAGGGCCGCTAACCGCCGCCTCGGCCGCACCTGACGGTCAAACCGCCGAACCACCAGCGCCCCCCACAGCCGATACCAGCCAGGCGGTGGTTTCCCCAAAAACATCCGGCCTGGCCATCGCCTCCCTCGTACTTAGCATTGCGGGAATCCTATTCGTATTTCCATTTCTATTTCTACGTATAGGAATTATCGCGTGGCTTATTAGCGTAATTTCAGGCTTTATCGCTTTGAGCAAAACAAAAAAACAACCAGAACTCTTCAAGGGCCGAGGATTGGCTATTGGTAGTATAATAACATCCAGCGTCTTATTTCTTTTTGCTATGTTTTTTATACTAGCCCAAGTTTCGCAGATAGGCACTTAAATCGGCGGTTTTGGCAGCGCCAGGCCGGTTAGTTTCCACCACAAAAACTGTCATTGAGATGTCGGCTGTATATCTTTGGCGGCGGCTGTTTGGGCA
>Ga0315276_10001095_pt1 | contig 24069 bp, 20 predicted proteins | sample YL17G05_0_MG_FD_204542 | JGI IMG/M metagenome (GOLD analysis project Ga0315276, IMG submission 204542) | Sediment microbial communities from Yellowstone Lake, YNP, Wyoming, USA - YL17G05_0 | ecosystem: Environmental > Aquatic > Freshwater > Lake > Sediment | place: USA: Wyoming | collected... | reverse complement strand
CAGAAGAGAAGGAGCATACTTACCGGCTTAAGTATATTCGGCGGTTTTGTGCTGTCGGCCTTTTTTATCGGTTGGTCGGACGGGTCTTACAACGATATTATCGATATGTTTACCCGCAACCGGACAGGTCATATCCAGGTGCATCAAAAAGATTACCTGGACCGGCCTTCGCTGCACAAAACAATCGGTCGTTTGCCGGAAATGGACAACATTTTCCGGGAGACCCGGGGCATCGATTCCTGGGCCCCCAGGCTCTATTGCCCGGGCCTGGTTTCCGTAGGGGAAAAAAGCTCAGGCGCCAGGATCATCGGCATCGACCCGGATAAAGAGAACCGGACCACCCGGTTCGATAAGAAAATCGTCGAAGGGGCCGTATTTTCCCCCGGCGCTTCCAAAGAAACCGTCATGGGCAAAGGACTGGCAAAATTGTTGAAAGCAAAAATAGGGGATGATGCGGTCATTCTTTCCCAGGCGGCGGACGGATCCATTGCCAACGACAAATACAGGATCGTCGGCATAATGGAAAGCGGCGATGAAAACGACGACCGAATGGCTTTTTACCTCCCCATCGATGCGGCCCGGGAACTGTTTGCGCTGCAAGGTCGCGTCCATGAAATCGCCATTACTGTCAAGAACCTCAACGATATACCCCATATCGTCAAAACACTGGAAGAAAAAATCAGCGCAATGGATAACGCCGCTTCTGCTTCTCTTGCGGTGGAGCCCTGGCAAGTCTTTGCAAAAGCCTTCTACGTCGCCATGGAAGTCGATAAAGAAGGGATGTGGGTCATGCTGCTTATCGTTATGCTGGTGGTGGCGGTCGGCGTACTGAATACGGTGCTCATGTCGGTTCTTGAACGCCGGAGAGAATACGGCGTCTTAAAAGCCGTCGGTACGAAACCCGGCCAAATCGTAAAAATGGTGATGTCTGAAGTGACGATATTGACTGTGTTCTGTATTTTCGTGGGCATTGGGGTCGGGCTTCTTCTCAATTATTATTTCACCACTCACGGTTACACTCTTCCCGAACCCTTATCTTACGGGGGGATGAAATTTCAAACCATGAGAAGTGAAATCAATGCCAGGAGTTTTTATATCCCGGCCATTACCGTATTATTTGCCGCGGTAGTGGTGGGAATTTTCCCTGCCATTAAAGCGGCCCGTACCGATCCGGCTAAATCGATGCGGACCCATTAAATGCATCGCAGATTCAGCGTGCAACGGAGGAATAACATGTGGTTCTATATGAAACTGGCCTGGAGAAACATTTTCAGGAATAAACGCCGGACCGTCATCGCCGGCATTGCCATCGGCGTCGGGTTGGCGGCCCTGCTTTTTACCGCCGCACTGATGGAAGGTATGAATATCAACATGATTCAATCCGTGACTTCGTCTTTCCTGGGAGAGGCGGAAATTCACGGGAAAGGTTTCCGGGAAACCCAGGAAGTGGAGAAAACCATCGCTAACCCGGACCAATTGACGACGGAATTGTCGCGGGACCCGGTGGTGGAAAAATTCACGCCGCGCACCTTAAGCATCGGCATGATTACTTCGCCCGCGGAGGCCAACGCCGTGGTCCTGGTAGGGGTGGCGCCCGAATCGGAAAAGTATTTATCCAAAATCGATGAATCGATAGCGGCGGGGAAATTCTTTGAAGGAACCAACCCGGGAGATATCTTGATCGGCAGTAAATTGGCGGAGTTGTTGGAAGTGGCGCCCGGGGACCGCATCGTGGTTACAGTTACCCAGGCAAATAGCGGCGACCTTAACCAGGAAATGTTCCGGGTGTCCGGCATTTACCGCTTCGGCGTCCCTGAAATGGATTCCGGCATGGCTTTTATACGCCTTCAGACGGCCCAAAAAATGCTGGGGATCGGGAATGGGATTCATCAAATCGCCGTGAAATTCAACGATATCCGGATTGCCTCCCAGGGCAACCACCCATTCTGGGAAAAATATTCCGGGGCTAATAACGAAGCGGTGGGTTGGCCCATCCTGCTGCCCCAGATGAAGACAGCCGTGGATATGTCCTGGATCAGCATCCTGATTACGGCCGTCATTTTAATGGGTTTGGTGACGTTCGGCATAATCAATACTTTATTTATGTCATTTTATGAGCGGATGTTCGAGTTTTCAATCCTGGGCGCCATCGGGACCCGTCCCGGGGGCCTTCGTAAACTGATTATCTTCGAAGCCGCCGCCCTGGGGATTATCGGTATTATTCTCGGCGTCCTGTTGGGTTCTATCGCTTTGCTCATTCTTAACAATACCGGCCTCGATTACAGGGGCATCGAATACGCCGGTGCAACCTTCAAGGAATTAATTTACCCAGCCGTCCATATATGGCACTATATCGTTTTCCCCAGCGGCGTTTTTGTTTTTACCATAGTGGTGGGGCTTTACCCCGCATGGGTCGCTTCGCGCCTGCGCCCGGCCGATGGCTTACGAAGAAGTCTATAAAACCAGGAGATAAAAATGGAAAATCAAAACTCTATTATTTCAACAGAAGATGTGAAAAAAATCTATAAAGATAACGGGGTCGAAGTCCCGGCGGTAAGGGGCATCAGTATGACCATTACCCCCGGTGAATTTACCGCTGTCGTGGGGCCTTCCGGTTCCGGTAAGACCACTTTTTTAAATATTATTTCCGGCCTGGATAACCCCAGTGGGGGAAAAGTCCTGCTGAAAGGCAAACCCCTTTCCGAGATGAAAGGCAAGGAACTGTCCGATTTTCGCCGTGATCATATCGGGTTTATATTCCAGGCGTACAATCTGATACCGGTGCTGACGGTGGAGGAGAATGTGGAGTACATCATGCTGCTGCAGGGGATCCCCAAAAAGGAGCGGCGCCTGCGGGTGCTGGAAATACTCAGGAAAGTGGGTTTGGAAGAATATATCGACCGGTTGCCGCCGAAACTTTCCGGCGGACAGCAGCAGCGGGTGGCTATTGCGCGGGCCATGGTTTCCAAACCGGACCTGATCCTGGCGGACGAGCCCACTGCCAACCTCGATTCAAAAACCGGCGCCGAACTGCTGGATATGATGCGTGAACTGAACCGGACCACGGGGATGACGTTCCTTTTCTCCACCCACGATAAGATGATCATGGATCGGGCCAGGCGTGTTATCACCCTGCAAGACGGCCTGGTGGTCAAAGATGAAGTTAAAGGTTGAAAATGAAAAAACTCCTGGCCGGTATTTTTATTTTAACAGTTCTGTCATTACCCGGGCTGTCGGCTGACTGGCTTAAGGTTCACGGGTATTACAAAGTTTTTTTTGTCGGTTTAAAGGAACCCGGTTATAAAGGGCAAGGGCAAGACAATGAAACCACCAGAGCGCCAATCGGCGCCGCCAATAACCGGTTGAGGCTTAAATTGTCCGCGAAGCCCCTGTCCTGGCTTTCGTTGGATGCGGCGTACGATTTCTCCCCCCGCATCCAGGACCCTTCGTTGTTTAATGAGAGCGTTTTTATCGCCCCTTCTTCCCCCTTAAGTTACCGGTTGGAAGATTTTCCCTCCCGGCTTTATCCGCGTCAGGGAGAGAATGTCGGCAGTTTTGGGGTATTTCACAACCTGGACCGGTTGCTCTTAACCATAAAAACCGGCGCCGCGGATATTTTTATCGGCAGGCAGGCCATAGCGTGGGGCAGTGGGCGTTTGTTTAATCCCACGGATGTAGTGGCGCCGTATGCCTTTAATGAACTGGATAAAGAAGAGCGGCAGGGGGTGGACGCCGTCCGCGTCCGGGTTCCCCTGGGGAGGATGGATGAACTGGACATCGGGTATATTTTCGGCAGGCATTTCCAGTCCCAGTACAGTGCGTTTTACCTCCGGGGGAAAACCTATATATTGAAAACCGATATATCCGGCCTGGTAATGAGGTTCAGGAAGAATTTATTAATCGGGCTGGATATGGCGCGGTCCATCGGCGGGGCCGGCGCCTGGTTTGAAGCCGCTTATGTTTTGCCTTACCGGTTCGCTAAGGATGAGGACGTCGATTTGATCGATAAAAAATACCGGGAAAATTATTTCAGGGCGTCGCTGGGTATGGATTACAATTTCAGTGGAAGGTTTTATGGATTTTTCGAATACCATTATAATGCCGCCGGGATGAGCAAGCCGGGGGATTACAATGAAGTTTTTCGCACCATTGCTTTCCGGGAAGGGTCGGTTTATCTCATGGCGAAACATTACCTGGATGTTGGGTTCACCTACCAGGTAACGCCGTTGATACCATTTAGCGGCCTGGTGATAATGAATTTCACCGATGGTTCCGTTATACTTTCGCCGGGCCTGGAATACAATATCGCGGAGAATATATACCTTTCGTTCGGGGCTTATCTCGGCGTCGGTAAAGGGCCCGGGTTAATCGAACCAGCCCCCGGAACTAAAATAACGCGGTACTATTCCGAGTTTGGCGCGTACCCGGCCATGGTTTATACCTCTTTCCGGGTTTATTTTTAATTAACCATTGATCCTGGCCCCCGAATGACACCAATTAACACGAAAAAATAGCCGCGAAGAACGCGAAGACACGCGAAGTAGGGGCAATTCATCATTCATCATTCTATCACTCTTAAAATGGGTCCACGTATGGGCGATTGCACGTTACGGCGATTTACACTGACTGAAAAAAAAGAAGTTAAGAAGCCCGTCGACGAACGGCGCAAAGCGCCGTTCGATTTTTAATTAGAGGAACTCTTCCCAAAATAAGGGTTTGATGAATCAAACCGCTACTTTCTACCACAAGGCGGCGCACCAAGGATTTTTTTTTCTTCGCGGTCCTTCGCGTTCTTCGCGGCTATTGGCCGATGTAAACCAAATCCGAACCGTAAAATATCAACACCAGCTTTATCACCTGGGTTTTTTCCATACACTTCTTGAATTTTTCGTCGATACTGTAATTATGAAGCTGTTCTTCCGCTTCTGTTTTCAATTTTTCAATAATCCCCCGGGCAGGTTTTGTCGGTTTCTTTTTCCGTTTCCCTTCCGGTTTAATATATTTAATTTCCAGCACATAGGAATATTTTAAACTTTCATATACGGCGGTGAAAGGTTCCATCACGATATCGGCATAGCCTTTGTTCAGTTCTTTCTCCGTATGGATGATGAAAAGATTGCTTAAACCGAGATAGACATTTAAAAACGCCTGGATGGACTTTTCACCGGTGATTAAATCCCGCAAACTCATGCTTTCACGTATGAGCCCGCATATGTATTTAAAAAGCAGTTCCCATTCTCCCCTGACGGCCAACCCGTGCATCAAGCGGTTATAGGTATACAAATCCAGGGAAAATACCCCGGTTTCTTCGTACCCTTCCTTGATGTAATCGTAGAATAAGCGGCGAATGGTTTCATTGGGAATCCGTAAAACCGATTCTTCATCCTGCACGACCGTTTTTTTGATAGTCAATAACCCGAAATAAAAAAGCAGGGAGATGAAATTCTCCGTATGGATCAACCTCTTTACCGGGAACCCCGTCACCAGGTTCGACACGATTTCTTCCTCTTCGATGATCTGCTTCAACCGGCTGAAATTTCCATTGGTAATAGGCGTTTTTATATTCCCCCTGTCCAGGATAATAAGATGTCGTAATTTCCCGTAATCGATGCGCACATTCCGGTCGATCAGGTCATCCGGGATGTCATTACCTAAGATGCACCTATTGACGAAGTACAGTACCATATCCGGGTTATACAGGTCAACGTTATCTTTCCGGGAAAACAGGTAATTGCCGTACCATTCGGTCATAAGTTCCAATATGAATTCCGTTGGGTGGGTAATAACTCCATTGGCCCTGTAATAGTCGATCATTTCGATCACATCTTCCCGGGTAAAGCCCAGCATCCGGTTTAAACCGGGTTCTAACGATACATTGGTCCCGATATTGAACCCGCTGGTAACGTCATCCAGCGTTACCGGCGAGACGCCGGTGATGAATAAGCGGGTAATGGGGGCCTTCATGCCGGTGGTTCCTGCTTTTAAGATATTAAAAAACGACCTGAAAAAACCTTCGCCGTGGGTCAGCTCTTCATAGGCATCTTGTCCGGAAGTGGTGAGGATGGTATTGGCAAAATTATCATATTCATCGATGATGATATATAATTTCTGTTGGGCATTTTTGCATAGTTTGACTATCATCGATAATATATCGGATCCCGAACGGCTGGCTTCAATTTTTTTCAGCAGATGGTCTCTATCTATCCCCAGGTATTTCGAATAGCTCCTTACAAATGAATCGGCCTGCCCCTGGATATGATTTAAAAAAGAGGCGTCGATTTTGTCGTGCGCAGGATCGACGGCGGAGAAATTGAATGGCAGTACCAGGTATGAGCCCCTTTCTGCCGTAGGATGGGTATGAATCCAGGTGTCTTTATATAATAGGTCGAAACTTTCTTTGTAATGTACGTCGTAATAACCGTGCAGGACGGCAAGAAACAGGGATTTCCCGAAACGGCGGGGCCGGATAAAAAACAAATATCGCCCGGCATTCTCTATTATCGGTATGTACCTCGTTTTATCGACGTAGTAATAATTTTCCCGTCTCAGCAAATCGTAATCCGAAATACCGTAGGGTATTTTTTTCATTTCTAATTCACTCATCGTTTCACCGCTTTACCGCTTTCACCTTTCCATTATATACCAGTTGTTTTGCTTTTTCAACAGGTGATTGGTGGATTGGTCATTGGTCAGTGGTGAGTGGTCATTGGTCAGTGGTCATTAGTGAGATTTGGAATGATGAATGATGAATGATGAATGATGAAAAAAAGAGGGAACAGGGAAAACTCGTCTTTTCCCAGCTTCGTCGTTTCCTAACTACCTCGCTTCCTGTTTTTTCGTGGGAGTTGAAATAACCTTCTTTTTATTTTATAATAGATGTACCATGAATATAAAAAAACATATCCGGTTTGATTGGGCCATTAAAAAATTACTGAGGAGCAAAGCCAATTTCGATATCCTGGAAGGTTTTCTCAGCGAGCTGCTGGCAGAAGATATTAAAATCCTGGAAATCCTGGAGAGCGAAACCAATAAAGAAACCCAGGACGATAAATTCGACCGCGTGGATGTATTGGTAAAAGATGCTTCGGGCCGGATCATCATCATCGAGATACAGAACACCAGGGAATTGGATTATTTTTTAAAAATACTCTACAGCGCCTCTAAAGTCATCAGCGAAAATATGAAAGAAGGCATGCCTTATAAGGAAGTAAAAAAAGTTATCACCGTCAGTGTGGTCTACTTTTCACTGGGCCAGGGGGTGGATTATATTTACCATGGAGAAACCACATTCCTGGGCCTCCACAAAAAAGATATCCTGGAACTTTCGGAAAAACAGAAACAAATATTCAATAGACCATCCATCAGTTCTATTTTCCCTGACCATTACATCATCAAGGTCAATGATTTTGATGATAACGCCCGCGATACCCTTGACCAATGGGTTTATTTCTTGAAGAACAGCGAAATAAAAGACGAATTCAATGCCAAGGGCATGGCGGCGGCCCGGAAAAAGTTAAACGAAATTAACCTGGGTGAAGAAGAACTCAGGGCTTATCGACATTACCTGGAGCAACTTCATTATGAAGCCAGCATAGCGGATACCATCAAATTCGAAGCGGAATATGACAAAAGAAAAGCCCGGGAAGAAGGAAAGAAAGAAGGAAAAGAAGAAGGGATAAAAGCAGGAGAAGAAAAAGGAAAAAAAGAAGGGATAAAAGAAGGGATAAAAGAAGGGATAAAACAAGGAGAAGAAGAGAAAGCCAGGAAAATTGCCGGGCTATTGAAAGCCGCCGGCGATCCGCCGGAGAAAATTGCCGCAATTACAGGACTTTCCCTCGCCGATATCGAAAAGCTGGAAATGAACACTTCCTCGCTTCAATCGGCGAAATCCCCATCCGCATTATAATCGATCCGGGCTTTCCAATATTCAAGATGCCCGATCCCCGAAGGGGTCCGTTTCCATTTTTAATTTTTCATTTTTCGTTTTTACTTTTTAATTGTTTTGGGATTCCAGCCAGCCGTCGCCCGGAGACCATGAAAACTTTGCCACCAAGACACGCCGGTACAAGACACCAAGAATTTTTTACCATTGCTTTTCTCTTCTCTTCTTCTCTTCCTCGCTTCTTCGCTTCTATCTTTTCCCCTTTGTGCCTTCGTGTCTTGGTGGCTATTTTTGTATTTATCGATCTTCACCTTCGCGGTAGAATACAAATTCCCCTCCCTTGCTGCTGTCTAATGTAATCCGCTGCGGCGTCAAACCGGCCTCTTTCGGTACATACGTTTTCAGGTACAGTTGGAGTTCTGTTAATGAAATAACCCGGTTTTGATTATAATCGGCTTCTCCATGTAAACCCTTTAACAGGTAAAAGGTATAAACGCTGTGGTTATTCCATTTCTGTCCCATTACTGCTTTTTCATCGGCGGTTCCGGCAGTCATCACGTCTCTACCTTTGTTTTTGATAAAGGTATCGATTTCTTTTTGGGTTTCCTCAGGGTATATGCCTTCTTTTGAAATGATTTGTCGGAAGTTCCCGCTGAAACAGGCATCGATAACAAAAGATAAATAACTTGAGTGTCCCTTTCTTTTTTCTTTTGCGCGATCCTACTTTCCTTGCTGATAGATATCCTTAGGAGTTTTTCTTCCCAAAGGAGTTTTGTCGAAGTCTTTATCAAAGCTCACTACTGTAAAATTGTACTTTTGAGCTGCCGTATATTGATAGGCATCGTCAAAGTCGATTTTAAATTTCTCTATCACGGACACAACATCCGGCATATCTTCGGCTTCAAGCCTCACAATAGAAACGGAACCATTTATAAATAAATCTTTAATAAATTCCAGGAAAGCATCTCTCCTATTAAGTCTACTTAATATAACGCCGATCGAATGAAGAGCAAAATCGCTTATAACAAGATCCGCGGTAGGAACATAATCGAGGAACTTTCCGACTACTTCTGATTTATCCTGTCCAAGAAGTCTTTCCAGCCATATATTTGTATCAACCAGGTACACGGCTTAACTCTCACGCCATTCAAGGGCTTTCTTTTGAAGTTCAAGAGATGTATATTGGCTGCGAAAATCGCTTAATGAGTTCGCCCAATTCTGGGATAATTTTTTTTTCTTTTTTTTCCGTTCTCCGGCAGGTAGGATAATTATTTCAACCCTCCTGTATTTCAACTCGGATGGCAAATTTACAACGGCATTTAATCTTTGGCCATCGATGATTTTTCTGTATGCCTGCATATGTATCTCCTTTTTAGAATATAATATGAACCAAATCGACGCTTTTGTCAAGCAAAATATAACTTTTTGAAGAGATATCATGGTTTGGCCCGTCCCGGAAATAACTTGACTGTCCCTTTCTTTTTCCTATAACTGTCTTTTATGGCCTCATCCGCCTGTTCGGCAAGATGTTGGGGTAGAGTTTCGGGAAAATTATGCTGTTTATTCTCAAGACGATGCCTGCTGTATGCATCGGCCTTTATCTGGTTAAGAAGTACATCGCGGCTCCAGCCGCATCGCGCTGCTGAAATAATGTAGTAGAGCCGGGAGTGGATATCTTTGACCTTTTTCATAATAAGCAAATTGTGGCCCCAGGGAATTCTTTCAACAAGCTGTTTTAGAACATTTAGCGCCCATTCTTTTTTTGTTTGGCTTCCAACAGCATCCGGGATTTCTGGAACAAGTTGTTCCATTATCTGGATATCGGAATACTCCACGTAGAATTGCCGCATACGCCAAAGATTATCCAGTGTGGTATTTTTGCCTGGCACTTTTTTCTTCCCTTATCGCCTTCAAAAGTTGGACAATACATTTCCCTTGTTAACAAATATTATTTGATGTTTGAAGATCGCTTTCGTTCCTCGTGCGTACGAATTACCATAGTAGGATCTGCACCATGGACCAATTCTGCAAGTTCCTGAGGCAATCCAGCCTCATCGTATGTTGATAGCGGATGAATTTCGATGCCATCAATACCCTTTTGTTTGAAAGCAATGCGCCACTCTTTGTCCACCCATGTTGAATCCCGCGCAGCCTTAGACCAAAAAAGAAGAAGTTGGTCTGACTCCAGTACCATTTCTGGAATAAGTTCACGCCACTTCGCGTTCGGTCGCATTGATATGCAATCCAAGAATACTCGAAGACCACAATGGATTTCAAGTGTTGCAACGCGATCAAGGACACGAAGTCGATCTTCCGTAGCATAGGACGCAAAAGCAGTCTGAGGTGAACTCACTGTTTTGTTCTGCATCCTGTCAGAGGACTGATAAGAGACCTCCAATGGCATCCAGATGCGACAGATCCTATAATTCTCAACATAAACATCAAATTTGAGATCTCGTGGTCCCATCGCTCTTTTAGCAACTTTCACGCGAAAATCAAGAATATGTTTTTCTCCTCCCCATTGGAATTCATCCTCTTCGGGATCAACAATCAAGTTCTCTCTGTATACTCTGACCTTCACCTTAGTACCAATTTCCCAATTTGCACGAGCGGAATCTAATCTATGAGTCATATCTGAGGCCAATTGGTTGAGTTGTTTTTGCAATTCAATTTCTAAATCTGGGTGATAGGCAACGAAGTGCACGAGGAAGTTAGCACCAGGGTTGACGATCTCTGGGGCTGAGGCTCCAAGGCGAACGGGAATTCTTCGACTATAGTCTAAAGTCTGTGACGTTTTTCGCTTTGCGGGGGACAGAATTTTTGCCTTATGCCAAATACAAGAGGTGATTAATGCCACCTTGCGAGCCAACGTCTTTTCCTCTGTGCTCCCACGCTCGATAGTCCCGCGAGTTATGGCAGGTTTGTGACCAAGAATAATGTCTTTAGCTACTTCAAAATTGATCGTTTGGCATGATAAACGATAATACGCAAAAGACTCATGTAGAAGAAAATTATTTCTGATTGGCAGACCGTCATCCGGCGCTGGTTCATCGAATGAGTTCTCTTCCCATATGATCTTGATCCATATTTGTACCTGGCCACCAGAGGGAACCGGGACCTCGGCCAAAAGCTTCGAGAACTCTTGTGCAAAACCATCGACGTTAACAGAAAGACTCAGTCTCGCTGAGGTGCCCAGATCGCGGAAATCAGTTGCATCTAGACTGAGATCAAAGAGGACTTTGCCAACATCCAATAGGTGTTCAACCGTTAGTTGTGGGGAGAAAGGAAGAACTAATTCCAGGGGAGTTCGGTTGTTCGTCAAAATCACATTGAAATTCGTCTCCGCTATCTGAGCAGCGTACTTTGCCACATTTTTTGGATAATAACGAGCATCTTCAAATGCTTTTTTGACGGCATCTTTGGAGACGATAACTCGGTAATCGAACCAGTCCATAACGATACGTGGATATTCTGAGCAAAGGCGATTCCAGATTCCAGGCCCTAAGAAGCCGACCTCCTCTGAATTGATCTGAATCTTACGCATTTGATTATTTATGAAGTTCATTCCCTCATCTGAGTACTCGGTATTCATCGAAATGTTGTACCGTTTCCACCCCAACTGATCACGATGTTTTACCGCCCGTTCGAGACTAGAAATGGTGTTGTCGACTGAAAGAGTATCACTGCTGGGGTCATCAACGGCATGACAACAGTATGCGGTTCCCGTTGTCTGATCTAAAAGATCAATGCCGTATTCGTCAGAGTTAATACGGACGATGCTGTTAGTTGGAAAAACTGCCATAAGGAAGTCATGACATAATTTTTTCCAAACCTCTTGAAAGTCGAGATTTAAGTGGTCAATCTTTGCAAATGTGGCGGAAAGTTCATATTGCATCAGTTTCTCCTTATTTGGTGATTTCGATATATTGTTCTGCAGGTAGGTATTCCTTGAAAAAGTTTTTGAATGTAACAGTTTCCCTCAGGAATATCTTTTTCCCGGTCCCGGCATCCCACAAGCGCACGGTGTTATCATCACTCCCGGAGGCCAGGTATTTTCCATCCCGGCTGATGGCCACCGAAGTAATACCACCAGAGTGCCCTTTTTGTATTACAATCTCCGGCGCTTTTTCAGCCTGGATCGAAACATTGAAAAGTATTACCATTACCATTATCCAAACTCTTATAATCCAATTATACCTCCTGGGTTTTCTCATATTTCACTCCTTTTCCGGCCCGGCCTTGTATAATAAGGTGTGCCAGAAAAACCCATTCTGGTATGAAATAAGAAACAACATAAACGCCGAAATATTTTCCGGGACCTGGGATAAAATCGCGCCAAAGATGATGGGCGAAACCAAAAAAGGTTTTATAAATTGCCATTTGTTAAAGGTGATTCGCCGCCGGCTCTTTTCTCCGATCAAATCGAAAAGATATTTCGATGCCATGCCCAGCAGCATGGCAAAAAACATCCCCATATCCTTCCACGGCAAATTGGCCAGTATCTCCCCAACTCCCTTGGGAATAACCGTGCCGTCTACCAACAACAGGATATCCACTGCCAGGTATCCCAACATCGCCGCCGCCAGGACCGACAAAATAAACAGGACCTGTTTCGCTCCCGGCCATTCTTTTTTTACGATGATAACCGCCAGCCACCCGGTTAAGGTTAATACGATATAAGCCATTTTTCCTCCTCTCTTTTACGAAGGAAACAGATGAAAAGTACTTTTCACAATCAGCATGTCATATTATACAATAGGAATCACAAGAAATACAATGGAAACAAAAAACTTTGCCACCAAGGCACCAAGGCACAAAGATTCACCAAGAGGTTTTATTATTAAAAAATTCCTGGTGTTTCACCCCACTTAAATTTATCTTTCAAAGACCTGCCCGGACCTTCGCGGCTTTTACGGATGAAAAACTTTATTGCCTGGTTCGTTGACAAATCAAGCATTTTTGATTATCATTTAAACCGGAGGAAATAATGCAAAACCTATCCGAGTCCATCGATAATCTCCCGGCAGACCTTCAACGAAAGGTTTTTGATTATATCGATGAAATAACCAAAAACAGGAAAAAGAAACGGAAAAAACTCAGTCTCAATTGGGCTGGAGGATTGAAAGAATATAAAGACCAATTCACTTCCCTGGAACTTCAAAAAAAATCATTAGAATGGTGGACCGACTGAATGTACCTGGTAGACACAAATATCTGGCTTGAAATACTGCTTGAACAAAAAAAATCCTGGGAAGCAACACTTTTCTTTGAAAGAGTCGAAACAGAAAATATCCACATCACGGAATTTTCCGTCTATTCAATAGGTATTATTCTTTCAAAATATAAAAAGACAGATGTTCTCAGGAATTTTCTTTTTGATCTAATCTATGAATCTGCCATTGATGTCATCCGTTTGAAAGACGATGACCATTTCAAAATTATCGAAGCGATGGAGAATTATTCCCTGGATTTTGATGATGCCTATCAATACGTCGCAGCCAAAAAGATGAATCTCATAATGATCAGCTTTGATTCGGATTTTAACAAAACACCAGAGAAGAGGGTGCTGCCGGGTCAATTTATTCACTAAACAATTTTTCTTCGCGACTGGATTACCTGCATTGCTTTGGAGTCGCAAAGTACATCGATTCATTGGTGGATCCGATTTTCCAATCTCAAATCAACCAGGAGGAGATGCTATTGCCTGCTCCCAAAATGCCAGTGGGAACAGGCCATGCCAGTTCCCTACAATATTAAATTCGCCTGCCCCGTCCCGATTATAAAATTCAGATGCCCAGGTTGAAAACCATTTCGTGACGCCGCGAAAATGGTCAAAATCGGTTCCGGGCGGGAATATTTTCTCACTGCCCGATGCCCGAAGGGCGCCGTTTCCATTTTTAATTTTTCATTTTTCGTTTTTACTTTTTAATTGTTTTGCGATTCCAGCCCGCCTCTCTAGCCACGGACGAACACGGACGGACACAGACTAAAATAATGTATAAAACATGAATGAATTGACCCGCGAAACACGCGAAACACACGAAATCCCCTGGGAGAAGGTAATTTACAATTTAATATTTTTTCAAGCTGTCGCACCCAAAAGTTTGAAAATAGTTTTAGGATCTTTTTTCACTAAATGGAGAAGTACTAAACCTGGCCCCTGGGGTATTCGGTCTCCTCTCTCCCAATGCCTTAAGGTGGCTAAACTGATCCCCAATGAAAGTGCAAAATCCCTCTGCGTAATCCCAATGTTCTTTCGAATATCCTTCACATCTATCTGGGGATTTATTTTATTAATTTTTGCTTTCACCGCTTTTCCTTGCGAAAACTCAATGGCCTCATTCAGACCTTTTTTTATGCTTTCAAATGTTTCGTTCATTTGTTACCTCGCTTGTATGATTTTACCAGCAAAGTAGTTAACTTTGCCAGGTCATTACGTTCGGCTTTCGTAAGGTTGGTTTTTTCATTCTTACCAAAAGCAGTCAGCATAAAGATAGGTATACTCTCATTATAATAGAAATAAATGATTCTTGCACCGCTGCTTTTCCCCATACCTTTACGTGCCCATCTCATTTTTCTAATGCCTCCAGTTCCTTTGATAAGTACGCCTGCACGTGGATTTCGTGCAATATGATTGATGACGTTTTCTCTTTCCTCAGCATCCATAAGCTTTTCAGATGTTCTAATATATTCAGGCAATTCCACGATTGTAATCATGGGTACCATTATAATCCATTGGATTACATTTTGCAAGTGTTTGCCAATTGAAATTTCTTATTTCTGGGGAATTTTAGTTTTTCCTCGTGTTTTTCCGTTTTTCCTGTGTTTCGCGGGCATTTGTTTTGTTTTGACCACAGCCTTTGTGCGCAACTTTCCTATAAGCCTGAGTGGCAGGAGTACAATCCTGCGCATCTTTCTTGTAAACCTGCGCGTCAGTAAAGAAATCCTGCGCGGCTTTATTGCATGCCTGAGCGTCAGTAATACAATCCTGAGTGGCATTATTAAAATCCTGCGTAACTTTATTGAATGCCTGAGTGTCAGTAATACGATCCTGCGCAACTTTATTGCATGCCTGAGAATCAGTAATACAATCCTGAGTAGGTTTATTATAAACCTGCGCAAGTTTATGAAATGCCTGCGCAAGTTTACGACTAATCTGCGTAAGTTTATTGTTGCACTGCGTAAGTTTATAAAATCACTGCGCAAGTTTATTGTGGCACTGCGCAAGTTTATGAAATCACTGAGTAAGTTTATTATGGCACTGAGTAAGTTTACAATGAATCCGCGTAAGTTTATCATTGCACCGGCCGGCAGGAGCACATCCGCATGCAAGCTCATAATGTTTCCATCATTTCGGAACATCAACCCAGAATTTCCCCCCTATTTTTTCCTCAACCCTACCTTAAACCGCTCCATTATGATAAAATACCCACGGAGAATTAAATGATACCAACAAAGAAAACTATATTAAAAGAAATGTCCTTAAGATTCCGGGAAATACGCAAACATCTCGGCTGTTCCCGGAAAGAATTGGCCCAGGGCTTGAACATTTCCAGCGACGCCTATTATAAAAACGAAAACGGTTTCAACTTACCCGGTTTCACGACGATGTACCGCTTATCCGAGCATTACGGCATCTCCATGGACTGGCTGCTCTTCAACAAAGGCTCCATGGATTTTAAAAAAAGTGAAGCTCGCCTAAAAGAACTGGAAAATACCGTGGCAATGCACAAAGGGGAAACGGCAAAAACAGGCGAAGAGAAAGCATCTCTCATGCTGGATACCCCGGAAGTAAAAGATCTATTGACCGCCATGAAACAGGAACCGGTACTGTACCATAAAATCATGCTCTATTACCAGGAATACAAAAAGGGAAAAGAAGGAAGTTGAGAAGTTAAGAGGGTAAGAAGGTGAGAAAAAGAAATCCCCGAAGGGGGCCGTTTTTCATTTATAATTTATAATTTTTAATTAATAATTTATAATTTTATAATATCTAAAAAAAAGGGGAAGGCTTTCGCCTTCCCCTCCTTGTAAAACCTATCAACTATCGTTACTGGATCGTTGCCGTATAGTCTTCCACTTCGCCGTAGGTAAAAGACCCACACGAAGCAGGCGCCGCACTGTAACGCATGGCGACTCTCATGCGCGTGTCGCCGACAGTGGCCGACGATGAAACAGTGAAATTGCCGGTTACGGCCGAAGCGCCCGAACTGCTGAACACTTCCTCGCCGGTATCGGCAAAATCGCCATCCACGTTATAGTCGATCCATACTTTCCAGTATTCCGTATAAGAGCGGCTGGCAAAACCCGGGGTCAAGGTCACGGAAGCGCTGGACCCTTTGGTTAAATTGGCCTTCTTAGCAGTAAAATCCGAATAAGCGGATGCGCCGGTGCTGTTATCCAGGTTAGCGATCTGTACCCGCGCACACCATTCATAATTCTGGTTTTTGCCATAGGCTGAACAGTATGTAACCGGGCCGCCGCCCCCACCGCCAACGGTATCCGCCGGCAAGGAAGCGCCCAGGTCGGTGATAATGGCCGTCACCGGGACGCCCCTGTTGGGGCAGGTGCCGCAGTGATGCAAGGACACCACCAGGTTATCGGTGTAGGCAATAACGGGCGAACCGGAACTGCCGCCGGCCGTGTCGGCGTAATAACCGATGTCCCCGGGGCCGCCTTTACAGGCCGACTGGTTGGTGCTGTAAATCTTGGCGTACGGACCATCCGTATCGCTGTTCACCGCCAACTGTTTCCCGTAATTCCCGGGATGCTGGGGAATATAAATCCTTTCCCCCACCGTGGGCAGCGTACTGCGAAGCTGCAAATAACCATACGTACCGCTGACATTGGTGGGCAGCAGGACCAATGAATAATCCAGGTCTATATTGGTTTTAATCATGGTACCCGCCGTGGCCGCCACGGTTCCGGGACAGGCGCCCCAACTGGAGCAACTGGTGGCGCAGGTGGCCCCTTCGGCCATGAATTCAAAGTCCGTATTGTCCGCGTCCGCCTGGGTTTCGATACAGTGCTGGTTGGTCATCACATGACCGGCGCTGCCCATTAACCAACCGGTACAGGCCGTGTTGCCGTTGATCAATAACCGGCAAACCGCTTTGGATTTGTTATACATGGCGGTGCCGTCGTAACATTTGGCCCATTCTTTATTATCGGTGCTGCAAATGGCTTCGATACCGGAGATATCCTCTTCTTCCAATCCCGACATGGCCGCATCGATATAGCCCGCCTCATAGCCGTGTACCCACTTATCGATCACAAATCCATACCCGCTTTTATTGCTCTTGTTTATCAACCTGACAATGGCCGTCGACCCCGGGATATGGGTGCCCCAGAACGTACTGATCTGGCCCTTTTTGCCCCGTTTATCCGTGACGTCTTTGCCCTTGTCTTTAAACGTATAAACAAATTTCCCATCCGGGCTGGAGATTTCTATATAATCGCCTTTGGCCAGGTCTACCTTCGTGAAATGAACGGCGATATACCCCGCATTGGGATAATGGAACTCCTTTTCCCAGACTAAACCCTTGACCGCGTTATACGGGTGTTGGGTTTCAAATGCCTGGACGACCGTTTCCCCAACCTTTACGCTGGCCAAAAGACCGGGAGCGGTCATGACCGTCATAACCAACGCCAGGAAAATCATTACTATTAGTGACTTTCTCATATTGTCCTCCTAAATTTTCCCTTACGCTATTGAATAATAACAGCGTAATCCTCGACTTCACCCCAACCCGAATTGACATCGCAGGGGTTCTTGTAGTTCATGGTATCCGTATGAATCCGCAGTCCCAATTTCTGGCCCGTTACCACGCCGGATGAAGGAACCGTGATGGTGCCGGTAACCGTTGTCTTTTGCTTTTTCTCAAGCACTTTCTCGTTGGCATCGGTAAAATCGCCGTCGCGGTTATAATCGATCCAGATCCGGGTGTAAGCGTAATAAAAACTATCATCCACTTTTATACTGACACTGTAGGATTGACCTTTAATCATATCGATGGTCATACCGGTAAAGTCGGAATACTTGGTCTTGCCGGATGAATTGACAAAATCCCCGATGGTGACTTTGGTAATGGAGAAGGAGCTGCTGGAACTGGAAGAGGCGCAGTAAGTGAGCATGCCGCCGCCGCTGACCGTGACGCTCTTGGAAGTGGAATTGGTGGCCCCGTCATCATCGGTAACCGTCAGTTGAACAGTATAAGTCCCGGCAGTGGTATAAGTATGAACCGGGTTCTGCTGCGTGGAAGTACTGGTGTCGCCGAAATTCCATGACCAGGAAGCAATAGTACCGTCGGAATCCGTACTGGCGTCGGTAAAGGTGGCGGTCAGACCGTTGGTGGTGAAAGTGTAATTGGCCGTGGGCGAAACATTGGTAGCAACCGTGACGCTCTTGGAAGTGGCATGGGTGGCGCCGTCATTATCCGTGACCGTCAGTTGCACGGTATAGGTCCCGGCAGTAGTATAGGTGTGAACGGGGTTCTGCTGCGTGGAAGTGCCGCTGTCGCCGAAAGTCCACGACCAGGAAGCAATGGCGCCGTCGGAATCCGTGCTGGTATCGGTGAAAGTGGCCGCCAGGTTGTTGGTGGTGAAAGTGTAATTGGCCGTGGGCGGTACATTGGCCGCCACCGTGACGCTCTTGGAAGTGGCATGGGTGGCGCCGTCATCATCGGTGGCCGTCAGTTGCACGGTATAGGTCCCGTTGGCCGCATACGTATGACTGGGGTGCCGCTGCGTGGACGTCCCGCTGTCGCCGAAATTCCAGGACCAGGAAACGACGCTGCCGTCGGAATCCGTGCTGGTGTCGGTAAACGCGGCGGCCAGGTGGTTGGTGGTGAAAGTGAAATTGGCCACGGGCGGCGTGTTGCCGCTGCCGCTGTTCACCGTGACGCTCTTCGACGTGTTACCGGTGGTGGAGTTATTGTCGGTAACGGTCAGGGTAACGGTATAGGTGCCGGCGGAGGCATACGCATGGGAAGGATTCTGCTGCGTGGAGGTCCCGCTGTCGCCGAAATTCCAGGACCAGGCGGTAATGCTGCCGTCGGGGTTCGCATCCCTGCTGAGGTCCGTGAAAGTCACCGTGGAGAGGTTGACGCTGCTGCTAAAATCAGCCGTGGGCGTGATGTTGGTATTGCTGACGGTTACGTTCTGGGACATGGTATCAATGGAACCGTCGTCATCGGTAACGGTCAGGGTGACATTGTAAGTGCCGGCCGCGGTAAAGGTGTGGCCGACGTCTTTGGCCGTGGAAACCTGGCCGTCGTCGAAATCCCAGGTCCAGGCCGCGATGGAACCGTCGGTATCGCTGCTCAAATCATCGAACATTGTAGTCAGACCGTCATTGGTGAAAATGTAATCCGCGGTGGGCGCGACGTTGCCGCCGCCGCCGCTGCTGACGGTTACGTTTTTAGAGGTGGCATCGGTAAGTCCAAGATTGTCCGTGACGGTAAGAGTAACGCTGTAAGTCCCGTCGGTTTCATAAGTGTGGCTGGGGTTCTGCAGCGTAGAGGTGCCGCCGTCGCCGAAATTCCAGGACCTGGAACTGATGGAACCGTCCGGATCAACGCTGGTATCGGTAAAAGAGGCTACCAATTGGTTGGTGGTGAAAGTAAAATCGGCGTTGGGCGGGACATTGCCGCCGCTGCCGGTAATAACTACTCGATAATCTTCAACTTCACCCCAACCGGAACTGACGTCGCAGGGATTCTTGTATGCCAATGTGTCGACGTGGATTCTTAAACCCAATTCCTGGCCGGTTACAATGCCGGAAGCAGGAACCGAGATAGTACCGGAAATAGTCCCGGTCTGCCCTTTTTCAAATACTTTTTCATTGGCGTCGATAAAATCACCGTCGCGGTTGTAATCGATCCAGATGCGGGTATACGCGGTATAGGAACTGGTATCCACCGTGATCGTCGTGGTGTAGTTTTGCCCCGCATTCATATACACGACCTTATTGGAAAAATCGGTATAGAGACTTTTACCGGAACTATTGGAGAAAGAACCGATGACCAGGTTGGTAATACTCATCACCGTGCTGCTGGCGGAGGAAGCACAGTATTGTAATGTTACCGCGATGTTCTTGGTAACGTTGCCCGTGGCGCCGTCGTCGTCCGTAACCGTGAGGGTCACGTTATACGTGCCCGGGATAGCATACGTGTGAGAAGGGTTCTTTTCCGTAGAGGTGGTGCTGTCGCCGAAATTCCATGACCAGGCGCTTATGGCGCCGTCCGCGTCCGTACTGGTATCGGCAAAAGTAACCGCATTACCGCCCACCGTGTTGTAGTTAAAATTAGCCGTAGGACTTTGATTGGGGCCCACATAAACCTGCTGGGAGGTAGAATCGCTGGTGGAGCTTTGCCCGGTTACCGTCAGGGTAACGGTATAATAACCGGCGGTGGTATACGTATGGGAGGGGTTCGCCTGCGTGGACGTCCCGCTGTCGCCGAAATTCCAGGACCAACTTGTAATGGTGTCGTTATACACCACGCTTTCATCGGTAAATTGAACCTGGTAATCGCTAATCCGTGAATAACCGAATTGGGCGTTGACATAAGGGGCGCTGTCGCCGGAGCGGATCGTATACCAGGCCAATTCCTGGCCGAGACCCGGGGTGGTCACGCTGAATCCCTTCATCTGCACCCAGAGATACAACTGGCTGCCGCCGGAAGTATTGGCGGTCAACACGCCGCTTGCATCGGAGATAAAATCATAATTCAAATCCCAGCGTTTCGCGGTGGAATAAATATTCCGGTCCAGGGTAGCCAGGATCTGTACCTTATCCGCGCCCTCCACCAGGGAAACCGTAATGGTGGACCTGCCCTCCACGGGCACGCGGTAAATCATGAAACCCCAACCCCCGATCACGCCTTTTTGTTCTACCCCATTGGGCAGGACCGGCAGGTCGTCTTCATTGGTGGAATTATTGGTGAAACTGGTTCCGCCGCTGCGGCCGGTCTGGGAATCGTTCAGGGCGTAGCCGTGGTGGCCGTCGATAACGTTGGCGTCCCCCGAAGGCCGGGCCGGACCGTTCCAGGGCACAAATAAATTCATCAAAGCCCAGGCCGTGGCCGAGTCGCCATAGGTACAAATAAGCGGGTACGAATCTGTATCTTCCGCGTCGTTGGTAGTGCCGTTTTTCAAAGGCGACGCCGTATGGGTGCCCGTGTTGGACCCGGGCGGTACGCATTTAAAACTGTTGTCGAAGAAACTGCCGTCATAACCGATGCCTTCGCACTGCATATACTCGTTAATCAGGTAATCGCCGTAGCCGCTGATAACAATGGGGCAAATACTCCCTTCGGAATGGGAAGTCGTGTGGCTGGTATACGGACGGTTACTGTCGAATTCATACCAGTAGCTGTCCCACCAGTTGGCGTCCAGCGGGTGGATTTCCGGTTGATCCAGGAAGGATTCGCTCCAGCAGTGGAAAGAAGAAGTCCAGCCGTCGCCGCCGATGGCATGCTGGCAGCGGGAGGGAATACCCAGGGCCCTGTTCATGGCGGTTAAACAAGTGCCGTAGTTAAAACAGGCGCCGGCGTTAAATTGATAACCCGAAGGCAACCGGTTGGTCCAGCCCAAACCCAGGGCGGCCCGTTCCGCATTCACCACATCCAGTTCGGTGATGGTCTGTACACCGCTGGGGGCTTTAGTCGTACCTTTTAACGTATTATCAAAAGTATTGACCGTGCCGCCGTCTTCGCCGTACCAACCCTGGCCGGATACCCAGTTGACCCGCTGGCCCACCACTTCATACGAATGAAGCGCCGCTTCAAGGGTGGTAGCGGCCCCGGTTCCATGGATACTGCAGGCCATTTCAACCCAGCGTTGGCCAAACACGCCGCCGTTGGCGCCGCTCACCGAGCTATGATCGCCGCGGTACCCATAAACATACGGATACGAACCCAGGGGGTAGCCCGGGCCTTCGTAAACATAGTTCAGGTAGTTTTTCTTATCCGCCAGGGTGCTCCAGTCGTCATCGGCATAGGCCCAGGAGCGGTACTCGTTGGCATTCAGGTAAGTGGAAGCATACGCCGGATCGAAAATAACATAAACCGTCACATAATTTTCCGTGTTAGTGCCGACGCGCACCTGGTAATCGCCCACCGGGGCCGTGGCGGGAATAGTCACTGCCACCGCGCCCAGCGATGAATTCCAGGACACATTCCAGGAAACCGTTTGCCTGGGATTGCCCGGTTCCGAAGGGGCCAGCACCGTTACCGGGGTGGAACTGGTCATGCCGGCTTCGTCCTTGACATACATCGTGCGTCCGCGGCGAACCACGGCCGCGTTTTTCACGTTATCCGCGCCCGAAGCGTTATCCGTAACGCCGTCCCAGGCGCCGGATTTACCCCCGCTCCAACACTTATACAGTTTGGTTTGATAGGAATTATCATACAGCACCACCACCTGCGTGCCGTCGTCCGGGCTGCCGCCCAGCAATTCCTCGTCGCCGGCCCGCGGCTCGGCAAGGGGATTTTCCTGCATAATGGTTTTCCGGCTCAAATCGATCTCGGTGCCGCGATCGAAACGCATGCCGTAAACCCGGCCCGGTAAATAAGGCGCGGCATCCGGCAACTGGACATTGTTCCCATCCGAGTATACGAAAGAATGGGAATTGGCGCCCTTTAAACCATGGGCCTGCAAATCTTTCAAATGCAAGACCTCATGGCCCAGGGGAACCGCGAATAACCGGTACTGGTGGGGGTTGAATTTAGAAGCCGCGATGGACGGCATCGTACCCACCAGCACCAGGTTTTGACCTTCGAAACCCTCCACTTTCAAAACCATGCCCGCTCTCAGGGACATACTGTTGGTGACATATTCGCCGGTATTGGCGTCGGTCACCGCTTCGAAAGATTCCAGGGAGCGCAGGGCGGATTCCACCGTGTTGGGATAAAGGTCCAGGGAAATTGGGACCAGGCCGCCGAAGTTTTCCATAACCAGGCGGGCCGCCAGCGGGTAGATATAACTCCCGGGCCCGGTGGCTTCCACCCGGTACACAAACGAACCCGTCTCGCCGGGCTTATCGGAATAGAAATTTTGAAAACCCGATACTTCGGCCAGCAGGGAGTAATTGTAGGGTGCGCCGGTGATAGGGGCGCGGAAAACCCGGTAGCTTGAAGCGCCGGCCTGGGGTTCCCAGGAAAGCTGGACGCTCCCGTCGTGGGGGGACAGGACCGCCGCCAGCGAAGGGGCGCCGCCCCATCCCGGCTTTGGCGGCGCGCCGCCCAGGGAACTTAAAGCCAGGAGAACGGGAAACAACAAAAACAATAAAACCGTCATTTTGCCATAATGGCGTAACTTGTTCATATGACCTCCTTAGTTAATTTATTTGGTTTAAAGTTTCAACAGCCTTTTAATAATAAAACTCCTGGTGTAACTTTGTGTCTTGGTGTCTTGGTGTCTTGGTGTCTTGGTGGCCATTTTCATTATAGGAAAAGGGTATTTTTAGCCTCAATTTACAATGATATGAAAGGGAATCCCCTTTGTCAATACAACTAAAGTTGTATTTTTGGTATGAAAATAAAAATTTTTCCACGTACAACCCCCCATGCTGGGGGTCCCGTTTGTAGGTAATTTCTCGTCTGTCCCCTATTTTTTCCACATCCGAATAAATGGGGATATCGAGTTTGGTTTTGATTTCGGTCAGGAATTCCCGGCACAATAAATAATCGGAAGTCCTGGAGACAAAGAAATATAGTAATTTTTATTACGGTAATAAATATTACTATTTTTTAAAGTCTAAGTCAACATTCTTTCCGTTTGCAGGCAGCAAAAGGGCAATTTCGCGTCTGCCCCTACAATCCCATTTCACCGTTTCTTCAAAATAGCGACTACCGAATAGACAATCACCCCTAACGCCAGGAATTGAATCGGACCGATACCCCGGTGGAAGATAAGAAACGCCGCCGGGAGCGGATAAAGTATGGTCGCCGAATATTGCACGGGCCCGATGACCATCATGGCCCCGTTTTTAATGGCCATTTGCAAGGCAATAAATGAAAGCAACGCAAACCCAATATAGAGGTAGAGATAAGGTGAATCGAAATATAAAACGATTTGGTAACGGTACTTAAGCACCAACAACCTTAAAAATACCACCATCAACGCCGCTGAAATCCCTGAAACCGACGCGAAAAGAACTGTCTTCATCTTCGCGGACAGCCGGTTAC
>Ga0315276_10001093_pt1 | contig 24079 bp, 17 predicted proteins | sample YL17G05_0_MG_FD_204542 | JGI IMG/M metagenome (GOLD analysis project Ga0315276, IMG submission 204542) | Sediment microbial communities from Yellowstone Lake, YNP, Wyoming, USA - YL17G05_0 | ecosystem: Environmental > Aquatic > Freshwater > Lake > Sediment | place: USA: Wyoming | collected... | reverse complement strand
TTGTAATTCACAATATTCCATGCTATTATCATATTCACAATAAAGGGTCATACCAAGCTTTATCACTTTTGGATTTGAAGTCATCATCGGCTTGGATAATCAACAGCGAAATCCTCATTGTTTTGGATTTCGCTGTTTTTAATTCATACGTGTTTTATCCGAACTTTAAAATTTAAAAATGGAGAGAATAATTCGAAATTTCCTGGGCACATTGACATATCTTTTGATATTTCCTATGAATTCAATATTCCGGCATTGAATATCCTTCCGATGGATGATACTTGCTACATTAAAAAAACCTCCTAGATTTTCTGTGAGAACCATCTGGAATTAATTGCAACTTGTATTATTAAGAAAAGGAGATGATCATGTTATATAAACAGTTTTTCCTCTTTATCCTTCTATTTGGTTTTAGTCCTGTTTTATCTTCGTGTGCTGGAATGGCTACTCCTCTGGCAACTTCGACGCCGCTCCCCACACTCACCCCTTCATTAATACCCACCGATACATCTACACCTCTGCCTTCGCCAACTCCAACCCTGCTCCCACCCACCGGCCTGATATCATTTGACTCGAATCGCGAAGGAAGCTGGGGCATCTACGTTGTTAAAGCAGACGGCAAAGGAGAGGTTAACATGGTGACCTTCTCACCCGGAGGCGATATGTATGGTAACTGGTCCCCTGATGGACAGAGAATTGCATTTCAATCCTACAGAAGCGGCGCAACAGCCGATATTTATCTTATCAATGCCGACAGTACTGGCTTGAGCCGTCTAACAGGTGATCCAGCCAACGAAAAGAAGCCCGCCTGGTCACCTGATGGTAAACAAATCGCATTCCTTTCATCTGAGAATGGTGATCCTCCTTACGCGATATATCTCATGAACATTGATGGCAGCGGACTAATGCTCCTGGCAAGTAATGTTCAAGGCCTAACTCCCCCTAGCTGGTCTCCTGATGGGAGCCGGATTGCCTTCGAATCCTATTCAGGAGACAATTTGGAAATCTTTGTTATCAACGTGGATGGGAGCGGCTTGGTGCAATTAACTTGGAATTCCACCAGTGTCGAACCTAACTGGTCTCCAGTTGGGGATAGAATTGCATTCGTGTCTGTCCGAAATGGCTCTCCTGAGATCTTCGTTATGCATGCAGATGGGAGTGGAGCTACCCAATTGACCAGGAATTCCACTAGCTACGAACCCGCATGGTCTCTTGATGGGAATTACATCGCGTTTACATCAGAGCGCACTGGCAATCCAGAAATATTTTTGATGAGAGAGGATGGCCGTGATCTCCGACAGCTGACCGATGATTTACATGAAGACTATGCTCCCAGGTGGGCACCTGAAGGAGTTGCTATAAGCAGCAAGCCATGGTTCGGGCCTCCGTTTTGTATGCTGGATACAGATGGTGATTTTCAACCGGATACAGCGACTGCTGCTTTCAATTCACAAGAAATTGGCTACATCATGTTCCCCTACCGGAATATGACCAATGGTGTATTGTTTGGTCACCAGTGGACCTTCGCTGATTCCGAATTAAATCCAATGTTCGTGAGCCCTTGGGATGGAGGAAACTCAGGATGGCATACCTCCTATAGTCTCGTTTCAGCAGGAGCAGGCGATGTATCAATCCAACTGTTTATTGAAGGTCGAGCAGTTCAGGAGGTTGTTTGTGGAGTAATTGAGCCGTAAAGCTGTTTCGGCATTAGTACTCCGCCAATCTCACATTTGCTGAACTTATCCTATACGTGCATTTTTCCAGAATGGGCTGTTAATTTTTCATGATTATTGAAGAACAAGGAACCTAAAAACTCTTAATCGTTGTCCCGTTTTCTTCCGGGATAATAGAATTCTCGCCTCCTGAGATCTGTTTTAATATAGCAGGAGGCGTTTCGTTTGTTTATCCGCTTTTCGAAGGTCATCTCAAACGAACCAGGCAGGTTTACACGAAGCACCTTATCGTATAATTACATCAATACTACTCTTTAATACCATTCGCTTTGTCTGACCCAACTCATATCCATGAAGCTTCTCCTTCGAATCAAGCCTATTCTTTTATACTGCCTCAAGATCCTGGCGCTGGCGGTGATATACCACCTGGCTGCCCGCCTGGGTTTGAAAATGGCTTACGTGCAGGCCAACACCTCGCCGGTCTGGCCTCCCACCGGGATCGCCCTGGCCGCCCTGCTGCTGATGGGTTACCGCTACTGGCCCGGGATCACCCTGGGGTTGCTGCTGGGATCCCTTCTGACGGGCGCGCCCCTGGACCTTGCCATCGGCATGTCCCTCGGCAATACGGTCGAAGCGCTTGTGGCGGTCTATTGCATGAACAGATTCGTCGGTCTGCATAAAGAAATCGACCGGATCCGGGACGTGGTTGGCCTGGTATTGGTCTCGCTGCTGTGCACAACGATCGGCGCCAGCATCGGGACGACCACCTTGATGCTCACCGGGCTGGGCGAATGGCAGAGTTATTGGGCGATCTGGATCACCTGGTGGATCGGGGATCTGCTCGGGGCGCTGGTGGTGGCACCCGTGCTGCTCACCTGGGCATCCCTGCCAGCGGTCCGCTTTAATCGCCGTTCCTACATCGAAGGGGGGATCCTGCTGGTGCTGGTGGCGGCAGTCACCTGGTTCGTGTTCAGCAGCCTGCCACCCGTGGGAATATTCCACCAGGCCATGATCTATGTCATTTTCCCGTTCGTGATCTGGGCAGCGTTGCGCTTTGGTCAGCGCGGAGCCACACTGGCTATCACGATCGTGTCCGGCATCGCCATCTGGGGTACAGCCCAGGGCACGGGGCCGTTTTCGCTGGAGTCAAAGAACAACGGCCTGGTGCTCCTGCAAACCTTCATGGCGGTTGTGGCTCTGACCGCACTCATCCTGGCAGCCGCCACGCTCGAGCGCCGCAAGGCCACCGATGCCCTCCGCCAGCGGGCAGACGAACTGGCAACCCTGAACGACTCCTCCAAAACCTTCCTGGATAATTTCGAGATCACGAGTATCTTTCAGACCATCTGCCGCCTTGCCGTCACCCGCCTGGGTTCGGACGTCGCCTGGATCGAAACCAGGGACGAAAACGAGGCAAGTCATGGCAAGGTTATCGTTTACGGGGTTTCATCCAAAGTGCTTCAACGTTTGAAAGAAAAATGGCCCGAGATGGAACCTTTGCAAGACCTCGCTGCTCCCATCGTCAAGGAGCTAAGTGAAGGTAAAGGTTCCGCCAGTCTCACGGAATATTCCTACCGGTCTTATGCCATTTTCCCGTTGCTCTTCAGCAACCGGCTGATCGGCACGCTCCGCCTGCTCAGCCGCCAGAAAGAATTCTTTTTCGATGACAACCAGATTCTGCTCCAATCGTATGCCAACCTTGCCGCAGTTGCCATTCAAAATACGCTCCTGTTCGAAGAGGTGCGACGGAGTAACAAGCAATTGCATGGCCTTTCCCAACGATTGATGAAAGCCCAGGAGGAAGAGCGGCTGCACCTTTCCCGGGAACTGCACGACGAATCCGGGCAACTGCTTGCCGCCCTGACAGTCCAGCTTGGCTTGCTCGAACGCGGACTGGACCAACCCGGCACCCTGCGCGAAAGATTGGAAGAGCTTAAAAATACCGCCAACACGATCCAGAATAACCTCCACAAGCTGGCAGTGAATCTACGACCTGCAAGCCTCGACCACCTGGGCCTGGTGACCACCACCAGGCAATTCATCGATGAGTTTCACCGGCAATATGGGATCCAGGTCGATTTTGAGGCGGTCGGAATGGAGGCGAGAAGGCTGCCCATCGAGGTAGAAACAGCAATCTTCCGCGTGATCCAGGAATCGCTGACCAACGTGATCCTGCATTCCCAGGCCAACAGCGTGGACATTCTCCTGAGCCTTCACAACCACGACATGGTCATGGTGGTTGAGGATGATGGGATCGGTTTCCTACCGGGTTCTCCCGGGCAGGAAGATCAACTGGGGCTTTTCGGCATGCGCGAACGCATCGAAATGCTCGGCGGCACCTTTGTGATCGAGAGCTCGCCCGGCAAAGGCACGACCATCAAGGCGGAGGTACCCTGCCGTGACTGAGATATTGATCGCGGACGATCATGCCATTGTGCGCGCCGGGTTGAGAGCCCTCATCCATGCCGAGACTGGATACAGGCTGGTCGGTGAAGCGGCTGGCGGATACGAGGCCATGGAACTGGTGGAGAAGAACCACCCGGATGTCCTGGTTCTCGACCTGAGCATGCCGGATATCGACGGCATCTCTGTCACCCGAATCCTGAGTCAAAAATATCCGCACCTGCGCATCCTGATCCTTACCTTGCATGAAGATGAAGCCCTGCTCAAGGAGGCGATCAAGGCAGGGGCAGCTGGATACATTCTCAAACGGGCGGCTGAAACGGAATTGATCTCTGCGATCGAAACGATACAGCGCGGCGACCTCTACGTGGATCCGTCCATGGTGCGGGTGCTGCTTGGCGAACCACATCACGCACCCCCGCAACCATCCATTTCCGCGGAGGCGCTCACCCCCCGTGAGATTGAAATCCTGAGGCTGATCGTGGAAGGCTACACGAACCGCCAGATCGGTCAAGAACTGAATATCAGCACGCGCACAGTGGACGGCCACCGGGCCAATATCGCAGATAAGCTGGGGCTTCACAGCAGGGTCGAGTTGGTGCGTTATGCCCGCCAGCACGGCTTGATCGAATGATAGGGATCAACGGCAATCCCCCGGATCAATCCCATCGACCCCGTAGTTTCTACGGGGTCGATGTGCGCAAATTCTACCTGCCAGCCACAAATATTAAAACCCTGACTTTCTACGCTTATTTTAACCAGTTCGAATGGTTATCATGAAACTTGGCGACCATTTATTATGGATTCGTCCAATCTCATTATTAAAGTTACACTGGAGATCCATGCCTCCCAGACCAGACGCTCCCCTGCACCAGTTGGTATCTTTGCGTGGCATCACCAAAGCTTTTGGAAGCGTGCTTGCCAACGATCAGGTTGACCTGGACCTATATAGTTCTGAGATCCATGCCCTGCTCGGTGAGAACGGCGCCGGAAAAAGCACGCTTATGAAGATCCTGTACGGGTTCTATCGAGCCGATTCCGGCCAGATCCTGTGCGATGGTCAGCCGGTGGCGATCAACTCACCCCATGACGCCCGGAGGATCCGGATCGGAATGGTGTTCCAGGATTTCAGCCTGATCCCGGCACTCTCGGTGGCAGAGAACCTGGCTCTTTTCCTGCCGCAACTCCCCATTGTATTAAATATCAAGGAACTGGATCAGCGCATCCGGGAGGTATCCGAGCGCTACGGTCTGCATGTGGACCCGCATGCCATGGTGGCCCAGCTGTCCATCGGTGAGCAGCAAAAGGTGGAGATATTAAAGTTACTGCTGGCCAATGCACGGCTGATGATCCTGGATGAACCCACCCGGGTACTTGCCCCGCACGAAGTGGAGGCGCTTTTCAAGGTTCTGGCCGGGCTGCGCCAGGATGGGTACGCCATTGTGCTGATCACTCACAAAATGAAGGAAGTGCAGGAGTGTGCCGACCGTATCACCGTCCTGCGTGCCGGGAGGGTGGCGGGCACACTCCTGCGTGCCGAAGCCAGCGAGGCGAGCCTGGTATCGCTCATGTTCGAAAAGAAACTTGCCTTGCTGGAGGCAAGAAAAGAACACGGGGATGCCGGTAAGGGAATTCCCCTGCTTGAGTTGAAGGGGGTATCCACAAAAGGGGAAGGCCTGGGGATCAGCCTGAAGGGGATCAATCTGCAGATCTTCCCGGGAGAGATCGTCGGCGTGGCAGGCGTATCAGGGAACGGGCAAAAGGAGCTCGGGGACGCCGCCCTGGGAATGATCCGGATCCAGGAAGGAAGCAAATACCTTTCCGGGGATGATTTCACCCGCCGGTCAGTCCAGGAACTGCGCCAGAGCGGAGTGGCCTATATCCCCGAGAATCCGCTTACCATGTCGATCGCCCCATTTATGACCGTCCTGCAGAACATGGCCCTGACGCGAGCCGGCGAGTATGCCCGGCTGGGGGGTTTTCGCATGGACTGGCAGGCCGTCCGGGCGGATGCGGAAGCCACGAGCAAAAGCCTGGGGTATTCATTCCCGTGGTACGTCCCGGCGCGCTCCCTGTCGGGCGGCAACCTGCAGCGCATGGTCATTGTCCGCGAGATGGCCGGGAGACCGCGCCTGATCATCGCCTCCTACCTGACCCGCGGGCTGGATGTGCAGAGCACCATCGCCGCGCGCCAGGCCTTGCTGGACGCGCGTGCGAACGGCGCAGGTGTCCTGCTTATCTCGGAGGACCTGGAAGAGCTATTCACCTTGAGCGACCTGTTGATAGTCCTTTATGGCGGTGTGATCGCGGGCTCGTTTAAACCTGAAGATACGACTGTCTTTGAAGTTGGCCGCCTGATGACCGGCTTCGAGGTTCCCCATGGCAAAAATAACTGAGGCACTAACGCGTTTCCCCCTTTTCCATCATAAGGGCTGGCAGACCGCGGTCCGTTACGTGCTGATGATCCTGTTTGCCTCCCTGATGTTCGGTGTAATCCTGTTGATCGCAGGTAAGGATCCGCTTGCCTCCTACAAAGACATCCTCTCTTCGACCCTGGGAAGTGCAAGTGGTTTTTCAGAAGTGATCGTTTCTATGATCCCAATGCTGATCACTGCGCTTGCGGTGGCTTTGCCATTCCGGGTTGGTTTGATCAATATTGGTGGGGAAGGTCAATTATTTATTGGAGCTGCTTTCGCTACTTTTGCGGCACTCACCTTTCCGAACCTACCGGGCTGGCTGCTGCTGCCCCTGATGGCCTTGTTGGGAATGGTGGGAGGGGCGTTATGGGCTTTCATCCCTGGCTATTTAAAGTCCATCGGTCTGGTGAACGAAACCATCACTTCTCTATTATTGAACTCGGTCGCACCCAAGATCATCGGCTTCCTGATTCTCGGATTCTGGCATTCAGCAAGGGATACGGTCAAGACCCCCAGTTTTGTTGATGCGGCACGGCTGCCGACCTTTTTTGGGACGCGCATCCATCTTGGACTGGTATTGGGACTGGTTTTGCTGGTCATTTTCTGGTACGTGATGAAATACACCCGCTGGGGCCTTGAAATGCGCGCCATCGGCAGTAATCCGCAAGCGGCCAGGCGCAATGGCATCCCAGTGTCGAAATACATGGTGGTTGTTATGTGCCTGGGCGGCGCGATCGCGGGCCTGGCGGGCATGGTGCAGGTTTCCGGGTTCTACGGCATGCTCTTCCCCAATTTCTCGATGAACATGGGTTTCATGGGTTTCATGATCTGCTGGCTGGCCGGTGCTGATCCGCTGGGGATCATCCTGATGGCTTTCGTGGTGTCTATTATCTATTCGGGCGGCAATCTGCTGCAATTGACGCGCGGGCTGCCTTACTCGGTCATTAACATCCTGCTGGCGTTCACCCTGTTCATCGTGCTGGCACGACCCAATTTCTCTAAAAGGAAAAAATCATGACACTGCTCTCCATCCTCGGCGTATTTTCCAGTGCCATCTTTTCCGGAACCTCCCTGCTCTATACCACCCTGGGCGAGGTGATCGATGAACGCGCCGGGATCGTCAACCTGGGACTGGAGGGGGTGCTGCTGGTAAGCGCCGCATCCGGCTTTGCCGTGACCTCCCTGAGCAGCAACCCTTACCTGGGCATCCTGGTCTCCATGCTGGCAGGCGGCTTGATGAACATGGTGCTCGGCTACCTGGTCATCACCCGCAAGGCCAACCAACTGGCCAGCGGCCTGGCATTGATGTTCTTCGGCTTCGGCCTGAGCTCCCTGATCGGGAAATCGTTTGTCGGCGAGAAGATCAACAGCCTGACCAGGTTTGTATTTCCCGGCACCGCCGTCCTACCCCTGAAGTATTCCTCCCTGTTCAAGTTCGACCTGCTGATCTACCTGGCCATCCCGGCTGCGATCCTGGTCTGGTGGCTTCTCTATCGCACCCGCTGGGGGCTCGGCGTGCGGGCGGTGGGTGAAAATGCCGACACGGCTTATGCCTCCGGGCGCAACCCGAACCTGGTCCGATTCCAGGCCCTGTTCGTGGGAGGCATGCTGGCAGGCCTTGGGGCAGCCCACCTGGCGATCGCCTATGCCACGAACTGGACTGAAGGCATGACCGCCGGGCGCGGCTTTATCGCCGTGGCACTGGTTATTTTCTCGAAATGGCATCCGCTGCGCGCCATCGTTGGCGCACTCGTCTTCAGCGGTGCGGTGGCTTTCCAGTTGCTGTTGCAATCCAGCGGTGTGCAGGTTTCCCCGTTCCTGCTCGATACCATCCCCTATATCCTGACCCTGGTCGTGCTAATCGCCTGGGGAGGCAACCGCAGGCATGCGGCTCCGGCCATGCTGGGCAGGGTCTATCAAGGCAGTGAATGAGAAAGTGCTGTTGTTCGGAAAGGAGGAGTTCATTGTTCAGGATCCATATTTCAGTCCCATCCTTTGCACCATATCAACCATACTCCAAGGAGAAGAAAAGATGAAAAAAAGTTATGTTGTGATTTCCATGGTAATTTGCACGCTCATACTGCTTTCAGCCTGTGCCCCGAAGGTCACGCCCACGACCGCGCCGGTGGGAGCAGGCCCGTGCCCGATCATCGGTGCAACCTACGGCGGTTACATCAATGATGCCGGCTACAACCAGGCCATGCACGAGGCCGTGATGGCGATCAAGACCAATATCCCTTGCGTACAAATCATCGAAGCCGAGAATGTGTACGATGAAGCCGGCGCGACCACCACCATGTTGAACATGATCTCCCAAGGCGCCAAGTTGATCTTCGCCACCGGTTTCAGCCACCAAGGTCCCGCTTATGCGCTGGCAGCGACCCACCCGGACGTCATCTTTGAACATGCCGGTGGCTGGTTGGTACGTGACAACATGGGCAATTTCTTTGGCAATCCCCCGGATGGCTGGTACCTGATGGGTGTGGCGGCCGGTATGATGACCCAATCCAACAAGATCGGCTTCGTTGCCAACTCTCCATTGTCCTGGACCCTGGTCTTCGTCAATGCCTTCGAACTGGGCGTTCAATCGGTGAACCCGGACGCTGAAACGATCGTGTCGTACACCTTTTCCTGGGGTGATTCAGCCAAGGAAGCCGAAGTGACCAACTCGCTCATCAACCAGGGCGCGGATGTGATCACCATGCATGTCGATTCACCCATCACGGTCGTCACGACCGCCGAATCGCGTGGTGTCTACTCGATCGGCTTCCAGAACCTGGCAGCCCAGCAGTTCGCTCCCGAGTACTGGATCTCCGGAACCGGCTTCACCCTGGGCGAAAAGCTGACCTGGCTAACCCAGGAAGTGATCGATGGTACCTGGGGAGACGTGAAATCCCTGCATTGTGGCTTGGCAGAAGGCTGCATGGCTATTGCACCGTTCGGACCGCTCGTACCGCAGGAAGTGAAAGACATGGTCGCCGAGAAGGAAGCCGCGATCGGGGCCGGCACTCTCGTCGTGTTCAAGGGTCCGATCACGGATCAGGATGGAACCGTCCGCATTGCCGAGGGCGAAGTCCTGGCTCCGGCTGACATGAGCACCGTCGACTGGTTCGTCAAGGGCGTGGCCGGCAGCCCTAAATAAACAATTTCCTTTTTCTATGTGTTTGGGGCACCATCTTCGAAGGTGGTGCCCCACCCTGGAAATAATGAGAAAAGACAATCAGGACCTTTCCCTGAAGGTGCAGGTGATCGGCGATGCTGCCCTCCGCTGGCTTGCCTCCGGCCAGGACGGGGTGGTTGTGGCTGCGGTCAGCCATGCAATCTACCTGGGCACCACGGAGGATGAACTCTATTGGATCGCCGGGGAAAACGCCCCGATGCACCGTCGCTGCCTGCAGATCTCCTCTCCCATGCCAACGATGGCGGTGGGAGCCCTGGTGAAAATCCGCAACCAGAGGTTGGAAATCACCTCCCGGGTTTCCCTGGATTGGAGTCTTGCGCAGGTTTGGAATAGTCCTGGCCTGCCTGCGGGTGATTTCCTTGCACGGGAAGATCTTGTCAAACAATCAGAATTCTTCTTCCGCCGTTTCCTGGAAAAGATTCAACCATCCGGGTTGGGTCAGTTGATACCGGCGATCTTGGATCATGGTCAACATTCTGCCGTTACAGGATTCAACCAGGGAGATATCTTTCTTGCCTCCGCCTGGCCGGCTGTGGAGCAGGTACTCGCCTTGCTTTCGCACCATGAGTTTCGCTCCATACCGGAAGCCGCCTCGGAATTGATCGGCCTGGGAGAAGGTCTTACTCCATCCGGGGATGATTTCCTGGGAGGGCTTTTTTTCTGTCTCAACCGGCTCCGGCAGGCGTACCCCCATGAAACGGATATCGCAAGCGATTATTCCTTATTTATCGAACATAACAGAAATCGCACGAATCTGGTCAGCCACACTCTCCTGAAAGACAATGCCCGCGGGTACGGGCTGGAACCGCTGGAAAGATTTGCCAGCGCCTTGCTGAGGGGCGATCCGGACGATACCCTTCAGCCAATCGCGGAAAAACTTGTAAATGTAGGTCATTCCACCGGCTGGGATATGTTGACAGGTTTCCTGGTGGGGCTGGCTGGGACCTCTCCCGTCAGCCCGATCCATAGCCCGAAATGAAAGGAAAAATCATGGACATCAAACAGAAGATCGAGAAAGCCAATGAAGAAGCCGCGGGTCGCATAAACCTGGGCGATCCGGTCCTGGTGGACATTGCCCCGGCAGGGGAAGTGATCCCCGGGTTGCAGGGCAAAATGATCCTTCATTCCGGACCGCCCATAGAATGGAAGCGTATGTGCGGCGCCCAAAGAGGTGCGCTCATCGGGCAGGTTCTTTTCGAAGGATGGGCGAAGACAGTCGATGAGGCGGCTGCGCTGCTGGAAAAAGGCAGCGTCTCGCTGGAACCCAACCACCATCACCAGGCGGTTGGCCCGATGGCCGGGACGATCTCACCCTCCTCTCCCGTCTGGGTGGTGGAGAACCGGGCTTTTAAGAACCGCGCTTTTTGCCGGCAGGTGGAGGGGAACCAGCAGTTTGGGGATTACAGCGCCCAGGCATTGAAGGGACTCGAATTATGGCGGGATGTATGGGCGCCCACCCTCCGCAAGGCACTCAAGACGATTGGCGTCCTGGAGCTGAAACCGATCATCACCAGGGCATTGCAGATGGGTGACGAACTGCATAATCGTCACAGCGCCGCCTCCAGCCTGTTCGCCAATGCCATGGCCATGGCCATGGCAAAAACGGAATTACCAAAGCAGGACCTGCTGGCAACGCTTGGTTATGTAACCAACCACGAGCTGATCTTCCTGGGTATCGCCATGGCCTGCGGCAAGGCGATCGCAGATCCCGCCATGGACATCGAATACAGCACGATCGTGACCGCCATGTGCCGCAACGGCACGGAATTCGGGATCCGGGTCAGCGGTCTGGGCGGGGACTGGTTTACCGCCCCCTCCCCGGCCGTCAACGGTCTGTACCTGCCCGGATTCAGCGCGGAAGACGCCGGCCTGGATATGGGTGATTCGGCCATCACCGAGACCGTGGGCTGGGGGGCATTCACCATCGGCGGCGCGCCCGGGATTCTCAGCCTGGTGGGGGGCACCCCGGAGGAGGCGCTCGCCTATTCCCGGGAGATGAGGAAGATCACCGCCTCCACGCATCCCACCTACCGGATGCCTGCGCTTGGTTTTGTTGGGACCTCCATCGGGATCGATATCCGCAAGGTGGTGCAGACGGGGTCCACCCCGATCATCGACACCGCCATCGCGCACAAGGATCCGGGCTACCCGAAAATCGGCGCCGGCCTGGTGCGCGCGCCGCTGGAATGCTTCAAGAAAGCCCTGATCGCCTTCAGCCGCAAGTACGATGTCAGTAAATGATCTCTTCCAGTAAAGGACCGCGTATGGCCTCCGGTTTTGTCATCCGCAAGAACCAGTATTACGACTCCGTCTTCCTGATGAGCGTCAACCGGCGCATCTCCGAAGTAAAGGGAGTTCAGCAGACCGCCGTGCTGATGGGCAGCCCAGCCAACAGGCAGCTGCTGGTGGATATTGGCATCCAGGACCCACAGATCGAGGCCGCCCAGCCCAATGACCTGATCGTGGCAGTCATCGCGGAAACAAAGCGTATCGTGGAGGCTGTTCTCGGACGCCTGGATGAATGGTTGAATGTAGTCTTGGAGAGTGCAGCCCCTTCCTCGCTGGTGCGCACGCTCGAAGAAGGCTTGACCGTCCAGCCGCATGCCAGCCTGGCGGTCATCTCTGTCCCTGGGGAATATGCCGCCCGGGAGGCGCACAATGCCCTGCAGGCCGGCCTGCATGTCTTTCTGTTCAGCGACAACGTCTCCGTTGAAGATGAGCTCGACCTGAAACAAGCCGCATCCCGCCAGGGCTTACTGGTCATGGGCCCGGACTGCGGGACCAGTCTCATCGGCGGGGTGGGGCTTGGTTTTGCCAACGTGGTGCGCAGGGGCTCCATCGGCGCGATCGGTGCAGCCGGCACCGGGCTGCAGGAGTTTACCAGCCAGGTCCATAACGCCGGCTGCGGCATCTCGCATGCCATTGGCACAGGCAGCCGCGACCTGTCTGACAGGATCGGCGGCCTGACGACATTCGCCGCCCTGGAGGCCCTCGAGGCGGATCCAAAAACGCAAGTCATCGCCCTGGTTTCCAAACCCCCGGCTGCCTCCACCCTGGAACGCCTGCTCAAGAGGATCGAGACGCTTAAGAAACCGGTCATCGGATGCTTCCTGGGTGTGGACAGCGGGGATTTCCCAGCAAAGAGCGGTCTCCAATTCGCCCGCACCATCGACGAGGCTGTGCGGATGGTGGTAGCGGCCGTGGGAGGGAAACAAGGACCCGGGCAGGAGGCTCTTACCCGCCAGGAACAGGAGGCTCTTGAGGGAGAAATGACACTCCGCTCCCCTGAACAAAAATACCTGCGCGGCATCCTCGCCGGCGGCACCTTCTGCTACCAGTCCCAGCAGATCTTGCGCTCGGCAGGCATCCGCATCCGCTCGAACAGTCCCTTCGAGCCAAAGGACCGGCTCGAGCATCCGGACCGCAGCATCGAACATACCATCGTCGACATGGGTGATGAGTATTACATGGTGGGAAAACCGCATCCGATGATCGACGGAACGATGCGCAAACGCCGTATCCTGCTGGAAAGCCAGGATCCTGGCATGGCCGTCCTGTATCTGGACTTCATCCTCGGCTACAACGCTTCGCTGGATCCGGTTGGGGAACTGGTGGATGCCATCCGGGAAGCCAAAAACCTGGCAAGGCAGCGCGGCGGTTGGCTCAGCGTTGTCGCTTCGATCTGCGGCACGGAATCTGATCCGCAGGGACTGGAGTTGCAGGAGAGGATGCTGCACGAGGCGGGCGTCCTGGTCTATCACAGCAATGCGACGGCATTGCTGGCCTGCTGCCGACTGCTTGGGAAAGGATAACGCCATCATGGAGACCAAGATCACGCAACTATTGGAAGAGCCGATCATCGTCATCAACATCGGCCTGGGTCAGTTTGCCCGGAACATGGAAGAACAGGGGGTGGAAGTGGTTCAGGTGGACTGGACGCCTCCTGCCGGCGGCGACAGGGAGATGCTGGATTTGCTGGATAACCTTCTCTAGATCGGTTGCAAGGCCCCCGTTACGGGGGCTTTTTTTATCCCATGGATCGGACCATTCCTCCTTAAGGTTGGGTGATACAGGTCAATTGCCTCGCGGGGTTGAAAGTGCTACTATATACAGGCATTCCACAATTTCATTGCGGACCGCAGGTCGCACCATCGTTTCCTTGTGTCCGGTCAAACCATCGCAGGGGAGTAATGCGGACCTTTCCAAAGGAGGCGCCATGAAATCCAGATCGTTGCTGTTCCTTGTCACCCTTGTTCTGCTGGCTTCCATTATTTCCTGTAACCTGCCGAGTCCTAATAATCCCCTTCCAACCTGGCAGGCAACCTATCCAGCCGGCGTACCGACCATGACCGCTGTGCCTGAATACGGCACCGTCGGTATCTGGGCATCCTGCTCGTATGGGATGTACGCAGGGATCATCAAAGACATGGCGATTTCGCCCGGTTTTAGCAGCGACCGGACCCTCTTTGCCGCCACGGAAGAAGCCGGGGTTTTCAAATCGACCAATGGAGGGGTAACCTGGGCGTCAGTCACCTCTACCCGGGGGTTTAATATGGCCTATTCGGTGGCTATCTCCCCCGATTATGTGAACGACCATACTGTTATTGCAGGCATTCGCGACATCGGTGTGCTGGTTTCGACGGATGGCGGACAGACCTGGCAGACCTCGACCGTGCCCATCCCGGATTCTTACATTTACTCCCTGGCCGTCTCCCCTGGTTTTTCAAGCGACCATACCCTCTTCGCCGGAACGGCTTCGAGCGGTATTTTTATGAGCCAGGATGGCGGCCTCTCCTGGACGGCGGTCAACACCGGGCTGGACAACCTCTATATTAATGACGTAGTGCTCTCCCCGGATTTCCCCTCTGACCATACGCTCTTTACAGCGAACGGAACCGGAGTCTACCGCTCCACGGACGGAGGCGGTTCCTGGCAGGATATCACCGGTGGGATCGGTCCCCAGATCATGCTCTCCCTGGCGGTCTCACCCGATTTCAGCCAGGACCACATCCTCTTCGCCGGGTCCAACGGGATCGGGATCTACCTCTCCACGAGCAGCGGGGATAACTGGATCCAGGCGGGCCTGCCCGGCATGTACATCAGGGCTCTCCAGATCTCGCAGGGATTTTCGAGCGACCGCACCATCTACGCCGGTGAAAGCAGCTCGGGATTCTTCAAATCCACGGACGGAGGTTCGAACTGGACCGCATACACCAGCGGCTTTGGCAGAAACCTCCAGGTCTACAGCCTTGCAGTCGCCCCCGATAGCACGCTTTTCATCGGTTTATATGGTGATGGGATCTACCGTTCCTCCGACCAGGGAGGAACCTGGACCAACTCGAGTGCCGGCCTGACCAACATCTACGTTCGAGGAGTGGTCTCCTCGCCTGATTTTGTTAATGACCAGACGCTCTTCGCCGCTACAGACTTCCAGGGGATCGTGCGTTCCACAGATGCTGGAAGGACATGGCTGGCAAGCAGCCAGGGGGCAGCCATCCCCGGACCCTTTGCCCTGGCGCTCTCCCCAGGCTATCCCCAGGATCACACGGTTTACACCTCCACACAGAACAATGGCATCTACCGGTCCAGGGATGGAGGCGAAACCTGGCAGGAGATCAATACCGGCCTGATGGAACGCCAATTTTATGCGATCGCATTATCGCCGGAGTTTCCGAATGACCAGACCCTGCTGGCGGGTGCATACAATGGCATCGTCTACCGGTCAACAGACGGCGGGGATACCTGGACGAATATGAATGCCGGATTCCCGAATGGCATGGTCTATACCATTGCGTTCTCACCAGGTTTCAGCCAGGATCGGACGATCCTTGCCTCCGATTTCAAGGGCGGGATCTACATCTCCAGCGATGGAGGCACCACCTGGCAGAGCAAGAATGCCAACCTGCCCGGTTTGGAGGTCCGCTCGATCAAGTTCTCCCCCGACTTCCCCGATGACCATACCCTCTATGCGGGAGTGGGTGACAAGGGCGTCTATAAATCCATCGACGGAGGCAATTCCTGGGAGGAAGCCAATGCCGGGTTCTCGTACAGGTATTACAATCTCCTGGTTCTGTCTCACTCCTTCCGCGAGGACCAGACGATGTATGCCGCTTACACCGATATATACATCTCCACCGACGCCGGTCTCTCCTGGTCCGCCCTGGGGACCATTCCCTGGGTCCGCTATACGACCTCAATGGCAGTCTCCGCCGATGGGACATTCCTCTATGCCGCCACCGACGGGCAGGGGATGTACTGCATGAAATTAAAATGATTGGTTCGAGAGTCGTAGCCATGAATAGTTTATTTTTCACCCTGTTCCCCCTCGTGCAGGAGGAATTTTAAAGGAGAATTGTCATGAGATCTTATTCCAAGATTGTGCTGACCGGGTCGCTGGTACTTGTTTTGCTGCTCGCCTCCTGCGGGGGTGGCGGAGGAGGCGGGGGAGGTGGTGGCGGAGGCCCGATCGTCATGGTAAACAGCACGGATGATACCAATGACGGCACCTGCGATGCCTCGCACTGCAGCCTGAGGGAGGCGATCGTTGAAGCCAACTCGTTGCCTGAACCAGCAAAGATCAGGTTCAATATCGGCGGAGGAGGAACTCAGACCATCCATGTGGAGTCCTTCCTGACGCCAGCCACGGAGCCAATGACCATCGACGGCACCACCCAGCCCGGTTTTGCTGGCGCACCCCTGATCATCCTGGACGGAACCCTGAACCCCAATCCCGACACGTATGGCTTGATGCTGGTGGGTGGAAATATCACCGTGAAAGGCCTGTCGATCATTAACTTCTCAGGCAACGGCATCCGCATCGATGACAACGGGGGTAACCTGATTGTGGGCTGTTACATAGGCGTCGACGGCAGCGGGAGCGCGGCAGGTCCAAACGGAGCGGGCGGAATCTGGGTGGAGGCCGGGGACGGGAACACCATCGGCGGGACCGCATCCGTTGACAGGAACGTGATCTCGGGCAACCAGGGGAACGGGATCGAACTGCTCTCGAACAACAATTCGGTCATCAACAATTACATCGGCACGGATGTCAGCGGTTCTGCAGCCCTGGGGAATTCGGAAAACGGTATCCTGGTGGCGGGAAACGAGAATACCATCGGCGGGACCTCTGCCGGTTACGGGAATGTGATCTCCGCCAACCTGGGCGATGGGGTGGTGATCAACGGCGTGCGCAACGACACGCAGGGCAACCGCATCGGCACGAACGCAACAGGGAATGCCGCGCTGGGAAACATCCAGAACGGGGTGACCATCAATGAAGACCTGAACCTGGTGGGTGGCACTTCTATTAATGCCCGCAATATCATCTCGGGGAATGGTGCCAACGGCGTTCGAGTGCAGGCAGGCGCTGTGCTGGTGCAGGGGAACAATATCGGCACGGATGTGAATGGACTAAACGGATTGGGAAACCAGGCGAGCGGTGTGTATGTATTTGGCATGGGCAGTGTCCAGATCGGGGGAAGCGAACAATGGGCGATGAACGTGATCTCCGCCAACGGGCTCTTCGGCGTGTACGTGGAAGACGGCTCCAACGAGGTCTCCTTGTTTGGCAACCGGATCGGCACCGACCGCGCGGGGATGATCGCCCTCGGGAATGTCAAGGGCGGCGTGCGCCTGGCGGGCACCGGTCACGAGGTCGGCGCAGCCTTCAATGGAGGTCGCAACCTGATCTCGGGGAACGGCGGCCCGGGAATTGCGATCGTGAGCGGATCAACGGGCATCGTGATCCGGAGTAACTATATCGGGACGGATCACTCAGGCACGATCGCCATCGGAAACGCGACCGGGATCGAAGTGGGCCTGGCCGAGGGAGATACGAGCGTGACCATCGGCGGCACATCGTTTGGACAGGGGAACCTGATCTCGGGCAACGATGGGGATGGGCTGCTCCTCTACCGGGGAGCCACGGTACAGGGCAATCAGATCGGCCTGAGTACCACCGAGGCAACGCTGGGCAACGGCGGCAATGGGATCCTGATCAAGGGCTCGGGCAACACCATCGACGGGACGGTACTCGCCAATATCATAGCCAATAACGCTCTGAACGGTGTAGCCGTGATCTCGGAAAGCGGGGGCGCCACAGGCAATTCCATCCTTTCTAACTCCATCTTCGACAACGGCGGGCTCGGCATCGTCATCTCGGAAGATGCGGTGATCCCCAATGATCCGCAGGACCTCGATTCGGGCGACAACAACCGCCAGAATTACCCCGTGATCATCTCTGCCATCATCGATCCGGTGGCAGGGAATACCACCTACCACGGGACGCTCAGCAGCGCCCCCGGAACGAACTATACCGTGCAGATCTATTCGGATGCCTTCTGCGATCCATCCGGTTACGGAGAAGGGCGCGCCATGATGCATTCCTTTGCGCTGACCACCAATGTCAACGGGCAGGCATCGTTCAACGAGGTTTTGCCTGTCACGTATTACGAAGCCGGGGATGTCATCACTGCCACAGCCACCGATCCGAACGGCAATACCTCCGAATTTTCCAACTGTGTCCCGGTGACCGACCTCGGAGCTCCGACGGATACCCCCACGGGATTCTTTTTCATCCCCAGCATGAACGCCTACTGCCGGATCGGTCCGGACCCGATTTTCAGATGGGACGAACTGGCGATGAAGGGACAGGCTTACCTGATCGACGGGCGCAACCAGGAGAACACTTGGTTGTATATCATGCTCAGACCGCAGATGGGCTGCTGGGTGCCCCTGGGTGCCGGAACGCCCTCCGGAGATACCCTCCAGGTGCGGGTGCTATCAGCCATCCCCACCCCCACCTTCACCCCCACTCCATTCAATTGCGCCCAGTACAGGGATTGGAGCTCCTGCAACCGTAATACTCTATGCACCTGGAACAGGACGGTGACACCAAACGTATGCCAGAATAAATAAGCTGCGTTGGGTACGCCGATTGAAATTGGCAACCCAGAACGGGCAGTCATAATTTGCGTGCGGGATCAACGGAGACCAGGCACCATGTCTGAGATCATCATCCGTGGAGCGCGGCTCCACAATCTCAAGAATATCTCCCTTGCCATCCCCAAAAACAAGCTGGTGGTCTTTACCGGTATTTCAGGATCGGGAAAATCCTCGCTGGCATTCGATACGCTCCACAAGGAAGGTCAGCGCCAGTATATGGAATCGTTCGGGATGGTGACCTACGAGAGCCGCCCGCCCGTCGAGGCGATCATTGGGCTGTCTCCCTCGATCAGCGTGGACCAGCACAACAACAATCGCTCGCCGCGCTCAACGGTGGGCACCGCCAGCGAAGCCTACACCTACCTGCGGGTGCTTTTCGCCCGCACAGGTCAGCGTCCCTGCCCGAATTGTGGGGTTATCCTGCCGCCCGACCACCAGGTGGGCGGAGCGGTGGAAAGCGCCTGGGAAGCCGGGGACGAAAACGACGAACCCGGGAACGGTCATGCCTGCCCCGCCTGCGGCGCCTCTGTCCCGGGGATGGGAATGGCTTCCTTCTCCTTTAACAAGCCCGCCGGCGCCTGTCCCACCTGCACCGGGCTGGGGACAGTCTATACCGCCATCCTGGAGCGGATCCTTGACGATGAAAAGAGCCTGGCAGACGGGGCGGTGCTTTTCTGGGAGCCGCCGGTGGTATCCCGCCACATCGCCACATTGCAGGCCGCGGGACGCCATTACGGGTTTGCTCTCAACCCGTCCGCGCCTGTCCGCACCCTCGGCAAGGTCCAGCACGACCTGCTGCTTTACGGGGTGGAAAGCCCGCTCTTTCGCAGGCACCACCCGAGGCTGGAGCCGCCCGTTACGGTTGCAAAGGGTCGATTTGAGGGTGTGGTCACCGCCCTGCTTCGCCGCCGTGCGGAACATGCCTCCGACCTCGATACCACCTACCTGGACAAACTGGAACGCCTGCTTGTGATGCAGCCCTGCCCGGATTGCGCCGGCACCCGCCTGCGTCCCGAGGCCCGCCAGGTGACCGTCGCCGGGAGGACCATCGTTGAAGTCTCGCGCCTGCCGCTGGACAGGCTGGCTGAATGGGTGGACGACCTGCAATCCGCCCTGCCCGCTGACGACTGGATCGTCGCTTCACCGATCGTGGTCGATCTCCAGGAGCGCCTGAGGCGGCTGGTCGGGATCGGCCTGGGATACCTCAGCCTCGAGCGCGCCAGCCCCTCCCTTTCGGCAGGCGAAGCCCAGCGCCTGCGGCTGGCAGCCCTGCTGGGGTCCGGATTGACCGGCGTGCTCTATGTCCTGGATGAGCCGACCATCGGCCTGCATACTTCCGATATCCCCCGCCTGGTAGGTACGCTGCGCGCCCTGCGCGACCTGGGCAACACGGTGCTGGTGATCGAGCACGAGCTGGATATGGTGGCGGCAGCCGACTGGGTGGTTGATTTTGGCCCGGGCGCGGGGCAGTCCGGCGGGCAGATCGTGGCGCAGGGCACACCCGCGGAGGTGGCGCGTGTACCCGCATCGGTCACCGGGCAGTACCTGGCTGGAACCGCCCGCATTCCCATCCCCCTCATCCGCCGTCCAGTGAATTGGGAAGGACTCACCATCCGTGGGGCGACCGACCATAACCTGAAGCAGATCACTGCTTTCTTCCCGAGCCGCACCCTCACCGCTGTCACCGGCGTCTCCGGTTCGGGCAAGTCCACCCTGCTGTTCGACATCCTCGACCGCGCCGGCCGCCAGCGCTTCTACCAGGCAGCCGACCCGCCCGGCGCACACGCCGGCATCGACGGCTGGGAGCATTTCGACAAGGTGATCACCGTCGACCAGAAACCTCTCAACCGCTCGGCTAGGTCGAATGCCGCCACGTATACCGATGCCTTCACTGCCATCCGGAACGCGTTCGCAGCCCAGCCCGCCGCCAGCCAGCGTGGTCTCGTCTCCCGCCATTTCTCCTTCAACCTTCCCGGCGGTCGCTGCGAGCGCTGTGAGGGCTCCGGTTCTCTGGCGGTGGAGATGCACTTCCTGCCGGATGTGCAGGTGCGCTGCCCGGCCTGCCGCGGACGGCGCTATAAACACGAGGTGCTGGATGTGACCTACAAGGGGCTCGATATTGCCCGGGTGCTGGAGTTGACCATCGAGCAAGCCCTGGTGGTCTTTTCCGACATACCGGCAGCCTGCTCCCGCCTGGCGCTGATGGTGGAAACCGGCATGGGATACCTCACGCTGGGTCAACCCGCTTCCACCTTCTCGGGCGGCGAAGCCCAGCGGGTGAAACTGGCAAAAGAACTGGCGCGCCGCTCCACCGGGCGCACGCTCTACCTGCTGGACGAGCCCACCACCGGGCTGCACCCCGCGGATATAGCCCACCTGTTGGTGCTGCTCCAGCGGCTCGTGGAGGCCGGGAATACAGTCATCGCCGTCGAGCACAATCTCGACCTGGTCAAGTGCGCCGATTGGGTGATCGACCTCGGTCCGCAGGGCGGTGAGGCGGGCGGGCAGATCGTCGCTGCGGGCACCCCCGAGAGCGTGGCAGAGAACCCGGGGTCGGTCACCGGGAGAATGCTGAAAAAGAAGCTGGCGAGTTGATGCCAGCCTTCCTCGTTGGGTGGATTTAGAGTGGTGACTATCCGCCGGGTGAGTCGCCTGCCTGGCAGAGTTTCCCCCAAAAGACTTAGCGTGTCCTCCACAGCCCTGCATACTTCTTGCGGTACTTGAGATTCGGTTCCGTTTCGATCAACGCCAGCGCCTTCTCCTTCACGCTCTCATCTTTCGCAGCTCCATACACATTCTGCAGGCTTTGAATAATATCGTAACGGATCAAGGTGCAGTTCTTTTCCGTACTGCATTCCTTGAAGCGCTGCTCGATCCCTGCCACCAGTTGCGAGCGTTGTTTTCCTCCCGCCGCGCCGACCTTCCACAAGGATTGCATGCAGTGCCGGGCGGTGACAAATCTCGCGTCCTTCGTTAGCGCCAGCAGCGCAGGCAGGGTTGTCTCCATCCTGTTCTGTGGATCGCTTTTAGCCAGGTTGCATAGCAACTGCGCGGCGATCGCCCTGACATGGTTATCCCCGTGACCCAGGTCCGTCACCAACCCATCCCATGCCTCGTACGCCCAATCGACAGGCTGGTCGGTCAGGCTGAGGAGATGAAGAAAAGCCTGACCCTGCAATTCCCTGTCGTAAGAATGGATGTCAGCCAGGCTTTGCTGGATTGATTTGTCCATCGACACTCCCGTCCGCCAGCGAACCGGCGGTCTGTAATCCTTTCCGCGTGGAAAAGATCAGGGCCAGCAGCAGGCCCAGTGCGATCAGGTTGTCTGCCAGCAGGACCGGCATGGTGACGCGCGGGCTGATGCGCTCGAACAGCTGCCCGATCAGCCAGGGCGAGATCATGCCGCCAACGCCGCTGCCCACCAGCAGCCAGCCGGTCATCGTGCCGGTGAGGCTCAGGCGCTGCTCGGCAAAGCCAATGCCGGTGGCAAAGATGGAGGCGATCGACAATCCCATCAGCATCGTACCGGCCCACAGCGCGACCTGTGAGTTAGGCCAGAGCAGGAGGATCGCAAAAGCAGCCAGGGTCCCGGTCAGGTCTGCCACCAGGATGATCTGCGGGCGCAGGCGCGAGGAGATGCCGATACCGAGCAGCCGACCCAGCGTGAATGCTCCCCAGAACGCGGAGGTCAGGTAGGCTGCGCCGCTCTCGCTGGCAAGACCGATGCGGGTGGAAAAAGTATAGATCCAGTTCCCAAAGCCAATTTCCAGTCCCACGTGGAATACGAAGAACAGGACGAACAGCAGGAATAACCCCCGCTGACCTTTCCCCGCGGCCGCCGCGACCACCTTCCTGCGGATCGGCGGACTGGGTTGAAACCAGAGCCAGGCTGCCAGCGGCAGGGCCAGTAGAGCGAAGATCCAGTATGCCCAGCGGATATCGTTGGCAGCCAGGATCACACGGGCAAAGACCAGCGGGGCCAGCAGCGAACCCACCCCGTAGAATAAATGCAGGCCGTTCATGAACGGACCCACTTTCTCAGCGTGGATCCAGGTGAGCAGGATGTTGCCCCCTGTATCCACAGCACCCTGCACCATGCCGAGCAGGAAGAGCACCATTACCAGGAGCCAGAGGGAGCCCAGCACCGGCACCAGGGCGGCGCCCAATGCGATTGCCACCAGGGCCAAAGCCTGGATGCGGTGCCCGGGGAAGCGGTCATACGCCCGCCCGCCAAGCAGCGAGCCAGCCATGTATCCCAGCGGACCGGCAATGAAGATGTTGCTGATCTGGGCGAGGCGGCTGGCCGTGTTCCGCGCCAGCCAGGGCAGCGCGGGTCCGCCAATGGCAGTGGTCGCGCCGAGGATGATAAAGGCGGCATAGTAGGTGAAGGTGGCGGTCAAGGGCCGGAATCGGTTGGTGGCGGGATTGTTCAATGCTAGTCTCCAGTGTTTTCGTCCAGTGTGGTTGGGGTCATCCCGTGCACGGATCGTGTTGGCAGTGAGGTACTTTCTGCATGGAAGAGGGATTTTTCACCCTGACTGTCAGGGTGATCAAGTTCGTGTTGTCTTGCCTTCTCAACAGCCTGAGCGCTCACTCCAGGCCCAGTTTTTCGACCATCGCCCGGGTGGCGACTTCATCCCCGGGGAATTCCACCCCGGCATGGATCTCCCAGGTCTCGGTATGTGTGCAGGCTTCCCCCGGCTCCAGCGTGCGGATGGGGGCCAGGGTTTCCAGTTCGAGGAAGCGATCATTGCAGTAGCACTCGCTGGAACTATTGAAATCATAATACGCGAGGCGAGGATCGAAAGGCGCCCGCTTGACGAACAGGGTTCCGGCGTTCCAATAGGCGAGCCAGCCGCGCAGGTTTGCAAAGCCCACCTTGAAAGGTTTGGACGACCTGTCAGAATCGATCCGCAGATACTGGCTTCCCAGGTGGAAGCGGGGATCGGCAAGGTCGGAATATGACCAGAACGCCAGTGCCCGGTTCGGCAGGAAGCCGGTCTGCTGCTGGGATTGGGGCAGGATCGCCACCCCGCCAGGTTTGAGCTGGGTGATCGCCCAGGGCGCGCATTCCACGGGCCAATGGCCGCGATTGGTCAGCGTGTGGCAGACGACCACCTGCGGCGTTTCCCCCACCAGGGAGACCTGCAGGGATTTCTCGATCCCGGTGAGGGGTTCCATCGGCTGGGTCACCGAAAGCCCGCTGCCTGTATCGACGATATCCACGGGATCATCGTCCGGGACATAAGTACGGGGCATGGTTTCCGGGGCATGCCAGAGGCGGTGCCCGCCGTAAAAGTGATATTTCGTCCCATCCGGAAGGTCGGTCACAAAATCCGGAAGCTCAGCGAACAGGTTCTCTCCACCTTCAAGGCACAGGGAGACCACACGCGGCCCCACCGACCTGGTCACCAGCAGACTCAGGGATGCGTTTTCCAAGGAAATGCAATCCAGGTTTTGAA
>Ga0315276_10001090_pt1 | contig 24123 bp, 17 predicted proteins | sample YL17G05_0_MG_FD_204542 | JGI IMG/M metagenome (GOLD analysis project Ga0315276, IMG submission 204542) | Sediment microbial communities from Yellowstone Lake, YNP, Wyoming, USA - YL17G05_0 | ecosystem: Environmental > Aquatic > Freshwater > Lake > Sediment | place: USA: Wyoming | collected... | reverse complement strand
TTTTCGTGGCTGGGGAATAATCGTCGACTCGTTGTCAGATGGGATCGTGATATTGTTGTTTATAATGCGTTCTTTCATATCGCTTGCCTTATCATAACGCTCAGGAGGTTATGAAATGGCTTGTAATAGTAATGATACATATGTGTTATACAGTTGGCGGAAAAAGACCTTCTATATACTAAGACACGGAGAATTCGTTTCTTTGTATAAATTAGGATTGGCTTTTACTGAATGGGGGATAGTTATTGGTTTATCACCTCGTGATATTTCGGAAAAGATATCAGAAGATATATCCAATGGCTATCGAGTTGTCCTCCAGGTAAGTGACAATGTGTATGTTTGGTTCTACCGTACAGATATACCCTGACCTTACCCCCAAATCCTATCCCCTTTTTGCTTTTCAATTAAAACCGTATATACCCCGAAACCAAACCGGCTAATTTCAATTTTTTTTTACTTCTCTCCATATAAGTATTTGCGATTTTCTGCCCACCGAAAAATACCAGATTTTTCAACCAAACGCGCATGTCCGCCCTACTAAGGGAGAGAGTCTTTCTAAACTCTTTAGAGGAATTACCAATAATCAATAATCATTTATCAATAATCAATAACAAGGGCCGAACGCCTGACAAGGCAAGGCGGCAGATGTGGTTCAGGAAATTTTTGTTTCAACCGGCACAGTTTTATTGTGCTGTTGTGAAAAGCGGAAAAGCTGAACGCAGAAAGGTATTTCGAGTACAGCTTAATGCTTTTGAGCAAAAGACCATTCGCAGAATGGACTTATTGAAACAAAAATTCTCTGTGTCCTCTGTGAACTCTGTGGCTAAAACAAAATCAGCGAAATCAGCGCGATCAGCGTCTAACCCTTTTGTGCCTTTTCGTGGCTAAATTTTTCTCTGCGTCCTCCGCGCTCTCTGCGGTTAAATCTTCAATTAAAATCGCAGCTACCCGCACACCAAAACCGGCTAATTTAAAAATTTTTAATCTGCGGAAAAAACAGGTTTCTGCGAAGCAGTTCAATAGTTTTCCACTTTGCACTTTGACTTTTAAATTCTTTTTCGACTCAATCGCGCATCTCCGCCCTTATTAAAGGAGGCAGTTTTACATCTAAAAATTATGAAAATAATCCGTCCCCTTGGGACGGCCCGTGGGGCCGTGTTAATCTGTGTGAATCCGTGTCTAACTTTCCTCTGCGCTCTCTGCGGTTAAAGCTTCAATCAAAAATAACAAATTATGCAAAACGAACCCAATTTCCGAAAAAGTCAAATGTTTATAACATTGGTAATAACAACGAATTACAATGAAAAATGGACAATGGACACTTGGTCAAAACGAACCCAAACAAAGCCAATTTTAAAATGACTTCATCAGGTCAGGAATTTCAAGATGATGTTTTTGTAATGGTCAGCGGCTTTTTCCACATCGGCGATTTCGATGTATTCGTTCGGCTTATGGGCAAGCGGCGTCTGGCCTGGGCCGAAGATTACAATCGGAGCGCCCAGCGGAACGAAATGCGGGCCATCGGTGGTGTAGCCAACAGCTTTGGTTTCATTTATCCCCACGGCGGAGCAGAAATCCTTTACGAAATCGCAATTAGAATCGGTTTCGAGCGCATCGGCCTGGCGCGTAACGGAAACCGATGCGTCGAATGAAGGATTCTTCTGTTTTAGTTTCGCGAAGATTTTTTCGAAATCAGAGATTATCTCCTGTGTCTGCTGTCCCGGCCCGCCTTGCCCGCCTTGCGCTCGCCTCGCGGCGAAGCCGAGGGTCTGGTGAGTCGAGGCAGGCAAAGTGCGAATATCTATTCCGACGCTGCAACTGTCGGGTACGACATTAATTTCTTTGCCTGCGGTGATGGTATTAACGCTCATTGAGCAATCGCCCAATAGTTTGTGCGGCTGGAACGGGATTTTGTAGTTTTCCAGTTCGTTTAAGAAAGACCTCATCGAAGTAATCGCATTTACGCCGAGCTGCGGCATTGAGCTGTGAGCGGTTCGGCCTTTGGTTTTAACTTCGAGCCACAATATCCCGCGATGCGCGGTGACGATATCGAAATCCGTCGGTTCAGGGACAATCACGCCTGCGACTTTCGGCGGGTTGTTTTTGAAGTCATTGATAAATTTTTTTGCACCGCAGCTATCGGTTTCTTCGCCTGCGGCGGCAAGAAATATAATATCGCCCTTTAAATTGACTTTGGAATCGACAATCTGGCGGATGGCGGCGACGGCAGCGGCGGTTCCACCCTTCATATCCATTGAGCCTCTGCCGAAGATTTTGCCGTCGGCTTCGACGCCCGCAAAAGGCGGGTGCGTCCAGCCCTGGCCTGCATCAACGACGTCGATGTGGCAGAGGAACAGAAGTCCGGGTTTTTGTCCGGGGGAGGTTATTTTAGCGGTAAGATTTGCCCTATTTTCGCCCCAGTTATCTATTCGGCAGGTTATTCCTGAGCGGGCGAATTCGTCTGAAATAACCTCGGCGGCGGCCAATTCGCCCTTTTCGGCGGTAGATTGGGCCTGAACAAGTTTTTTCAAAAGTTCTTTCATGGTTCTGATTATACAAACTATTGCGTGAAAGTAAAAAAAGAGGAAAAATTTTATTGCGGATTAAAACATAAATGAGCATAATACTGGACTTAAATTTTCAGAGCCAGATATGCCCATTTCGGCGGAGTGCCGAAGCCGGGAAGGAACATAATGGTTCGACATCGCTCACCATCCTGAGCGGCTGAAAGGAGTCGAAGGAATGGGACCTGTATTGAATGCTCTTGTAAAACTTCAAAGCGTTGAAAACCAGCTTCGGGTAGTGAAAGCAAAGCTCGCGAGATGCCGAAGGAACGTAATTGTTCAGGAGAACCAGGTTAGGAGCCTGCAAAACGCATACGAAGCCAAAAAAGAAGAGATTCAGTTGACGAAGGTCCAGTCCGACCGTCTTGAGCTGGAACTTCGGACCAGAGACGACGAAATAGCCAAGTTGCGAGCCCACCTTAACGCGGCGAAGACAAACAAAGAATACGCCGCGGTTCTGACCCAGCTAAATACGACCAAGGCAGACAATTCCAAATACGAAATCCAGATTTTGGATTTGATGAAGGATGTCGAGGCGGACGAAGCGGAATGTAAAAACATTCAGAGCCAAATAGACGAGCGGAAACAGGCGCTGGAGCAAATCCGGAAGGACGCTGATGTTACGGCGAGTAAATACGAGGCGGAGATAAAAGAAATCCAGGCTGAATGGGACAAGAAAACAAAGGACATACCGGTTGAGCCGCTTCGGGTTTTCAATCGCGTCGCGGAAACTTATGACGGCGAAGCGTTGGCGGCAATTGAGAAACAGGATGGCAAGACAGATGCCTATAGCTGCGGCGGCTGCTTTATGGGCATTACCGCGGAGTCCGTCAACCTGCTCCTCTTTAAAGACGACATAATCCGCTGTCCGAGCTGCACGAGGATACTCGTACTTAACGAATCGAATAGTTAATTGCCGGCTTCCTATTTTCAGCTTTAAGGAGCGAAACACATTGCCGGAGCAAACAGAGCAAATCATCATTTATATAGATGGCGGCAGCAGAGGCAATCCCGGGCCTTCCGCTGCGGGTTTTGTATTAGCTGAGCCAGGCGGGAATCAGTTACAGGCGAAGGCTTTTTTTATTGACCATGCCACAAATAACGTGGCCGAGTATACCGCTATTATAAAAGCCCTCGAAGCCGCGAAGGAGATTAACGCGAGAAGGCTGACGATTTTCAGCGACAGTGAGCTGCTTGTAAGACAGATTAACGGGCAATACAAGGTAAAAAGCGAGCAGCTAAGGCCGCTTTTTCAACAAGCTGTTAATTTAATTAACGGATTCGAAGACTGGAGCCTCAAGCATATCCCCAGAGAAAAAAACAAACAGGCTGACGCCCTGGTTAACCAGGCACTGGATCTCGAACAGGACATCGAATGCGAACCGGTTCAGGCATCGCAAAATAAACCCCCAATCCGGCTCGGCGTATTAATTAGCGGCGGCGGCACAACATTAATGAATATTCTCGAATGTATAAATAAGGGACAGTTGAATGCCGAGGTCGCTGTCGTAATAAGCTCGCTGTCGACCGCGGGCGGCGTCAAAAAAGCAAAAGCCGCCGGCCTGAACGTAAAAATCATCCGCAAAAAAGACCATCCCGGCCTCAAGGGATTCAGCAAGCGCATCAAAGAAGAGCTTGCTGCGGCAAATATCGACCTCGTTATTCAGGGCGGCTGGCTCTGTCTCTGGGAGATACCGGCTCGATACAAAAACCGCGTGATGAACATACACCCCGCGCTGCTGCCGAGCTTCGGCGGGGAAGGCATGTGGGGACATAACGTCCACGAAGCGGTTCTCGCAGCCGGGTGCAGGGTAAGCGGGTGCACTGTGCATTTCTGCACGAATGAATACGATAAAGGGCCTATAATTGTTCAGCGGTGCTGCCCGGTCAAAAATGACGACAGTCCCGAGACGCTCGCCGCGAGGGTTTTTGAGCAGGAATGTATCGCGTATCCCCAGGCCATAAAACTATTCGCAGATGGTAAATTTCTTGTCCGAAATGGCAAGGTAGAAATAAAATCGTGAAGCGTTAATCACCGGCCGAGTTTCAGCCGAGAGGTGAAATACAAACAAAGAGATAGCTGATATGAATAAACGACAAAAAGCCATATTAAGAGATACTGCGGCGGTAATAACCATTACTGCTATTGCGGTTATTGCAATGATTGCCCTGAAAAACCGGGTCAACCGCTCCGAAGCAATGCGGGCGATGGAGCATCTCGGCCGAGTGGTAGTGCAGTATCGACAGGACCACGGTTCCGTTCCTCCAGAATCCTATATCAATAGAGCCAAAGAAGAATTAGAAGGACGCGTTCGGCTCGGCGATGTAACTTACCGAGCTCAATGGATTAATTTCGAATCCCCGCCCGATGAAATTCTGGCTTATACTGAAGGGTCTTACGGTTCAAAGCTGTTCGGCAGGAAACATATTGTCCTTCATCTTGACGGTCGAATAGAATGGATGGGCAAACAAAAACTCGATGCGCTTTTGGTCCAACAGCAAAGCTCTCGGGAACTCGAAGCGTTGCGCGAGAAATCAAAACAAGTTTCACCTCGCCCGTCTTCTGAACTGCCCTTCGGTCCGTAGATGTCTTTTTAGCCGTGAAACCCGGCTCGAAAAGTCGCGTTATTGTGATTATATGACCGGCTGCTTGGTTTCCGAGGGTTCTTCCACCTTCGAGCCCTCGAACTTCAGGTGATCTTCGTCCTGAACGCCAATCATTATCATATTTTCGCCCTTGAATTCTCCCCGCAGCAAACCCTCGGAGAGCGGGTCCTCTATATAGTGCTCGATTGCGCGTCGCAGCGGTCTTGCGCCAAATTCCGGATTGTACCCTTTGTCGATAAGGAATTCCTTTGCCTGCTCGGTAAGCTCTAATTTCAGGCCATGCTCAATTAGCCGTTTGAACACCTTCGTAAGCTCGTATTCAACAACAATCTGCAGGTTCTCTCTTGTCAGCGGCTTTAACACTATTACGTCGTCGAGCCGGTTCAGAAACTCCGGCCTGAAATGCCGCTCGACTTCTTTGTGCAGCAGGTCTTTCATTTTCTCATAGTTGGCCTCAGGCGTTTTCTTTCCGAATCCGAAACCGGAGTTGTTTTTGATGAGGTCTGCGCCGATGTTGCTGGTCATAATCAGCACGATGTTCTTAAAGTCGATATGCCGTCCGAAGCTGTCGGTCAGCCTGCCCTCATCCATAACCTGCAGGAGCATATTATAGACATCGGAGTGCGCCTTTTCGATTTCATCCAGCAGCAGCACGGCGTAAGGCCTGCGTCTGATTCTTTCGGTCAATTGCCCGCCCTCTTCGTAGCCGACATATCCCGGAGGAGCTCCGACGAGTCTGCTGACGTTGTGCTTTTCCATAAATTCTGACATATCGATTTGGATAAGCGCGTTCTCGTCGCCGAACATAAATTCGGCGAGCGATTTTGCGAGGAGTGTTTTTCCGACACCGCTCGGCCCGAGGAAAATAAAGCTTCCCATCGGCCGATTCGGGTCTTTTATTCCGCTTCTGGCACGTCTTACGGCTTTGGCAATCGCGTTAATTGCTTCATCCTGCGAAACGACCCTCTTATGCAACTCGGCCTCTAACTCCAAAAGCCGCTGGGTCTCTTTTTTTTCCAGCCTGGTCAGGGGGACCCCTGTCATCTTACTAACAACCTCAGCGATAATCTCGGTATCCACTACGCCGGTGGTTTCTTTATTTTCTTCATACCATTTTTTGTGCATCTCTGTCTTCTCGGTCACAAGCTGCTGAGCCTCATCCCTTAATGCGGCGGCCCGTTCATAGTCAGCGCTTTTAACTGCTTCATCTTTTTCGCGCTGCAGCTTCTCGATTTTTTCTTCTATTGCGGTCAAATCCGGGGGCGGCGTCATATTTTTCAGTCGCACCCTCGCACCGGACTCATCGACCACATCTATGGCCTTGTCCGGCAGACACCTTCCGCTTATGTATCTGCATGACAGCTCTACCGCCTGGTACAGCGCCTCATCGCTGAAGCGAACTCTATGATGCGCCTCGTATCTGTCCTGCAGGCCTCGCAGTATCGCAAGAGTTTCATCTTTTGACGGCGGCTCAACGATTATCGTTTGGAAGCGTCTTTCAAGGGCGCCATCCTTTTCGATATGCTTTCGAAACTCATCCAATGTAGTGGCTCCTATACATTGTACTTCGCCGCGAGCCAGAGCCGGCTTAAGGACGTTAGAGGCATCGATAGCTCCCTCGGCACCGCCCGCTCCCACGAGAGTGTGCAACTCGTCAATGAACAGGATGACGTTCTTAGCCCTTGTAACCTCGTTAATAACGGCCTTTATACGTTCCTCGAATTGACCTCGATATTTTGTTCCCGCGACCATCATTGCCAAATCGAGGACGACAATGCGTTTGTCTTTTAGTAATTCAGGGACATGTTTATTAATAATCAGCTGACTGAGTCCTTCTACGATGGCGGTTTTGCCGACGCCTGCTTCGCCGAGAAGGACGGGGTTGTTTTTAGTCCTTCTGCAGAGGATTTGTATCAGCCTTTCGATTTCATTTTTTCTGCCGATAACCGGGTCAAGCTCATCATTGGCGGCCAGCTCGGTCAAGTCTCTGCCGAAGCTGTCGAGCGCCGGCGTTTTGCTTTTGGTTTTACGAGCAGCAGCAGCGGCAGCGCCAGGCCCGGTCTTCATATCGAGAGCAGCCTGTCCGCCCTCTACGCCGGCTCCGAGTAAATTTAGAATTTCCTGGCGCACATCTTCAAGTTTCAAGCCCAGCCCCATAAGGACCTGGGCGGCAATACCTTCAGTTTCCCGCAGCAGTCCCAACAGGATATGTTCGGTGCCGACGTAATTATGGTTGAGCGCTCTTGCCTCTTCGATGGCGTACTCGACAACTTTTTTCGCTCGCGGACTCTGAGGAAGTTTTCCCATCGTGACCATATCCGGCCCGCTTTTTACGTGTTTTTCAACCTCGAGTCGCAGCTTCTTAATATCCACATCAAAATTCTTAAGGACGGTAGCTCCGACCCCGCTTCCCTCCTTGACGAGTCCGAGCAGAATATGTTCGGTGCCTATGACATCGTGGTTGAATCGCTGCGCTTCCTGGTTTGCAAGGGCCATAACTTTTCGTGCTCGATCTGTGAAACGCTCAAACATTTTTGTTACCTCAAAAACAGCTGCTTATTAATTCCTGCCATCTCTCACGGAACAGCAGATTATATTACACTATGGCCGATCTGTCAAACTATCGGTTAGTTCGAGAACGGCCTTCTCTGTTTTTATACGCCTCAAACCAAACCAAAGTTCGATTACCGGACCATTGGTTTTTTCGACACCAGTTTTATCGGCAAAAACGGCAAATGACTTTCCGGTTGTTTGCCCGGATAGAGACTTTTTCTTACCCACAGGCTCGGGGGCTTGATTTCACTGGATAAAGCATCTTTTTCTGTCGATAAGCCTTACATTGGTTTACTTTATGTAAGCAAGTTCCTCATAGGCAATTATCATGAACAAAGAGTTGATAAAGCTCCTGTTGGTAGACGATGATGCCGACGACCGCAAGATGGTAAGGCTGGCTTTGACCCGGTCTTCTAATGTCGTGGACTTTAATATAGAAAACGCGGGGACTCTTTCTGAGGCGACCGAGTTTCTCAAAAACAAAGAGTATGATGTTGTTTTGCTTGATCTTGGGCTTCCGGACAGCCAGGGAATCGACACAGTCAAAAAAGTCCGCACCGCAAGTCCAAATGCTCTGATTATCGTATTGACCGGCCTGGCTGATGAGGAAACGGGCCTTGAGGCCATAGAGAATGGAGCGGAAGACTATCTTGTTAAAGGCAAATCGATAGAACAGGTGCTGGTTCGAATTATTCGATACTCTATCGAGCGAAAAAAAGTAGAAGAAAAACTCAAGGATGCGATTGCGGCGAAATTGCAATTTATGTCTATGGTCTCACATGAGCTGCGTGTACCTTTGACGTCTATAAAAGAGAGCATCGCCATTGTCTCGGAAGGCTTAGCCGGAAGAATTAAAAAGAAACAACAGAATTACCTGAATATCGCAAGCAGAAACATAGACCGGCTTAACAAGTTAATTAGCGACCTTCTGGATTTGCACAAACTCGAAGCCGGCAAGATGCATTTCGAGATGAAGGATAACAATGCAAATGAAACTGTTAAAGAAGTTTATGATACGATGCAGCCGTCGGCAAAAAGCAAAGGGATAGATTTGGTTCTGGAGCTTGACGGTGACATACCGATGGTAAGCTTTGACAAGGATAAAATTACCCAGGTTCTGTCCAACCTGGTCAATAACGCCATAAAGTTTACCGAAGAAGGTCGCATCACAATCACGACAGGCAAGAGAGAAGATATAATTCAGATTTCCGTGTCTGATACCGGCTGCGGAATCAAAAAAGGAGACTTACCGAGACTGTTTCAGGAATTTGAGCAGTTGGAAACAAGCGGAGCCGAAAAGACGTGTGGAACAGGTCTTGGCCTGGCCATATCCAAGGAAATCGTCATAAAACATAATGGGGAAATCTGGGCCGAATCTGAAGTCGGCAAAGGTGCTACGTTCTTTTTTACATTGCCGATGCAACAACTGGAGATTAAAAAAGATATGGAGCTTGAAGCCTATATCGCCTCTTGATAATAACTCGGGTCATCCAAAAACCCCAGCAACTAATGTGTGTTTGATACCTCTCTGAATCCTACGTCGGTCCCTGATTGTTGTCGTTTCCGCCGAGTATTTTTCTAAGATACTCGTTTTCCCGACGTGTGGCTTCAAGGTCGAAAAGCTGATATTTAATACATATCCGCAGATAGTCCAAGGATTCCTGGAGGTCATTAATGCTTTTTTCGAGCTTCTTCTGGTTTTTGCTGTCCTTCGTTAGCGAGCTTACATATTGTGCTTCAGCCGCTCCGCCGAACTCTTTGACCAGCTCTTTGAGTTTGTCTTGAAATTGTGTCTCGTCCATCACCCTGTTCCCCTCAAAAAACTCTCCTCTTCCCTATCTTTTCTTACAAAACCTCCCTGTTGTTTGTTCATAAAATAATAGAGCAAAATCCATACCAATATGTATCCAAATAGGTCTGCCGAGAAATTTCATCGCTCGACCCTGGAAAGCTCGCCTAAAAGCAGATTCAGCGCGAGTCCGGGCGCCGGCTTTAAGCATTATCCCGATGTATTGGGACACAACTGTTGTACGGATTAGGACTGTGCGTAGTTAAAAAACAACATTACGGCGCCGCCTGCGACAGCTTATTCGTTGTAATGGTTTTGCCAAAGGGCAGTTACGTTGATGTTTATTGTTGTGAACATCACCGACCGATTTTTGTCAGGTTTCGTCAGCGGCGTCTACCGAGGAGCAGACTTTTTTAGTTGTGAATTCCCTGTTAAAACAGCTATAATACACCCGTGCTCGGCCGAGGCGTAGCCGGCTTGGTTGTATAAAATCCTTTTTGAAAAGGACTGGTTTATGGGCCTGAGAAAAGATAGACCCTTAGGGCGGTTTAAGTGGCAATTCGTAGTTATCTATATCGCATTAATAGCTGTAGTACTGCTTGCAGTCATTGCTGGCATACTCCTGCCCCCCGAGGAAAAGGGCAAGATACTACAGCTTGTATGGCTACTTGCTGCTTTGGCGCTTCTGTCTGCGGTTATATTGATACTCTCAAAAACACTTAGAATTCTTCGCTCGCTTGCGGAAAACGGCGCGAAGCTCGAAAAGATAACCGAAACCCTCGAAAAAGACCGCGATGTTTTGATGCAAATCAACCAAAACACCCGCATCAGCGAAACGGCAAAGGCGATTGCGTTCCGCGACGTGAACATACAATCTTTGCGAGAGGCCGTTTTTGATAAGCTCCAGCAGCAGGATTACGACGCCACGTATGAGATAATCGATGAAATTGCCCTGCGTGCGGAATATAAGGGTTTGGCGGAGTTGTTGCGGACACAGGCGAACAACTATCGTGATTCGACCGACACCGAAAGGGTAAATCAGGTCATAGCGCATATCGAAAAGCTCTTCGACATCTCTCAGTGGGCCAAAGCAAGCGCGCAGGTTGAAAGGTTAATCTGGGACTTTCCCAAATCCGAAAAAGCGAAAGCGATGCGGCAAAAGCTGCTCGATAAAAAAGAGGAGCGGAAAAAGATACTGCTCAACGCCTGGGACGATGCCGTAAAGCGTCAAGCCACCGACCGAAGCCTGGAGATTCTAAGGGAGCTGGATATGTACCTGACTCCCAATGAAGGATTGGCCCTGCAGGAAGCGGCGAAGGACGTTTTCAGAAATAAGCTGCACAACCTCGGCGTTCAGTTTTCTCTAACGGTATCCGGAAAACAATGGGAAAAAGCAATTGAGACCGGCGGGCAGATTATTCGCGACTTCCCAAACAGCAAAATGGCTGAGGAAATTCACGAAAAGTGGGATATTCTAAAGCAGAAAGCTGCACAGCAGAAGGCGTAGGTACCCCCTTTCCCTGTGGATGCCAATTTCGAATAGTAGCGGCCGGGTGGGCGTGAGATAAAAATAATTTCCAATTCCAACGACATTTTTTGTTGACACAAAGAATCCCAAGGTTTATTTTTACTGGTGACAGTCTTCACAAAAGTGGGGAAATCAGTAGAAGGCAAACAAATTTTAAGGGGGTAGTATTATGCCTACGGGGAAAGCCTGGATTCTTATTGTTGGTGTTCTGTTAATATTTACTATCTCTGTTTTCGCTGGGCCGAGTTGGCAGCCCGACTTGAATGGGGACGAATTCGTAAACTTCGCTGACTTTGCGATGCTGGCGGCAAACTGGCTAAAGTCGGGGGTCGGCCTTGCCGGCGACTTCGACGGCAACGGAACCGTCGAGTTCGAAGACCTCGCGAGATTTGCAGAAAACTGGCTGGAGCAATTCGTAATCATTTACGCAGATGTTCACGCTTCGCCTGGCGGGAACGGGACATCGTGGGGAAGCGCGTTTAAGTATCTTCAGGATGCGCTGGTTGCGGCGGATGTCAATTGTCGGATTTATGTGGCAGAAGGAGTTTACAAGCCTGACGCGAACAGCAGCCATCCTAACGGGACGGGATTGCGGACATCGATGTTCGAGCTTAAAGAAGGTGTGGCGATATATGGCGGATTTGCGGCAGGCGGAAGTCCGTGGGGCAGCCGTGACTGGGTAAATAATGAAACTATTCTAAGCGGTGATATCGGCATAGCTGAGTATCTCTATGATAACAGCTACCATGTGGTTAGGGCTGACAATGTCGAAAGTACAGTACTTGACGGCTTTACGATAATGCGCGGATGTTACACGGAAAGCGCTACTGACCATATTGGGAGCGGAATGTATATAAACAGCAGTGATTGCTCTCTTAGGAACTGTACATTCAAAAATAATTTAGGTGTTTGGGGCGGAGCCATAGCGAACGACGGCGGCACCTTGAGTCTTATCGACTGCAATTTTATCGCAAATCAAGGCTGTATTCTCGGCGGCGCTATTTACAACAATAGTAATATCAAGTCTATGATTAATTGCACTTTCAGCGACAATTTAATCAGCAATTACTGCTACTTTCTAACCTACGGCGGCGCTATTTACAACGATGGCAGTATAGGGTCGATTATTAACTGCAAATTCAGTGGGAACACGGCTTCTGAAACCCAGGGCAGTCGACCTCCCAGTGGCGGCGGAATATATAATACCGGAAGCATAGAAATCATAGACAAATGCACGTTCAGCGAAAACGGCGTTTACGGTAATGGAAATACCTTGAAGTTTAACTGCTTTTACGACGGCGGGGGCGGAATTTATATCAGCAGCAATGGCAGTATACAGATGTTGAGCAACTGCGTGTTCAGCGAGAACGAATGTATTATTGCGTACGTAACTCCCGGCAAGACCCGTCGCGGCGGCGGCGGGATTTGCAATAACGGTGAGCTAAGGACAATTATTAACTGCCTGTTCTACAAGAACAGGGCTCCTACGCAAAATGAAGGGGGCGGTGCGATTTACATCGGGGGCGACAACCCAGGGTTAGTTACGCCTGAGATAATCAACTGCACATTCTTTGGAAACGAGTCGAATCCCTCTGGTACCGGCAGTGCGATTAAGGAATATGCGACCGTTCCCACGGTCGCAACGAATTGCATCTTCTGGAACAACAACGGCCTCCAGCCGGTAGCTGCCACTTATTTTAGCATTAACTATAGCTGTATTGAGGGCGGTTATGAGGGTGTTGGCAATATCAGCAGTGACCCGCAATTTGTTAACCCGAGCGACGCTGACGGGCCTGACGGCGTGTTAGGGACTTTAGACGATGGGCTGACTCTCGGCTCCGGCAGTTTGTGCGTTGATGCCGGTGACGGGAATGTTTTTCCGCTGGGAGCTATTAGAGATATAAGAGGTTACGCCCGCTTCTACGGCGCAGGCGTGGATATGGGCTGTTACGAATTCGGCGACCTCGATATAAATCTGGATTCAGACGGCGATGGTATGGCGGACTGGTTCGAGTATAGATATGGGCTTGACCCCTTAGACCCCAACGATGGCGGGCTGGATAACGATTCGGATGGTTTGACAAACATTGGTGAATACGAGAATGGGGCCGACCCTACCAATCCTGACACCGACAGCGACGGCTTGTCGGACGGCGATGAGATTTCGTTCGGCACTGACCCAACCAATCCTGATACCGATGGGGACAGTATGCCGGATTTGTATGAAGTCGAAAATGGTTTGAATCCAATTGCTGATGATACGGGTGGGGATTTGGACGATGACGGATTAACGAATTTCGAGGAATTCACAATCGGCACGGAACCTGATAACCCGGATACCGACAGTGATGGTTTGTCGGATGGCGATGAGATTCCAATCGGCACTGATCCACTTAATCCGGATACCGACGGAGACGGTTTGTCTGATGGCGATGAGGTTTCAGCCGGTACGAACCCTGTTTATTTCGATACGGATAACGACCTGCTGCCGGATGGATGGGAAGTAAAAAATGGTCTTGACCCTCTTGACGCGGACGATATCAACGGTGATACTGATGGCGATGGTTTGACTTTGCTGAAAGAAATGATATACGACACTAATCCAACCAAGGCGGATACCGACGGCGATGGCACAAACGATGGGGCTGAGGTTGCGCAGGGTAGCTATCCGAATAACGCCTCCGATAACGGTGCGGCTCCATCGGCGGATGAGGTTTGTGTGCTTCAGCTTATGGTCGGCGACAATAGCACGAGTCACTCGGAGCGATACGACCTTGTGGTAAATGAAGCAGGCGAAAATTCGCCATTTGTCATACATCATCAGGGGCCACAGTTCGGCGTGGTGACAACAGGCAACTACAATCAGTTTCGGCCGGGTAAGCGATACGAAATTAAAATCGTTCATTTGGCGACCAACGCACCGGATGGGCCTGATTATGACTTCTCGGCGATGGTGACGCCTGTGAGCATACCGGCGGGTGTGATTTGTGAAATTGAAGACCCCGAATGGATTTTTCGGATTGATTACTATAATCAGAATGAGGAGCCTCCGCCTTGGATTACCTTTTACGCTGCCGGCAAAAAGGCGTATGTGAACTTGATAAAGACCAAGATTATTGAACCGAATGAGAACCCGCCTACTGATAATCACTTCGTTTTCGATGCGTCAACTCCCGGCGTTTGTGATGTTATTGCTACCGGCACGACCGGAATACCGCAGAAAGACATTGTTTTGCAATGGACGCTTGCTGCAATTACCGGCTCGACGCAGACAAGCATTCCTAACCCGCCCAAAGGGCCTAATATAAAATTCACTTACACGGGCTTACCAAGTTCAAACTCGGAGTTTGGGGCGAAACTTTTGACCTTGACACACCCGCCGACTTCGCAGTACGATGCTAATGAGGTGGAGATATTTTTCAACAAAATGGCCACAAATAATCCTGATGGAACGACTCCAAATTGGTATTACTATTGGAGCCAGACTGGCGCAAGTGGTGGAACCCATGAATATGACGGCAGCACACCTTATTACGGATATTATTATCCAGGAGAAAGTCATATTAACATAGGACCACTCGCCGGTCTGTATAACTCTGAAACTGGACACGATGGCATCGATACATTTGCAGAAACTTGTATTCATGAAAATACACATCTATGAGATTACTGGGGATTTTGGCCAAGCGGGTATAATTCTGCCGATGATGCAGACGGAGACCTAATTCCGGATGTGTCGGAACCAGGATTAGGATTTGATCCGACCAAAAGGGATAGTAATAACAATGGGGAAAGTGATTTTGCCGATTATACTGAACCGAGAGCGTATGGTGCGGAACATAGTTGGACGCAAGGAAGTGCCGATTCTCAAGACTGGGCTGCCCCAGGACATCAACATTAAGAAAGTGAGGTAGAAAATGAATAAGAAGAAAAAAAATATGGTTTTGTTGTTGGTTTTGTCATTCAGCCTTTTTTATATCCTATCAATGGGATGGGCAGAAACTGAAAATCCACCGAAAAAGTCTATTTCGCAGCTTATTAACGAGTTAAAGTCAGATAAAGCACAACAAAGGGCTTTGGCAGCGAGGGAACTCGGAGAAAGAAAGGACAAAGAAGCGGTTCCCTGCCTGATAGAGTCTCTTAAAGACAAAGAACTATCAGTAAAATCAGAAGCTTGTGTGGCACTGGGTAAAATAAAGGATATCAACGCAGTTCCTGCTCTTGTCGAAAGGTTAAAAGATAATGAGGAAAATTGGACTATACAGGAAAAAGCGGCAGAAGCATTAGTTAGCAATAGAGCTCCAGAAGTTTTCTATGCTTTGATAGACCGCCTAAAATACGAAAGTGAGGTGAAGATAAAACAATTAAACCCACCACATAAAGACAACCATATTTCTCCTGATGAATATATTGAAAGAAAATTTGCTGACATGCTGAAGAATTTTATAGAGACGACGAAAGAAAATGAATCGTACTTTACCTCTCTATCAGATTACCAAGACAACAAAGATCTTCCCAAAGCTTTCAGGTATCGCGTGGCGATTATTTTAGGCCAGTTAAACCAGAAAAATGCTGTTCCGGTGCTAATTGAATGTCTCAAAGAATCTGAAAAAGGAGATTTGAGAGCTCTATCCGCAGGTCTTCTTGGTAAGTTAGGTGATAAAAAAGTCATGCCATATCTTATAGAGGCATTGAAAGATGATTATCTAAACTTAGGGGAAAAAGTCTCCAAAGATGTGGGAGAAGAGATGATAAAAAATAACCAAACGATTGGCGGAAAAACAATTTTTTCAGCAATGAAAATAGAACAAGATGGAGATTGCTATGTAGTTAGGTCTTACGTTGTAAGGAATAACGCAGCAGTTTCTTTGCACGATTTAGGTTTAAAAGTAGTAAGGAAAGGCGATACATACGAAATCGTTGAATAAGATTGTGGTACAAATAGTGTTGCAATCTTGATGACCGCTGAGACGTGCTGTCCTTCGACTGTGCTCAGGGCAGGCAAGTAAGTGCGGAATGACAAAGATGATATGCGAAGCAGGCGCAGCAACACCATTTGTCATACATCATCAGGGGCCACAGTTCGGCGTGGTGACAACAGGTAACTACAATCAGTTTCGGCCAGGCAAGCGTTACGAAATTAAAATTGTTCATTTGGCGACCAACGCCGAAACACCTGACTATGACTTCACGGCGATGGTGACGCCTGTGAGTATACCTGCGGGCGTGATTTGCGAAATAGAAGACCCTGAATGGATTCTTCGGATTGGGTACTGGAATCAGCATGAGGAGCCTCCGCCGTGGATTACCTTCTACGCCGAGGGGAAAAAGGCGTATGTGAATTTGATTAAGGCGGAAATAACCGAGCCTGACGGGAATCCGGTTACGGATAATCATTTTGTTTTTGATTCGACAGGTTCAGGCATATGTAACGTGACAGCTACAGGCACGACTGGCGTATCGGAAAAGGATGTGGATTTGGAGTGGTTGCTTACTGCGATTGCCGATTCGGATCAAACCAACTACCCGACTCCGCCGAAAGGCAGTAATATAACGTTTACTTACACGGGCCTGCCTGTTTCCAATTCGCAGTTCGGGGTAAAAACTTTGACTCTAACATACCCGCCAGCTTCGCAACAGGATACGCAGGCAGTAGAGATATTTTTCAACAAAATGGCCACAAATAATCCTGATAGAATGACCCCGAATTGGTATTACTATTGGAGCCAGACTGGCGCAAGCAGCGGAAATCATGAGTATAATACAAGTTTGGGGTATGATGGGCAATATACATGTGGCGATAATCATTTCGAGATAGGGCCTTCATCTTGCGGGCAAGATTATGGGCTTGCGGTAAAAGGAGATGGAATTGACAACTTTGGCTCAACCTGTTTGCACGAAAAAGCTCATATGGATTACTTTTTGACCACTTGGGGGACATGGGCAAATTATTTGAGTAGACAACCTGCAGAAGATATAGACGGTGACGGACTAAAAGATAGTGAAGAAACATCCCTTACAGGTTTGGACGGTCAACCCTATGATCCAACTAAAAAAGATACTAACGGAGATAGTTATGATGATGGGGAAGATTGGGCTTGTAAAAGTGAAAACACTTGGCAAATAGGAACACACGATTCAGAAGATTGGTCTAGTCCTGGACATCAAACTAATAATTAGGAGAAATTACAATGAAAGATATCAAAACACTATTATACACAGCAGTATTTGTTATTGGGTATTTTTTAACAACAATTTTTGGAAACTCGTTGTGCAATGCAAGTGAAAACAACATTAATCCATCTGATAAGCTCTTTATCGCCGTTAAGAATAACGACATTATTGCTGCGAACCAAACCAGTGATGAACTTATAAAGATGGGTAATGATGCAATTCCCCTCCTGAAAGAAAAGATTAACTTAGAGAACAAGGCATTAACTGGCCGGGTTATGTATATTCTTCGTAATATCAAAACTAATGCCTCAACAGAAATGCTCTTGGATATGTGTGTTAGGGGACAAAGTGTTAATGATGGGGAGTACATCATTCGGGAGATAATGCAAGAATTACCAAATCGGGATATTGATGTGGATGTAAATGAATCCACTTTAAATTTTATGCTGGGAAAATTGCGAGAGGATAAATGGCCTTATGCCCCTAAATCGGCCAGAATAATAGGCAAGATGAAGAAAGTTAACCCCAAAATGCGAACAGAACCAATAATAGAGGCCTTAAAGAAAGAAATCTTAAGAAGCATTGACAGTAACAGCCCGCCGCAGAGGCCGATGGAGTCGTCTTATGCTACAGAGTCGCAATATAAAATTTGCCAGTATATTTATGCGATTGACGATGTTGGAGTTTCAGCAACACCCTATGCATCTAAGGCGTTGGATACCGCTATTGACAACAACTCCAAAGAGTATTTGACGATTTGCTTAGGTTTCACAGGCGACAATAAAACCTTGTCACCAAAAATCAAAACCAAAATTATCCACATAGCAAAAAATTCCACAGATGGCTACGCACGTTTGATGGCAATGCGGGTTTTGGAAAAATGGCAAGATCCAAATTTAATACCTATTTTTAAAGACGGACTAAACGATGACTTTAAGGTCGCCGTTAGCACCGATATGATTACGCCAGATATGTATAAGGGAGCAGACGGTTTTTATTATTACGATTATTACCCTGTTAGAAGCGAAGCTTTTTCCGCCTTATTGAAGCTGGGAGTCAAAGTGGAAAACAGAGGGAAAGGCATTTATAAACTCGTTGAATAAAATTGTAGTACAAATAGTATTACAAACTCGATGACTGCTACAACATGGGTATGGATGATGATGAGGCGGGCGATAAGGAAGGGACTGCCGAACTGTTGCTGCCGGAGGCCGGAACTGGTTCGACAAGCTCACCACAGGGAGGAAACGAACAGTAGTTCGCCGGTGGCGAACATTGAAACGGTATCCGAGCAGCCCGTCTTCGCCAAGGGCTGCGCCGCGGTCTGCGAAAGGCAGCAACAGCAATGGGACGCCGAAGAGGGCGGAGTCTATTGATGGTGACGGCACAAACGACGGGGCTGAGGTTGCGCAGGGCAGTATCCCGACAGATGCTTCTGACGATGGTTTGCCGCCATCGGCGGATGAGATTTGTGAATTAAAGCTTACGGTTGGTGACTGGAGCGACAGTGATTCGGAGCGGTATGATTTGAAAGTCGGGCCGATTACACATCAGGCTCCGCAGTTCGGCGTGGTGACATCAGGCAACTACAATCAGTTTGGGCCGGGCGCAGGCAGGTCAAAGATTATTGGAAGTCAAATAGGGACTGCGTCTTAATCATAGTTACCTGGTCAGGATAAGCCGCGAACGTATGTATGTGCAGTTCGGTTTGTCTGGCCTCGAAGTCAATATAGCAGAACGGCTGAAGGCCTCCGGTTTCGAGTTCCGGGAATTTAACGAACACGCCGCGGTTGCGGGCAAACTTCTCAAGGTCCGTATGACTCTGCCGATACAAATTGGGGCTCATCTTCTCAACCTGAAAATCGGTCATGTAGCTGACCCCTCGGCTCAAGGTGCATTTGTGAGAGCGCTGGCCCTGGAACTGAAAACGCTCAATCAAACCACGACGCGGAAGCATTTGTCCCGGTGTGCTTATAACTTCACTAAGGCACACATCGCCGGCGAATACGCTGACAACGTGCGTGCAGCCCGTTACCCAGATATCCGCTTCATACTTGCCGGTTCTCAGTTGTCGTTTCGCGTAAATCTGGAAAAGTTCCGGGTGCAGCGGCCTTTGAAAAAGATTGAACGTTAGTTCTTCGACTGTAATATTTGTCTGCGGCAATTCCATAGAGTAAATGCTCCCGTCACTTAAATATACTCTGCTAACTCAAGTGTCATTATACAAAAAATGCCCTCCCGATTCAAGCGTAATATCAGTATTGATAAGGGCTGTTTCGGCACTTATGGGACGATGATTTTGCAAGTTCCGCAATCTACTGGAGTAACAGCGGCGGGTTTTCTGAAAAAAATTAATCAACAGCAAGCAGAGTGTTGATTTTTTATGGCTGGGGGAAAAAGGCGTTCATGAAGATTGCGATAATATCATAAAAGGCGTGAGCTCCGGCGGTGATTCCGAAGCCGCGAATTGCGAAAAGGACGGCGAAGTAAATACCTGCTATTGTTCGAAAACTAAACTCGGGCCAGTTAAACGGACTGCTTTGGATGAATCGGCCTCCCATGTATATTATATGATGATACGCACCGAACAGCGCTGACGAGATACAAACCGCAAGTATGATTGTAACACCGTGTCCCAGCCGAAAGAGGTGCTGGAACACCGTCATTAAGACAATAATCAGAATCAGCCGAAAGACGAGTTCTTCGTAAATTCCCGCTCCTATACCTGTAACGACGTTGGCTAAAATTTCCTGCCACTTACCGTTGCCGGCGTTATCTTCTGCAATCGCGGACGAATCTCTGTCTTCGACGGAATACGCGGGGACAACTGAAGAACCGTTCAAAACCGCACTGGTTTGTGTGGGTATTGAATTATTTGCGTATCGGCCGTTATCGTCCCGCTGAGGTTGTGCGGAACTGCTTAAAACCATACTCAAAACAATCAACGGCACCGCGAGCAGGATGCACTCGACTGTCATTGGTAAAATGTCCCTGAACCAAAAACGCCAGCTCTTGCGGGATGTTATCTGCAAAGCCATCAAAATCACCACTACCGTCAAAGGGGTTGCTACCCAGCCGAACTTACTGCCGAAGCCCAGATACATAAGACAGTTTTGCAGCCATGAGAATGCCACGACCCTGCCCTGCCAGTATCGTCCAAGCAATTCGGTACTGATAAAGAGTGTGCCAACCTCGTAGAAGACGATAAACGGCAGCAGGAAAAGGATGGCGTAAATCGGCCGGCTTGTCCGTTCGAAATAGGAGTCCTGCGCAAAGTTAAGCAGCTGGCTGGCGCTGTTTTTGTATTTGCCTTGTGTTCTGTTGGCCGCAATTGTATTTCGTAGTCTTCTTATTTTTCACCGCCTGATATCAAAAAAATAGTTGACCGCAGGGCTTAAATTTAGCAGAGTCTAATTTAAATAAAACGAAATTACAATAGCTGATACTGTTATTCGGGAAAACCGTAGCGATGCTAAGTGAGCAACTTACAGAAATTTATCAATTGCTCTTCGACCGCTTTGGCCCTCAGAGCTGGTGGCCTGGCGAAACCCAATTCGAGATAATCACAGGGGCTATACTGACGCAGAACACGAACTGGACAAATGTCGAAAAAGCGATAGCGAATCTGAAGAAAGCGGACCTGCTGACGCCCGAAAAACTATATCATCTCGACGCCTTGCAGCTTGCCGAGCTTATCCGACCGGCGGGGTATTACAACATAAAAACGAAACGGCTTAAAAGCTTTCTCGATTGGCTCTTCAACAATTACGATGGGCAACTGGAAAATCTCGAAGAGCTTGATACCGACCGTTTAAGGGAAGAGCTTTTGGCTGTTAAAGGCATCGGCCCGGAAACCGCGGACTCGATTCTGCTTTACGCCTTCGACAGGCCCATCTTCGTTGTGGATGCCTACACCGCGCGAGTGGCTGTTCGCCACGGATTAATCGAGCCTGACTTCGGCTACGAACAATTGCGGGATTTATTCCAGTCGAATCTGCCGGAGTCCGCCGCAGGGCGGCGAGACCTCGCTGAAGGCGGGGATGTTCAGCTTTTCAATGAGTATCACGCCCTGCTTGTTCGGCTGGGCAAAGAATTTTGCAGGCCCAGCGCTAAATGCGCCTGCTGTCCGCTCGAAAAACTTCCGCACAACCTCGATATACAATAGAAATTGGCTTTGTTTGGTCCCCGGTTTGAGGGTTCTGAGAAGCTCACCCGTAGGGATCTCCGCTTCGCTTCGAGTTTGATTGGCTTTGAATTGGGTGCACAGCATGGCGGGGCCATTTGTTTTGCATAATTTAGTAGTTTTGATTGGAATTTCCTCCGCGAGCCATCTGGCTGTTTTCGGGCGGGCCGAATTGACTGTTGTGTGGAGGGTATTGGGGATGGGGATTCTTTTATTTTGCAGCTATTTATGGTTTTTTTTCCTTGACAAACAGGACAGAAAAGAGGTATTATGAACTACCATGGTAGTATGGTAGTATAGAGGAACAGAGTTTTTTTTGGGGGGGGAGGAAGGCTAAACAACGCAAGTTTGCGATTAGACGACACACAATAGGCATACCCAAAATTACAATAAAAACAAAGGTAAAGGAGGAATAAGATGAAAAAGTTAGCCTTGTTAAGTTCGGTTCTGTTTGTTGTTATGGTAACTTCAGCAGCAGCAACCCCGCCGGAGCCCAATCACTGGTGGGAGCTCGATGAGACCAGCGGCACGACCGCCTATGACTCGGTCGGTAATGCTGATGGCATCTTCAATGGCGACGACCCCTGCTGGGCAGATGGTCTTATCGGAGGCGCGATTGACTGCAATGGCATCAACGATTATTTCTCCGTTCCCAGTCTGGATAATGCCTACCCCGCCTACTACAACACATTCTCAGTGGCCGGGTGGTTCAAGACATCTCAGTCAACGGGGATGCAGACGATTGTTGGGGTATGGAACAATTACATGCCGGCACCAAACGTTACTATATACTTCGGCTGGCAGGTGCTGGTCGAAAACAATAAGGTCGTAGCGCGGTTTGGGCCGGCTGGACTCAGTGAAATCACAGGAACCAGGAATGTTAACGATGGCAACTGGCATCACTTTGCAATGGTGTACCCAAATCAGAATTCGAATACGGTTTTGTATGTAGATGGCCAACCAGAAGGAACGCCGCAAAATGTATACGGTTATTCGCACGAGACGAAATTCAGGATTGGCGACGGAAGTTACGTAAGCCATAGCGATGGTACACCCGTTTTGAAGGGCGGGCCGTTCAACGGGATGATTGACGACGTGATGGTTTTTGACGGTGTTCTGACTGCAGAGGAGGTGTTAGCGTTAGCCAGTGACTTCAGGCCGTGGCGCGTCGACTGGTTTGATCTGGCCCATTTGGCCGCACACTGGCTGGATACACCCTGCGCCGAGCCGGACTGGTGTGAAGGTGCGGACACGGGCCGTGACGGTATTGTCAATTTTATTGACTACGCCTACTTAGCCGAAGATTGGCTTGCAGATGATGTTCATCCTGCCGAGCCGGCTCTTGAAACTCAGGCTGACGATCCCCCCACTGCTTCCGGAGCAATCTATACCTGCGATCAGCTCCAAGCTATAAATGGAAGGCGTGGTGTTGAGAATGGTAACTATTACCTGGCGAATGATATCGACTTCCAACAGTGGAATGATGAAGGAAAACAATTCGTTCCTATAGGATTTTATAATGGTAATCCATACGAAGGATTTTCCGGGACACTTGACGGCCAGGGCCACACAATAAGAAACTTACATATAAATATGCCATGGGCTGATTGTGTCGGCTTGTTTAGCTGTTTAAATGGAGGGGCTCAAATTAAAAATCTCGGATTGGTGAATGTCAACATAACGGGACGTTATTATACGGGAGGACTTGTTGGCCAATATAATAGTTCTTATTGGTATGATGATGGAAGTGAAATTAGTAACTGCTATGTAACAGGTAATATAATGGGTACATATTATTCTACCGTTGGAGGACTTGTTGGCAGACTCGTTGGTGGAAAAATTAAGCAATCATACTCATATAGTAATGTTAGCGGCAATCTATATGCCGGAGGACTCATTGGTTTGCTTTCTTTTGGAGAAGTTTTCGACTGTTATGCAAGAGGTAAAATTTTAGGCGGAAATCCTCAACTCTACGCAGGAGGACTTGCTGGCTATAGTTCCGGAGAGGTTACTAACTCTTATTCGACAGTAAAAATATTAAGTAATCAATATGCTCAGATTGGCGGACTTATAAGTTTATCTCAAAATTTGGGAGCATGGGCATGTAACAATTCGTTTTGGGATATGGAAACTTCAGGATTGACGCAGACTAGCGGGGGAACAGGAAAAACCACTTTAGAGATGAAAACTCAATCCACATTCGAAGATGTTAGTTGGGATTTTGGTATTTGGGGTATTAACCCTGCAATCAACGACGGTTATCCTTATCTGTTCGGGACAAAACCCGTCAAATTTTATGATGTATGGTATGTTGATGATAATGCAGAGATAGGAGGAAACGGCAGGACTTGGGAAACTGCTTTCAAATACTTGCAAGACGCTTTTAATAAAAATCCATATCTTATAGCTGGCGATGAGATATGGGTAGCCCAAGGGACATATAAACCCGACGAAGGAGATGGCATAACTCCCGGCGACAAAACAGCTACCTTCCAACTGATAGATAGTATAACTGCCAAAGGCGGTTATGCAGGTATTGGTGCAGCAAATCCGGATGACCGCGATATGGAACTCTATCCAACAATACTAAGCGGCGACCTAAGCAGTAACGATTTGCACGATTTCCCATATCTTTCAAATACAGAAGACAATAGTTGTCACATTCTCAAAGGCGCATACGATGCCATATTAGATGGTTTCACAATTGAAGGCGGATATGCACGCA
>Ga0315276_10001087_pt1 | contig 24140 bp, 12 predicted proteins | sample YL17G05_0_MG_FD_204542 | JGI IMG/M metagenome (GOLD analysis project Ga0315276, IMG submission 204542) | Sediment microbial communities from Yellowstone Lake, YNP, Wyoming, USA - YL17G05_0 | ecosystem: Environmental > Aquatic > Freshwater > Lake > Sediment | place: USA: Wyoming | collected... | reverse complement strand
CGGCTTCGGCTAGACCAATTTCTATGGCTCTTTTTGAGTTTACTCCTGTAAGTGAGTAATCAAATTTATTTTGGGTGTTCATAAGCGTTGACGTTTCATTATTTTTAATCTATTTTTCATAGATTACTTAATTTATTTTAAACTATTAGTTTTTTGGGGGATAGTAAGGGCAATGAAGTCATGCAAATCCTATGTCCTTATTCATGTGGCTTTTGACTGCATTTTGGATGGGTCGTCATCCGAGCCTTCATGGAAAATGACACGCAGGTTGCCAATCTTCACTACCGCTGGCAGACCAATGATGTGTTTTGACCATTTGCAATTTTTTGATACAACAGCTGGTCGCCAGAGAATTTAGCAAAGCTGTATACTCTAGCAAATTTTCACGACCTCAATCCCCAGTATTTGTCCAAGTTTTTCAATTTTATGAGCTATATGTCCAACACCTATTGCACAATGGTGGGATGGACCTTGTTTTGACCATTCATTCATAAATCGTTTTGCTCCTATTGAAAAACGGTATCGGCTGTTGGTATTACCGATTTCGAGAACCGGTCCCGCCACCGATTCACCTTCGGCAACTAGCAGAAACACTCCGTCTTTGCCTTCAACTACAGAAAGCAAAGTAACTGGACCATGTTTTACGGTCATTTGGATGGATAATCCTTTTCCCGGTTTTCCGTGATACACTGAAAGCGGAACCAATTTTACCCGTCCTTCTGCAATGGACGAATGTGCAGGTCCGTCATGACCGAGCATTACTACATCGTCCTTGAAATCCATAAGGTAAAATTCAGAGAAAGAACCTCCAGCACCAAATTCAGACATAATTTTCATGGCCTGAGCATTTTTCACTTCACACTCACCGGCAATAGGAATGTTTTTGCCCGTCAGCAATGTATTTCCAGCAATGACCGAAGTCACTATGTTTTCGTAGTCATTGCCCGATTCGCCTTCATAATAATATGCCATTGAATCCAGATTGCGTTTTTTTATAAGCATATCCAACGCCACCGAAGTGCGTGCCGCCCGCTCTAGTTCTGAGGTTTCACATTCTGGCGCAACATCAAAAGCAGTAGCAAATTCCTGAATTTTTGATTGAACCTGAATTGCAGTAGCTTCGTCTCTGTATTTTTTCAGCTCACACATTTCGAGCAGTTCGATGTGGGTGCCAAATACAGCTGATTGTTTGGTCAAGTCTGAGTAAACATCCAGCATTCCGCAGTAATAATGCCCCAAAACCCCCAAACGATTATTCCGCATAGCTGCAGCGACATGGGCAGCTTGAGTCCAGGCTTCAATTTCGGACCAGGCTTCTTCATCCTGAAGGTATCCTGTCACAAAGTTGTATTGAATTCCAGAACGGTTAAACACGTTGGCAATTTCAGGTACCGAACAGGATTGGCAATGTTCGAGCCATACGCCGGTCATCTTGCCGCGGTCACCCAGATTGTTGAATGCTTCATAATCAAGTTCAGCTACTGGCTGAAGATTCAGAATAATGACTGGAACTTTCAACTTTTGTGCAACAGGTAAAACTGTTGACGATAATGCATAGGTTGAAACATATAGAAATACGATTTCGATGTCCTGTGATTTCAAGAAGTCTGCAGCTTCCCTTGCTCTCACAGGATTGTCAATCATACCGGCATCTACAACCTCAACACCATATTCAGCAATGCGATTTTTAATCTGTTCTTGATACGTTTTCAAATTGTCGAGCAATCCGTCAAATTGTGGCCAATATGTATCTAGGCCAATTCCAAATAATCCTACTTTAGTCATAATATGTAATTATTTAAACCATTTTATTAATTCATTTGCAATTAGTTCGTGCCCCAATTCATTCGGGTGATTTACCTGAGACATGTATTTGCTAAGTTGCTCTTTATTTGTATAGAGAAAGCTAAAGGCCTGATAACTGTCAGCCAGTCCGATTTGATTTTCGGTAGCGATTTTCCGAATCTGATCCGCATGCTTTTTCAACTCATTGTCAGCATCGGCATTATTCACCGACTGGTCGGGTGAAGGCGTCAGTAAAATCACTTTTATACCTTTATCCTTTGTCTGCTTAATCATTTGATTCCAAGCTACGTATGCCGTCTCAAGACCACAAATTCTATCATTCAACCCATAATCAATCAAAATTAGATCGGGTTTGTGAATGAGAACTTCTCTTTCAAACCGTTGAGCTCCCTGAACCGAATTTTCACCACCAATGGCTGTTACGATTACATTTATAACGGCGAAAGGATAAATAGCTTTTAGTTTTTTTAGGAGAAGGTTGGGATAGGCCTCCATAGTATTTACCTGTGGCGTTTTAAAATATCCTGCAGGAACGCTGTGCCCGTGAAAAATAATATTAATTGTACGGTTTTTTGGCCATTCAATTTTCATTTCTGATTTCAAATCATTCAAATAAGTGGTCGAATCAGCAATTTGAGCTTTAGACCAAAAGGCGATAAATAGAATAGGTAAAAAAAGAAATTTCTTCATGGTTATTTTGGTTTTTTTACAGTAATTATTTTCACAGGCCCTATTAAACCCGATTTTAATAATGGTGAATCGACATTGTAATGCTTGTACGTTGTAAAAGTATATCGGCCAGATGTTCTTGGTTTTCCGTTTAGCAGCCAATCAGGCCATTGATTATCTTTTATTCCGTCGTCCGGTTTCTTTTCATCACCAATCAAGCGGTTGGGCCAGAGGTTTGCCACTTCTATATCAATCTTGTTTTCGCCAGACACAACTGCATCTGTGATTTTTATTCTAAAAGGAGCAGTCCAGACAACACCCATATCTTTGCCGTTTACACGAATTCGCGCCAGGTTGTTCACTTCACCCAAGTCGAGGTAAATATCTGATTTTTTATACGCAGCAACATTTTCAGAAAGTTTTATGGTTGTGTGATAGGTGGCAATTCCTGAATAGTATTTTATACCTTCTTCTGGACGTGATGTCCAGTCCACAAGTTTATCGAATACCACATTTTCAGGTCCACCCCATTTCGGGTCGAAGGATACTTTCCACGGACTGTTGACTTCAAATAAAACCTTTGGTTGAGAGAAATTCTTTAACCCAGTTGAATTGGATTGTTTATCTTTTTTATCGTGATTGAAAACTATAAAATAACTTTCGGACGCTTCAAATTGAAGTGGTATTTCAATATGATCTTTTTTAATTTCGAAATTAGGAAGTTCTCTTGTTTCTCCAGTCATTGGATTCCACAATTCGGGGGTTCCTTCTTTTACCCTGAATGAACAGTTTGCAGTTAAAGTAGCACTGGTTTTGTTTGAAACAAAATAAATATCTCCGGATGGGATCAATTTGTGCGTATATCGTACAGCACCATTTGATGCAAAATCTTCAGGAATACCCATTCCACGGAGTATTGAAGCCGTGGCATCATAGTCAGGGTATAGTTCAGGCAGTCTCATACTTGAAAAAGCACCTCCCCAATAAACCTTTCCTTTTCCTACTATTCGTTTTGAAATTTGAGAAGGAGCAGTTGTTCCTCCCCACATTGATGAAGACATTGCAGCAACTTGCTTGTCACATTCTGGATAATTCACCAGACTGGGTGATTTTTTAAATGGATTTCCAATTATAACAGCACCATCTTTGACCAATGATTCAATCTTAGTGAGTAAAGCAGGAGTCATAGTTTCCGTTTTTGGTAAAACGAGAATGTAATAAGATGCACCTGATGGGAATACTACTTTGCCATTGACAACTGAAGCTTTCAATAATTGGGAGGGCGAACAGCCATCGAAGTTATAGCCTTTCCTATCGGGCAGCATAGCATCTTTAGACTCACCCGGCAGCATTTCTTCTTTATCAGTAAAAACCAACGATTTGTCGGGTACAATTCCTTTCGTTAAAGCGGAAGATGGAGCCCGGAATACCTGTGGTGCTCCTTCGGGTGTAAGGTATAGAATGTCAGCAACTGTCTGTCCCTGCTGTAAAATGTATGAACAACGGGATATGTATTTATGATATCCGTCCACCATAGGCCACCAAGTCTGGCTGCGGTCGTGATGCACGCCATAAGGACCCATTGTCATTCCTGGCTTGAGATTTTCCGGCAAAAACTGATGCTGATAGGTATGGTACATGAATTTGTTGATTCCGGCAGCAAACGCCCAGTCACCTTGGTCTTTCATTGATCCTGGATATTGTTTCCAAGCATCAAGATAAGCGGTATACGCTTCAGCTGCAACCACTTTTTTTCCTTCAATATGGGCTATTGAGGCGGCCTGGATACAGCTAAACGAAGAATTAAAGCCAAAATCTTTGCTCCAGAATTCACACATTGGCACATCGGCCACGGCACCCAATTCCATATCGGCTGTGGGGTTCATATCATAAGGTTGAATGGATAAGCCCAGATTATATTTTTGGCCATATTTTTTTAAATAAATCGCATGATTTTGAATAACTAGTTCCTGGGCCGTTTGGCGCAAATCCCACAAAAAACGTTCGCTTTTTTCAAGGCTCTCAACAATCAATCCCGAATAAACAGGAAAGTAGGGAAGTGGGTCGTACCCCCTGCGTTTTTTAAACTCCTCTAGGAAAAGATGGCTCCAATTTTGTGCCCCCATTTCCCAACTATCCATGTGCAGCATTTTTAATCCGCCGGATAATTTTTTATCTGGCGTACCGATTTTTTTCAACAGTTTGCCAGTAAAATTTTCAAGATGGGAACTGATTGCAGTCGTATCAAATTTATCAGCCTCAAATCCAACACCCGGCAATGGGGCTGGCCTGGTAACGGCTCCGTTGTTCCTGCTACCAAATCGCATAATTGTCCATTTTCCTACGGGGATTTTCCAATCCAATGTGCCATCCGGCTTCAGAAAACGGGTAACATCAATTATTTTATCTGTTGAAATAGCCGTTCCTTTAAGTGGTTCAGTATAGTTAGCTAACGACGGAAGAAATTGTTTTACACCAGGCTTTGAAGTGTACGGTTCCCGATAATAGAGTGCCTTCTCATCAATATCGCTAATTTTAAAATCTCCTGATGGTGTCGGGAAAGCTAGCACGGAAACATCTTCATAATAGTCGAGCCATCTTTGTTTGAGTTCAGCGGTAAAAGGGGCTTCTCCAAAATAAGGTTTACGGGGAACAGGTTTTGGAAGGACTATTCTCTTGTTTTCATTTTCTGAAACCTGAATTGAACTATACACCAAATGTTTCATTGAACCAGCACCTGATACCCAAGGGCCGCCGCTGCCTGTCCAGCCTGGCCCTACACCTAAACTGATGACGATTCCTAATCTTTCCGCCTCCCTTACTGCATGTTGAAACAAATCCTGCCATTCTGCACTAAGAAAATCTACTTTCCCCCGGGGTATGCCAACGTTTACTTCTAAAAAAAGTACCTGGCCTATCCCAACTTTCTTCATTGATTCCAAATCGGCAGTTATAGCTTCTGCCGACATGTTCCCATCCATGAAATACCAGTAAACACCTGGACGAGTTGAGTCAGGTGGGTTCTGGAAATTACTTCGCAATTTTTCTATTTCTTGTATATTAGATTTATAAGTGCATTGCGTAGATATTATAATCATTGCAGAAAGCGCAAGGATTATTTTTTTTCTATTTTTCATAATAATTTTATGTTTACCCATTTCAATTTCTCTATTCTTGCTTACTTAAAATTTCCATGTTTTCGGAAATTCACTTTATACCTTATTAACTATTTTTTCTAAAAATTTGGTTGCCACTTTTTAACACTGAGTATTATTAAAGTTGTTGCGTATCATATCTGAGTATTAATATTTGATTGATAAAATTTTTACAGGCCCTAATAATCCAGAAGATTGCAGGGGACTTTTTGATGTATATGGGTTAACAGGACTCCAGGTTATCCTTTCTTTTTCCGGCATGTTTAAATCCCCAATAAGTCGATTCATCCAATTATTAACTACTTCAATAATTATTTCATTTTCCCCTTTTACAAGAAGATCAGTTATTTTAAGTTGATAAGGAGGAGTCCAGACCCCTCCTGCATACTTTCCATTAATTGTAATTTTTGCCATAGCCGTCAAGTTACCTAGGTTAATAAATAAGTCCTTTCCTGCTGGCAAGTGGGCTATTTTTAAATTATATTTATAGATAGCAGTTCCCGAAAAGTATTTAATTTGACTGTCACTTGAAGTGATCCAATCCTGAAGTGTATCAAAAACAACAGTCTTGACTAAGTCTCCCTCATAAGCCTTAAATGATACATTCCATGGGCCTTTTATAGAAGTTATGACTGTAGGTTTAGGATAATTTTCACCACTCAGGCGATTATTTTTTTTATGATAAGGTTTTCCAAATACTACAAACGCACTTTCATTTGTTTCTAATTTCACCGGTACCTCTGTTGTGCTTGCATTTTTTTTATAAGAATGCAGATCACGAATATATCCTGTAACAGGATCCCAGAGTTGAGGTCGCATTCCAATAACTCTAAACTCAATATCTAAATCTTTCGTTGTGTCTGATTGGTTGGATATAAAGTAAATATCGCCTTCTGGAATTTTCCGGTGACTGTAGTGGATAGAGTTATTTTCCGGCAATTTACAATCAGGTCTAAGATTAATTAAATCAAATGCTTCGGCTAAACTCATTCCGTCTATAATAGTCCCTTTTCCAAATTTTCGGTATTTAACAGTTATACCATTAACAGGACCCCACAATTCCGAGGCCCATTTCCTAACTAAATGATCAGCCTCTGGATAGTTTTGTAAACTTGGTGAAGTTTTAGGCGCAGGGCCCAAAATAATTGCTCCATTACTGACTAATTGTTTGATTTTCGCAAGTAGTGACGGCCGCATTGTTTCAAGTTTCGGTAAAACCAAAATCTTATATCGAGTACCATTCGGTAAAGTAAGCATGCTATTTTGTACCGTCATGTATTTTTCAATTACTTCGGCATTAATATAATCAAACTGGTAACCGACTGGAAGAGGAGGATCTGTAGTACCAGTCATTTTAGGAACATCTTCGCCAATAAAGTAAGCTACATCAGCAACATTAACGCCTTGCTGCAATAACAAACTTGTTCTTTTTAGATATTGAGTAAAAACATCCATTTGAGAAAACCAGGTGTTATTCCTGTTGAATTCATTACCAAATCCAGTGTTAAGCCCGGGAAGTTTATCGCTGTCAGGCTGTGAAATATAAACATGCAGGATGGTACTATTAATACCTTCTGCAAAGAAACGATCGCCACGTTGCTTGATTGAACCGGGATAGCGACTGTATGCAAGACCTCCACATGTATGTGATTCTGCCCAAATTTTGGATTTACCATAGATATGTCCACAGGAAGCCGCCGCCCGGTTCTCAATGTTTCCAAGTTCACCTTCGCTCCAAAATTCACCTCCTATCTCATCAGACTGGCCGCCATACTGTAAAAATTCCCCGGGGAATCCCCAATGCCCATAATTTTCGAGCCAGGTAGTTAGTCCATTTTCATGGCTGATTTTTCTTAAACCTCCAACATATTCGTATGAAACCTTATCAGCTATAAACCTTCTCAAATCCCACAAAAAACGATTAGAAATTTTCTCATCACCTATAACGTTACCAAACAGTACAGGGATATATGGAGAAGGGTCATAACCATATATTGAAGTAAATTTTTCAATTAAACTGTCAGTCCAATTTTGTGCACCGGTTTCGTAACTATCAAGAACAGCTGTCTTCCATGTTTTACGATCCTGAGCAGGAATACGTTTCATAATCTCACCAAGAAATCCTGTAAAATGCGAAACTAAATGCCTGCTATTCATTTTATCTACTTCCAGCCCTGTCCCATTTGAAGGAGCCGGACTATTTACAACGCCGGTGGAAACCATACCTGTTCTCATTATTGTCCATTTTCCTTGGGGTGCATCCCAATTCAGGATACCATCTACCGTCATATATTTGGAAATATCCATTACAGCTGATGGATGTACATATAAATTGTACTCAGAATCAGAATTTTGATTAGGCCATAAATATTGCCCCCACAATGGAAAGGGAGTTTGACACATTTTAGCCAAGCTTTTTTCAATGTAGCTTTCAACTTTGGGTGTTGAAGAAATCTGGATCTCTTGTACTCCTCCTGCTGTATTAGGTTTGCCACCCCAGGATTTCGAATAGTTAGTGATCGGGTTACTGATAATAAGCCTAAAACAATTTGATTTTGTTACGGGCAAGGATACTGCAACTGGACCATAAGGGTTGAATCCAACAGTTAGCGACGCATTGCCCCTGTCTATTGTAAATTCTTTTATGGTTGCAAAACTCCCTCCCAGTTTCGCCTGAATCTTTACATCGGCTATTATAGGTCGATGTGAAGTATAAACAACTAAACTCCTCGCTATAAAATCATTTGCAGTTTCAATATTTATAACAATTGTACTGTCCAAAGGCACATCAATATATGTTGAGGTGTCGTTATCCATTACAGCTCCAGCCTTCTTTTGCAATTGCTCACTGGAAATAACAGCATTAAAGCCGGTGATATTTGTCTTATAATCCTTTGTTGGGAAAGCAATCACTTTTACATCTTGAAATTTTTCAACGGGTTTTTTAAGTTGTGTAATTATTTTCTTTCCCCCTTCAACTATTATCTGGGAAGATGAAAGGTATCGCATAGATTGTTCTTCATTTATCCACGGCCCCCCGGATTGGCTCCAGCCGGGGCTATTAAAAATTCCGATTTCTATATTTAGTTTAGTTGCTGTTTTTAATGCAGTATGAAGCACATCCCACCATTCCTCTGAAAAAAATTTAATCTTTCCCGGCGCTACATCCGGCAATGAAATATTCCCAATAAAGGCACGGTTAATTCCTGCTTTCTTCATTGATTCTAGGTCTTTCACCACAGCCCCTTTCGAAATATTATCAGATAGCCAATACCAATAAATACCTGTTTGTACATTATCCCCTGGATTGATAAAAACTTTTCTCATACCTGCAAATCCGGAAAAAATATCCTTGCTTTTGAAAATGCTATCCTGCGAAAAACCGCAAACTGATACTAAAGCAAAATAAAGAGATGCAATTATTTGTCTTTTGCCAGGCAACCCATAAAGATTTTTTTTTTGCATGTTTTTAAATAGAATTATAAAAAGGGTTTCTCTTATTATTTCATTCTGTTGAGCATTATTCTGCATTCATCAAATCAACAAAAGCATCAGGTACTAAACCACTTCTTATAAAAATTTTAAGACCGGTTTATCAGGATAAATATATAAAAAGACTGCCTCAATTAACTGGTTAATCTGTATTGGGCAGTTTTTTTATACCTGACTAAGAAATTCAATTCTTTACTTTCTCAAAACAACGAATTTTTTTAGGGTAATGTGGTTATTGTCGCTTATTTTGGCGATATACATTCCATCTATATATTCTTTTACATCAATTCTTATATTTTTAGAATTGTAACGCCGCTGTGAAATCAACACACCCTTTAAATTATACAACTCAACAATTACATTTGTACTAGAACAATCAATATTTAAAGTATTGGAAACAGGGTTGGGGTATAGCGAAATTGTTTTAATTTCTTCATCCTCAAAAATAGATGGCCCTGTATTTGCCCTTCTGGCTGCCACATTACCACCAAGCACTATATTCACATTGTCTATAAAAGCTGTCTGGTCAACAGTATTCGTGCCAGTAAATTTTATTTGGTGAGTACCCGCTGTAACTGTAAAGTAATTGGTTGAGTAGTATAAGAAATTGCTTGATGAAGAAGGTATAATGGTTCCAATTAATACATTATCACAAAACACGTTTATTGATTGCGAATTTGATGGCCTGATTGCTGACCAAAAACTAATTTTATACGACCCTGCATTAAAACTAAAGTCCTGATAAATGCTGGAGTTGGCTTGTATAAAACCGCACTGTACGCCTTCTGGTGCTGCGGGGTTATTAAAGGCACTTCCATTGCTGGCAACACCACTTAGTGATGAATATGTCCATCCATTGGGCGTTGGATTGTACTGAAATGCAGAGGGTGATAATGATGGCAATTCAAACCCCCCAACTGATAACGTCGTCTGAAGTACAATATCAATATTATCTAAAAAAGCGGTTTGGTCAACAGTATTTGTACCAGTAAACGTAATTCGATGAACACCTGCAGTAACAGTAAAATTGTTAGTCGAATACAATTTGAAAGTAGAAGAAGAGGGGGCTATGGTTCCGATAGACACACCATCACGAGTTACATTAATGGTTTGTGTGTTACCAGGCCTTAGCGCTGCAAAACAAGTCAATTTATAAGTGCCTGCTAAGAAATTTACATCCTGATAAATAGTAGAATTTTTTTGTATAAACCCACATTGTACACCATCTACCGCAGTTGGATTATTAAATGCACTTCCGTTGTTTGCTACACCGCTTTGAGCAGAGTATGTCCATTTATTGGGCAAAGGATTATAAAGAAAAGTTGAAGAGCTTAAAGATGGGTTTTCAAAACTGCCATTATAAACACCCATTTGTTTTGCCTGAGCCTGGCTTGTAGCTATAAAGTTGAATCTTGCACCTGGAGCCGCATCACCGTTTACATACCAGTCCAAAGGATCAGTATCATTTTGCATATTGTCAGACCATTTGAACTCAATATTAATCGGATCAGTTATGCCCCCAAGATAACTTCTTGGAATAGTATAATACATTTTATTACCACTCACTGTGTTAGTAACTGTATTTGTATTAGCCCATGCATTATTTACCCATTTTTGCAATTGAGTGCCACTAATGATTCTATAGTCATATCCTTTCCAGCCAGTTGATGAATATCTGTCAGTATTAAGATATAACCTCATCCAATTGCTTCCAGAATTTGACGTGATGTTTGCAACAGTTTTTGCATAGAAATAAAGATTTGTTGCATTCCGGGCAACTTTCATCGTGTCAAAGTCATTCCTTCCAGTCGTATTAGTATAAGTTACTGCCGGAATTGAACTCCCGATATATATATCATCAATGAAACATGCATCAGAAGTAGTTTTTGTTCCAACGAATTTTATTGTGTGGTTACCTGAAGTTGCCGAAAATAAGCGGATATACTGTTGATATTTGGTTGATGTATCTTTACCTGTACCAAATGTGCCAATTTTTGTAGTATCATAATAAACATCAAAAGTCTCTTGGTAACCGAGCCTCTGCGCCTTACTAAAACGTAAGGTATATTCGCCTGCTGCTGGAAAATTTAGTGAGTTCTGAAAAAATGCATTTTGCTGAATGAAAGCCGCCTGGGTACCTTCAATTGCATTTGGGTTATTAAAACCTCCACCATTTTTTACAATTCCAGATAAAGAAGAAAATGTCCATGTGGCTCCTGATGGGTTATACACGTAGCCTGGCGAAGAAGCAATTACCGGAGATTCAAATCCAAAATTAGATACAGTCAAAACATTAGCTGGTAATCTTAATCCTGAAGGGTTGTTTCGATTTAATACATCACCAGTATAATCAGAAAAAACAGGGGTTACTGATGCCCAGCTACTCATATTGGCAATTGTGGTACTTCCGCTAAGTAAAAGACTGCTATCAACTCCTTTATATTTTCTTATGTTGGTCACAAGTTGCATATAGTAATTATCTTTTAAATTCCCTGTTAATGCAGGTTCTATGTCTCTTCCAAATTCTGCACTTGCCAAATCCACAAATAAAGAGTGATTAGGGTTGCCGTCTATACTTGGCCATCGGCCCATAATCCATTCATTCCATCCAGTAACAAAAACAAAAGGAACATTTTGTGATATAGCATAATCCCATTGCTCCTGGATATTATGGCCATATGGTGTTTCGGTAGCAGGATTGCCGCTTGATCCATAACGATAACTTCTTCCCCAATTGCCTTGCCCTCCATAAAAAGCTGAGCCTCCCATACACACAGCAAGATTTGGGTGTTGTGCGACCGATACGTTAATTATTTCCCGTTGTCCTGAACTATTTGAATAAACTCTCTGAGGTCTGACAAATTCTATCCAGGGCCAGCCATTTGTTTTTGGTGCGTCAGTCGGCCACTGTGATTCCCTATAGGTAAAGAAATTTTGATAATCCCTTCCAACAGACTCGCTGGTATTACCAATAATCAATGGTTTACTGCTCAAATTAAACCAGGTGTTTGGATGATAATAAGGTGCTCCGGATTTATAAAAATTATTATAGATTGTCTGCATTGCATTACCTGAAATTGGTATAGTATCTCCATAGGTGTTTGTATAGAATGCCACTTTAGGGGGATTTTTCCCTTGCGCCTTTACGGCATCTATAGCAGTCATCAGTGCATTGCATTCTTCTATATAAACAATTCCATTGGTAGCATCTAAAACCAAAAGATCAACACCTGCGTCAGTAAGGAGTTGAACATTTTTAAGATGAACCCAATAATCATCCCCTTTTGCATAATTATAAATGGATTGCCCCCAGTAATATGCTGGATACACATAATCAGTCGAACCCCAGTTGCTATTCGAAAAATCATTGAGTACTTCAGGGTGATTAGCAACAATTTCTGTTACGTCGTAATTATAAAAAGTGGTGGGAGATGTTTTATGTCCTTGATAAAGGAAGTAAAACATTGCAACAGTTTTACCTCCAATTGGGTTACCAACAGCTGCATTTTGTGGAAGTGTTCTATTTAATTCATCCGTTCCTGCAAGAGGTTGTGCATAAGTTAAAAATGGCACTCCAATAGCCATAAAAAGGGCAATTACAGTAACTAGTATTTTGTGGTTACTTCTGCAAATACTGTTAGATACAGCACTATTTAAAAAACTTAAATTTTTAATATAAATTTTCATCGTTTATTTTTTGTTGCTGTAAAAATTTTTTGCTGAAAAGTTTAAAATCAACTTTCGTAAGCCATACCGAAAATTAATCGGAAAGGCTTACGAAAGTTAAAATGAGCAAGGCCAAAAAAATTACCAGCCGGGATTTTGAGTTAGGGTAGGATTTGCATTAATCTCTGTCAGCGGAATTGGATATAGTTCTAATTTTGCAGAATAAGGAGGAACTGCCCCGCTTAGCAACTGATTAGGACTCATAGCAGCCATTTCCTGCTGTAAAGTTCCCCATCTTCGAATATCATGCACCGTTGTGCCTTCACCAATCAATTCCAATTTTCTTTCATTTCTTATTTTTTGTCTAAGGTCATCCTGGCTGCCGAGTACATATTGCGAAGCATTTGCACGTTGTCTTACCATATTAATATATGTAAGTGCTTCTGATGATGATCCGGTTTCATTAAGTGCTTCAGCAAGACATAGCAAAACATCAGCATAACGATATTCGACCAAATCATCAGAATATGACCATGGCAATGCTCCAGAAGGGCGTGCATCACGGCTAAATTTTCCATATCCAAGCCCATATTTAATTGTGGTATTAAAAACTGCAGAGCCAGAATTTTTATTAATGTAATGGTAAGTTAGAGGGTCATAAATCAGGCTATCGCCTACAGGAAAGGAAGGCCCCTGATTTTTATATCGTTCTACTACGGTAAAATCCCTTCTCACATCAGAAGGTTCGTACAACTTCCAGAATTTATAAGTTAATCCAAATTGTGTTTGTGTAAAAGGTTGCCCTGATGGATCAAGACCATCGAGGGTCACGAAAAAAGGATTTAGGTTGGCATTAGGAAGTGTTGAAGCCCAAACATATCGAAAGGCCAAAACTACTTCCTTATTAACTTCATTACCTGTGGAAAATATAGACTTAAAGTCACTGACTAAACCAAAGTTATAAGTGACTGCAGCATTGGTTACTTCCTTTAATTTATCAACCGCCTTTTGAAAATATTCAGGTTTACTTAATGGCTTTCCTGCCATAGTAAGATACACCTTTCCAAGCATGGCTTTAGCAGTACCGGCACTAACACGGCCTTTATCAGACGAAGACCAGGTGTTTGGAAGTTTTGTTTCTGCAAACTTTAAATCTTCGATTAGAAAATTGTATGTTTCTTCTATTGATGCCCGGGGTCCATATATCAAATCGTTTTGAGCAAGAGAGGTAATTTCATTATTGATAATAGGAACACCACCAAAAAATCTTACCAGGTTAAAATACGCATACGCTCTATTGAACTTAGCTTCAGCAATATATACATCTGCAACAGATGAATTAGATACTGCCTTATTAGCATTAAAAATTACTGCATTTGCTCTTGCTACAGTAAGGTACGATCTTTGCCAAACTGTCGCACCTGCGCCGTCAGCTTTAGTTTGTGCAAAACTTAAATATGGATCCATAAAGGCAGTGCCGTAAACTCCGGGGGCTGCGTATTGATGTCCTGTTTCTGTAAGAGTAAAGCGGTAAATTACATCGAATATATTTCCGTATGGGTTATCAGCTGTAAAATAAGTTGCAGTCCAGCTTTGATAAATTCCAAGAGTTGCTTGTTTTAAACCACTTTCGCTTGTAAAAACATTAACTGGAGAAAGCGTGGAATAAGGCTTTTCTACCAAGTCCTTTTTACAGGATTGCACACCAACTGTGAATATCAATACAAGTGGAACTATTATTCTTTTCATATAATTAATAATTTTATTCATGATTAAATTAAAAAGTTGCTGTCAGGCCAAAAGTATAAGTCCGCTGTGAAGGATAAGCTCCATAGTCTATTCCTTGCTGTAACAATGATGTTCCATAGTTGCTTACATCAGGGTCGAAGCCAGTGTATTTTGTAATGGTAAATATATTTGTGCCTGAAACAAACACTTTTAAATTCTTAAATAAGCTTTTCATATTTGGCAAGGCATAACTGATTGATATATTTTTAAGCCTGAAAAAACTTCCATCTTCTATCATTACAGAATTAATATTTCCCTGTTGAAGAGCTGTTTGAGTACCTGGGTATCTTACATCATTATGGGAATTTGATGGAGTCCACCTTTTTTTATACCAATCTTCTGTCTGATTAAAGGTTATATCACCACTATGGTTAATGATGCCATTATTAAGATAAAATCCTGTAACATTTAAAATGTCATTACCAACTGAACCCATAAAAAACAGATTAACGCTAACCCTTTTCCATGTAATATCATTGGACCAGCCATAAGTAAAATCAGGGGTGGATTTGCCCAAAACTCCTGGTGTTAACTTGCCATTTTTATCTGCTTCATATTTCCAATTACCGGGTCTTTGATCTGCTGCTACACCGAAAAACGGATAATTGGGAACTCCACCCGTAAAATCAGAAGCTTGAGTTAAACCACTTACCTTAAAACCATAAAATTGTCCAATCTCTTCTCCTGGTTTTAATACACCGTATATGCCACCAAGCAAATTACCTCCAAGTGATTGATAGAACGGATCTTTTCTATCACCTAAATTCACTAACGTATTTTTATTATGCGACACATTGATACGTGTTATAAAACTGACATCTTTTTTTCTTACAACATCTGCCTGAATAGTAAACTCAAACCCCTTATTACTCATTACCCCATTGTTATCTAAAATGGAACTGTTTCCGGATTGTGAAGGCAATGGTTTTACTTGCAACAACCCTTCAGTCCTTTTTTTGTAGTAATCAAAACTAACAGTAAGCCTGTTATTCAGCAGGCTAAAATCAATTCCGGCGTTGAATTGCTTGGTTTTTTCCCATGTCAAATTACTGTTACCTAACGTGTAAGGGTAAACAACTAATTGCGGGGATGAACCTATTTGATAATAATCACTGTTATAAGTAGATAGTGACTGGTAAGGGGAAATGGCTTGGCTTCCAGTAATACCATAAGAGCTCCTGAGTTTTAAATTGGAAATAAAATTTACATTCTTCATGAAATTTTCTTCCATTACATTCCAGGCAACTCCTGCAGAAGGGAAATAGCCAATCTTTTTATTTTCAGCAAATGGTGATGCACCATCTATACGAATTGAAGTATTCAAAACATACTTTCCTTTAAAAATATAATTCCCTCTAAGGAACCCGGATTCAATAAGGCGGTCTGACTTGAAGGAAAGTGTTTGTTGTGAAGCAGCACTTGAAAGATTGTTAACACCAAATGAGCTAATTGCAAGTCCTGATACTCTGGCACCCAGTGTTTCAAGTTGTGTTTTAATATATTCTGTGCCGGCGGTCACGTTTAATTTATGGTTAGTACTAAAAGTCTTATCATATTGCAAATAGGCATTAGCATTGTAGCTGTATGTATTGGCTAAAGAATTATCGCCCCGTCCATTGCTTGTTGAACCTTCAATAACGGTAACCGGGAAAAATGCCTGCCTGCGTGTCAAATTCTGAACCCTGCCCAGATTCACAACTAACTTTAAACCCGGAGTTATCTGAAACAAATTTTGAAGATTAACTATGGAATAATCATTTAATGACAAGTCACTTTTATCAGTCTGAGCAACAACAGGGTTTCCAAAAAAGCCCGGGGCACCACCTGGGATCGCATTTTTTACCTGAAGACCATTATCTGAAATGCTATATAAAGGGTTAGTTCTTAACGCTTCCATTAGTCCCGGCCCATCAGGCCATCCTCCGTTTGAGCTAATGCCACGTTGAGATTTTTGATGAACAAAAGATAGTTGAGCCGTTAATGTGTACCATTTATTTACAACACTGCTAAGATTTGCACGAATACTGGATCTTGTTATACCTGAATTAAGCACTACTCCTTTATCCCGAAGATAATTGCCCGATACATAATAGGACGCTTTTGGAGTGCCGCCAGAAACACTCAGCGTTAAGTCTTCCCTTAATGCTGGCTTTGTAACCTCTTCAAACCAGTTGGTATTTACATTGAGAGTGTCAATATTTCCAAAGGGCTTAGGCCTGCCTTTATAAACTGAATATTCATTGTATATTTCTGCAAATTGTTTACCTCCCATCATTTTTAGGGGATTTAGAATACGGCCTGTTGAAATTTTATTTGTAACCTCAATTTTCCCTTCTCCGTTCTTTCCTGATTTAGTAGTTATAACTACCACACCGTTAGCCCCTCTTGAGCCGTATATAGCAGTTGCAGATGCGTCTTTTAATATTTCAATATTCTCAACATCATTTGGGTTTAAGCCGTATAGCCCATTTTGAGAGTACGAACCGTAAACAGACGAAGAAGCCTCTTTATATTCAGGCATTATTACTCCATCAATCACATAAAGAGGTTCATTGTTGCCGCTTAGTGAATTGCTTCCCCTAATTCGGATTATGGTGTTTGCACCAGGCTCTCCAGATGATGAGGTTACTTGTATGCCAGTAGCTCTACCTTGAAGTGCCTGATCGACTGTATTAATCACAGCTGTTTGAAATTGCTTAGCAGTAATCTTGGATGTTGCACTTGCCAAATCCCGTTTTGTTGATGACCCATAACCGACTACTACTACATCATTAAGAGTCCCGGATTTTTCTTCCAGTTTTATATCAACATTGTTTTCATTGACTACAACAAAACTCTGCGACACAAAATTTACACTAGTGATGGTAATAGTATTTCCTTTAGCTGCAATTATGGAAAATTTTCCATCAGCATCAGCAACAGTGGAAACCTTTGTTTGCTTTACTGTAATAGTTGCTCCAGGTACCGGTTTATTGTCGGCGTCTTTAACAATACCTGAGACAGTACCTGTTTGTGCAAAGGAGAGAAGGTTTAAAAATAATAAGAGGAAGGAGAACGTTAATCGTTTTCTTTTTAGAAAACAACTACTTAATCTTTTTAACATAGCAAGCAGTTTTTAGTTTTAGTAATAGAAACTTTATAAAAAAGCTTCGTTTGTTTTAACAATCTTAACACAATGTAGAACGTTATATTTTCCTATCTGTCCTGTATTGTCCTGATTTAGATTGCTTTTTTTAAAATAATTTATAAACGAATTGTGGATAACATAAAATATGAGAATCTTAAAGTGATAGACTATGCTCTACAAATACGCACCCATGCTGTATTTTAGGCTATTATACAGAGTTTAAAAAACATGAAGAAGAAGAAAATAAAAAATAAAATATTTTTTATAAAGAAGCTCTTAAAGTAAGCTTGAATGGTATTTCGCTATGTTCTTTTGAGTTAGTTAAAATCAATTGTGCAGCAGTAATTCCCATTTGGTGAAAGTCAGTAGATATAGTGGTAATGCCATTTAAAATAAATTTTTTAACAGGGGTTTCATTGTAAGAAATAACCCCCACTTCACTTCCAATATTAAGGCCGGATGTTACTAATTTTTCCAGCACCACAACCAATTCGTCTTCCATCACATTTAGATAAACTTCCCCCACTTGTACCGTTTCATCTTTTATATTATGGACTACTTTGTAAGAGAATGCATAATCCTGGCAATAATTTTTAAAGCCCCTTAAAATTTCTATGGGGTAATAAGAATAAGATGGAAATATTATTTTTAATGTATGGTATTTTGAAAGATGGTCTGTAGCTTCAACCAATGCGGTGTACACATCTTTTTCAAAATTTTCATAAGCTGCCGCATATTCACCAGTGATACCGGGTACAATTTTATCGAGCAGTAATAATTTTTCTTTTGGGATGGTATTAACTGTTTCATATCCATTTTCTTCACCTTCCATAAAATGTGGTATGATGACATAATGGGTATAATCATTTTTATTATTTGCAATCAGTCTTTTAAATAACAAAAAATCATTGTTGTAAATATAAAAATCTATTACTGCCTGTTCGCCTAAAGTAATTACAAAGGAATCATAAATGGTTTTTTTATGGGCACTTAATTTATTGAATAATAAAAATATTTTTAGCGGTTTCTTGAATTCGATATTCTTAATGTAATAACCTCTTCTTGGAACTGCATCAATTACTCCAATATTTTTAAGTTGTTTATATCCTCTTTCCACAGTATCCCTTGCTATATCAAGCTCTATACTCAATTCGTTTATAGAAGGCATATTGTCTCCTACATGGATATGGCCGTTTTCTATTTCCCTTATTACGGAGTTTACGATTTGTAAATATTTAGGAGTAATAGAATATTCATCCACTTTTATTAAATCAATAATTTCCAGCTTCTTCATGTTACAATTTACAGGAGTTTACATTCATTTAATCATTAACATTGCTATATTTTACTTTGCTGCTACCCAATTAAATGATTGGGAAAATCATTTACTGTTTCGCAACCCAACTGCTCCATCACCTGCTGCAGTTGTGCTTTTAAAATATGGATGGTTTGTTCGCCTCCTGCTTTGCCCAATGCACCCACGCCATACATAAAAGGTCGCCCCATAAAAGTGAAAGAGGCACCCGATGCCAGGCACCTGCCAATATCCGGACCAGAACGAAGGCCACCGTCTATCATCACTTTTATTTTATCACCAAATTTGTCTGCAATATTTTTTAAGGGTTTGATGGTGGACTCACCAGCATCAATCTGCCTGCCACCATGATTAGAAACAATGATTCCATCCACACCTAACTCAACAGCTTTTTGTGCGTCCTCTTCATTCACAACTCCTTTAAGTACTAATGCACCCTTCCACATATCCCGTATAGGTTTTATTTTTTCTGCATCAATTCTGCCAGTAAAAGTTTGGTTCATAAACTGGCCGAGTGCACTGAGATTTAAATTTTTTGGCATGTACTTTTCCAGTGTGGCAAAGCCGGGGATGCCTGCTGTTAAAGTCTCTATTCCCCACACAGGTTTACCAACAACCTGCAGTATATTTTTCACAGACATTTTTGGCGGCATGGCCAATCCGTTCCTGATATCTCTTGGCCTGAAACCAAAAGAAGGAACATCTACCAACACCACCAGCACAGGAAATTGTGCCACAGCTGCCCTGTTTATGATATCGTCTCTCAATTCATTTTTCGTGGGATGGTATAATTGAAACCATGCCCTGCCTTCGGATAACTCTGCAATGCGTTCTATGCTACTGGTAGATACGGTACTTAAAACGTAGGGAATGTTATTATTGAGTGCGGCAGTGGCTAATACCTCCGGAGAGTTAGGCCATATCAAACCTTGCAGGCCAATAGGAGCAATACCAAATGGTGCATCATATTTATGTCCAAATAAATCAACCGACATATCATGGCCGGTAAAATTTTTCAGATACTGTGGCATTAATTGTACCTGCTGTAAATCAGTGATATTTCTTGAAAGGTTTACATCATCGTTGCAACCACCTTCCAAATAATCAAAAGCAAATTTTGGTATTCGCTGCTTTGCTTTTTTTCTGAGATCGTCTACAGAAGGGTATTGAGGATTGTATGCTATTGTTGCTTTTTTTTTCTCCATAATACTGTCTTATAAAAAAATTGCCATAAGAGGTTTTATTAACCTTTCGGCACGGTGTACATTTTTAGTTCAATGATATCTCCTGGCATTGTGTGGCTGTTCCAATGCTGGTGTATGGCAAGCGCTGCACCCATTGCAGTGGCCTGTGCCATGGAAGCGGCAAACACTTCCAGCGATGGAAAGGCTTGCGCCATCAAATTCATATAAATGGGATTTTTGCTAAAACCACCATCAACAAAAATCCGTTTAACTGCTGTACCTTTTAGGATGGCATTTGTACTTGTTACCTGCTTTTCAACAATATTTATCATCAACTGATGATAGGCTTCTTCATAACTGCTAAAAGTATCAGGTTGCAAAGCAGATAATTGTTTTACATCATCTGAAAGGTTTATTCCCCCTGTTAGTTTTTTTATAACAGCTTCATCGTAGCTAATCTGTTTATAATAATCTACAGGCTTTGAAAAATGAAGTGTAAGTTTTTTTACCTGCTTTTCATGTTCATATCCTGCAAAAAGGCGATTGGCTTTTACAGGCAATCCCTGGTATTGCATATAACAAAGGCAATCATTATTCAGTTCATCTTCCGTAAGTGGTGTGTGGTTAAATGGATTAAGGCTGATGCACCAGGTACCGGTAGAAATCAATATAAATGGCTCAATAAAATTTATGAGGTAAGGTATCAAAGCTGCAGAGCTGTCATGCAAGCCAATGCCGGCAATTATTCTTTTATCATGATATAATACATCCACTGTCTTATCACCTTTTTCTACCGGGGCCAGTTTTTTATCGATACCTTCCTCTATAACCCACTGATGATAACTGCATTTTTCAAAATTCCATAAAGATGTGTGACAGCCAATACTGGTTATGTCAGAAAATTCCTTGTTAGTAATAAGAAAACTGAGATACTGTGGCAAGTGAAGGCACCTGCGGATATTTTTGAATACAGATGGTTGTTGTTTTTTTATCCGGTAAAGTTGCAGCCCGGAATTCAAATTGCCTGATGCAGGTGAGGCTGTTTCTTTTTCAATTTTCATTTTGCCACCATAGGCTGCATAAAATTCATCTTCCAATAATGGTGGAAAGGGTTTCAGGTAATTATAGAGCGGCAACAAAGGCTGACCTTCTTCCATGATGTGTACAAAACTTGCCCCGTAAGCAGAAAAATTGATTGCCTTAATTTGAAATCCGGGCAGTTGTATAATTTTTTTAAAAGTATTTTTTACCCATTCTGTAAGCATCGTCAAATCTTCGCAGACATCTCCATCTTCATCAGCAGTTTCCTTTAATTGGGTACTTTCTTCAAATACCTTATTATACTTTTCATCAAACAAAAATACCTTCTTGTTGGTTTTACCAACATCAAAAATGGCTATTACTGCTATTGCACTCATACAGTATTATAAACCGGTTACAATTGTTTTCAATCCCCTTTCTTTAATTAATTTTTCCCTTATTTTTTCTTTCCTGTAAACCTTTAACGGCTGCAAAGAACCACCAGCAAGCAATCTGGCTTCTGCTACTAAAGCCCTCACATCTGTACGGAAAGCCTGTTGTAATATTTCCTGTGCGGTTACCACGTCATTATTATCTTGAGCTGCTGTTAATTTTGCCCTGTCTACAAGCAAGGCCTGTGCATAAGAAATCATGATAGCTTCCACAGATTGCAGTAAATCTTCTAAAGGGTCTTTTACATTGTGAGAAGCATCAATCATCCAGCCTAAATCATCTGCATGGTTCATTCCTTTTGCATCCATACCTTCAATGAGCTCATTAAAAATTAGAAATAACTGGTAGGGTTTTATACTTCCTACCGTCAAATCATCATCACCGTATTTTGAATCATTAAAATGGAAGCCACCCAGCTTTCCTTCCATCAATAATAAAGCAACTATTTGTTCAATATTGGCATTGGGTAAATGATGGCCAAGGTCAACTAAAGTATATGCTTTAGGGCCAAGCTTGCTGGCATATAATAACGACTGCCCCCAATCGCCAACGGTAGTTGAATAAAAGTTGGGTTCATACGCTTTGTATTCTACAAATACTTTCCAGTTGGCAGGTAATGCCGCATAAATTTCTTGTAAACTTTCAAAAGTATTCTGCCATGCTTTTCTAAAATTTAGTTGTCCTGGAAAACATGAACCATCTGCCAGCCAAACGGTTAATGATTTAGAACCCAGGTTCACACCATGTTGTATCACTTCAATATTATGTTGTATGGCCAGTTTACGCACTGCTTTATTTACATGCTGTAAAGAACCAAACTTATAGCTGTGCTCCTGGCCAGGCTGATCTTGGAATGTATTAGAATTAACTGCATCAAAACGCAAATTATGTTCTACAGCCAGTGCTTTAATGGCATTTATATTGTCAGGAATATCCCAGGGAATATGCAATGAAATCGCACCACTTGATTGGTTTAAAGAATGAAGTAAACCAATATCTTCCATTTTTTCCTCCAGGCTTCTGGGCTCACCTCCGCCTGCAAATCTACCAAACCTTGTACCGCCTGTACCCAATGCCCAGCTTGGTATGGCAATTTGGAATGCAATCAATTTTTGTAAAATATCATTGATATTATGAACTTCTTCAGCTACAAATTCAAGTTTTCTTTTGTGGCCTTGCAATATCGCTTCATTGTATTTATGAATGTCGGATTTTTCTATGAGCATGTCAATCAGTTTTTTTAATTGGTTATGGCAGGTAAAATACTTCTTTTAATGGGATACTTACTGGTGAATTATCGGGGTTAGATTCCATAATATCTTTCATGTATAACCACCACTTTTGCATCACCGGATGTTGTGGCAAATCATTAAGCAATTGTGCATCTTCGATTTTTAAAATACTGAACAGGCCGTTGGTTGTTTCATCTAAAAAAATAGCATATTCACTGATGCCTGTTGATTTTAATAATTCCTTTAACTCAGGCCAAAGCTCATCATGGCGTTTTTTATATTCCGCTTCAAAGCCTTTATTTAACTGCATTTTAAATGCTACTCTTTTCATTGGTGTTTATTCAAAAAATTTAAAAATGGGTCAGCAGATTAGAAAATCACCAACCCTAAACTTAACGATTGCTTTGCTTATATGAAAAAGTTTATTTTCTGTTATTACTTTTTTAAAATGGGTTGGCAGATTAGAAAATCGCCAACCCGTCATTACCAAAACGACTATAATTGCTATTTGAGAAAACTAACGTAAAAAAGCTGTTGCCACGCCGCCATCTACATTTAACGTATTGCCGGTAGATTTTCCTAACAAGCCTCCTACAAAAATAAAACAGGCATTAGCAATATCTTCCGGTAAAATTGTTTCGTTTAATAAAGTACGTTTGGCATAATAAGCAGGTAACTCTTCCACTCTAATACCATAAGCCTTAGCTCGTCCTTCTGCCCAACCTCCAGCCCAAATATTTGAGTCGGCAATTACTGCATCTGGATTCACGGTATTAACACGGATTTTATCGCCACCTAATTCCGCAGCCAGCAACCTGGATAAATGAGCCTGTGCTGCTTTTGCTGAACCATACCCGGCATTGTTAGGCCCGGCAACAATTGAATTTTTTGAAACAACATTTACGATATCTCCACCAAAGCCCTGCTTACGCATTGTTGCTACTGATACCTGAGATACAAGAAACTGACCTTTTACTAATATATCATATAACTTATCCCAATCTGCAATGCTGTGTTCAGCGATAGATTTTGAAATACTGATACCAGCATTATTCACCACTATATCAACGCCACCAAAAGCAATCGCCGCAACTGCCAATGCCTTTTCAATGGTGGCATTATCTGTAACATCCAACACAACAGAAGCTGCTGTATCCCTCCCAAAAAGTTTTACAAACTCTTCCATTGCAGTTTCTAACCTTTCTTCATTGATATCATTGATGATAACACAAG
>Ga0315276_10001086_pt1 | contig 24144 bp, 26 predicted proteins | sample YL17G05_0_MG_FD_204542 | JGI IMG/M metagenome (GOLD analysis project Ga0315276, IMG submission 204542) | Sediment microbial communities from Yellowstone Lake, YNP, Wyoming, USA - YL17G05_0 | ecosystem: Environmental > Aquatic > Freshwater > Lake > Sediment | place: USA: Wyoming | collected... | reverse complement strand
TCCGCTCGGGGTAAGCCCCATCGCCAATCCCTCGACGGTTCTCGGGATAAACAAGGGACGGTTCTTCACCAAAATGTCTGCCAAACCAGGCAATTTTTACCCTGTTAAACATGTCTTTTTTTGAGGCTCTGCTAAATTATCGCGATTTTTAGCGGGGTTTAAGCTCATTTTTCCAGTATAACACAACAAAAAGGATAGCACGCAAAGTGTTATCCCTTTTTGATATTCCGGGATAATCTACGCTTTCCCCTGTTGTTTATCGTATTCCTGCCAAATTTTTGCAACCATTGGTGCGGCTTCTTTCAGCTCACTTAAAACATTCTCTCTTATTTCCGAGCTCTTGGCTTTCTCGCTGGTTTGCATAGAAAGAAGCACTTTTTCGCCGATGGTTTCAACCAGGGTATTGATATCTTTCTCTGATTGCCTTAAAACCGCATCCAAGGCATTAACCCTGATTGATTGTTTTAATTTGGCCATGTCGAACGGTTCTTCGGAACCGTCTTTTTTTACAACAATCTTTACCATGTCTTAATTATAACACCTCGATTAACTCGGTGTAAACAAAATAATGTTTTATAACTTACGATACAAAAATGCGGTGTCTTCTTTTTTCTCGTGTTGCCAATTCGGAAAAGGGAAGGCATTGGAAACGACTCTTGCTCCGGTTTTCAGTTCTTTTTTCAGTTTTTGTTCCAATGACTTCATTGCATAACCGATGCCGAAAATCGTTACAATATCAAATCGCGAAAAGTCCTCTTTCCAAAGATTTTTGAAATAAACAAATGCTTTTCCTTTCATTCCCGCCTTACGAATATTCCATTTCGCCAATAGGACCAATAAGGGGTTAATTTCATAACCATGTGCTTCTGCGCCTGCTCTTGCCAGGGCAATAACTAACCTTCCGTCTCCGGAACCCAAATCAACGGCGACTTCGCCCGGCTTTATGCTCGCAAGCTCAATCATTTTTTTAACCGTTCTTTTTTGAGTCGGAAGATAAATCGCGCCCTTAAATAAAATCGGAAAAATCGCAAATATTCCCCCAAGAAGCACTACGAATAAAAATGTGTTCCAAAAATCCATATTCTAAGTTTAACAAAAAAACCTTTTTTTGGAAATACAAAGAGAGAAACTTCGCCTCTCTTTGTTTTGTTCGATTCTCTAATGCGAATTGTAACATTGCTCACAGAGCTGACCGGATCCTTCAATATAGCCGTAGCGTTCGTCAATCGACGTTTCCCTTGTGTAAGGAGTTTCTCGGCCACACAGAACGCATTTGTCCTTTTTTGGATTTTTCTTTAAAAACCCTAAAACCCATTTCAGAAGATTCACTGTCTTCCTCCTTTCGTAGATTAATCACAGAATAGTATATGCCTGTTAAAATGTCAAGGAAATTACTTTTTCAAGAAAATTGCTGTAGAAAAAGCCATAAAGCCCAATCCCAGCCCAAGAAAAACCCCGCCCGGAACATTATTGGTAAGAAATCCGATTCCAAATCCGATAAATAAGCCGGCTAGGCTCATAAATATTCCCGCGATAAACAAATATGCGTTTCTTTCTTTTTTAGTCGTATTTTTTTCGTCCATGATAGTTTTATTTTATTAAGAATTAATTATTTATCTCTTATTTAAAAAATATTGCTCTGCCGAATATCCACAATCCGATTAAAAATGCCGCAACAGAGAAAATCAAGACGCCCGCAGCGGCTAAATCTTTAATTTTGGCAATTTCCGGATTCTGTTCTTTCGACATAACATCCAGGGTTTTTTCGATAACGGTATTGAGAATCTCGGCAACCAAAACTAAAAAAGAAAGAATGATAACTACAGCTGTCTCCGCAAAAGAAAGTCGCAGAATAAAGGCAAGAATTACCGCAAAAAAACCAACAATCGCTTGAATAAAAAAACTTCTTTCCTTTAACGCATATTTAACTCCGCTAAAAGCGTTTATAAATGCACTGCCCAAAGAATGATGATTGCGAAACATAGATAATTTAATTTTACCATATTTGAGACGAAAGGGGTAAACCCTTCGACTACGCTCAGGGTAAACAAAAAATCGCCCGACCAAAATATTTGGGGACGATTTTTTGAAAGTTTTAAACTTTTAAACCTTATTTACATTTGTAGCATTCGGTCCTTTCGGGCTTTCTGCTATTTCAAACGTGACTTTGTCGCCCTCTCTAAGTTCGTTGAATTGGACGTTTTTAAGTTCGTTTGAATGAAAAAAGAGGTCTTTTTCGGCTCCTTCATAAGTGATGAAGCCAAACCCACGATCTGTGAGTCTTTTGATTGTTCCTTCTTGCATTTCAATAAATTAATTGATTAGATTTCAAACCAAGAAAATTGTAATAGAGAAACCCGACTACGCTTCACCTACACTTCTAGCTTGATAATAAGACTCTATCACAGAATAATTAAGATGTCAACCCCGCACCTATCTTTTTGGCGTTTTTGGTATAATCTCTGTCCGGCTTCAAAGCAACATTTTTACCGGCAAGATAACCCGTACTCCAGCAAACCTGAAGATTATAACCGCCCGTTGGTCCGTCAACATCGATAATCTCGCCGGCAAAAAAAAGATTACCGATTATTTTTGACCTCATTGTTTTATCATCGATTTCTTTCAGGGATATTCCCCCGCTGGTGATTATTGCGGAGTCAAATCCCAAAAGCCCCATTACTGTCATTTCCAGGTTTTTCAAAAGTTTTACCAAATTGCGTCTTTCTTCTTTGGTTATATTATTCACTTCTTTTTCCGGATTTATGCCGGATAATTTTATAATTACGGAAATTAACTTACGAGGCAAAAGTTCGTATAGGGAATTTTTAAAAGACCTATTCTGAAACTTTCTAAAATCTCTTTGAACTCTCTCATCTAATTTTACGGGCTCCAATGCGGGCTTCAAATCAAGCGACAGTTTAATATCTTTCTCGCTCGTTAACAGTTCTCCAACTTTTTTACTGATATCTAAAATTATGGGCCCCGATAATCCAAAATGCGTAAATAGACATTCTCCAAATTTACTAAATTGCTTTTTATTGCCCGTTATTACGCTGATTTCAATGTTTTTCAGACTTAAACCCTGCAAATCCTTAACCCAGCCCTCTTTTATTTTTATCGGAACCAAGGCCGGAGACGGTTTTTTAACATGATGTCCCAGTTCTTTCGCCCAAGTAAATCCGTCTCCGGTAGAGCCGGTTGAAGGATACGACTTTCCGCCTGTACAAAAAATATAATTATTCGCTTCAATCTCATTTTTTTTATTTACGTTTTTAACGATTATTTTTTTAATTCTGCGATTTTGACAATCAACAGTAATAACTTCCGAATTATACAATACGGTTACCTTGCTTTTCTTCAGACAATCAACCAAGACACTGACCACGTTTTCTGCCTCGTCGCTTACGGGAAAAACTCTATTCCCTCTTTCCGTTTTTGTTTTTAAGCCTGATTTTTCAAAAAAATCAACAACCTCTTTGGGTCCGAAAACGGAAAAAGCGTGAAAAAGAAATTTTCCGTTTTCTCCATAATTTTCCACCAATTTTCTTAAATTAAATTCCGCGTTAGTTATATTGCACCTACCTTTTCCGGTTATAACAAGTTTTCTTCCCGGTTTTTCGTTTTTTTCCAACAGAATAACCTTAGCTCCCGATTCCGCCGCTTTTAGGGCGGCGATAATTCCCGCAGGCCCTCCGCCAATTATCGCTACGTCAAAATATTTTTGCTTGTCAGATACGGTAATCATTAAATAAAATTAGTATTTTTGTTTTATTATATCGCGCAGTATTTTTTCTATTTGCTTAATACTCTCGTTGTCAATTATTGAAATCGGGATAATTTCTTTTTTTATCAACCTAAACATTTTAACCTTTTCTTTAAGTTCTTTTGGGGTCAGTAAATCTGACTTGCTCAAAAAAACATATTCAGGTTTAATCAATAGTTCTTTATTATAAGTAGTAAGTTCGTTTCTGACGACTTGATAATCTTTTACCGGTTCAGCTGATTCGGCGGAGATAAAATGGAAGAGAATCTTGGTGCGTTCAATGTGACGTAAAAATTTAATGCCAAGCCCCTTGCCCTCCGAAGCGCCCTCAATTAAGCCGGGAATATCTGCTAAAATTAATTCGTAATAAACGCCTAAATTCGGTTCCAATGTAGTGAAAGAATAATTAGCCACCTTACTTTTAGCATTGGTTAACTCGTTTAATAGGCTTGATTTACCGACATTGGGCAAACCGATAAAACCGACATCGGCGATTAATTTAAGTTCCAGATGTAATTCGCATTCCTCGCCGGGCAAACCCTCCTGAAACTCGGTCGGACTGGTGTTAGTTGCTGAGCGAAATTTATAATTCCCCTTTCCTCCTCGGCCGCCTTTGACCATTAATAATCGCTGACCGATAGAAACAATCTCATTATCCTTGCCTCTTGATAGATTATGCACGACCGTGCCAATTGGCACTTTCAAAATCAAATCATCGCCATTTGCTCCGTCGTTAAGCTGGATTTTTCCGTTTTCACCATTATTTGCCGCCAATTCTTTTTTATAACGGAATTGATTAAGCGCGCCCAAATCAGGCACGCCCTCAAGATAAACATCTCCGCCCTTACCGCCACTGGCGCCGGTTGGACCCAGGCTCATTTTTGTACGATTAAAAGCCACGGCACCGCATCCGCCTTGCCCAGCCGTGACTTTTATTTTTACATCATCTATTAACATAAATACATCATAACACTTAAATCTTTGAATTAAAAAAAGGCAATTATCGAACTTCTTGATTTAGAATTGCCTTTTTCTTGATTATTCCGATATTTATACTGTTTTTTATCTTCCTATTTCTTGGAAGTCTTTTTAATCAATTTTTTGGCCTTAACAATTGGAACAGTTTTTTCTGTTTTCTTCGCTTTTTCTTCTATGGTTGAAGACTTAATGTTTGCCATAATCTCTACAGCCCTAATAAGCCGATCCATTTTTGCATTTAATGTTTCTAACTGCTTCCTTAATTCATCATTATTTCCTTTACCGGCATCACTTCTAAAATCCTGTGTGATGGGAGCCTTATAGCTGTCATAATTTTTTTGCGGGAATCTGTCTCCGCCTCTGTTATTTCCGGTTTCTTTTTTACCCCCAAAACAATCATTGCAATACACCGGCCTGCCACTGGTTGGTACAAAAGGCACCTCGCACGGTTTTCCGCATTGAGCACAAATCGTTTGATGCATAGTGACCGGGCCACGATCTCTGTTTCCGCCAAATCCACCTCGACCACCATCTCTTCTGCCAAATCCGCCTCCACGGCCCCCACCAAAACGTTTTCCCCCATCTTGTCTAAAATTTCCCATATGTTTATATGTTGGTTATTATAATGATAAATTATGAAGTAGTATGATTGGCAAAAAGCCAGTCAATAAGTTTTTTCCGATGCTCGGCAATAGACCATAAGTCTCCACGCCTGAATAATGTCGGATAAAGGTCTTTAAATTTTTTCAGACCAATAGCAGAAGCACGAGGAAATTCTCTTGGAATGCTTTTATTATAAACCTTTAAAAACACAGAAGAAATTATCTGTACTTTGCTAAGTTCGTATGCTTCGTCTTTTCTTTTCATTACTAATCACTATACAATAAGTCGAATAAAAAATCAATACTTTCAATAAAAAAGAGGCCCTGAGGTCTCTTTTTGAAATACTAATAGTTTAATGTTCCTTCTTTTTGCCGCCTACTTAACGCCTGCAACATATTTTTGGTCATAGCCGCCAAATCATAATCCGGCTTCCATCCCCATTCTTTTCGGGCAAAAGAGTCATCAATTGATTTTGGCCAAGAATCGGCAATCTTCTGCCGGAAATCCGGCTTATATTCGCACACAAATTCAGGAATGTGTTTTTTAATTTCTTCTGCCAGTTCTTTGGCTGAAAAACTCATTGCGGAAAGATTAAAATCTGCATGATGTTTAAAATTAGAAAAATCCGCTTCCATTAAATCCATAGCAGCTTTTAGGCAATCGGGCATATACATCATCGGAAGAACGGTATCTTCACGCACGAAACAAGTATATTTTTTGTTTTTAATTGCGGCATAAAAAATTTCCACCGCATAATCGGTTGTGCCTCCGCCTGGAAGCGTTTTATGGCTGATAATGCCCGGAAATCTGCAACCTCGGACATCAATATTAAATTTTTGCACATAATAATCGCTGAGAAGCTCGCCAGCCACCTTTGTCAGGCCATACATTGTTTTCGGCCGTAAAATAGTTTCCTGGGGAGTGTTATCACGGGGAGTCTCAGAACCAAAAGCAGCAATGGAGCTGGGAATGAAAATCCTCTTTATTTTATATTCCCGCGCTATTTCCAGAATATTATAGGTCCCGTTAATATTAACACTCCAGGCAAGTGCGGGATTTTCTTCCCCTTTTGCCGAAAGTATTGCCGCTAAGTGATAAATCGTATCGATTCCGTATTTTTTTATCACGCTCTCAATGCTTTCTTTTTTAGTTACATCAACTAATTCAAAAAGGCCCGCACCATTTTTCCCAATAACATCAGTAGCTAAAACATTTTCATCTCCGTATTTTTTTCTAAGAATCAATATCAATTCTGAGCCGATCTGTCCTGCTGCGCCCGTGACCATAATTTTTTTTGTTTCTTTTGTCATGCCCCCATTATAACACAAAAACCCTCGACCATGCCTAAGTTAAAACTACGGCAGGCAAGAAAAATCCTTCAATGGTTCAATTTTACTCACCACAAGTAATTTCAGGATAAGTTCTCGGGCTTTTTTTAAAATTAAGCTTATTTTCAAAGTGAACAATGTTCGAATCTACTCTACTTGAGAATGCTTACAATCGCACGGCCCCAATTCTTCTCGGGATAATTGCTCGGCGAATAGGACTTCACCATTTTCGCCATCAAAAACTTTATCGACACAGCGTCTATGTAGGAAGCCATCACATTCAAGAGCACGCTTTATCTTCGATCCATCCTCGTGCGTCTCCAGTGTTTCAAGTTCAATTGTTCGATATGGCGACGATTTCTCTATGCTCTCTTTATTCTCTATTTTCTCCGGCAAATTTTTTGGAAATTCTTCTAACATAAAATTATTGTATTATTAATTTTAGCTCCCTGCTTGGGTTCAAAACCTATATTTGAAGGGAAAATTTGATGTCTCACTGAACAGAGATGGATCACTTAAAGACAATCGAGAATGGAGCAAAATGAGACATTTGAGACACTGTTTTAGGATGGTAATTTTTTGTGTCTTATTTAATTCATAATGGTTTATGTGTCTTCGTAGACTTATCTTAAGAGTTTGAGAAATTCTTCCTCGTAACGGTCGACCATATGCTTAATGGTAAAATTCTTCTTGACGTGTCTTCGGCAATCGGCTCGGTTAATTTTATTAATTTTTTTAACGGCAGCAACCATTTCATCGACTGTATCAACAATAAAACCCGTCTTATTATCAACAACAACCTCCGGAACAGATCCGTGACGAAAAGCAATCACCGGCGTACCGCAAGCCATTGACTCGACCATGATCAAACCAAACGGTTCTTCCCATTGAATGGGAACTAGAGTAACCTTGGCTTTCTGATAATAACGAAAAAGTTTTTTGTAAGGAACATATCCTAAATATTTTATTTTTTTGTTTAAATATGGCGCAACTCTTTTGTCCCAATAATCACCGGTAACCGGCGGCCCAATAATCAAAAGTTTCTCTCCTGTCTGCCGCGCCACTTCCACTGCTTCGGCAACGCCCTTCTCGGGATGTAACCTTCCCACAAACAAAAGATAATCACCACTTTTTTTTGAAAAGGGAAAAAGACTAATGTCAATTCCGTTATAAATGGTCGCTAAATAATTCAACCCTGGAGCGGGTTTTCGTTGAGCATCACTAATAGAAACATAGTATTGATTAGGGGAAGAAAACATTTTAAAAATCCCGGCTCGCCAAGGATAAATCGGGTCATGAAGCGTGTAAACAACAGGAATGTTAAAGTGTGATAAGGCCAGAGGCAAAGCTCGATCAACGGGATGAATATGTAAAATATCATAATTACCTTTCTCCGCCCGTTTGAACATTTGAGCAATCAGATATTGATCCCACAAATTAAAAACCTTACTTATATCAGCAGCACCAGTACGAAGATTCTTAAGAACGGTCTCTTCGCCATTTTTCTTGAGTGCTCGTAATCCATCACTAACAACTTTGGTAGTTTTAATTTTTGAGCCTACGGGTGCGTAAAAATCGACTTGATGACCCCTTTTAACCAGGCCCTCGCTAACCCACACGGCGATGTCCATGGGAGCGTAAACAACGCCCCTGGGTGGAGGGATAGTGAAATGACCGGTTACCATTGTGGCGATACGGAGTTTTTTCATTTTTTTAGACATAATTTGTAATAAAGTTTTTCATAGCTATCGACCATCTTTTCTTTGCTAAATTTCTGCTCAACTCGCTTTCTAACCAAGGCCCTGTCAATCTGCTTAATTTTTTTCATAGCCTCTACCAATTTATTCAAATTGCTATCAACAATAAAACCAGTTTTTCCATTTTCTATCAGTTCCGACATCGAACCTCGACGATAAGCAATTACCGGAGTACCGCAAGCCATTGATTCCGCAACCACCAGTCCAAACGGTTCTTCCCACTCAATCGGATAAAGCAGGGCTTTGGCCGAACCGTAAAAATCGGATAACTGATTTTCCGTCAATTCGCCAACGTATTTAATTCTTCTGTTAAGATGCGGCTTGATAAACTTTCTAAAATATTTCCTCTGAGTCGGGTCAATGCGACCGGCTAAAAGTAGTTTTACTCCCATTTTTTCGGCAGCAGCAATTGCATTTTCCACGCCCTTATGTCTATTCATCCTGGCTATCCAAACAAAATGATCACCACCAATAGAATTAAATTTGAAATGACTTAAATTAATGCCATTATAAATAACTTTGGTTCTTGGCAGTTTTACCATTGCCTGATTACGGGCCGACTCACTAATCATAACCATATTCGTTCTGTAGGCTTCTTCAGAAAACAATCGTAACCTATCGTCTTTTAGGGCATCGGCGCCTGAAAGATATAGGGGATTATGCATCGTGTGAAGAACCGGAGTTTTGGTCAGTCCCTGAAAAAACAATGCCCACAAATCAAGATGGGAATGAATAATATCAAACTCTCCCCGATTAGCTATTTCGAACGCTTTAGATAAATTTCTTAAATTCCAAATTGGATTAGACCAAGAGATTTTGGCATCTAATAATGGTTTATTAAAAACCGTAATTAACCTTGCTTTGGTTTTTGAACCTGGCGCAGCAAAAAGCGTAACCTTGTGGCCCTTTTCCACTAAACCATCGCAAAGTATGGCAACAATTCTTTCAATGCCGCCATATTTTTGGGGAGGAATGGTAACCCAAAGCGGCGCTATCTGAGCTATTCTTAACTTTTTGTTATTTTTTGATAAGTTTTTCATAAATACGTAAATAACCTTCGGTCATTTTTTCTTTGGTAAAATAATCTCTAACCCTATTATAACATTTTTTCCTGTCGACTTGCTGAACCTTTTTTATTGCTCCAACAAAACTACTAATTTTATTCGACACCACAAATCCCGTCTCACCGCCAATTACCAATTCTGGTGCCGAGCCCATATTTGTGACAATAACCGGCGTGCCGCAAGCCATCGCCTCAACAATAAATAATCCAAATGGTTCACGCCATTGGATGGGAGCCAATAAAGCGTAAGCATTTCCCAAAAAATCACTTTTAATGTCCGGGCCTATTTCACCAATAAATTCAATTTGCTTGCCATCGATTAATGGTTCGATTTCCTTTTTAAAATACTCCACATCGACTGTATCGACCTTGGCCGCTATCTTCAGCTTCATACCAACTTTTTTGGCAACTTCAATGGCTATTTTGGGACCTTTTTCGGGTGAAATCCTTCCCAGAAATGCCAAATACTCACCGGGCCTGTCAACAAAATTAAATGCCTTTAAATCGATACCATTATAAACAGTGGCAACATAATTTAATTTCGGAAAAGGCTCTCGCTGGGCATTACTTATTGAAACATAGGACGCACCCGAGAATGAACCATATACAAATTGCTGATAAGGCACATCCAATGGTCCGTGCAAGGTGGTCAACGTTGGCACCTGAAAATGACGAGTAAAGGGAAGAAACCGCCAACCAATATGATTATGAATAATATCGGGTTTAATCTTCGTTAATTCATCTACTACTCGACCAATGCCAATATATTTTAACGAATTTCGAACATTTATATCCGATGCCATTGATTCTTTACGAATTGCGCGAGGAAATATAGGAACGAGCCGGGCCCTTGTATTAGAATCACCGGATGCGAGCAAATATACTTCGTGGCCATAATCAACAAGTGTCTCGGCGAGATTATAAACAACAAGTTCTGTACCACCGTATTTTTTCGGCGGTACCGATTCTTCAATTGGCGAGAGAAGTGCGATTTTCATAATCAGATTAAATAAAAGATTTATAAATGTCGTTTATTTTTTCGGTGATATATTTCCAAGAATAATTTTCCAAAACATCCTGGTAGGCATTTTTTACTAAAAAGGCCGCCAATTCTTTAGACTGGTAAATTTGTAAAACTTTTTCTTTCAAGTCAAAAGGGTTTCGCGGCTCAAATAAAAGACCACTTTGACCATCTTTAATTGTGAGTCTTAACCCTCCCTTGCGAGAGGCTACAATCGGTACCCGGGAAGCCATCCCTTCCAATGCAACGAGTCCGAAGGGCTCGTAATAAGAAGGAATAACCAGAATATCGGCAGCCGAATAAAAAAGCGGCAAACGACCCTGGTCAACGCGACCAACAAAATGTACTCTGTCACCCATGTTCTCTTCTTTAGCCTTATTTAAAAGTCTTTGATACTCGTTCCAATCGTCCTTGTTTTTTCTTAATCCAAAAATCTTTCCTCCAACAATTAAAGCTTTAACATTTGGGATGTCTTCTCTGAGCAGTCCGACAGCACTTATAAGGGTGCCAACTCCTTTCCGCCATTCCAAACGTCCAACAAATAATAAAATAAAATCTTTTTTTGATAAACGCAGGGTTTCACGGGCCTTATTCTTGGATAGCGGCATAAATTCTCTTATATTAACTCCGCCCGGGAGAACCACAACTTTCTCCGAGGATGCGCCATAAAGAAGATTCAAATCCCTCTTTTCTGTATCGGCAAGAGAGATAATCAAAGAAGTCCCTTTAATGATTTTTTGCTCCATCGCAAAACGTTCTTCAAAAATCTTCTGTTCATTGCTCTTCGCGGCATATAAACGCTGGGTTTGAAACCGCACCCGCCCCAAAGAATGAAAATTAACAATTAATGGCTCATTAAATTCCTTATGTGCCTGAAGCGCTATCCAGCCGCCGTCATAATGATGGCCGTGAAATATTTTATAGGGATTCTGAAAATTAATAAATTTTAAAAAGTTTTTATAAATTTCCGGAAAATGAGAATGTAGTTGACTCTTTGGAATATAGGCTGGTTTTCCACCTTTTAACCGTATTACCCGCGAATTCTTACCTATTTTAGCAACTGTTTTCTTTTTAGAATCATCGAGGCGCGTAAAAACGTCGACTCTCCAGCCTTGTTTATCTAAATTAATCACAAGATTACGAATATAAACATTCTGACCGCCGCTTTCACGACTCCCGATAGCTGCTAACGGATCGGCATGAATACTAAACATCGCTACCCGATTTTGTTCATTTTTATTACTCATAAAATTAATTAATGCCGCCGTAAGTTCTTGACGGCACAGAAATCCATAAAGGCGCAATTTGAGCAATGAGCAATCTTTTTTGAGCCATGCTTTTATTATAACACAAAAACCCGAGACCATGCCTAAGTTAAAACTACGGCAGGCAAGAAAAATCCTTCAATGGTTCAATTTTACTCACCACAAGTAATTTCAGGATAAGTTTTCGGGTCTTAAAAACTCCGCGGATAAGTATCCTTGATTTAAAAAATTTTTTGGTATATAATCTAAAATATTCCGCAGTAGCCTTGCCCCGTAGTGAGCTATGCTCTACTACTGGGGTCAGTGGCCCCAAGCACCAAATTCTCCCTCCGCAGTAGCTCAGTGGTAGAGCAGCTCGCTGTTAACGAGTTGGTCGTAGGTTCGAATCCTACCTGCGGAGGGAGAATTTGGTACGGGGTAAACGCCGCAGCTCGCTGTTAACGAGTTGGTCGTAGGTTCGAATCCTACCTGCGGAGAAAATTTTTTCAGAAAATCCGAGAATTGTTTTCTCGGGTTTTTATGTTATAATAAAAACATATGATTACCAAAGAACTAATTGAATATATAAAAACTTGTCGGGAACAAAACATTTCCGATGAACAAATAAAAGCAACTCTCAAAGAACAAAATTGGTCGGATGAAGATATAAATGCAGGACTTTCACAAATTTCTCAACCTACCGAAACCATACAACCCGTAGAATTTACCGAAACACGGAAATCAAAAAAGAAGTTTTTAATTCCACTTATTGTAATAATCGGAGTATTAATTATTGGCGGAGGAATTTTTGCTTATTTTCAGTTTTTTAGGGAAGGTTCTGGGGAATTAAAAAATGTTGAAAAAACAGAAGAACTATCCGCAATGGAGATTTGTAATAAAATAGGGGATGAGGCGGATAGGAATTGGTGTTTGGCGCGCGTCAATAAAGACGTATCTCTTTGTGAGGGAGCAAGCAGAGTAAAAGATATGTGTGTTGAAGATGTAATTACAGATATTGCCGTCCAAAAGAAAGATGTAAAAGAATGCAAGGGAGATTCAAGTTGTTATCCCGACGTTGCCGTAATAACTCAAAATCCAGAAATATGTGAAAACATAGAAAGTGAATTTCTTCTCAATGAATGTCTTATTGGAATTGCCGTTTTTGCAGAAGATATTGGTCTTTGTCAAAACATAGAAAGTGATTATTACAAAAAAGAATGCGAAATTATCCTTGGAAAGGATTCGTCTTTGTGCCCAGAATTAAATCAAAAAGCGTCAGATTCTTTAAGGTGTAAAGGCACAATAGCCGTTTTAACCAATAACCCTTCTCTTTGCGTGGGCACAGAAGGAGTGGGTGCTGGATGGTGCTACGCAGCCGTAGCCCTCAAAACAGAAGATGACTCGGTCTGTAAGAATTTCGGTGAATCCGAAGATTATTATAATTGCATGGCTATGGCAAAGAAAGATGTTTCGTTCTGCGAGTTATTAGATAATAAAGATTTGTATTATAAAGACTATTGTTTAAGTGAGTTGGCTTTATCGTTGTCGGGACTTGAAATTTATACTTCTGCTTTTCATTACGTCTCTAGATTGCCCAAATAGCCTCAACCATTCATAGAATGGGCGATAAAATAGGTTCTAATGTCGTCCACGACACGGAGCAGATGATTTCTGTGCAAGTGACCCACCCCGTCCAATGAGACATCAAATCTTTCCTTCAAATATGGGTTTTGAACCCAAGCGGGGAGAAATTTTTTTGAACATAAAATCCGAGACCAAAATCTCGGGTTTTTGTTAAAAATAAAAGTTTATTTTTATAAAGTCTTGACAATAAAATAATTCAGCCATATGCTGTTTAATGGAGGTGGTGGTGAGAAATCATCGTTAGCTCAGACCACAACGCCTCGGGGATTCCTCAGGGATGAAAGAGGTGAAAAACTATGAGCTATCCGTCGATTGGGACGTTGCGAAAATCCGATAACGCAAGCACATGTGAGCTTGTACCCTGGGAGATTCACAGAATACCCATGGCGTAGGGGCGTCCTAGACCCGCTTCCTTTAGCCACCCAAGGTTCAACCAAGGGTGGCTCTTTTATTTCTAGGATTGTAACAATCTCTTAATCCGTGATAATATTAAATCAAGACATTTAATGGATTCGATATAAATTCAAATTTAAGCATTTCCATCTTCATTGTTTCCCAATTAATAGTTCTAAGCGCGTTCAATAGAGGGAGCATTCAAAAAAACGGCCTTGAGGCCGTTTTTTTATTTCAGGTACTTTCTGTTTTTAAGTTTTTCCGGAAGATATTCCTGTTTTTCTTTGTAATCATAATCCGGCGAATATTTATAATTCTTGCCATAACCAATTTCTTTCATCAACTTCGTCGGCGCATTACGGATATGTAGCGGCACGGGCAAATTTCCGTATTCTTTTACGTCTTTCATTGCTTTTTCGTAGGCAACATAGAGCTCATTGGATTTCTTGCATTTTGCCATATAAACAACAACCTGCGCCAAAATAACCCCACACTCGGGCATGCCAATATAATGACAGGCATTGTAGGCGCTTACCGCTTGTTCCAGGGCGCGTGAATTCGCCAAACCAATATCTTCAGAAGCAAAGCGAATCAAGCGACGGGCAATATACAACGGTTCTTCGCCTCCTTCAAGCATCCTTACCAGCCAATAAATTGCCGCATCCGCATCAGACCCGCGCATTGATTTATGCAAGGCGGAAATTATATTGTAATGTTCTTCTCCGCCTTTATCGTATAGAAGATACGATTTCTGAAATGCTTCCTTGATAATGTCCAAAGTAATATTCTTCGATAAAGATGAAGCGTATTCCAAAACATTCAAAGCGGTTCTGGCATCGCCATTGGACATTTGCGCCAAAACATCAATTACCTTTTTGTCTATTTTCAGTTTAAAATATCCCAATCCCCTTTGTTTGTCTTTAATTGCCTTATCGATAATTTTAATCAGATTTTCTCTGGTCAATTGTTTGAGAACAAAAACCCTGCATCTTGAAAGCAAGGCACCAACAACTTCAAAACTCGGATTTTCCGTTGTTGCGCCGATAAGAACAATCAGTCCTTTTTCAACATCAGGCAATAATGCGTCCTGTTGTTTCTTATTCCAACGATGGATTTCATCAATAAACAGAATCGTTCTTTTCCCGAATCTTTCATTCTGTTTTGCCAATTCGACAATTTCTCTTAATTCTTCCAAGCCGCTGTTAACCGCGCTGATTTTCTTAAAATCTGATTTCGTCTTTTTGGCAACAATATAAGCCAGGGTTGTTTTTCCGCTTCCCGGAGGTCCCCAAAAAATCATTGACGGCAGTTGGTCAAATTCAATTGCTTTAGCCAATAATCTACCCTTGCCCAGAATTTCTTCCTGGCCCAGAAAATCATTTAAATTTTCCGGCCGCATCCTATCCGCCAATGGACTGGTAAATTTTTTCGTTGTTTTGTTTTTCATAAAGACTATTGACTCAGTTTTTTTATTGTGATAAGTATTAAGTATGTTCTTTTAATGCTCCTTGTTTAAAAAGAAGTGAATGCGGAGCAATCCGCGTTTGCCCGAAGGGAGAGGACTGTATATCCTCTCTCCTTTTTTATACTGAAATGAATTTATTCTTCAATTGAGAAAATCTATTATTTTTTATCGCCATCCTAATTTCTTTCATCAAATTGGTAATAAAATACAAATTATGAATCGTTGCCAGTCGATGCGCCAAAATCTCTTCGGCCCTAAAAAGATGATTTAAATACGCACGGCTGAAATTTTTACAAGTATAACATTCGCAGTTTTCTTCAATCGGTTTTTTATCGTTTTTAAAGCCTGATTTCAAAATATTCATTCTCCCCTTTTTCGTAAGTAATGTGCCATTTCTGGCCATCCTTGTCGGAGCAACGCAGTCAAATAAGTCGACTCCCCTTTCAACGCCATTAAATAAATCTTCAATCTCGCCAATTCCCAAAAGATGGCGGGGTTTTTTTTCATCAAGCAGGGGCACAACCCATTCTAAAATATTGTGCATGTCTTTCTTGGATTTTCCCAAAGAACCACCGATTCCAAATCCGGCAAATGGTAAAGAATTTATAAATTTCGCGCTTTCTTCACGCAAATCCCGATATTCCCCGCCCTGAACAATTCCAAAAAGTGCCTGGTCTTTTCTTTTCTTCGCCCTTAGACATTGTTTTGCCCAATTGTGCGTTCTTTTCATCGCCAGTTGAGTATATTCTTTACTTGAAAGCGGAGACGTACATTCGTCAAAGGCGAAAATAATATCCGCCCCTAAATTCTCCTGTATTTCGATTGATTTCTCCGGCGTTAAATGATGAGTTTTACCGTCCAGGTGCGATTTAAACACTACGCCATTATTGTCTATTTTCACGAAATTTAACTTATTTTTTATTGGCAATCTGAATTTGGCTTCTTCGGGAAAAATATTAGCAATTTTTCCGACACCGTGAACTAATCCAAGGCCCAAACTAAAAACCTGAAATCCTCCACTATCAGTAATTATCGGACCATTCCAATGCATAAACTTATGCAACCCTCCCAACTTTTTGATTATTTTGTCTCCTGGCCGCAATAATAAATGGTAAGTATTCGCCAAAATAACTTCGGCGCCGATTATTTTCAATTCCTCCGGAGAAAGACTTTTTACCGTCGCTTGCGTCCCGACAGCAACAAATGCAGGAGTAGAAATTTTACCGTGAGGTGTTTTAATTTCACCCAAGCGCGCGGACGAATTTTTATCTTTTTTGATTATTTTGAAAGAAAAATTTTTCATCTTAATAAAAAATTGTTTCCGTAAAATGATGTGGCTTTAAATCAACACCTTTTTCTTGGGCCTGATTCCATAAAACCCAATCAATCTTAAAACTTCGCATATTAATTCCGTTTTTCCTTAATTCTTCTTTTATAAATTCGCCGGCCCAAATAGTATTTGCCCGAATTTCCACCTCTTCTTCGGAATCAGGAAGTATTAATTCTCTGTTATTGATTTTGTTTCCCAAGCTATCGGCATATTCTAAAATCCCGTATCCTCTTAAAATTTGCGGAATCTTATAATCGGCAAACATGGTAAGCTTTTCCAAATTTTTCAGATTCCCCCACTTTTTTCCGCCAAAAGCACAATACAAATCTCCAATTAAAATCTGTGCGCGCTTGTAAAAAGCAATCTTTTTTCTTTTGTATTCCACCTCGTCCCTAAAAGAAGAAAAATTATCCACCAGTTCCGGTAAAATTCTTAAAACATCGTAATCACATGCTTCAATTAAGATGGAAAATTTACCACTATGCTTGTTCTTAAGAATCTTATAATTTTCTTGTAAAATATCAAATCTCTCTTTTATCAATGGTATTTCCTTTTCTCCGTAAAATAATTTTCTGAACTCGGAATACGTAAATTCACTAAATGAAGAAAAATTCCTGTTTCCAAAAAGTTTCTTCAACAGAAAAGCAAGCGCATTATAGCCGCCGATTTTCTTCCCGTTATAATCGATTTTCCATTTATCGTTTTCGTTCTTTGCCCAAAAACAAAAATTAATAGAATCCAAAACAAACAAATATTCGCAGGTTTTTTCAGAATCATCAAAAAAATGATATTTCACGTCCCATCCCGGAATAACCAATTTTGAACTATTCCACTCCCCTGCCAATTCTTTTATTTTGTCTCTATTAATTTTAACGAATCGACTATTGTCCACTACGTATTTGGTGCTTTCCAAAACGTTAATCATGTTAGTATTCCCTTAATTTGCCTAATTTGTGATGCTCGCGGATTTTTTGTAATGCCTTGGCTTCAATCTGGCGGATTCTTTCTCTGGTAACGCGGAATTCTTTTCCCACCTCTTCAAGTGTGTGTGTGATTCCGTCGCCCAGACCAAAACGCATATCCAGAATTTTTCTTTCGCGAGGGCTTAAATCATCCAAAATTTCCACAAGCCAATCTCTCAATAGTCTGCGTGCGGCGGATTGACTGGGGGTAATCGTTTTTTCGTCTTCGATAAATTCTCCCAGTGTGCTGTCTTCTTCGTCTTCTCCGACCGGAGATTCCAGGGAAACCGTATCCTGAGAAATTTTTTGAATATAGCGCACTTTTTCCACTTCCACGCCCATTTCCGCAGCAATCTCTTCAGGCATGGGCTCGCGTCCCAAGTCTTGTAATAGCCTTCTTTTTACTTGAGTATATTTAGAAATCGTTTCCACCATATGCACAGGGATTCTGATTGTACGCGACTGATCCGCCAAGGCTCTGGTAATTGCTTGTCTTATCCACCACGTTGCATAGGTGGAAAATTTATAACCACGATGATAATCAAATTTATCCGCGGCCCTGAATAACCCGATATTTCCCTCCTGAATTAAGTCCAGAAGCGTCAAGTTCGGGCTTCTGCCCACATAGCGTTTGGCAATGCTTACCACTAACCTTAAATTTGATTTTATCAGTCTTTCTCTCGCTTCTTCGTCTCCTTTTTCAATTCTTTTTGCAAGCTCCACCTCTTCCAGTGAAGATAAAAGATTAGTTTTTCCGATTTCCTTAAGATACATCTGTACGGAGTCTACGTCATCCAAATCGGAAAGGAGTTTTTTCAGTTTCTTTTTTGGTTTTTCCTCTTTTTCTTCATCAAGAGAATCGATATAATCCCTTTTTTCCAAAACTTTAACATGAGCGGTTTTTAACCGCTCATACAATTCCTCAAGTCCTTCAATGTCTTCTTCAATTCTCGGTATTGCATTGATTATTTCTTGCTCGGTTAAAAATCCCCTGCCCTTGGTTCTGCTGATTAAATTCTGAATTATCTCGTCCGTAACTTTTCCTCTTTTTCTGTGATGCTTTGCCTGTTTCGACTTCCGGGTTTTTATTTTTTTCCCTCCGAATTTTTTTCCTTTTGTGATTTTTCCTATTTTTTTTGTTTTCCCTGTTTTCATTTTTCCGGTTTTCGTTTTTTTTGAATTTTTAACCGTCTTTTTTGCAAATTTCGATTTTCCCGCCGTCTGGCGGGATCCCGTCCGAAGGCGGGGTTTATTTTTCTTCTTCATATTGTTTATCGGTCGCCAGTCACTAGCTTCCAGTCGCTAGTCGCTAGTCCCCTATTTCACTTAATTCTTGAGTTAATTTTAAAAATTTATTTTTCAAGTCTTTTGTTTTTTCCTTGTCTTTTTTTTCTTCCGTTTCCCTAATGTCCAAATTCAACTGAAGCATTTTTTGCCTCAGGTCGTAAATTTTTATTTCCCTGATTGCACACTTTATTTCGTTAAGTACGTCTTCTTCCCCTTCCAGTTCGCAATATTCCGCTTTAAAAACCAAATAATTGGTCAGATAAACTTCTTCTTTAACGAGTTCTTTTTGAAAGTTTTTTAAATCGAATTCTTCTTTAAGTAATTTAAGCTTAAGAAAAATATCTTTAATTTCTTGAATATTTAAAATGTTTGGATTAAACTCTTCTTTTATATAATTTTGGTACTGGGGATATTTCAAAACCAAACCCAATAAATGCTCTTCCAGGCTTTTGATTCTCGATATTTGCCGTACTTCCGGCGGCATTTCTGTTTCTGTTTCTCCGTTTTCACGCGCCTTGATTTTCTGCAGTGCCTCAACTAATTTTTTTTCGTCTATTTTCAACTTCGAAGCCAACAACTGAAGCCAATGCGCCTGTTCGACAACATTAGAAAGATTTTTTATGGGGTACAAAAGCTCTTTGGCTATTTCTCTCTTATCTTCAACGCTTAAACTCGGATATTTAAAAAATGCATTATCGAAATAAAATTCCATTATCGGCTTGGGGTTTTCGATAATTTTTTGCCATTTTTGTACGTCTTTTTTAATAATTTCCGCAGGATCCTTGTCTTCTTCAGGTAAAATCGCAACTTTTACATTAAATTCTAATTGTTGCGCCGGAGCGATTGCTCTTTTTGTTGCACCTTCCCCGCCGGTATCCGCGTCAAAAGAAAAAACGAGATTTTCCGCATATCTCTTCAGAACTTGCAGATGATCGATAGTCAAAGCACTTCCCGAGGTCGCAATAGTGTTTTGTGACCCTGCCTGATGTGCCATAACTAAGTCAAATTGCCCCTCAACTATAATACACTCATTTTTCTTTCTTATTTCGGTTTTCGCCTTGTCCAGTCCGTAAATAATTTTACTCTTGTTGTAAATTAGCGTATCCGGAGTATTTACATATTTCGCTGTTTTTTCATCTTCGCTTCCGAATATTCTTCCGGAAAAACCCGCGATTTGTCCGCTTAAATCAAATATCGGGAACATGATTCTGCTTCTGAATCTATCATAATAGGCGCGATGTTCGGTGTTTGAGGTTCGAGACTCGTTTTCTTTTTTAATAATGAATCCGGCTTTTTCAATATCTTCTGTCTTATAACCCAATTCTGTTAAAGCTTTTAAAAGCGCATCCCAGGAATCCGGCGCATATCCGATTTTAAAATTCTTGATTGTTTCCGGCTTTAATCCTCTTTTTGTAAGATAATCCAAAACTGTTTTATTTTTTCCCAGTTCTTTCTGAAAAAATTCACCCGCCTCATTACAAACCTCATATAAGGCTGTTCTCTGGCTGCGTAATTGCGGGTCTTCTCTTTTTAAGGGAACCCCGGCTTTTTGTGCCAGAATACGCAAAGCATCAGCAAATTCCACGCCTTCAATTTTCTCTACAAAACTGAAAATATCCCCGCCTGCCTGGCAACTGAAACAATGCCAAATCTGTTTTGACGGAGATACAAAAAAAGAAGGATTTTTTTCCTTATGAAAAGGACAATGGGCCTTATAATCCTTCCCTGCTTTTTTCAGCTTGATGTATCCTCCGACAACCTCAACAACATCCAGCCTGTTTTTAATTTCGTCAACTGGAGTCATGAATTTATTTTAGTAGAAATTTTTAAAATAGTAAAGCCGAAGGCGATTTTTGCCTTCGGCTTATAGGTTCTTTACCTTGAAATGATCTCTACCAGGCTCTTTAATTTATTTTCACTCAGATGAAACCGAATGACTTTTTTCTTGTCTCCGACAAGACAGGCGTCTTTGTGAACTCCGATTACGACCGAGCCATCATCGTATCTTTCGATTCTGATCTCATCCGACCTCAGTCTTGAATCAAGAGAAGCCTTTCTGACTCTTCCGTCTTTGCCGATAATCAAGTCCAAAAAATCCATTTCTCCCTCCTTAATTGATTTGTTATTAATAACATATCATGAATATTTATTTTTGTAAATAAAAAGAGCTCGTTTCGGTTTTAACCTAACGAGCTCTGTCAGAAGACCCTACACGGCTTCGAGATTTTTGTTGTCAACTGGTTCATTAATGGTTCTCCCTCCTACGGTTGCGAGAGTTGATTTTTCAACTCCCGGAAAAAGCACCTTAGCCATGAAATTCGTGCTTTTCTCTTCCCAAAAAACCCACACAAAATCACCAGGCGACAACTCGGTCCCGTTCCTGTCTCTCGGAATCTTCTTTTCGTCCACTTTGCACCTCCCTTAGAAGGAACATTTTATTGAAAATCTATAATAGCAGAAATTATATAATTTTTCAAGTAAAAATAGAAAAGACAGGCGATTAAATCGCCTGTCTCGAATTTTTGAAATTATCCTACGGCCACTTTGAGCTTGGCTAAAGCAGCAAGCGCCAACCCATCGGCCGTGATCTGAACCGCCTTCCTCCAAGGAAAGAAACGCAGTTCGCTGGCCTTCTTGAAGCCGGGGAAAAGCGCGGCATCCTTCAGTTTGAAGCTGTCGCCATCCGCCTCCAGTTCGCCTTCGGAAATACGATACATGAAAGCATGATCGCCCTCCCCTTTTGCGGAATCGGCCACGAAGAACGCGCGGTCGGCGTTGATAGGAAGGCCAGGCATCTCGACAGATCGCATAACTTCGAGAAAACCAGCTTCTTCGGCGAGCTCTCGAGCTTGCGCTTCACGATGCGTCTCGTTAGGATCGACGAAACCGCCGATAACGCACCAAACCGGCTCTTCGCCCATATTGGCCCGTTTCTCCTTGATCAGGCCGACGAGAATCTCCCCATCCACAGGAATGACGTACGGCAGGGTGATTACCCCGCCACCGCCTTGCTGAGCGAAAACCCAACTGGGGTAACCCTCGGGCCGCTGGCCGTAAGTGACCACACCGTACTTCAAGTTCTCGATCTCGATAATGGACGATCTGTGCTCCACGCCATCGATGAAAACATTCCAGCGCCTGTCGTCCGGTACTGCGTCCGGAATCGGAACCATCTTAAAAAGCATTTTATCCTCCTTTAAAAATAGATTTTTATTCAGTACATACTGAACTTATTTAAAGTAGCACAAAACACTAAACATTGTCAATAAAAATAAAAACCGGAGACAATAAGCATCCAGTAAAGAATGTTCCGCATATTATCTCTATGCGAATTTAATAATAACAATCGAACCGATAAAAATAAGCATTCCGCCGATGAAAAAATAAATATTTAAAGAGGAACGGAAAAATATAAAACTGAACAACACTACAAAAAACGGATATGCGATTTCGATAATTGAAGCGAGCGAAGCGTTCAAATTTTTGATGCTGGAAAAAATCAGAAAATTCGCTAATGTTGCCAAAACTCCCGAGACAATAATCAACAACAAGATTGTTTTTCCGGAACCCATCAGGCCTTTCAAATTATTACTACTGGAAATTACAAAGGGTAATGTAATTATTGCCGCTAAAAGCGAACTGATAAATAAAAGCGTAATAGGTGAAATATTGGAAAGAATTTTCTGATCAATGGCATAAGCCAGGCCCCAAATCATTGCCGCGCCTATCGCAAAAATAAAACCTATGTTCATATTTTTCATTTGATTGATTTAATTATAATTTAATCTATTAAATTTTTCAATTAAAAAAACGGCAAGGGTTAGCCCCTGCCGTTCGGTTTTCTGACTTCGATGACCCATCCACACCATCTGTTCCGGTACCACCTGTACCAATTCTTTTTAAGGTTTTCCGCGCCCTCCCAATAGGGCCCTTCTCTCTCGCTGTCATAAATAAGGAACCTGTTGTTCCTAATTTTTCCGACGACCACGTAATGATCGCCTTTGCCCCTGCCTTTGGGCGGATACCATAAAATTGACCACTCCTTAAGACTTCTGATGCTGATAGTTTTAGACCTGGCTTCAAGTCCCATTTTGCGCAATTCGCGAATAAGCTTCCAGGAGCTGGTTCCCTTCTTCTTTGAGAAGGGAAAAATTGCTCCCTGTAGTCCGTATTTTTTGAACAAGACATTGGCCGCACAAACAGCACAACCCGAATCGATAGTCTGCTTGAAAAAGTATCGCAGACTAACTCTTCTTCTCAATTTTCCCTCCTTTCTGATTTATTTAATTTCAACAATAGCAAAACTTTATTTAAAAGTAAAATCTATTTCTCGGTGGTAATGGAATAAACATACTTACTCTTTTTTTATAATTTTCAAATTCAATATTTTCTGCCATCTTCTTTTCGAGCATAGGGATACCGGAAACTTTTAAAATTAAAAACGTTATGGTTATCGGCCCAATAATACCAAATATTCCATCCGTAACAGATAGAGCAACAAGCCAAATTCCCCACCACTGGACGACTTCGCCAAAATAGTTTGGGTGCCGGGTATATGCCCATAACCCACTCTGCATCAACTTGCCCTTATTTGCCGGATTTTTAATAAAACGTGCCAGTTGTGCATCACCAACAGCCTCAAAATAGAAACCAAGGAGCCAAGCCCCTACACCCAAAAGATCAAGTAAGCCGAGCGCTATTCCCGCGCTCTTATTAATAAGCAAAACGGGCAGAACAATAAGAAATAAAAGCATGCCCTGTAATAAATAAACTTGCGCGTATGAACGGAGATAAAACCACTTGCCCCATTCTTTACGCCACGCGAGATAACGATAATCCTCTGCCTTGCCTTTATTACGAGAATAAATATGCCGTGCCAAACGCAAGCCCCAAATACTCACCAACACTCCGACTAGCAACCCCCTTGCTCCGGAATCACCGGAAAAGAAATAAGACACCCACGTCATTAATATAAAGCCCAGGCCCCAGGCCGCATCAGCCACATCATTTCTCTTTTTAATCAAAGAAACTACGAACCACGAACTCATGTATACAAACAATATTATGACGAGAGTCAGGTAATAACTCATAAACCAATTTTATGTGCGATAAAGTATGTCACCACAGAAACAGAAAGGGCCAATACTGCGCCCCATATTAAATCAACAATCGTAACCAAAAGCGGCCAATCTTTAGCAACCGCCAAATTCGTTAGGTCATAAGTGGCATAACAAACTAAGCCGAATAATGCGCCAAAGAGAAGAGCATGCGTCCACGAGCTCTTTTCCATGGCGGGAGCGATGACA